>Ga0316576_10001555_pt1 | contig 12446 bp, 13 predicted proteins | sample S0NA_FD_203075 | JGI IMG/M metagenome (GOLD analysis project Ga0316576, IMG submission 203075) | Rhizosphere microbial communities from salt marsh grasses in Alabama, United States - S0-2_050615r3r5 | ecosystem: Host-associated > Plants > Roots > Rhizosphere | place: USA: Alabama | collected... | reverse complement strand
AGAATACCCATTATCTTCTTGGTTCTGTTTTAGGTCCTCACCCGTATCCAATGATGGTGCGCGATTTCCAAAGTGTTATCGGCCGTGAGGCGCGAGAACAAGTTCTTGAAATGTGCGGCCGTTTACCCGACGTGATTATCGCCTGTGTTGGTGGTGGAAGTAATGCCATGGGCATATTTCATGAATTTCGGGATGATGAAGCGGTAGAATTCATTGGTGTTGAAGCCGGAGGAGAAGGGATCGCCTCTGGCAAACACGCCGCCCGTTTCGCCGATTTGAACACGGCTCGAATCGGAGTGCTGCACGGCACTAAGAGCTTTGTCATGCAGACGGCTGATGGCCAGATAATCGAGACCCACAGTATCAGCGCCGGCCTGGATTATCCAAGTGTAGGACCTGAACACGCCTTGTTTCGCGACCAGGAACGCGCTTTCTATACCTATGCGACTGACAAAGAGGCACTTGAAGCCTTTCAGGTATTGTCTGAAATAGAGGGTATCATTCCTGCCCTGGAATCAGCTCACGCGGTTGCCGAGGCAATTAAACGTGCACCTACAATGCGCTCCGATCAAATTCTGGTCGTGAATCTCAGCGGCCGGGGTGACAAAGATCTGGATACAGTAATTAACGCATTATCGTCTTAAACGAACGTTGCGATTTCATCAAGGCTCTTCTTACTGATGTCTGGCACGGTAACGCCATCTTCCGGATAGCCGATAACTAGAATTAAATACGGCCTTTCATTCTTTGGTCGATTGAGAATATCGTTGAGAAAATTCATTGGGCTTGGTGTATGGGTTAAACTCACCAGACCGGCATTGTGAATGGCCGTAATCAGCATCCCTGTGGCTATACCTACTGATTCTTGAACATAATAATGCCTGATTTTTTGCCCATCTTCGCCTATTCCATAGCTTTGGGCAAAAATGACAATGAGGTACGGGGCAGTTTCCAGGAATGGTTTTTGAGCATTGGTGCCAAGGGGAGCTAACGCTTCTAACCATTCCGGGGTGGCGCGCCGTTCATAAAATTCTTTCTCCTCTATTTCGGCACTCTCGCGTATTGCACGTTTTATTTGAGCATCGCTAACAACAACGAAATGCCATGGCTGAAGGTTAGCGCCGTTAGGTGCCGTCCCGGCTGTTTTAATACAATTCTCAATCACTTCCCGGGGGACAGATTTGTCTGCAAAATCACGAACCGTACGGCGCCTGCGCATTAGTTCAAAGAAATCTTGAGAACGATCCATCATCTCCTCAACGGGATATTCATGGTATCCTAGCAATGGAATTTGTTTATATTTTGCCATACCTATCCTCTTACCGATAAAATCCCTTTTCAGATGCCTGGCTGTTCGTGATCAGAAGAGCGCTAATCAAACAGCCTTTACATGCAAAGTCTAAATTCTTAATCAATTAAGGCCTTAATAGATTAAGGGAAGAATACATAATTGTCGATTTCTTATTAGTGAAAAATTTATTGAGGATCTGCCATGAGTGAAAAAATCGGTTTCATCGGCCTGGGAATTATGGGCCAGGGAATGGTTAAAAATTTAATGGAAGCGGGGTTTGAGGTCAATATTTGGAACCGCACCCCGGCTCGTATGGACGCCTTTTGCGAAGCGGGAGCACGCTGCCGCACCAGTCCCGCTGATGTGGCAGCCCATAGTGATATCATCATTACCTGTGTCAGTAATACGGCCGATGTGGAAGAGGTTATCCTTCGCGAGAACGGCGTCATTTATGGGGCAAATGAAGGCGACCTGGTCATCGATATGAGTACGATTAGCCCTGATACCACCCGTTATTTAGCCGGGACGTTGAAACAAAAAGGGGTCCATATGTTAGATGCCCCAATTAGCGGCGGCAGCGAAGGGGCCGCCAATGGCACCTTGAGCATTATGGTAGGCGGCGATGAAGAACAATTTAATCGCGCCTTGCCTTCGTTTGAGGCGATGGGTAAAACGATTACCCATGTCGGCGCAATCGGGGCCGGGCAAACGGTTAAGTTAGTCAACCAGATCCTGGTCGTCGTGACCATGCTGGGAGTCAGTGAAGCACTCTTATTTGCCCAGGCCGGCGGGTTGGATCTACAAAAGACGCTGGATGCAGTGAGCCAGGGAGCGGCCGGGAGTTGGGCACTCAGCAACCGCGGGCCACAAATGATTGCCCGCGACTGGCGGCCTGGTTTCACCATTGATCTGCAGCAAAAAGACATCCGTCTGGTTTTAGAAGCAGCCGATAATTTAGGTGTTCCATTGCTTGGAACAGGCATCATTTTTCAGCTCTATCGAACACTGCAGGATCAAGGGCTTGGGGGTGATGGCAATCACGCCCTGGTTAAAGCGCTTGAAAATATGTCAGGCATTATCGTCGGCATGGAACCGAATGAGAGTTAGCAATCTGAGTTATGGCCGTTAAGGTTAAAATCTGCGGGATCACCAATCTTCCGGATGCACAAGTGGCTGTTGAAGCTGGAGCTAATTATCTTGGCTTCATTCTCTATCCACCAAGCAAGCGCGCAATCACACCAGTAGCGCTAAAAGCAATAGTCAATGAGCTGCGCAAGCAATCAGATTGTCCAACATTGGTTGGTGTTTTTGTCAACGAAACAATGTCGCATGTAGCTCAGGTTCTGGAGGACTGCCGGCTGGATCTGGCGCAGTTAAGTGGTGAAGAAGTTCCTTCAATGGTCGCCGATCGCCAATCCATCTTATTCGGCCGTGCTTATAAAGGAATCCAGCCTGGCTCACAGATAGAGGCTGAAGTCGAGGCGGAATGGTATACCGTTCCCGACCGGCCGGATTACCTGCCCAGTCTACTAGTCGACACTTACCACCCTACGCTAAAAGGAGGCACTGGGGAGAAAGGAAATTGGTCTGCAAGCGCTCTCCTGGCGCAGAAATATCCAGGTTTAATGCTTGCCGGTGGCCTTGACCCCCAAAACGTCGCTGATGCGATCAGGCAGGTCAGGCCATTTGCCGTAGATGTTGCCAGCGGAGTGGAATCAGAACCGGGAAAAAAAGATCATGCCAAGGTTCGTGATTTTATTGAAAGAGCAAAAAGTGTTTAGGCGAAGGCTCTAATCAAGGTGGGCCTTGATAGATTCCGCCACGTCAATCGGTATACCAGGTACTGAGCCGATTTCTTCGGCCGTTGCCCGGCGCAGTTCTTCTAAAGAACCGAAATGAGTAAGTAATGTCTGACGTCGCTTAGGACCCACCCCGGGAATGCCGTCCAGAATGGAAGCCACGCCAACCTTAGCCCGCCGCTTGCGGTGCCCTTCGTTGGCAAAACGATGCGCCTCATCACGCACCCTTTGTACTAGGTATAAGCTTTGTGAGCGGTCGGGTAGAATTACCGGATTCATTTTTCCAGGGACAAAAATCTCCTCTTCCCGCTTAGCCAGCGCGCCGATAGGCACTTCATCCCGCAAATCGAAAGAGTCGAGAATTTCTAACGCCGCCGACAGCTGGCCTTTACCGCCATCGACGATTAACAGGTCCGGCAGCAAAGCCCAGGCAGTTTCCTTTTTGCTTTTACCGATTTTACTGGGATCATGAAGTTCGCCGGCCAATTCGTCTTTGTATCTGGAAAAGCGGCGCGACAGAACTTCTTTCATTGCCCCATAATCATCGTTACCCACCGTTCTTACATTAAAGCGGCGGTAATCGCTCTTACGCGGCACACCTTGAACAAACACAACCATCGATCCAACCGTCTGCGTTCCCTGGGTATGGCTGATATCGTAACACTCAATCCGTGCCGGCGGCGCCGGTAGATCTAAAGCCTGCTGCAGTTCAGACATCGCTTCAACGTGCTTTGACCGGTCCGCCGCCCATTGCTGCCGCAGTGTCGCAAGGGTATCGGCGGCATTGGTCGATGCCATCTCAACCAACTCCTTCTTTTTACCCCTTCTTGGAACTTGCAGAGTGACTTTTGTAGAGCGCTTTTGCTTCAGCCATTGTTCGATGACTATCGCTTCTGATACTTCATGCGGCAGCAAGACTTCACGCGGAATGTGTGCTGCTTCATCATAGAATTGGGTCAAGAAATCCTGCAGAACTTCTTCATCACTTTCCCCTTCAGTGCCATCAAGCAAGAAATATTCCCGACCGATCAATTTTCCATGCCGAATAAAGAAAACCTGGACGCAGGCATCACCCTGCTCGCGGGCAAAGGCAATTACATCCTGATCCGTATTGGCAGCGGCAATAACCTTTTGCTTGGATACGATGCTGTTAACCGCCCGCAGCTGATCGCGGTACTCTGCCGCTTTTTCAAACTGCAGATTTTCTGCGGCATTGGACATATGCCATTCAAGCCGCTTCATAATGTCATCTGATTTCCCATTCAAGAAATCCATCAGGCTTTGAATCATCGCCCGATATTCCTCTTTGGAGACGGCGCCGATACAAGGACCATTGCAAAGCTTGATATCATAATAGAGACAGGCACGGGTATCATTACCGGTAATTGTGCGATCGCAGGTTAAATAGGGAAAGACTTTGCGCAAGAGATCGAGTGTCTGGTGGACTGCCCAGACTGACGTATACGGACCAAAATAGCGCGAACCATCACGCACCATCCGCCTCGTAACCGTAACCTTCGGAAAATCGTCAGCCCAATGAACTTTTATGTAGGGGTAACGCTTATCATCCTTAAGGCGCACATTATATTTAGGCTTGTATTTCTTGATGAGTGTATTTTCTAAAAGTAAGGCTTCCAGCTCTGAATCGGTAGTGATGATTTCGATATCTTTAATTTCCCGTCGCAAGCGCTGCGTCTTGATCGAATCTACATTGCTGTGAAAATAGGAACGCACACGGCTTCGCAAATTAATTGCCTTACCGACATATAGAACAGTGCCCTGCTCATTCTTGTGCATGTAAATGCCTGGCCGCTTTGGCAAGTTAGCCAGGATTTTCGAAACATTTTCCGGCGGTACAAAACTCATAAACTTGATTATAACCAATTCATAGTATCGCATCACCAAAGCTCACCATCCCACCTGACTTAAAGTATAATCCTCAATCATGGACGCAAATGGCAACAACAAAACAATGCGGGTACTTTTACTGACGACGGCTCGTTCTTACCGCAACGCCGCTTTTCTCAATGCAGCCGAACGTCTGGGTATTGAAGTTGTGCAGGCAGTTAACATGCCCAAGGAACTAGCACAATCCTGGGGCGAAGGTTTTAGCATCGACTTTACGAATATCGACGAGTCAACTGTAACTATCAAAGACTACCATGCAGTACATCCTCTCAGGGCAATCCTTCCCGTAGATGACAGCGGCAGCGTACTGGCAGCCTTGGCCGGAGAGGCTCTTGGTTTACCCCATAATTCCCAAAAAGCGGCCAGCGCGACAAGGGATAAACTTTTCTTCCGGCGCGATCTGCAGGGCTCCGGTTTGAATACACCGCGGTTCGAGGAATATATAACCGGTGAAGATATATCTACACTTATTACTAATATCGGTTTTCCTTGCGTGGTAAAGCCACGAAGCCTAAACGGCAGCCGCGGCGTCATTCGGGCTGACAATCGTGAGGAATTAGATGCTGCTATCCATAGAACGGCTCGTCTCATAAGATCGTTACGTGGTCAGCCGCAAGAAACAGCCGTGTCCATCCTCGTCGAATCCTACATACCAGGAAAGGAAGTCGCTGTAGAAGCCATTTTAGATGGAGGCTGTCTGGAAATTCTGGCCTTATTTGATAAACCAGATCCATTAGAAGGACCTTTTTTCGAAGAAACGATCTATGTCACCCCTTCTCGCCTGCCTGGAGAATTACAGGATGAGATTGCTCGTATCATCGCAAAAGCGGCCAAAGTAATCGGCCTAACAACTGGTCCTGTCCATGTCGAACTGCGCCTCAACAATGAAGGTGTTTGGATCGTCGAAATTGCCGGCCGTTCGATTGGCGGTTTATGTTCACAGACATTGCAATTTGGAGCCAAGGGTTCATTGGAAGAGATCATTTTGAGGCAAGCCTGTGGTCTCAACTTCAGCGGTTTACAACGTTCAAACCAAGCAAGAGGGGTGATGATGATTCCTATCCCCGGTGCAGGGCTTCTGCGCGGCGTCGATGGGATAGAGCAGGCAAAAAACATACCTTTGATTGAAAACGTAGAAATTACAACACCCCTCAATAATACCGTAACGCCGCTTCCGGAGGGAGATGGATATTTAGGCTTTATTTTTTCCCGTGGGGAAACACCCCAAGTTGTTGAAGAAGCCTTGCGACTGGCACACCAGAAATTAACGTTTAAGATTGACCCACTATTGCCAATGCTGCAGGCAAATATCAGGGGGAAAAGCAGGTGATTTCCCTGGTAGCAAACCTACTTTTGCGGCGTACCTTTCCCTGGAGCAGCGCCGCTGATTGAGGGCTGGTCACCCTCATCAAAGAAAAAAGCCTCCATCTGCTCAAAAATAAAGTCCTGCGCACGAGGATCAGCCATATTGAGGCCATAGTGATTGATGAGGAGCGTAGCTTGTTCATTCCAAAGTTGGTAAGCATAGCGGGAAATGTTGTCAAATATACGCTGTCCTAATGGACCTGGAAATGGCGGGCGATCTAATGCTGGCAGTTCCTGGTTCAGTTTTGCACACTCCACAACGGTTATCATTTTTTCCTCACGTGTCATGCCATTTCCTCGATTTGATCGCTAAACTATTTTTCGCTCTATTTACAGACACATTCGAGTATAGTATGGGTGACGTTGTCTTACAAATTCATGGCTATTTTTAAATATCTCTGGTTTCAGCTCGTATCCCTCGGATTCCATCTTCTCTATCACCAACTCGCCTCAAGTTATGATTTGGTCAGTTGGATTGTTTCCTGTGGAAAATGGCGGGAGTGGCAGTTGGCCGCTCTGCCTTATATCAAAGGTCAAGATATCCTCGAATTAGCGCATGGCCCCGGACATATGTTGATCGCACTCCAGGCGTCCGGCCATCATGTAACCGGTTTAGATTTGTCCCCACAGATGGGAAAGCTGGCCATGCGTAGAATTCGCATTAGTAAATTGCCTGTTTCTATCATGCGAGCTCCGGTCCAAAATCTACCAATCGCTGACGGCAGTTTTGATACTGTTTTGGCGACATTTCCTACGGAGTTTATCGCTGAACGGGAAAGCCTCGAAGAAATCAAGCGCGTTTTGCGCCAGAACGGCCGTCTGGTCATTGTGCCACAGGCTAAATTAACCGGGGACTCGGCCGTTGTGCGCTTCCTGGAATCGCTCTACAAAATTACGGGTCAACGAAACGTTCCTGACGAAAAAAATCAACAAACCCAACTGTTTCAGATCATGCGGCATAGATTTAGCGATGTGGGATTTCATGTGAGCCTGGAACGTGTGATACAACCAGGCAGCGAAGTCATCGTTGTCATTGCTAACCGGAAAGGTACACAGAGATGATGTTGCAGGTCATGGTTCGATATGTTACACTTTTGGCCATAATGATCATCATGAACTCCCTTAACCCACTTATCGTCCGCGTGACTACTACCGCTGACCATAATCATTTGTTTGATCGCACCCTGGGTTGAGGCGGTTTGATTACACTTATTTAGCGATATAGCACCCTCCTCGACTTAGAGGAGGGTGTTTTTTTATGTCTGGAGGAAATTATGGGCAGAGAGGATATACGCCTGGCATTACCCAGCAAGGGAATACTACAGGCAGGAGCCCTCGAATTTCTCGAAAATTGTGGCTTACGCGTATTCAGGCCAAATCCACGCCAATATGAGGCATCCATCCCTAATTTAGAAGGCATGACGGTGCTCTTTCAACGTCCAGGAGATATCGTCGTTGGCGTCCGTGAAGGTACAGTTGATTTTGGTATTACCGGCAGCGATGTGGTGGCCGAAAAAGGATTCGGCAGTAATAACATTCTCATCCTGCATGACCAGCTTGGATTTGGCCCGTGCACACTAAACTTCGCTGTTCCGGAAGCACTTCCCATTCGCACAATGGCTGATTTGGCGCAATGGGCAGGGAAATTGGGCGCTGCAGGCCAAACCTTGCGCGTGGCTACAAAATTCCCCAAGCTCACGGCCGAAATGCTGGACAGACATCAGGTCAAACCATATACGCTCATCAGTCCGGAAGGTACTTTAGAGATTGCCCCGGCAATTGGCTTTGCAGACCTGATCGCCGATCTCGTTTCTTCCGGGACTACACTGCGTGATAATCACCTGCGCCCCCTTGAGGATGGCCTTATCCTGAGCTCTGAGGCATGCCTTATCGCCAACAAAGGTACTTTGCGGGAACGAGCAGACGTATTGAATACAGCGCGGACACTGCTGGAATTTATCGAAGCATATCTGCGCGCACAACAATCTTTTCAGATAACGGCTAATATGCGCGGGCCTTCACCAGAAGCAATCGCTAAGCGTATGTTCGAGCAAACAAATCTGGGCGGTTTACAAGGACCAACAGTCGCTCCGGTAGTTGCCCATAACAGTCAAAAAAGTGATAGTAGCTGGTTCGCTGTTAACATTATCGTACCCAAAGCGAAAGTTTTTGAAGCTGTTAACGAACTTCGGCAAATTGGCGGAAGCGGCGTCATCGTTACCCCATGCGCCTACATTTTTGAAGAAGTACCGGCACGCTACCAGGCCATGCTGGCGGCCATTGAGAAACCTGAAGATGATTAAAATATACTCTGCAGCAGATGCACAACAAACAATATTGAAGCGCAGCACTGGACCACATACTCCAATTAGCAAAACCTTCCAGGAAGAATTACAGCGCGTTTTTGGTGAACCATTAACTCCTGAAGCGGCCGTAGCTCGTCTGCTTGCTGACGTCCGTGAAAACGGGGATATGGCTGTCACCGAGTGGACGGAGCGGATCGACAACATCCATTTAGAGGCATTTCGAGTACCGCAGTCAATGATTGACGCCGCTTTCATGCGCCTGGATAAGGAATTGATAGAAGCGCTTTCTTTCGCGGCGAACCGCATCCACGATTTCCACGCTCTCCAACCCATTCCGAATTGGACGACGACAGAGATGGGCGGCTTGCTTGGCCAGCGTTTCACACCCATCCAACGCGCCGGCGTCTACGTCCCCGGAGGAACAGCTCCGCTTCCCTCCTCATTATTAATGTCGGCCATCCCGGCCCAGGTTGCCGGCGTCCAGGATATCTTTGTCGCTACTCCTCCCGGCCGCCCAGATGGCCAAATTCCCGATGTGATCCTGGCTGCAGCCGCTATCATAGACATTCGAGACGTATACGCCATCGGTGGAGCATTGGCCGTCGCAGCATTGGCTTATGGCACGGAAACAGTACCTAAAGTTGATAAAATCGTCGGCCCGGGTAACTTATTCACAACCCTGGCCAAACAACAGGTTTATGGAATCGTCGGAATCGATGGTATTTATGGCCCCACGGAAACGGCCGTTGTCGCAGATGATTCAGCAAATGCTGCCTGGATAGCCGCGGATTTACTGGCCCAGGCGGAACATGATGTACTTGCCTCGGCGGTATTATTTACACCCTCGCTTGATCTCGCACAAGCAGTGCAAGTTGAAGTAGGCCGGCAAATGGAATCCTTGAGCCGGTCGGAGATCATCGCCCAGTCGCTTACTTTTCGCGGCGGCATTGTTTTAGTCGACGATCTTGATCAGGCCTGCCGGCTGGCCAGCGAATATGCCGCCGAACACACCTGCCTGGCCGTTCGTGAAGAATTACAGGCGGCCTGCGTGGAGGCAATCCCCAATGCTGGTGGCCTTTTCATTGGTGAACGTTCTTTCGAAGTGCTTGGCGATTATGTGGCCGGACCAAGCCATACGATGCCCACGGGCGGTACGGCCAGATTCGCCTCGCCCTTAAATGTGCTTGATTTCATGAAGATCAGCAGTATTGTTCAGCTGGATGATCAAACTTCGGCCACGTTAAGCCCTATCGCGGCGCGAATTGCCCGATCAGAAGAATTGACAGCTCACGAAAACGCTGCAATGAAAAGAGTGGCGGCTCAATCAAGGAAAATTTACGAATAATGAACAAGGAATCGTGGATTCGCCCTGATATAGCGGCGATGGAGCCTTATACTCCAATACAGCCTTTCACCGTGGTATCTGAACGCCTGGGCATTGAGATTGAAGCGATCACGAAACTGGATGCAAACGAGAATCCTTATGGTCCCTCACCCCAAGCACTGGCGGCGATAGCTACTGAACAGTGGTTCCACATTTACCCCGATCCTGAAGCCGGGGCATTACGCGCCGCATTATCCGGTTATCTCGGTTTCCCAGCGGAGCGAATAATGGCCGGCATGGGAGCGGATGAGTTAATCGATCTGGTGCTACGTGCACTTCTATCGCCAGGTGAGACAGTCATCAATTGCCCACCTTCTTTTGGTATGTATCCCTTCTCAACGGCCGTTAATATGGGTCACCCGGTCAACGTACCCCGGCGGGCAAATTTTTCATTGGACATAGCGGCAATAATCACGGCCGTGGTGGATAATCCCAAAGCTAAAGTGCTCTTCATCTGCTCGCCAAATAACCCCGATGGCAGCCTTATCAATGACGAAGATTTGGCCAGTCTACTGGAGCTGCCGCTCGTGGTCGTCCTGGATGAAGCTTATATTGAATTTGCCGAAGCAGGCGGCGCCCATTCACGGTTTAGCTGGGCACTTGAGTATGATAATCTGGTTGTCCTGAGAACCTTCAGTAAATTAGCCGGGCTGGCCGGACTGCGCGTCGGCTACGGTGCATTCCCGGAATGGCTGCTGCCCCACTTATGGAAAATTAAACAACCTTATAACGTGAATGTTGCCGGTGCAACGGCAGCGATTGCTTCCTTGCAAGAACCTTCCTGGATGGAAGAAAAGGTGTTGCTAATCGTCTCCGAACGTGAGCGTATCATTTCGGAATTAAGGCAATTTGAATTTTTAAGTCCTTACCCCAGCAATTCAAATTTCATCCTGTTCAGGGTATCAGGACGTTCTGCCAGGCAGTTAAAAATGGACCTGGCTCAAGAAGGGGTCCTGGTTCGATATTTTGACAAACCAGGATTGGAAAATTGTATTCGCATCAGTGCTGGACGGCCACAGGACACAGACAAGCTGATCGCCGCTCTAAGAAAAGTGAGTTGAAATCGGGTCATGGAAGAACGAAAGGCATCAATAAAACGTAAAACAAGTGAAACTGACATCACTCTAAAGATTTCACTGGATGGAATAGGCCGTTGCGAAGTTACAACGGGGATCGGCTTTCTCGATCATATGTTGGTTGCCCTGGCGGCTCACGCTTTGTTTGATTTACAGGTCAATGCCACGGGGGACTTGCACATCGACGCACACCATACGATTGAAGATGTAGGAATTGTTTTAGGCCAGGCAATTGACCAGGCGGCAGGAGATCGCAGTGGCATTTTCCGCGTAGGACATGCCTATGTACCTATGGACGAATCATTAGGATTTGTCGCTCTTGATTTTAGCGGCCGCCCTTACAATGTATTTCATGCAAAATGGGCAACGCCGGCGATAGGTGATTTTCCGACTGATCTGGTGCAGCATTTCTTTGAATCGATTGCCGTTCATGCACGAGTCACACTACATGCCAGCGTAGAAGGACGCAATGATCATCATAAGGCTGAAGCTCTTTTTAAGGCTTTAGCCAGAGCATTACGCATGGCCTTGACCATCGACGATCGCCGGGAGGGTATTCCTTCGACCAAAGGCACACTAGGTTAATTGGGAAGCAAAGGAACAAGATATGAAGAGCACTAATATCACAATGGTTGATTATGGGGCGAGCAATATCCGCTCAGCGCAAAAAGCGTTTGAGGCTGTGGGCGCTGCTGTGGAGCTCACTGCGGATCCCGATGTCGTGCTTGGTGCAAGGAAATTGGTCTTGCCCGGTGTGGGAGCCTTTGGCGCGGGAATGAATGCTCTTCGTGAGCGGGGATTGGATAGCGCTGTTACAACCGCAGCTGCCAGAGGCATCCCTCTATTGGGCATATGTCTGGGCATGCAGTTCCTTTTTGAAGAGAGCGACGAAATGGGCACACATTGGGGGTTAGGCTTGGTGCCTGGCCACGTCACCCGTTTTAATTTTGCCGGAGAAGAAGACCTGAATGGCACATACAAAGTGCCGCATATGGGCTGGAACCAGATCGAACATGATCAAAGCCATCCTTTGCTGAAGGATGTTCCCAGCGGCTCGCATACTTATTTTGTGCACTCTTATTATTGTGTCCCTGCAAATAAGGAAGACGTAGTGGCTGTTACTCAATACGGGCGGCCATTTACTTCGATTGTTTCCAGAGGTAATGTTCATGGCATTCAATTTCACCCGGAAAAGAGTCAGAAGCGGGGACTACAGCTGATCAAGAATTACCTAGAAATGGATTAAAAGGAAACTGGTGTGAAATTTACGATTTATCCGGCAATCGACCTGCGCAGCGGCGCTGTCGTACGTTTACA
>Ga0316576_10001554_pt1 | contig 12446 bp, 13 predicted proteins | sample S0NA_FD_203075 | JGI IMG/M metagenome (GOLD analysis project Ga0316576, IMG submission 203075) | Rhizosphere microbial communities from salt marsh grasses in Alabama, United States - S0-2_050615r3r5 | ecosystem: Host-associated > Plants > Roots > Rhizosphere | place: USA: Alabama | collected... | reverse complement strand
CGCCGCTCCAGTACACGCGGTTGTGCCGGCAGGCATGGCCGGGCAGGGCGTAGTTGGAGATCTCGTAGTGGCCGTAGCCGGCGGCCGTGAGCCGTTCCCAGCTGAGATCCATCAGGTCGGCGGCCAGATCCGCCTCCGGCAGCGGCAGGTGGCCACGGTCCTGCCGGCGGGCGAAGACCGTGCCGGGTTCCACGATCAGGTCGTACACGGCGAGGTGGGGCGCCTCGGTGGCGATCGCCCGCTCCAGCTGATCGCGCCAGTGGGCCACACTCTCGCCGGGCACCCCCTGGATCAGATCCAGACTCCAGCTGTGCAGGGCCCCACGACGGTGCGCCTGCCGCATCCAGCCCGCCGCCTCCTCGAGATCCCCGCGGCGATGGCGCCGGCCCAGGGAGGCCAGCACCCCGTCGTCGAAGCTCTGGCCACCGAGGCTCACCCGGTTCACACCGGCTTCGAGAAACCCCTGAAGCCGTCCCCTGTCGAATCCGGCCGGATCGAGCTCCATGCTGATCTCGGCGCCGGCGGCGATCCCGTAGCGGCGCGCCAGCTGTTCCAGCACCTCCGCCACCTGGGCGGGAGTGAGCATCGACGGCGTTCCACCACCCAGGTAGAGGGTGGAGAGGGGCGGGCCCGGGGGCGCGGCGCGGATCTCACGATGCAGCAGCGCGAGATAGGCGGCGATCGAGCCGCTGCGGCTCCCGTCGGCCCGATCCCCCAGCGGCACCACCGGGAAATCGCAATAGAAGCAGCGGCGGTGGCAGAAGGGGAGATGCACGTAGGCGGAGCGTGGTCCGTTCACGTGCGGTAACCCCCCCGGCCAAACCGCCTGGAATCCGTCATGCTGCCAGCCTGAAGCCCCGGGGCACCGCCATTCCGGGGGCCGAGTCCATGGTCGATACCCTCATCCTGCTCCTCTTCCTGATCTCCGGAGCCGCCACCGGCTGGCTCGGGGTCGATCTGCTGCCGGAGGCACTGCTGCAGCAGGTCACCAATGCGGAGGGACTGCGCTGGGTGCTCGGCGGATTCGGCGCCTTCTTCGGCCTCATCGCCGGCCTGATCTTCCAGCAGCTCCGCCGCCGTCTGATGCGGCAGGTGCGGAGCATGCCCACCGACCTGCTGATCAGCCGCTCGGTGGGGCTGATCCTGGGTCTGCTGGTGGCCAACCTGCTGCTGGCCCCGATCCTCCTGCTGCCGCTGCCCTGGGAGTTCGTGCTGGTCAAGCCCCTGGCCGCGGTGCTGAGCAACGTGTTCTTCGGCGTGCTGGGCTACAACCTGGCCGAGGTGCATGGTCGCACCCTGCTGCGGCTCTTCAACCCGGCCAGCACCGAGGCCCTGCTGGTGGCGGAGGGGGTGCTGCAGCCCGCCAGCGCCAAGATCCTCGACACCAGCGTGATCATCGACGGCCGGATCCGCGGCCTTCTGGCCTCCGGCCTTCTGGAGGGGCAGGTGATCATTGCCCAGGCGGTGATCGATGAACTCCAGGCCCTGGCCGACTCCGGCAATGCCGACAAGCGCGGCAAGGGACGCCGGGGGCTGCGGCTGCTCTCGGAGCTGCGGGAGGACTACGGCCGCCGCATGGTGGTGAACAGCACCCGCTACGAGGGCACGGGGGCCGACGAGAAGCTCCTCCGCCTCACCGCCGACACCGGCGGAACCCTCCTCACCGCCGACTACAACCTCGCCCAGGTGGCCCAGGTGCAGGCGCTCCGTGTGGTGAATCTCAGTGAACTGGTGATCGCCCTTCGCCCGGAAGTGCAGCCCGGGGATGGCCTCCAGCTCAAGATCGTGCGGGAAGGGAAGGAGGCCGACCAGGGGGTTGGCTACCTCGAGGACGGCACCATGGTGGTGGTGGAGGAGGCCCGGAGCCGGATCGGCGAACGGCTCGACGTGACGGTCACCGGGGCACTCCAGACCCCCACCGGCCGGATGGTGTTCGCCCGCTGCGACCGCCCCTCCCGCAACAGCCGCAAGGCCGCCGCCCAGGGCCGGGGGCGGGAAGGGGGCGGAAAACCCGTCGCCGCCAGCGGACAGGAGCCAGGCCAGCCCGGCTAGGCTCGCCAGCGATTGCGAGGAGATCGCGGCGATGACGGTGTCGGCCCCCTACTACGGCGATTCCGCCGTGCTCCGCACCCCCCCACCGGATCTCCCTTCCCTGCTGCTCAAGGAGCGCATCGTCTATCTCGGGCTGCCGTTGTTCTCCGACGACGATGCCAAGAGGCAGATGGGCATCGACGTGACCGAACTGATCATCGCCCAGCTCCTCTATCTGGAGTTCGACAATCCCGACAAACCGATCTTCTTCTATATCAATTCCACGGGCACCAGCTGGTATTCCGGCGATGCCATCGGCTTCGAGACCGAGGCCTTCGCCATCTGCGACACCATCCGCTACGTGAAGCCGCCCGTGCACACGATCTGCATCGGACAGGCCATGGGGACTGCGGCGATGATCCTCTCGGCCGGCACCAAGGGCCAGAGGGCCGCCCTGCCCCACGCCACCATCGTGCTGCACCAGCCCCGCTCCGGGGCCCGCGGCCAGGCCAGCGACATCCAGATCCGTGCCAAGGAGGTGCTGCACAACAAGCACACCATGCTCGAGATCCTTGCCGAGAACACCGGCAAGTCGGTGGAGCAACTCAGCCGCGATTCCGATCGCATGACCTATCTCGACGCCGAACAGGCCCGCGACTACGGCCTCATCGACCGGGTGCTCACCAGCCAGAAGCCCCAGCCCGTGGCCGTGCCGGCCTGATCCCCTCCTCATCCCCCTCCTCATCCGCCTCCCGCCATGCCCATCGGCACTCCCAGCGTTCCCTATCGGCTTCCCGGCAGTCAGTACGAGCGCTGGGTGGACATCTACACCCGGCTCGGTGTCGAGCGGATCCTCTTCCTCGGCCAGGAGGTGAGCGACGGCATCGCCAACAGCCTCGTGGCCCAGATGCTCTATCTCGACTCGGAGGACAATTCCAAGCCCATCTATCTCTACATCAACTCGCCCGGAGGTTCGGTGACCGCCGGCCTGGCGATCTACGACACCATGCAGTACGTGAAGTCCGACGTGGTGACGATCTGCGTGGGCCTGGCCGCCTCGATGGGCGCCTTCCTGCTGGCGGCCGGCACGAAGGGCAAGCGCCTCGCCCTTCCCCACAGCCGCATCATGATCCACCAGCCCCTGGGGGGCACCAGCCAGCGCCAGGCCAGCGACATCGAGATCGAGGCCCGGGAGATCCTGCGCATCAAGGACATGCTCAACCACACCCTCGCCGATCTCACCGGCCAGCCCTTCGAGAAGGTCGAGAAGGACACCGACCGCGACTACTTTCTCAGTGCGGCCGAGGCAGTGGACTACGGCCTCATCGACCGGGTGATCGCCCACCCCAGCGAAGCCTGAGGGGCCGCCTGGGCAAGGCGTAAGCTCCCTCTTTGCCCAGTTCGCCACCCGGATGGCCCAGCTCTACTACGATCCCGATGCCGATCTCGGTCTGCTGAACGGCAAGACCGTGGCGATCATCGGCTACGGCTCCCAGGGCCATGCCCACGCCCTGAACCTCAAGGACAGCGGCATCGACGTGGTGGTGGGGCTGTACGAGGGCAGCCGGTCGGCCGAGAAGGCCCGCGCCGACGGCCTCGAGGTGCTCAGCGTGGCCGATGCCTGTGCCCGGGCCGACTGGATCATGGTTCTTCTGCCGGATGAGGCGCAGAAGGAGGTCTACGAGAAGGACATCGCCCCCCATCTCACTCCGGGCAAGGTGCTCAGCTTCGCCCACGGATTCAACATCCGTTTCGGCCTGATCGTGCCTCCCCCCGAGGTGGATGTGGTGATGATCGCCCCCAAGGGCCCCGGCCACACGGTGCGCTGGGAGTACCAGAACGGCCAGGGGGTTCCCTGCCTCTTCGCCGTCCACCAGGACGCCTCCGGCAAGGCCCGTGACCTGGCCATGGCCTACGCCAAGGCGATCGGCGGCACCCGTGCCGGCATCCTCGAGACCAGCTTCAAGGAGGAGACCGAAACCGACCTCTTCGGTGAACAGGCGGTGCTCTGCGGCGGCCTGAGCGAACTCGTGAAGGCGGGCTTCGAAACCCTCGTGGAGGCCGGATACCAGCCCGAGCTCGCCTACTTCGAGTGCCTCCACGAAGTGAAGCTGATCGTGGACCTGATGGTGAAGGGGGGGCTCACGGCGATGCGGGACTCGATCTCCAACACCGCGGAGTACGGGGACTACGTCAGTGGCCCCCGGCTGATCACCGCGGAGACCAAGGCGGAGATGCAGCGGATCCTCGCCGACATCCAGGACGGCACCTTCGCCCGCAAGTTCGTGGCGGAGTGCGAGGCGGGCAAACCGGAGATGAAGCAGTGCCGGGAGCGGGACCGGCAGCACCCGATCGAGAAGGTGGGGCAGGGCCTCCGCTCGATGTTCAGCTGGCTGAGAGCCGCCTGAGGCCGCTCCTCCCCCCCTGGCTGCTGGTGGTGCTGGCCTGCGGCATCGACCGGCTGGTGGGCGATCCCCAGGGCTGGCTCCATCCCGTTCAGGTGATGGGCGTCCTCATCGCCCGGCTGCGGGACCGGGCGGAGGCCTGGGCCGGCGACACCCCCCTCCGGCTGCGGCTGGCCGGCATGGTCATCGCTCTGGTGGTGGTGGGCGGCAGCGGAATGGCGGGCTGGTCGATCGAGCGGCTGGCTCTGGTCTGGCCCGTGCCGGGGGGACTCCTGCTGCTGGTCGCACTCGCCAGCGCCCTGGCCGGCCGCAGCCTCGAACAGGCCGTGGGTGGTGTGGTGGCGGCCCTGCCTGACCTCCCCTGCGCCCGGACGCGGCTGGCGGGCATCGTGGGGCGCGACGTGGAGCACCTCGATCAGGCCGAGGTGCTGCGGGCGGCGGCCGAGACGGCGGCGGAGAACGCGGTGGATGGCCTCTTCGCTCCCCTGTTCTGGATGCTCCTGGGCGCTCTGCTCTGGACGCTCCGTCCGGAGGGGGCAGGACCGCTGGCCCTGGCCTGGGGCTTCAAGGCGGCCAGCACGCTGGATTCGATGCTCGGGTACCGGCAGGGCCGTCTCCGCTGGCTGGGGACCGCGGGGGCGCGGCTCGACGACCTGCTCACCTGGCCCGCCTGCCGTCTGGTGGCCCTCAGCCTGCCCCTGGTGGCCGGCCGTCCGCTGAACCTGCCTCGTCTGGTCCGCAGGGCCCTGGCCGAGGGGCGCGCCGACCCTTCTCCGAATGCGGGTGTCTCCCAGGCGGTCTATGCCCTGGTGGCCCGGACGCGACTGGGCGGAGTGAACCGCTATGGCGGCAGACTCCGCAGCAAGCCCGTGCTGGCAGCGGAGTGTCCACCGGCGGATGCCGGAGCGGTGGACCGGATCCTCACCCTCACCACCCGGCTCGAACTGGCCTGGATCCTGGGGGGAGGAGCCCTCGTGGCGGTGGCCGGCCGCCTGCCGGCCGGTTGATCGGGCGGATGGCAGGACCCGCCGTGGGGTCAGTAGGCCCCCCGGTCGCGGGGATCGAGGATCACCCCGAAGGTGCGCAGCAGAATCGAGAGATCCAGCAGGAAGGAACGCCGGCGTGCGTACCGGACGTCGAGCGAGACCCTCCGGACGTAGGAGAGGTTGTTGCGACCGGAGACCTGCCAGAGGCCGGTGAGGCCCGGACGCACCGTGAGGACGTCGTCCATGCGGTCGCCGTAGCGGGAGATCTCCTTGGTGACGATGGGCCGCGGCCCCACCACGCTCATCTCGCCGCGGAGGACGTTGAGGAACTGGGGCAGTTCATCGAGGCTGGAACGACGCAGGAACCTTCCCAGAGGGGTGATGCGAGGGTCGTTCTTCAGCTTGAAGTCCTTGTGGAATTCGTTGCGGAGATGGTGGGACTGGGCCAGCAGAGCGGGCAGCAGCGCATCAGCATCCCGGCGCATCGTGCGGAACTTGATGCAGCCGAAACGGCGGTATCCACGACCGACCCGCTGCTGGACGTAGAAGACAGGGCCCGGGGAGGAGAGCTTCACCAGGAGCGCGATGGCGAGGAAGATCGGCGAACCGAGTCCGAGCACCATGAGCGAGAAGACGATGTCGCCACTCCGCTTGACCACCCGGGAGCGGCGCGTGGGCTCCCGCAGAGGCACCGCGGTGATCGGCCTCGAGGGAACGACCGCGGGGGGGCTCGACGGCGAGAAAGTGGCGACGGATGTGACCATCTGGGCCTGCATCTGACCGGGAATCTAAGGATTCCGACGCGAACCACTCCATGGCTTCCAGCCACTCATTCCAGAGGCACAGAGACGCTTTCCGGGTCGGTCCAGGGTTCGGATTCACGCCGCAGACGCTGCCGGTGGCGCCCCCACAGCCGCTCGAGCAGGGTCTGCATCCGCCGGTCGAAGTGGTGGGGGGCGAACTCCTCGGCCCGCCGGCGCAGCACCTCGGCATCGAGCTGACGCCAGAGTCGCCCCTCCTCGAAGAACGCCAGGGCATCGGCCAGACAGGCGGCGCTCTGGCGCGGGAACAGCAGGCCGGTCGCCCCCCGGCCGCTCCGCCGCAGACAGCGCACACTGTCGAGCAGCCCCCCGGCGGCGTAGGCGATCACGGGCGCCCCCGCGGCCATCGCTTCCACCGGAGCGATGCCGAAATCCTCGATGCCGGCATACACGTAGGCGCGGCAGCGTTCCAGCCAGGCGGCCACCTCCTCATCGGAACGGTTCCCCAGGAAGCGGACGGTGGGACCGGCGATCGCCTCCAGGCGGCGGCGTTCGGGACCCTCCCCGATGACCACCAGGGGGAGCCCCACCCGACCGAAGGCCTCCACCACCAGATCGACCCGCTTGTTGGGCACGAGCCGGCAGACGCTCAGGTAGAAGTCTTCGCGGGGGCGGTCCCAGCGGAATCGCTCCACCTGCACCGGCGGCGGCACCACATGGGAGGTGCGGCGCCAGCAGCGCCGGATGCGCCGCGCGGTGAAGCGGGAATTGGCGATCAGCGCATCCACCCGCAGGCTGCTGATCACGTCCCACTGACGGAGGCGGTGGAGCTGCCAGCGCACGAGGGGCCCGAGCGGCCCACGGGCAAGCGCCGAGCTCGACAGGTAGGGATGCATCTGATCCCAGGCGTAGCGCACCGGCGTGTGCACATAGCTCACGTGGAGCTGGTCGGGACCGGTGATCACCCCCTTGGCCACCAGGTGACTGCTGCTCACCACCAGGGGGTGGGAGGAGAGGTCGAGCTGTTCGATCGCCAGGGGGAGGAGGGGCAGGTAGTGCTGCACGCGGGAGACGCCCCAGGGGAGGCGCTGGACGAAGCTGGTGTGGATGGCGCGTCCCTCCAGCCAGCTGCCTGGGCGGCCGCTCTCCCCGTCCACCAGGGCGTAGAGCGCCGGCGCCTCTCCCGCCGCCGCCAGCAGCCCGTCCAGCCGGCGCACCACCTGCTCCGACCCCCCCACCGCATGGGGACTGAACCATTCGTGCACCAGGGCGGCGCGTCCGGGGAGCGGTTCCATGGCGGAACCGTAGGCGGCAAGATCACGAATGCTCTCAGCCGATTGCCCCGGGGGGGCCGGCTGCCGAAGCTATGGCGAGTTGAGGCAGGGAAAGGCCCAACCACCATGGCGATCCGAGAGCTTCTCGAAGACGCTCTGAAGGAACCAGCCATCGGCACCACCCCCCGGTTCCGCTGGCACGCCACCCCGGTCGGCATCGCTGCCCTCTGGAGCGAAGGCACCGCCCCGACGCCGCCCCCCTTCGACCTGGCCCTGGAGGAGGGCCTGCAGGTGGGCCTCGACCTCAGCAGGGAGGAGCGGGAATTCCACCAGGTGAAGTCCGGCCTGGTGCTGCTGTTCCATTCCTGAGATCCGGAGGGGCTCAGGGGCCATCCGGACCGCCGGCGGGCGCGGCGTCCTTCCCGTCCGCCGGGTCGCGGGGGGTGACCAGGATCTTGTCGACCCGCTTGCCGTCCATGTCGACCACCTCCAGGCGCAGGCCGCTCCATTCGAAATGCTCCCCCGCCCGCGGAATCCTGCCCAGCCGGTGCATCACGAATCCCCCCAGGGTCTCGAAGCCGCCGGCCTCCAGCGGTGATCCCGCCCGGCCCACCAGGTCCTTGAACTCGCCGAGGTCCAGCAGACCGTCGAGCAGCCAGGAGCCGTCCTCCCGGCGGATGATCATCGGGTCCTCCAGTTCGTCGGGGGTGGGCAGATCGCCCACGATCGCCTCCATCACGTCGTTGAGGGTCACGAGCCCCTCGATGCCGCCGTACTCGTCGAGGATGAGGGCCGTGTGCAGGCCGCTTTCCCGGAACCGCTCGATCACCTTCATGCCCCGCACGCTCTCGGTGACGTAGAGCGGAGGCTGCAGAAGCGACTCCAGTTCCACCGCACCGCCGAGAACGCTGGCGGCCAGCAGTCGGTTGCCGCGCAGGATCCCGACGCACTCGTCGATGGATCCCCTCCCCACCGGAAAACGGGTGTGGGGACTGTCCATCACCTTGCGGAGATTCTCCTCCAGAGGGGCCTCGAGATCCAGCCAGGTGATCTCGGTGCGGGGCGTCATGATCCCCCGCACCGAACGGTCCCCGAGGCGGAAGATGCGCTCCATCATCTCCTGTTCCACCTCCTCCACCACGCCGGACTCCGCGCCGCGGCGCAGCAGGGCCCTGATCTCCTCCTCGGTGGTCTCCGGCTGATCGGGGGCGTGCACCCCCAGCAGGTGGAGGACGCCCTCGGTCGACACCCCCAGCAGCCCCACCAGCGGAGCGGTGAGCTGCGAGAGCCGCCGCATCGGGATCGCCACCAGCGCGGCGATCCGCTCCGGCTGACCGAGGGCGATGCGCTTCGGCACCAGTTCGCCGATCACCAGGGAGAGGTAGGTGATCGCCCCCACCACCAGCCCCACCGCAAGGGCCTCGCTCCAGGGAGCCAGCAGCTCGACCTCGCGCAAGCGGCCCTCCAGCCGCTGGGCGAGGGTGGCCCCTCCCACAGCGCCGCTGAGGACCCCGATCAGGGTGATGCCGATCTGCACCGTGGAGAGGAACTCATTGGGACTGCCGGCCAGCCTGAGGGCGGTGCGGGCACCACGGTTCCCCCGGCCGGCGAGCTGCTCCAGCCGCGTCCTGCTGGCGGAGACCACAGCGATCTCCGCCCCGGCGAAAATGCCATTGGCAAGGATCAGCAACAACAGCAGAAGACACTCCAGAAGGGGGGCCGACACCGTCACCGGAAGAACAACCTGAAACGCTACCATGAGAGCTTTTATCAATAACAATCCAAGGCGATTCCGCTCCCTTCGCGACTCAACGATCTTCCTCTCCCTTCCCGCTGCGCCGACAGCCGTCGGCCGCCTGTCTCTGTAACGCTCCCTGAAGCAATCTTCTGCGCATCGGGCCGGTTCCTAGAATCGGCCGCATCGGTCAAGCATCTGGAGAGCTGCACCATGGCTCTGATCCAATGGGAGTCCCTCAAGGACATCGAAGATCTCCTCGATCGTTACACCCGGTCCTTCCCCTGGCCCTCCGGCCGAGGCTCCTCGCTGCTCGGCACGGGGGACTGGCATCCCCGCGTGGACATCAGCGAAAAGGATGACCACTACCTGATCAAGGCGGACATCCCGGGGGTCGCCAAGGAGGATCTGAAGGTCACCGTCGAGAACGGCGTGCTCACCATCGAAGGGGAACGCCGGCAGGAGAAGAAGGAGGAGAACGAGCGCCTGCACCGGCTGGAGCGGAGCTACGGCAGCTTCAGCCGCAGCTTCGCCCTCCCCGACGATGCCGACGCTTCGGCCCTCCGCGCCAACGCGGCGGAAGGGCAGCTGACGGTGACCGTGCCCAAGAAGGCGGCGGCGGCGGCCGCCTCGGCGGTTCAGGTGCCGGTGGAATGAGCGGCCCATGGACCTGACCTCCCCCGCCTTCGCCGAGGCCGGCCCCATTCCCGTCGGCCATACCGGCGAGGACGGGGATCGTTCGCCGCCGCTGCGGTGGCGGCAGGTGCCGGCGGGAACCGCAGCCTTCGCCCTGGTGATGGAGGATCCCGACGCGCCGCCCGGGACGTGGGTGCACTGGGTGCTCTACGACATTCCCGGCACCGCCAGGGAACTGCCGGAGGCCGTGGAACGGCGGGAGGAGCTGCCGGACGGGTCCCGCCACGGCCTCTGCTGGGGTGTCGACCGGTTCGAGCGCCTCGGCTACCACGGCCCCCTGCCTCCGCCGGGGCCGGCCCACCGCTACGTGTTCCACCTCTACGCCCTCGACCAGCCGCTGCGTCTGCCGAGCGGTCGGACTGCCCGGCAGGTGCGCGAGGCGATGGCGAGCCACGTGCTTGCCGAGGCCACGCTCACCGGCCTCTACGCCGCGAGACGCAGCTGAGTGGCGTAGGGGCCGAAGCCGGCGACACAGGCGGCTCCGCAATGGCAGCCCAGACTCAGGGCCTGCCGCAGCGGCCATCCCGCCGCCAGTCCGACGGTCACCCCCGCCGCGAAGCTGTCGCCCGCGCCGTAGGTGTCACCCACCCGCTCAGGACCCGCCACCGCCGCGAAGCGCCCGCCGGGACTCACCTGGCCACCGCGGCTGCCGTCGGTGCGGATTCCCCAGAGGGGCGGCACCGGCAGATCCTCCTGCCGCCAGGCCTCGCCGGGATCGTTGCCGCTGCCGATCAGAGCGTCGAGGGCCACGCCCGCCTCCTGCAGCACGGCGAGCCGCAGCCGCGGCGTCGCCGCGAGGACCCTGGCGGCGCGGGCCCGCCGCAGCAGCGGAGCGTCGGCCGCCGTCACGAACACACCGTCGCAGCCGGGGAACCGCTCCCAGGCAAGGTCATCGTCGGCGCCGGGGGCCAGCCGCTCGCCGATCACGGTGATGGTGCGCTCCCCCGTCGCTTCGGTGAAGGTCACGGCCCGCCGGGTGGGAGCATCGCGCCAGGCCACCTTCACCTCCAGCCCCAGATCCTCCAGGTCCTGGCGGGCCCGCTCGCCCTCCCGATCGCGCCCCAGGGCCGTGAAGAAGGCGACAGGCCTTCCGGTGAGCCGTGCCATCTGCACCGCCACGACGGCCCCGCCGCCGGCCGGCAGCTGCTCATGGCCCAAGGCATGGAGAATCTCGCCGGATCGCGGCAGATGCGCCACCCGCACGAAGCTCACCACCTCCACGTGGCCCACCACCGCCAGGCGCAGAGGCGGCAGGGGTGGCAGGGCCTCGAGGGGCAGGGGCTCGATCATGGCAAGCCCACCTCACTCAGCTGGCGGGCCGCCGGTGGGGGAGAGAATGCCGGCGACGGAGCTGCCGCGGTCCCACACGATCACGAGGATGAGGATCGACAGCACGGCACAGAAGTAGCACCAGACCGAATTGAAGGCCGGCCGGTACAACCACTCCGTGAGGGCGAACGCCGCCAGCAGGGCCAGACCGTAGAGCCGGGCCGGCAACGAGGCGCAGAGCAGCAGCGGAAGGCCGATCACCACGGCATAGAGCCCTTCCCCCAGCCAGCCGAGGCCGAGGCCCGCGAAGAGCGTGGGGGTGGGGTAGCGGAGCGAACCTTCCACCACGCCGGGGATCGGCGGCACCGCCTCGACCAGCAGCGGCAGCCACAGGGAGCCCCCCATCAGCAGTCCGCCCACCAGCAGAACGGCGGTGAGGTGGTGCCTCCAGCCGCGGGCCGATGCGGAGCGGCCGCCGCCCTCCAGGCGGAGCACCGCGAAGGGAATCCAGGCGGGCCAGAAGCCGTAGGCGAAGAAGAGGTAGAGCAGGACGGTGGGGGCGAGCCAGGTGGCGTCGCCACCCCCCTCCACACCGATCCAGACGAAGCCCTCGATCGCCTGCTGCAGTCCGAACAGCAGGGGAGCGAGGGCGAGCGCCACGGTGGATGCCGGCGGAGGATCGCTGCCGAGGCCGGGGCCGAGGGAACGGGCCAGGGCGGCTGCGCCCAGCGGGATGAGCAGCCCTGCAGCGGTGAAACTCGCCGTGGCGGAAAAACACATGATCCGCCAGGGCAGTTTTTCTTGTCACAACCCTAGGGGGGATGAGCCATGAAAAAGCCCCCTCCGTGCGGAGGGGGCCAGCTCCACGGCCCCGGGCCGTGGTGGTTTCGGGTTGGATGAACCTCAGGCTCAGCCGATCGCCGGAGCCTTCAGCGCCACCGCCGTCCCTTCCGCAGACGCCAGGTCCAGCGGGAAGTTGTGGGCGTTGCGCTCGTGCATCACCTCCATGCCCAGGCCGGCACGGTTGAGGATGTCGGCCCAGGTGTTGATCACACGGCCCTGACCGTCGAGGATCGACTGGTTGAAGTTGAAGCCGTTCAGGTTGAACGCCATCGTGCTCACACCCAGGGAGGTGAACCAGATGCCGATCACCGGCCAGGCCGCCAGGAAGAAGTGGAGGCTGCGGCTGTTGTTGAACGACGCGTACTGGAAGATCAGGCGACCGAAGTAGCCGTGGGCGGCCACGATGTTGTAGGTCTCCTCCTCCTGGCCGAACTTGTAGCCGTAGT
>Ga0316576_10001553_pt1 | contig 12447 bp, 12 predicted proteins | sample S0NA_FD_203075 | JGI IMG/M metagenome (GOLD analysis project Ga0316576, IMG submission 203075) | Rhizosphere microbial communities from salt marsh grasses in Alabama, United States - S0-2_050615r3r5 | ecosystem: Host-associated > Plants > Roots > Rhizosphere | place: USA: Alabama | collected... | reverse complement strand
GAATCGATGATGAACCCTATCGCCTCGAAGCCATGCGCCTGGAATCAGAAATCTTGGCCACACGTAAAAAACAGGAAGAACAAAAGCTTCTGCTCGAACGCCTTCGGGAAGAGATCGAGTTGAATATAAAAATCGCCGCTGCCCGAGTGGTTCAGCTTACGAAACAAAAAGAAGCCATGGATGCAAAAGCGGCGAGCATTCAGGCTCGAATTGATCAACTGGAGCGAGATCGGCAGCGTTTTTCAACGCTTTATAAAGAAAAGGTCGTCGCAAAACAGAAGTCTGAAGACATCAATACCCAGCTCTCTGTTCAGAATGCAGATAAAAAAGAGGTTATCGAAAATGCCAATGCAATTGAAGCATCGATAAATTCAGCCAAGCTCGATGTCCGGATGGCCCAGACGAAACGGTCACAGATCAATGAAGTGGAGCAATCCATCCAGTCATTGTCCGAATCCATAAAGGGGCTTTCTGCGGCCTTGAAAAATGAACAAAGAAATATCGCCAAATGCACACTTAGAAGCGTCATCAACGGCCGGATTGCAAAGCAGTATGCCAGTGCCGGAGATATTGTATCACCAACCAGTGCGGTTTATGCCGTGCTGGATCCGAAAAGTCTCCATTTTGTTGCACTGTTGGAAGAAAACAAGCTCAAAGGGGTAACTCCTGGCAACCCCGTCAACATAAAAGTCGATGCATATCCCAATAAAAAATACAAGGGTGTCGTTCATCAGGTGCTTCCGGCGTCCGCTGCGACATTTGCCCTTGCGCCCCGTGATATATCCGCAGGTGAATTTACAAAGGTAGCACAGCGCATACCGGTTCGCATCGATATTACCGAAGGGGATATCAGTGTGCTGCAGGTCGGCTTGAGCGGGAAAGTGGAAATCCGGCGGAAAAGAAAATGATGCAGGAGCAGCCCACAGATCTTCCGATTTATCAAACCATTTCCCCGGGCTATCGTGCCTTTCTGACAGTCATTGTCATGACCGGCGCCTTTATGGCAATTCTGGACACGACCATTGTGGTCGTCGTAATTCCCAAGATGATCGGCCCGCTTTCCACAGACCTTTACGGCATCCAATGGGTCATTACGTCGTATATGACCGCCGCCGCGGTTGCGCTATTGCTGACGCATAATCTCAGCCATGTGGTCGGACTCAAGAATCTTTTTGTGACCGGTCTTGCCTTTTTTATGCTTGCGAGCGCCATGTGCGGCATGGCCGGAACCTTGGAGAACATGATCGCATTCCGCATCCTGCAGGGAATCGGAGAAGCGTTTATCATGGCATCAGCCCAGACCATATTATTTTCGATTTATCCACCGGATAAACAGGGACTGGCCATGGGCATCTATGCCATGGGTGTGAGTTTTGCCCCTTCTCTGGGGCCGACTATCGGTGGATGGATTACCCAGTATCTAAACTGGCGCTGGGTATTTTACATCAACCTGCCGGTGGGAGCGTTAAACTTCTTTGCTGCTATGTTCTTTTTACCCGTGCTGATAAAGTACCGGATTAGCCTTAAATTTAATTTCATCAGTTATTTTTTTATGGGGGTCTTTACTTTTTTTCTCTTGATTTTTCTGTCAAAAGGGCAGCAACTCGGTTGGTTTCAGTCCACCACTATCGGTTTGCTTGCCTTCGGAGCAGTCATCGCTTTGATGCTTTTTCTCGTATCGGAAATATGCGCCAGGCATCGGCTCATCGACCCGGCCATTCTTAAAAACAGGGTATACATGCTGTCCATGGGGTTCTATTTTTTTGTTATGGGACTGTGCATCTATCAATTTATCTATCTTCTTCCTCTTTTTTACGAAAATGTAAAGCAACTCGGAACTTTTGACACCGGACTTCACATGCTGGCCTTCGCCATGTTTATCGCCATATTTTCTCCTGGAGCCGGCATATTAAGCGATCGGTTCGGTCCGCAACGCGTCCTGACAGTAAGCTGTTTGATCTTTCTCTTTACCAGTTGGTATCTCATTCCCTCGCTGAACTATTATACCCCGTCAGTTCGAGCCGCCATCATTACCATACCGTTAGGCATTGGAATGGGCTGTTTTTTTGCCCCGATTTCCGCCATGGCCTTAGGGCGTTTGGGAGATAAAACCGCCTTAGGAGTAAGCTTGATGCATTATCTTCGGTTTGTGGGTGCCGCTCTCGGTACGGCTGTAGCAACAAACATGCTGGAGAAGAGCCAGGCGATCCATTTTGAAGGGATCGGCATCATGCAGAACTATGACCATGTCCGGCGATTTTTAGATTCGACCACCCTGCGGCTTTCTCAGCTGTTTACCGACAGTGCCGCAATCGGGAAAGCTCACGTGTTTCTCGGGCGGGTACTGAAATTGCAGGCTTTGAGCTTCGCTTTCCATGATACTTTTCGAAACTGCTTTATATTTGCGCTCATCGGTAGCTCTTTTCTAGTCCTGATTTTTGTGAACGAAAAATTGAAGAAAAAAGCCATGGTCAGCGGCAAGGAACATTTGGAAAAAACAGACAAGTAAAAAAGTAAAAAATGGCTCCCCGTTTAATCTCGCAAGTTTCCCTTCCGTAATTTTAAGGTGCAGATAATTCTCAACGGAGCGTAAATAAAATTATCAGATCTCTATTCCAATATTCAATTTGACGACAAAGATTATCCGGATACCGACCAGAAATTATTGCTTTATATGCACAGAAAAATATGCACCGATGCACAGAAAAATGTGCACTGATGCACAGAAAACTGTGCACTCCAATATGCTCTAAAAATGAAAAACTAATAAATTCAATAAGTTGATTTTTTGCATGTTTTTTGCAATATAAATTAGTTTTCATTTATTCTAATGGCTACCATTTTTATAGATTCGATTATGTGTAAAAGCCATCCGGTGGATAGCAAACGATAACATTCAAACGAGAATTCGATAGATGGAATTTAAAATCGATTTTGATCACATGCCAGATTATGTCTTCATACAGACCCAAGGGGAAGCCTCGGATCGCGACTTTGATGATCTGTTAACAGAGATAGTTAACTCACCACGGTGGGTAGTCGGGACCCGACAGGTTGTAGACCACAGAGAACTGATTATGAAAAATCTTTCCTCGAATAGTATACAAAGAATAATGGATATCGTTGAAAAACACAGCGACAAGCTGGGTAATGGTCGATGTGCTTTTATTGTCAAGGATGCCTTAGGGTTTGGTATTGCAAGAATGTACGAACTTATCGGTGGAGAGAGAGTTCATATAGAGGTTGGGGTTTTCTACTCGTTAAATGAAGCTGTTGAATGGCTAAAACACTAGAACCTATCATCTATATGGCCTTCGCTTTTCCATTGGTTGTAAAATGGCGATCATAAAAAGGCATCTCAATTGAAGCCGGAAAGAACGTTTCATCCCTTACTACCATCAAAATAAATGAAGCCGGGTATGATGGCTTTCCAACACAAATACCAACGATATTTTTAAAAAGATCTGCCGGCTTATATGGCATTTTTTGACATATAAGACGAATTGGAGAATATTCTTTAAAACATAATTGATTCATTTATTACTGTAAGTTAACCTGTATATAATATAATGTTAACCCAGAATTAGTTGTCAAAAAATGACAATTTCCATATGTCACTTAGGTCAACTAATACATGTTAGGATTCAAAAAAATGATTGTTAAAAACCGTATAGAAAACATCGTTATCGTATTTATTATGCTTTCCGTCTTTTTCCAAAATAGTCCTGCAAATGCTGAGAGTAATCTTTCATTTGAACAGGAGTTAATTGAGAAAGTTCATGAATATTATGATTTGGAAAAGATTGGTGATTGGAAGCGAACATATGCGTTTCGAACGCCTTTGTATAGAAAAAGTGTCGTAGTAGAATTATACAAGAAAAAAATGAGACGCGACAATGCTGGATGGAAGTTAATCGCTTTTAGAATTATTAAAAAAGCTGTTGAAGGCAATTACGCAGCTCTTAAAATTAAATTCATCGAGCAAGTTCCAGATGGATACTTTCAAAACAACATAAAAAAAACCATTAAAATTACCGAAATATCAACATGGGAAAGGATTGATGGAAATTGGTTTTGCAGAGATGCTTGCTCAAGAAGACATTTAAGCATGAACGGTGATCTGATCATGCGAAACGATCAAGTTCCGATTGACTTATTAAAAAAGGAAAAAAAATTCTGACACCAGCATTGAGTAGGGTGCGAATTATGTTGCATTCCCTTTGCACCTCTCATGCTGAGCGTTATGCCAACAGGTCTATGGAAAAGAACATCAACCAAATGGAAAAGAATATGAACATACTATTTATTATTTCCACAGACGATGCTGAATCATCATACAATGCTATGAGGTTGGCAAATGTTGCTGTAAAAAAGGGCGATGAAGTGAGCGTTTTTATGCTCGGTAAAGGTGTCCTTTATGAGAAAAGCAGCAACGATCAATTCAATGTAATTGAACAGGTCAATCAATTCGAGGGAGATTTCTATGTCTGAGGGGTTTGCTTAAAATCCCACGGTCTGGAGGGATCAAGCTCATGCCCTATTGCATGGATGGATGATTTATACGAATTGTCAATGGAGGCTGACAAGGTTTTCACATTTTGAAAAATCTGGAACTGGCATAACATCAGCTTTGAGGGGAAGGTTACGGTAAAGTAAATACGCTGATAGGTTTCCACTATATCCAAGTTCTACATCAACCAAATTTTGAGTAAGAGGAAATGAAGGGTAAAAAAGTATTATTATTTCTGGCCCAGGGTTTTGAGGATCTTGAGGCTGCTACAATTATTGATATTTGCGGCTGGACTTATTATCGTAGGCACCTTCAAAAAGTCGATGTTTATGTAACGGGATTTCATAAAGAAGTTACAGGTCGGTTTGGATTGAAAATAAAACCGGATGTTCTTATTGATGATATCGATCCCCAAGAATATGATGCGTTGGCGATTCCCGGAGGCTTTCACAGCCAAGGTTTTGACGAAGCGTATGATGCTAAAGTTCTCAATCTTGCCAAATCAGTTTATAACAACGGAGGAATTATCGCCACCATGTGTATCGGAATATTACCAGTCGCAAAAGCTGGTCTATTGAAGGGAAAAAGGGCGACTACCTATCCTTTGAGCAAGAATCATGATAATCCAAGATATTTAAGGAAGCATGGTGGCCAATATTCCGGCAAATCAGTTGAATTTGATGATAGAATAATCTCATGTGCTGGTCCTGCTCAGTCATTGCACGTCGTAATGATCATGCTTGAAATGTTATTAGGTTCTGAAGAAATAAAAAAGGTTAAAGAATTTACTATGTTCGAAGAACAAGTAATGGACGAAGACTGACATAAAATCAAAACAAACAGGAATAACTTGTTAAACCTCAAATGACCGAGGATCTGGGTAGGAGATGAGCCAACCCTTAATGACGATTTATGGGCTGTTTCCCAGGATCACCGATTATTGGAAGGATAAGGAGCCAAGGCAAGGTCAATTTTTGGGGATCACGAAATTGCGAAAGTCCAATGGTCATCCCCACATGGCCTTTTTGTGGTTGAGCTTTGTAGGTCCCGAACAGGCGGTCCCACCAAGATAAATTAAATCCGAAATTGCTATTCGTTTCTCGGATTATCACGGAGTGATGCACTCGATGCATATCGGGTGTGACAACAAAATAACGCAAGAACCGATCCAACTGAATCGGGATTTTAATGTTGCCGTGGTTAAATACTGCCATGCTATTTAAGATGATCTCAAATAAGAGAACTGAAATTATGGGTGGGCCAAAAACACATATTGCCGAAATCTTTATACCCATTGATAACATGATTTCAATGGGATGAAACCGTAACCCGGTGGTCAGATCAAAATCCAAGTCGGTGTGATGCATCATATGGAGTCTCCAAAACAAGGGAATTGCGTGAAACATCACGTGCTGAATGTAAATGACAAGATCCAGAAAAATGATGCCGGCAATTATTTCCAACCAATAGGGCCATGCAAGTATATTCAGTAATCCCCAACTGCGTTCATGGGCTATTACCGCCATGCCCACAGCTAAAAATGGAAATATCAACCGTAACAATAGAGCGTTCCCGATGATGATAGACAGGTTGTTGAACCAGCGAAGTTTCTTTGATGTCGTGGGTTTTCGGCATGGGGATTTGAGCTCAAAAAGTGCGACTGTTGTGAAAATAGCTGAAAATATTATAAGACGAATGATGATTTCGTTTTTCATTTTATTGGACCGAACAAGGAATATTGATTTGTTTTTTTAATATTAACGTTTGAGAAATCGCTTAATCAATCCTTTTTTATCCGTTTTGGGCTCAGAAATACCCAAATGACGACAGATGACACTTTCGAGTTTTTCATCTGAGACATCGGAACCTTCGACCACGATTTCTTCGCCTACCATAACAGCAGGAGCAACCGGCAGATCAAGCTCAAAATACTCATCAGTGCTATATTCTGCCTTGGGTTTTGATATGGTTTCGATTTCAATTTCATACATCTCACCCAGCCTGGGCATCATCTTTTTGAAATGCTTTCACGGCTTTCCATTGGGCGCATTGAGAAAGAATCTGACTTTTAGCATGCTTCCCTCCTTTAAATTTGCATGTATCAAATTAGGGCCGTAAATATCAAGACCAGATCATTTTTTCAGATATCTTTTCATATTTCGCGCATCGTTTAATATGTATACATTATTTGATCGATAGATGATTCCTATAATGAAGCGAGCCGAAGTATTTACAAATTGCAAAAATGATCTATAGTATATATAACAGCCATTCATTACATATCTTTTTGCATTGAGCGTCAAAGAGGTATGGTCTTGCTAGGCTTCCGAAACCCCATTTAAAAGAGGAGGCATATCATGAATTTCAGAATATTGGGCAAACAAGGTCCGACAGTCTCAGCCATTGGATTGGGATGCATGGGAATGTCGGAGTTTTATGGCTCGACCAACGAAGAACAATCGATACGTACCATTCATCAGGCGCTGGATATAGGGATCAATTTTCTCGATACAGCGGATATGTACGGCGTTGGCCACAATGAAGAACTGGTGGGCCGTGCCATTAAAGATCGTCGGGACAAGGTGGTGCTGGCGACCAAATTCGGTAATGTTCGCGGTGAAGATGGGAGCTTCAAGGGCGTAAATGGAAAACCTTCCTATGTTAAAGAGGCGTGTGAAGCCAGTTTGAAACGCCTGGGGGTGGATGTTATCGACCTTTACTATCAGCATCGGGTCGATCCTGATACGCCCATAGAAGAAACCGTCGGCGCTATGGCGGATCTGGTCAGACAAGGCAAGGTGCGTTTTCTCGGTTTATCGGAGGCGGCCCCTCAGTCGATCCGGCGTGCCTATTCTGTGCATCCGATCAGTGCTTTGCAAACCGAATATTCACTGTGGACCCGTGATGTAGAGGAAGAGATTTTGGCCACCTGCCGCGAACTGGGAATCGGATTTGTTCCTTACAGCCCGTTGGGCCGTGGATTTTTAACCGGTCGGATCAAAACCGTCGAAGATTTGGAAGAAGGCGATTGGCGACGCAACTCTCCCCGTTTTCAGGGAGATAACCTTGAGCACAACCTTGGCATTGTTCGCCGACTCGAAGAAATTGCCTCTGCCAAAAGGTGTTCTTTGGCCCAGCTTTCCCTGGCCTGGCTGCTGACTCGGGGAGAAGACATCGTGCCGATCTTTGGTGCCAAGCGCAGTGAGTACGTGGAAGATAATCTCAAAGCTTTACACGTACAACTCAACAGAGAAGATTTGGCTCAGATTGATCAGGCTGTACCAATGGGGGCTGCTAAAGGTTTACGTTATCCTGAAGCATCGATGCAGGCGGTCAACCGTTAATTGAAGGCTTGTAAGAGAAATCATATATTCTTCCATTTTATCCGAGTCAAATATCCGCCAACCTCTTCTAAACAGAGCGGTCATGCAGGATGATGATTTTTCCCTCATCTGTTCAATGATAACGGAAAGAAATGAAGTCTCATATTTGCTGAGCGTATTTTTCGATGATCTCTTTATGCCTGAAGCAACTTTTAATGTGATCATTCACCATACCGGTTGCCTGCATATGGGCATATACAATAGTGGAGCCTACAAATTTAAATCCTCTCTTTCTTAAATCCTTACTGATAAGATCGGACAGTTCTGTTTTCGCGGGTATTTCTTCCAGAGATTCAAATTCATTTTGGATCGGCTTTCCGCCGGTAAACCCCCATATGTATTTATTAAATGATCCGAATTCTTTCCTGACCCCAATAAAAGCATTTGCATTTGTGACCGCACTTTTAATCTTTAATTTATTTCGGATAATTCCACTGTCCTGAAGCAGGGAATCAATTTTTCGCTGTCTATAATTTGCAACTTTGTTGAAATCGAATTTATCAAAAGCCTTTCGAAAGTTTTCTCTTTTTCTTAAAATTGTCAGCCAGCTTAATCCAGCCTGAAATCCTTCAAGGATGAGGAATTCAAAAAGTTTTCTGTCATTATGCAACGGCACTCCCCATTCTGTATCATGATATTTTGTAAGAAGAGGATCTCCTTTTGGCCAGGAACAGGTTTGCTTGTTGTTTTTCATAGTCATTATCCGTCAGTAAGAGTGTTTTCACTAAAATAATTTCTTCTTGCAAATTGGTGTCATGCCAATTAATATAACGGCATAAACTACAATAAATATCAAGGGTTAAATTCATACAGGAAAATTAAACGATGGCGATAACATCAACAGTTGAAAAATCAAAAAACTTGACGATTTATATTCTAACCGGAGAGCTGACTTTAGATGAGATTCTTAACGCATTACAATCGTTTTGGGAAGCTCACACACTGACATTGAATTTATTGTGGGATGCACGAAGTGCTAAAATGAGTCAACTCAAGTCTGAAGAAGCAGCAAAGATAACTGGATTTATTGGTCAATACAAGCATCGTTTTGAAGAGCGTATAGGCGGTAAAGCAGCTATTGTGGCATCGTCTAACCTTCAATATGGTCTTTCAAGAATCCTGGGGACATTTTATGAAATGGAGGGCTTTCCAACCCAACTCAAAATCTTTCGCGTCATGGATGAGGCCTTGGAATGGCTTGATCAAGATGAATAACTATGGATGTGAAGAATCTAGAAAATGCGTTAAAATCTTTTATGGTAGGGGATATCCCTGTTTCAGATTTGGCTCATATGCTTTTTCGCCTTTTTAATTGCGAGAGGATTAATTATCAAGACTTAGCGTCAACGGATTATGAAAAATTGGAAGAGGCGCTTTTGGCTCTATGGGAGTGGAAACTCGTTATACCTGTTCGATCATCCCGGTGTTCGGAATGGGATTCCCGGATTCTGTTGGCAGAACCGGGGGAATTCTATGAAATGCCCAATATTTCAAAAACGCTGGTGAAAAGGGGGATAGAAACCGGAACATGGGACAGTGTTTGGGCTATACTTGATTTGTTTCAATGTATGGGGGAGCCGGAATGGGAAAAAATGCCGGATCTAATTCTCTCCATTAAAAAAAATACAATGCACAACACGATTAACGGTAACAAGATAGGTATTCTTTGTATCCAAAATGGATTAAAGGATAAAACAGGTGCCATGATCGCCATATTAAAAGGGGCCGGTATTATTAGTCCCAAGCTGGCGGCCATCAGCCGGATGGCAAAATCGAAATCTCCTCTTTATGAATTTAATCCAAGTGTGTATGCAGAACTTTAAACCTGTGAGACCTCTGAAAAATATCCCCTTTTGCCCAATCTTTGCGTCAGACTCAAATTTTAACCCGCCACCGAACTTTGGCGGGTTAATACTCGAAATACTCATTGTATATCTGTGGTTAATCCCGCCAAGGTGGGATCGTCTTCCCCTCCGGGGCATAGGCAGTAGGGGCCGGAGGCTTAATCTTGAGTCCCGCCATAAGCGGGTAACATTTTTCAAAGGTCCCATGTATCTTTTATGGTCATGAGGAAAAAGAATCTATTTAAGGCACTGTTGAATTTTTTTTCAAAAAGCGATGCCTTTCTTTTGGCAGAATTGTTAGAGAAAAATCTGCATAAAGAAATGATCCGCTTTGATGAGATTGGAATCAAAGAAAGTCAAAAAAAGGATTTGATACTCTTGGCCTTTGAAGAACGGATCCTGATTCCTGTCAAATCCCGGAGCGGCCCTGCATGGGAAGACAAACTCCTCGATTTCAGAAATGACGGACACTTTTTTATTCCACCGGTTGTCAAGGCGATGGTAAACACGATCTATGATACTGGAAAACCTTGTTGTGATGATGCCTTAAGGAAGACTCTGGGGGACGTGATTCATGAAGATGTCGGCGATCTTATTAAATTATTGCAGACAACCATGAAACATGCGGATAATTATATGTTTGAAACCGGATTGCTGGATATTTTTTTCAAAGAATTGACTGTGGATAGTGACCTTCATGACGTCATTGACATCTTTGTCATTCTCGGGATCATAAGCCCTTGTCCCCAAAAATCCCTGTTGACCGGTTTGTCGTGGTATGAGATCAATACAACCTTATACTGGGACAAAACATTTGTAGAGGCTATCTCAAAATAGTCTTTTGGCACAACCCGCCAAAGGCGGACATGCCTCGGCGTTGGAGCCTCGTTTTAAGTCCTCGACATACTTGAGTGTGCCTTCGGGTTAAAACTTGGCTCCGCCTTGATCTTGAACCAAAATATTTATTTTGAGATAGCTTCTGTTAAGTTCTTCTCCAATTTGGAGAAAACCACGTTTATTTCAAAACAAATACAACCTGAATCACAGTCTTGATCCCTTTTTTGGCTGCCGGAAAGTGCAGCTTTTTAAGATTTTGTATCATGCAGGTTTCAAACGCTTTGGCGTTATTGACCCCTTTATCCAGATGAACGTTTATGAGCTGGCCGGCGGAATCTACAGCCAGTCTGAATACAATCTTTCCTTTCAATTTAGATTGTTTTTTCAGTGCCTGTTTGTAGCAGGTATTAAAAGAATGCATCTGTTTTTCTAAAAGTTTTTGGATGGATGTTTCAGACAAACCTCCGGTAACCGTAATTTCTCCTAGTTCGATGATGTTTTTATCACGGGCAGCAGCATCCTTTTCATGCTCAACGGTCAGCCGATCTTCCTTTTTTTGTTCCAGACTTTCTTCAACAACTTGACGCCTCATACCCAATACCGACGGTGCAGGGTTATGAAAAGAAAACGCTTTTCCGGCAAGAACTTTGTTTCCTCCCACTGCATAGTCGGAAACACCTTGTGGCAGAGGAAGAGCCTGTTTAACGGTGACCGCCTTTCCATTCTGAACTCGAATTTGCGTATCCACAGCTACAAATGAGGTGTATGCGGTCAAGAGATTGTAAGTTAGACCAAGGTTTGTCACTTCTTTGACCCGTTCATCCTGTTTGTTGAGCCTGTTGTAGTCGGTTAACAAAGCAATCTTGTGGCGCGCCCAAAGGTAACGAAGTGCCGTGTTTGATTCCAGGGTTTTTATTTTAGAAACATCGATTTTTTTCAAAAAACGGTGTTTACCGCTGTAGCCCTGTAAAGAAATAGAGCCGAGAGGACTGTCGCGCCATTTCCCGAAAACAATAACAGGGCGATCCGCCATCACGTCGGGGATACTTGGCGGTTCTACGTCGTAAGCTTTGAATTTGCCAAAATCTACTTTAATTCCGGTTAATACCGGTGATTCAATGAGCTTGCGGAATTTATTTGCCGTTATTAGTGCCTGATCAGGTTTTGTAACGACAAAGGGTTCTCCCATTCCTATTCTGGCCATGCCTTCGATCAGGTGACGGTTGACACTCGAACCGATACCGAAAGCAAACATATTGGCATCTCCGAGGTTATTTCGCATTAGGTCGAAAACTTCTGCTTCGACGGAAACATATCCGTCTGTGACGATGACCATGCTTCTAGAAAATCCTTCGATTTTAGAAAGAGAGAGTGCTTTTTGAAGCGCCGGCAAAAGCCTCGTACTACCGCCGCCCCGCTGCCGTTCAATGGTATTTATGGCAAGGGCGATGTTTTGGGAAGTGGCCGGCAAAGATTGTTCCGCCATCAACTGGGAGCCACCGGCAAACAAAAGAACATTGAAGCGGTCCGTTGGGCGGAGGTTGCTGATGAGGTCCTTGAGCAATTTTTTAGAAATGTTTAGAGGAAAACCGTGCATGGATCCGGATACATCAACGATAAAGATATATTCACGGTTCGGAATCTGGCTTGTTTTTACTTTTTGGGGTGGCTGTATCATGAGCAGGAAAAATTTTTCATTCTCTTCTTCAGAAAGTAGAAGACCGGTTTGAATTTTATTGCCGGCAAGCCGATATTTCAAAACAAAGTCCCGGTTGCCGCCATTGTTTTCATCCGGATCAAGATTAATGGTGGCAAAGGAAGAACCTTTGTAATCGATGCGGGTCTTGTGTGAAGTACAGACAATGTCGTTAAT
>Ga0316576_10001552_pt1 | contig 12451 bp, 7 predicted proteins | sample S0NA_FD_203075 | JGI IMG/M metagenome (GOLD analysis project Ga0316576, IMG submission 203075) | Rhizosphere microbial communities from salt marsh grasses in Alabama, United States - S0-2_050615r3r5 | ecosystem: Host-associated > Plants > Roots > Rhizosphere | place: USA: Alabama | collected... | reverse complement strand
TGATCAAGTATGTCCCCGTTACCAGCGCCGTGGAGATTGAAATAGGCATGGTTTGTAACGTTTACAACCGTATTCCTGTCGGTTGTCACCTTATAGTCAATTATTAGTTCATTTGCATCCGTCCATGTATAAACGACCTCTGCCACAACATTTCCGGGATATCCCTCCTCCATATCAGGTTTATGGTAAGTAAACCTCACAGCCGGATAGTCAGTGCCTTCAAGCACTTCTCCATCCCATACACGGCTGTGCCATCCCGTAGGACCGCCATGAAGCGCGTTGGGCATATTGTTGATAGCAAGAGTGTACTCTGTTCCGTCAAGTGTAAACTTACCCCGTGCAATCCGGTTGGCATACTGACCAACAATTTTCCCGAAATACGGATCGCCTTTAAGGTAACCGGAAAGGGAATCATAACCAAATGAAACATTTTCCCTCTTTCCGTCACGGTCAGGCACATTTATCTCAACAATAGCCGCACCGTAGCTGGTGAGTTTAACGACATCGCCACCCTTGTTTGTGAGTGTGTAGAGGAAGACATCCTTCCCCTTAAATGAACCGAAGTTTTCAGTAGTAACCATCACTTTAGATTTGTTATTTCCGCACGAGCCCATACCAATAATTATGAGTGCCAGTGCTGCAGTTAAGAATAATCTTGATTTTTTCATTTTCTTATAAATCATGTCATTAGCATAAAAAACTTTAAGTCTTACCCACTATATGAGTCAATCTCCTTTATTTATCAATTTCAAGTACAACGATCGCCTTCGGCGGGACAGACAGGCTGACGATATTTTTCTTGATTTTTGCACCTTTGAATTCCTGCGGTATTACATTCCGGGGGTCGTCAAATGTATTATGGGCAGTGATCCTGTCTGATGTCAGTATCCTTCCGGAAACTGAATTATAATCACCGCCTCTGAGGTCAATCAGCAATTCAGTCGCATTTTCCGGGTCAATATTTACAAGTGAAATATGCACCTTCCCTTCACCGTCTTTAGAGGCAGAGGCACTCAAAGAGGGCAGGTCCCTGCCCTCCTGGATGTAATTTCCACAGTTAAGATGCATGGGAAGAAGAGTGGCGTCATGATGTACACTGTACATTTCGAAAACGTGGTATGTGGGTGTAAGAATCATCTTCTCCCCGTCAGTAAGGATCAGTGACTGCAGCACATTTACAGTCTGTGCTATATTCGCCATTCTTATCCTGCTGCAACGTTCATTAAAATAGTTCAGTGACAGTCCGGCCACGATAGCATCACGCATTGTATTCTGCTGGTAAAGGAATCCCGGGTTGGTCCCCGGCTCCACATCCCACCATGTACCCCATTCATCGACAACCAGTGCCACGCTGCGATCCGGATCAAGCCTGTCCATGACAGCAATGTGCCTGTCAAGTGCTTTTTCCACGTTAAGGCAACGCTCCAGGGTCTCAAAATACTCCTTCTCACCGAACTGAGTAGCTGAGCCATGGTTGCTCCAGCTCGTGGTATAGTAATGCAGTGATATACCCCACATCATATTATGCGGAATATTACGCATCAGCGTTTCAGTCCATCCGTAGTCCGTAGAGCTCGCTCCTCCGGCGACTTTCAGAAGGCGGTTCTCCCCGTAATTGCGTGTATAAGTCGCATATCTCCGGTACTGATCGGCGTAAAACTCCGCAGTCATGTTACCACCGCATCCCCAGTTCTCGTTGCCCACTCCCCAGAACCTGACATTCCAGGGTTTGTCGCGTCCGTTCTTGCGGCGCAGATCGGCCATCGGGCTCACACCGTCAAAGTTGATATATTCCACCCATTTCGACATTTCCTCAACCGATCCGCTCCCGACATTACCGCATATATAGGGCTCTGCTCCCAGCTGTTCACACAGGTCAAGGAACTCGTGGGTCCCGAAGCTGTTATCCTCGATGACACCTCCCCAGTGAGTGTTTATCATTTTGGGCCGCTGATCACGCGGACCGATACCGTCCATCCAGTGGTATTCATCGGCGAAACACCCTCCGGGCCATCGCAGGTTGGGAATCCGCGTCTTCTTCAGTGCTTCCACTATATCATTTCTGATACCCCTCGTGTTGGGGATGGAAGAATTCTCTCCGACCCAATAACCACCATAGATACAATGACCGAGGTGTTCGGAAAAATGACCGTAGATATGACGGCTTATGGATTCCGTACCGAGGTCGGTATTGATGATCGCATTGGCCCTGGCAGGCTCCTGTTTTGTCTGTGCCCGGGTAAACGGCGACAGTGAAGAAATCGCAAACATCACTGTCATAATTGTTACATAATGTTTCATAGTTTTCTATTTTTATTTTAAGCAGCGCCTGGTTTCAGTCCTGTATTTTATCAGGACTCCCGTACGGAATCCAGACCCTCATCTCACCTTTGCCCCTGTTATTCCAGAGATGATAGGGAATAAGTTTCAGTGTGGTTTTCACAGGTTCCCTGACATTATGATCTGTCCCGTCCTCATACATGTAGCCAACGGTGGTGATCACTTCTGTGCCACTGAGCATATCGGGAACAAACTCTGTTGAAAAGACAGGCTTCGTATCCAGAATCAGGTCAAAAACTTTTCCTCCGGTATTATCCGGCCATTCGGCACAGAACATCAGTGGTCCTTTCTGTATAGCATATTTGGCAGTGTCTTCTTTCACCCTGTCATCAGCAACAACTGTACGGACAGGCATCGGAAGATAAAGTTCCACCCTGTCGCCTTTCCTCCAGGTGCGTTTCATTGAGACATATCCGTTCTCCATCTTAGCTTTCGGTGGTTCGCCATTGACCAGCAACGAGAAATCCTCCGGGATGCTGTCCGTAAACCTGTACAAACCGCCAGGCATAGCTTCGTTGCGTGCCCATCCCGGAATGCGTACTTTAAGAGTGAATTTACTGTCCTCAGCCGGATTAATGGTCATGGTCACCTTGCCATCCCACGGGTACATTGTCTCCTGTGTCACCATGACGTCATGCCTGCCCATGGTTATATCAGCTTCGTTTGATGCAAAAAGGTTCACATACAAATCTTTATCAGTGACGGAATAGATGTATCCCGGGATAGCGGGTATGAACCTGCAGATGTTTGACGGACAGCAGGCACAGCCAAACCATGCTGAGCGTTCATGCTGTCCTGCGGATTCAAGCGGGTTGGGATAAAAGAACCTGTCGCCGGCAAGGTTTACCCCTGATAAAGCACCATTATACAATGTCTTTTCAAGGATGTCAAAATATTTGCCTTCACCATGTATCGAGAACATACGATGATTAAAGAATATATCGCCTATTGAAGCGCATGTCTCGCAGTATGCTGACATGTTGGGCAGGAAATAGGGCTCGGCAAAGCCTTCATTGCCTCCGCTGGCGCCAATGCCGCCCGTTATGTACATCTTCCCGTAAACAAGATCTTCCCATATTGACGTTATCGCATCAAGGTATGCCCTGTCATGAAGAATGGAAGCCACATCAGCCATCCCTGAGTACATGTATGTTGCCCTGACGGAATGACCAACGGCCTTCGTCTGGTCAACCACCTTCATGTGACTCTGTGAATATTCCTCCCCGTCGTTGCGCGTACCGCGGGCATCCAGGAAGAATTTGGCAAGGTCCAGGTATTTGCGGTCGCCCGTTGTTCTGTACAACTTGACAAGCCCCATTTCAATAACCTGGTGTCCCGGATAGGAAACAAGGGCATCCCATCCGAAATCCCTGTCGACAAGATCGGCGGATCTGAGTGCGATATCCAGCAGTTCTCTCTTCCCCGTTGCCTGGTAGTAGGCCACTGCAGCCTCATACAGGTGACCAAGGTTATAGAGCTCATGGCTAAGTATGTTCGTCTTTTCCCATCTTTTCTCCCCTGCCCAATCGTGTAGCTTCCCGTACCCCATCTCTGCAATGGTACGGTTGGTATAAAGATACCCGTCATCTTCCTGGGCAAGACCGATCTTGTAAATCAATGTATCGACATATGCTTCAAGTGCCGGATCGGGATCGGTCTGAAGTGTATATGCAGCACCTTCTATGATCTTGGTCACGTCAGAGTCATCAAACGGAAAAATTGTGCCGAATGCACCTGTATCAAGTCCACCGGCTATTTCATAGTTTTTTACCCTTCCGGTTGATTCACAATAGCCAAAAGCAATCGGAATAGTGACTTCGTGGTTCTTCTTTATACGCGGAGCCCAGAAGCTGTCAGTCATCTTTACCGAGGTGAATGGCACAGGCCGTATAGGATAGTTATCATCACCTCCTTTTGAGCAAGAAGCCAGAAACATAACTACAATTACCGGGACAATAATCCTTATCGTTTTCCACATGTCATATTATTTATTTGGTGTTAATCCATACAATCATTTCGCCCTTTCCCCTGTTCGCCCATGAAAAGTATGGAATGGCTTTTACCTCTTTAACCGTACCATCAGGAAGAATTGCATCATAGTACAGGGTGCCGACTCCTCCAAGGAGATTCTTTTCATAATCAAACCGTGGCTCAGCGGATGTATCAACCTTTAATTCCCTCACAGCGCCGTTATCGGCTTCCTCGAGACAATAAACGACAGGCCCGACTCCAAGAGCCACTCTGCCCCGGTCAGCTGAGACCTCATCACGGGCCCTGATAAACCTTGGCTCCATGGGTAAGGAGACCTCAACAATATCTCCCTTCTTCCAGTTCCTGGTCAGGACAAGGAATCCACTTATCTCCTTCGCAGAATCATCTCTGCCATTTACTTTTATGCTGATCTTTTGCTTACAAGGGGTTATATAACTGTAAAGCCCTCCTGAAAGAGGCGCTTCGCCAGACCAGGCAGGCTTTCTGATTCCAAGTGTGAATTGGCTCCCATCGATCTCCGGATCAACGGTTATGGTTATATTACCCGACCAGGGATAATCGGTTTCCATTTTCACACCGGCTCTGCCCTCAGGCGTTGAAAGGCTGGCCTGAGATCCGATGAACAGGTTTACGTTTATGCCTTCGGGTGTTTCAGACCAGATATAATTCTTCAGCTGCGGCATGAATCTGGCAATATTGACCGGGCAACACGAGCACTCGAACCATCCTGCTCTTTCAAAGCTGCCGTCAGACTCGAGCGGATTGGGGTAAAAGAAGTGACATCCGTCGCTGCCGATACCTGATATCAAGCCGTTGTAGAGTGTACGTTCAAGCACATCAAGGTACTTTGCATCACCAGTCGCCCTGTAAAGCCTGTGATTCCAGAACACATTCGCCACTGATGCACAGGTTTCAGTGTAGGCTGACATATTCGGTAGCTCGAATGACTCCCCGAAAGCCTCACCATACTCCTTCGAGCCAATACCGCCGGTGATATATATCTTGCCTGATACTACATCTTCCCATATCTTCTGTGATGCTTTCAGATAGCGATTATCACCTGTAGCTTCTGACAGGTCGGCCATAGCCGTATACATGTATGCGCCCCTGACGGCATGCCCGACGGCCTCAGTCTGTTCAAGGACAGGTTTGTGCATCTGCATGTATACAGAGTCATCGTAGACTTCAAACCTGCTCCCTGCGGGGTGATGAACGTACTCGCCCGGCCGGCCCCGCACATCAATGAAAAACCGTGCCAGGTCAAGCCAGCGTGTGTCTCCCGTCTCCCTGTACAGCTTAATCAGTCCTATCTCTATCTCCTGGTGACCGGGGGCTATCTCCCTCCTGCCCCAGCCGAACTCGCTGTTGACCAGCTCAGCATTCCTGAGTGCCACATCAAGGAAAATGTCTGTGCCGGTGGCATGCCTGTGCGCCACGGCTGCCTCATACATATGCCCTACATTGTACAACTCATGGCTTACAAGCTCGTCTGTCCACCTATCCCGGCCTGCACCCGGGGCCATGCTTACAGGATCAATGGTACGCGTAGTGTACAGGTACCCGTCATCCTCCTGTGCTGCAGCAATGAGGGTAACCAGACTGTCAACATAGAGCCTGAGTGCCGTATCAGGCTTGTTCATCAGTGAATAGCATGCTCCTTCAATAATCTTAAACACGTCTGAGTCATTGTACCTTTCACCGGTGTGCCTTCCCTTCATCACCCGGCCCGCAATTGCGAAGTTATCAATGCGCCCGGTCAGCTCACACTGCCTGAAGACATAGGGTATTGTTTGTGTCCTGTTACGTTCGATCTTCGGTGTCCAGAAGTCATCTGCGATCTGAACATCTCCGGGATCAGGCGTATGGAGCCATAGCGGCTCCTCTTCCTTATTTTCAATGCCGTTGCAAGAAACGGCACACAAAGTAAGTATCAGATAGAGCATATAGCTATATCTCAACATCTTACGTCTTTTCTGATAAGTTTAAGCCTTTTCATTACATCGTTGGAGCCACGACCGAAATAATCGTGGAGAATGCGATACTCGGCAAAGAGACTGTTATATACGGCGGTGTTTTCGGGAACGGGTTTGTATACCTGTTCCTTGACCTTTGCCATCACCTCAGCTGCCTCCTGTATGGTATCAAAACCTCCTGCCGCCTTACCTGCTGCTACCGCCCCGAACATAGCCGAACCAAGTGCCGGAGCCTGCGGTGATCCTGAGATTTTTATCTCCCTGTTGATTACATCAGCATAAATCTGCATTACGAACGGATTCTTCTCGGCAATACCGCCGGCAGCATAGAACTCATTGACAGGAACACCGTTCTCCTCAAACGTCTCTATTATCATTCTTGTACCGTAGGCAGTCGCTTCGATCAGTGCCCGGTAGATCTCCTCCGGTTTTGTTGTGAGGCTCATACCCAGTATCATACCGGTAAGATCCACATCAACAAGCACTGACCTGTTTCCGTTCCACCAGTCAAGGGCTACAAGTCCGCTCTCCCCCGGCCTGAGCAGGGAAGCTTTTTCAGTAAGAAGTGAATGAAGGTCAATGCCCCTGGCCATGGCTTCCGACTCGTATCCGGCTGGAGTACAACTCTCAACAAACCACTGGAAATGATCGCCCACGCAGCTCTGCCCTGCTTCGTAGCCAAAAAAACCTTCTATTATCCCGTCCTCTACAACACCGCACATTCCATTCACCTCTTTTTCTGTATCGCCGAGAAGCATATGACATGTTGACGTGCCGATAATTGCGAGCATCTTGCCCGCTGACGTGATACCTACTGCTGGAATTGAAACGTGCGCATCAACATTGGCAACTGCAACGGCAGTCCCTTCCCTGAGTCCTGTAAGTCTGGCTGCTGCCGGTGTGATAACACCTGCCCTGCTCCCTACAGGTAACAGTTTGCCTGACAGCTTTTCACCCACTACCTTCTCCATTTTCGGGTGAAGTGCCCTGAAGAAATCCTGTGAAGGATATCCGTCATGCTTATGCCATATAGCCTTGTACCCTGCAGTACATGTATTGCGCGTCTCAGTGCCTGTAAGCTGCCACACCACCCAGTCAGCCGCTTCAATGAAACGGTCAGCCGCATCATAGATTTCAGGGTCCTCTTCCACTGTCTGCCATATCTTGGGTATCATCCACTCAGATGAGATTTTTCCGCCGTACCTTCTGAGGAATTTCTCACCTCTTTCTTCAGCAATGGTATTAAGCCTGTTGGCTTCCTCCTGGGCGGCATGATGCTTCCACAGTTTTATCCATGCATTGGGTCTTTTTCTGAATTCATCCATAAGGCATAGCGGGGTTCCGTCTGATTTTACCGGTAGCATTGTGCATGCAGTGAAATCAATCCCGACGCCGGCAATCTGGTCAGGAGTCACGGAAGCCTTTTTCATTACCCCGGGAATAGTTGAACTGAAGACATCAAGGTAGTCCTGCGGATGCTGCACTGCCCAGTCAACGCCAAGAGGTGTTCCGTCAGGCAGCTGTTCATCCATTACTCCGTGAGCATATTCATGTACTGCCACAGCGACCTCTTCGCCCGTAGTTGTATCAACAAGAACCGCCCTTCCGGAAAGGGTCCCGAAATCTACGCCAATCGAATACTTATGCATTTTTTTTATTCTTTGTTATTTTTCTGTCCGTAATAAGCATCTCTTCCGTGCTTACGCAGGTAATGTTTATCGAGCAGGTGCCTGTCTATCTCGTTGGCAGGCGCGATGGTGACAGAGATGGCAGCGATTCGTGCCACCTCCTCAAGAATGACTGCATTATGAACAGCCATGGAGGGTGTCGAGCCCCAGGTGAACGGGCCATGTGAATTAACCAGTACGGCCGGCATGGCCATCGGATCCAATCCCTTTAATACTTCAGCGATCACAAGCCCTGTATTATATTCATAATCATGGTCTGTCTCATCTGCTGTCAGCCTCCTGGTCACCGGAACAGCACCATAGAAATAATCAGCATGGGTCGTACCAAGACAGGGTATCGGCCTTCCGGCCTGTGCCCATGCTGTGGCATGGGTTGAATGTGTATGTACGATGCCTCCTATTGCCGGAAACGATCTGTACAAGGCGAGATGAGTGGGAGTGTCGGTTGAGGGATTCAGAGTGCCTTCGACAACTGTGCCGTCGAGGTCAGTAACAACCATGTCATTCACCGTCATATTACTGTATGATATGCCGGAGGGTTTTATAACCATCAGGCCGGAGGCCCGGTCAAAGCCACTGACGTTTCCAAAAGTCATAATGACCAGGCCATGGCTGACCAGATCATGATTAGCCTTGAACACATCTTCCTTTAACTTCTCGAGCATTATGGTCCCAGTTAAATACTATTGCCGTCGTAACATCATTATTATCAGCTCACTGAAATATTGAAAAAGAAACCGTTCCGGGTAAGCTCCTTGTATTTCTCTTCATTGAACCTGTAATACCAGGCTCCCTTTTTAGAAGTTTCCCTTTCCTTGTCTTCCTGTTTCTCAAGCAGTGTCATGGAAAATATCTTCTTCCTGAAGTTACGCTTGTCAATATGTTTCTGATATATTGCCTCATAAAGGTTCTGCAGCTGCACAAGAGTGAATTTTTCAGGAAGGAGCTCGAATCCCACAGGTCTTACTTTTACAGTTTCCACCAGTTCGCACAATGCCCTTTCTACCATCTCGTGGTGGTCAAAGATCAGTTCAGGGAGGTTGGAAAGAGAGCGCCAGTGTGCGCCGTTTTTTTTATGAATAGCCGGATCAAGCTCGTGCATTGCGATGAGTGCAAAGTAGGCAGTTGAAATAACCCTTGCGCCAGGGTCACGTCCTGTCTCTCCATAAGTGAAAAGCTGCTCCATATAGAGGTCTGACAGACCTGTCAGACTGCACAGTATCCGGCAGGCGGCGTCATCGAGACTCTCATTCTGCTGAACAAAGCCACCTGCGAGTGACCATTGCCCCCTGGCAGGTTCAAAGCTTCTCTTTATCAACAGTAATTTCAGCTCCTTTTCCGCTATATCATATCCAAAGATGATGCAGTCAACTGCGTTAAAATATCTTGGGTGTTTTGAATACAGTTCTAACATTCTTGCCGGATTGCTTAGATCAAACCCCTGTTCAAATGATAATAAAGGTCGTTCCATCGCAATTCATTTCTGAAACGTGCCAACTCACATTTACTGTCAATAAGTATGAATTCAATTTCAGTTATAGCGGCATAATCTGCCAGAAGATCAGCTGTGAGAGCCTGGCTGAAACCCGTATGATGAGCACCGCCTGCATAGATCCATGCTGCTGCCGCGGTTTTAAGATCAGGCTCAGGTTTCCAGAGCACGCTTGCTACAGGCAACTCGGGCATGTCAGGACACTCTACAACTTCCACGGTATTGACGATAAGTCTGAAACGGTCACCCATATCCACGAGTGATGCTGCAACCGCATTACCCGGACTTGTTTTAAAGACCAGTCTGGCTGGATCATCTTTGCCTCCGATACCAAGAGGATGAACCTCAAGTACTGGTTTCCCCTTGGCGATTGAAGGGCATACTTCCAGCATATGAGCTCCCAGTACCGACATATTTTCCGGATCGAGGTGATATGTATAGTCCTCCATGAAAGATGTCCCTCCTTTCATTCCGTCTGCCATCACTTTCATTATCCGCACCAGGGCTGCAGTCTTCCAGTCGCCTTCAGCTCCGAAACCGTATCCGTCCGCCATGAGCCTCTGAACAGCGAGCCCGGGAAGCTGTACCAGTCCGTGAAGATCTTCAAAGTTGGTTGTAAAAGCCCTGAAGCCTCCCTTTTCAAGGAAGGCACGCATGCCTGCTTCGATCCGTGCAGCTTCCTTCAATGCAGGAGAGGCGAGTACCTTGTCTGACGCCTTGTATTCATCTCCATACTGCTTTACCAGGGAACTTACTTCCTTATCCGTCACCTTATTGACAGCATCAACAAGATCACCGACACCGTACCCCTGCACCTGATAGTCAAGGGTTAGCTGAGCTGACACTTTATTCCCTTCAGTAACAGCCACATCCCTCATGTTGTCACCGAAACGAACCACTTTCAGGGAGCGTGCCTCATGTGCGCCCATGGCGGCACGTGCCCAGGTGCCGATAGCACCAAGGACTTCCCTGTCCTCCCAGTGCCCCACAACCACCTTGCGCTCAAGCCTGAGACGTGAACAGATGAAACCGAACTCACGGTCACCATGAGCCGACTGGTTCAGATTCATGAAATCCATATCTATGCTATCCCATGGTATGTCCCTGTTAAACTGGGTGTGAAAATGCAAAAGGGGCTTGTTCAGCTTCTTAAGTCCTGATATCCACATCTTTGCAGGAGAGAATGTATGCATCCATGCAATTATGCCGGCGCAAACCGGAGAATTTCCGGCTTCCAGGCAAAGTACATTTATGGCATCAGAGGACGTGAGCACAGGCTTGAAGACCACTTTCAGCGGAATAAGATCAGACTTGTCAAGAGCAGATGCTATTATCCGGGAATCATTGTTTACCTGTTCCAGTGTCTTTTCTCCGTAAAGATGCTGACTGCCAGTTACGAACCATAACTCAGTTATTTCTTTTTTCATTTTCCAGATTGTCTTTCTTTTAGCTGTTTTTTAATTCCAGAAATATGCATAGAAGGCAATGATTACTGCAATAACGAAGGCTGAAGCGATGACATCCCATTTATTCCAGCTGGCCTTTGTAAGGGCTTTCTGTTCGGCTGTGGCAGATCCGAGATAGAGCCCGGCAATCTTCCTTTCATCAATTCTCGGGGTGAAATAACTTACGATTATCATTATTACGATACATATTGCGAAGTTTATAATCTCATAATGCAACCAGTTTGTTTTCACGAACACACTGTAGAATATGCTGTCAGCATTAAGGAAGCCTTTGAATACCGTGAAAAGGAGCCGGAACATTCCGATTGTAAATCCTGTGAGCAGACCGGTAAGACCGGCAGCAGGGGTTACCTTCTTTGAAAGGATACCCAGCAGGAAAGCTGCCGCGATACCCGGGGCAAGGATTGACTGCACATCCTGCAGGTAAGCATATAAAACTTTCCCGATACCCTTCATGACGGGTATCCAGAGAATTCCCAGGATGACAACCACAACCGTGGCAATACGTCCAACCCTGACGAGCTCATTCTCTGATGCCTGCGGTTTGTATTTGGAATAGAAATCGATTGTGAACAATGCCGCTGAGGAGTTGAACAGCGATGCGAGGGAACTCATAAGGGCGGCGAGGAGGCCTCCAACCACAAGGCCTTTGAAACCAAGGGGAAGCAACTCTTTTACCAGGGTTGAGAAGGCTGAATCGGAACTGGTCAGGGTAATAACCCCCTGCTGGTTGAGCGCATAGGCTATCATGCCGGGGATCAGGAAAATAAATACGGGACTCAGTTTCAGGGTAGCTCCGAAAATAGCCCCGCGACGCGACTGTGTCTGATCGCGGCCTGACAGCACACGCTGCACAATGTACTGGTCTGTGCACCAGTACCAGAAACCTATTATTGCCGAACCTAGCAGAACGCCTGTCCATGGATAGGTCGGATCCTTTGGCGACCTTATAAGCTGCGTCATTGTGTCACCGTATTCATTCACCGGAACAGCCCGGCAGATATGCATCAGTTCATCCCATCCGCCAACCTTGATAAGTCCCATAATAAGTACAGCGATGGAGCCGAGAAGCAAGACCGGGGTTTGAATGACGGAAGTCCACAACACAGCCTTCATCCCGCCGAGGGCAGTGTAGATACCTGTAATAACCACGAGACCTATTGCGCTGATCCAGAAGAAATCAATACCCCATATGGTTTCAATGCCAAAGACATCCTTGAAAACTACGCCACCCGCATAAACCGTCACTGCAACCTTCGTAAGCACATAACTCACAAGTGAAATTATTGACAGAACAGACCTTGATCCCTTATTATACCTTCTCTCAAGGAACTCAGGCATGGTAAATACGCCACTTCTCGAATAGAAAGGCACAAACAGCCATCCCAGAAGCAGGATAATCCAGCCGTGCATCTCCCAGTGGGCCATTGCCATCCCTGAAGAGGCTCCCGCTCCGGCCAGGCCTACCAGGTGCTCAGATCCGATATTGGATGCGAAGAT
>Ga0316576_10001551_pt1 | contig 12452 bp, 14 predicted proteins | sample S0NA_FD_203075 | JGI IMG/M metagenome (GOLD analysis project Ga0316576, IMG submission 203075) | Rhizosphere microbial communities from salt marsh grasses in Alabama, United States - S0-2_050615r3r5 | ecosystem: Host-associated > Plants > Roots > Rhizosphere | place: USA: Alabama | collected... | reverse complement strand
GCGGACTGCAGTGCATGGGGCCGCCTCCCGGCCGCGGGCAGGCGGGAGCCCGCATCGCCATCGGGCTGGTCAGCAGGGTATCCTTCTTCGTTGCGGTTCCAGGTGAGGGCAGCTTTCGAAAGAATCCGGTCTCGAAACCGGTTGTCACATTCGATGAAGTGCGGCGTTTGCAGGTGGGCCTTGAAGGCCGGCGAATCGGTGCAGATTTCGTAGAGAAAGAAGCGCGTTCGACCCTGGGGATCGAATCAGACATCGAACGGGTGGCCGTCCGTTTCCCGCATCAGCGAATGGCGCGCCTGAGCCTGCACGGCTGCGGCGAACTGTTCCGCATACGCTTATTTTACAACAAAAGCCGCGGTGACGGCAAGCAATGGATTTCACCTCCCTGGTTTATATCTCGACGGCGGGAGATCCGACCTTCCGAGATCCCCGATCAAATCCACCGGGTCGCCCCGGCGGCAGGTCTGAAAGCGGGATGGATGGGCAACCGTTTTCTATCCGGAGGCATACCGTTTTCGAAGCTCCGCAATCTGTTCGGGCCCGAGCGTGCGATAGTCGCCGCCTTTCACCAGGAAAAACACCCGGGCTGTCTCCTCGAGCTCCTCGGCGGCGTATACAGCATCCACCAAATCCTTCCCGGCCACAACGGTTCCATGATGGGCCATCAACACGGCCCGGTGAGAGCCGCATTTTTCTTCCACGGCCGCCGCCAGGCGACGGCTGCCCGGCGGATGAAAAGCAACCAGGGGAAGACGACCGATGCTCATGACGAAATAGGCCATCAAGGGCGGCAGCAGGTCCTCCGGATCCAGGCCCTTCAGGCAGGACAGGGCAACGGCGTACGGGGAATGCAGGTGAACGACGGCCCGATCTTCCGGCCTTGCCCGATATACCCCCATGTGGAGAACCGCCTCTGTGGACGGCGGGTCCCCCGTCAGATGATTTCCCTCCGGATCCAGTTTCGCGATCCGGTCCGGATCCAGCCTTCCGAGGCAGGAACGGGTGGGCGTCACCAGGATGCCGTCGTCCAGCTTGACACTGATATTGCCGGATCCCCCCGAGGTGTATCCTCTGTCGAAAAGAGATTTTCCGTGAACTGCGATCCATTCTCGCAAATCGGTCTCTTCCATGGCAGCATCTCCAATGCTTTGTCGAAAAATGTCTCTCTGCCGAAATTTTCGGACTTCAACACAAAGCATAGCATATCCGGATCTGCTGGAGAAATGCGGGCTTTCCACCATCCCCATCGCCGCAGCGGAGGAAAGGGTGGTTGCAAGGAAGCGGCAGGCTTCGTAATATCCCCACCATTGGGGGCCGCATCACCGGATCGCAGCGCAGCAAAGAGAAAAGGAAGCCATATCATGCCGAGATTTCAATGGAATATCATCCATCCAGAAGGAAAGCACCGTGTGGTGGTCACAAGGGAATTGCCAGGGAAACGGTGGCTTGCCGTCCTCGCCGCCGCGGACTGCCGCGTAGAGGTCTATCCGGGGACCGAAATCCTGGACACCGCCGCCATTCGTGCCGCCATCGGAGACCAGTGCGATGCGGTCATCGGACAGTTGACGGAACCCTGGGGAGCAGAGCTGTTCGGTGCCTTGAAGACCGCCGGGGGCCGCGCCTACAGCAATTACGCTGTCGGTTACAACAACGTGGACCTGGAGGCTGCAACGGCGAACGGGATCCCGGTGGGCAACACGCCGGGCGTGCTTACGGAAACCACTGCAGAAATGGCGGTGGCCCTGACGTTTGCCGTTGCCAGGCGAACCGGCGAGTCCGAGCGCTTTCTCCGGGCCGGCCGTTACAAGAGCTGGCAGCCCACTCTGTTTCTGGGAGAACTGCTGTGGCGAAAAACCGTCGGGGTGATCGGTGCCGGCCGCATCGGTGCGGCCTACGCCCGAATGATGGTGGAAGGCCACAAAATGAACCTGCTGTACCATGATGTTGTGGACAGCACGAAACTTGAAGAGGATGTCCGGGCCTACGGGGAGTACCTGGCCTCCCGCGGCGAACCGCCCGTCTCGTGCCGCAGGAGCCCATCGGTGGAAGAACTGCTGAAGGAGGCCGATTGCGTAAGCCTGCACACGGTCCTGGACGACACCACTCGTCACCTGATCGACGCCGAGCGGCTGGCCATGATGAAAAAAAACGCCATTTTGGTCAACACCAGCCGGGGTCCTGTGATCGACGAGGCTGCGCTGGTTCAACACTGCCGCAGCCATCCCGAATTCAAGGCGGGCCTGGATGTCTTCGAGAATGAACCCAGCCTGTCCCCAGGACTGGAGACGTTGGAAAACGTGGTCATCGTTCCACACATCGCGTCGGCCACCCGGTGGACCCGGGAAGGCATGGCCGTCCTTGCGGCCGCCAACGTAGCGGCCCTCCTTCTCAACCACCCGGCATGGAACCGCCCTGACATCGCGCCTTTTCTGCAGGGCGAGTCGCCTCCGGCGGCGCCCAGCATCCTCAACGCCGATGCCTTGGGCCTTGCCACCTACGACGGATAGAAAGCAAAAAAGAGGAACGCCTGCCCACCGAGACCACCTGCTCTGCAGAAGGAGGGGTTTTACCGATTCATTGTTCATCTTTGTTTCCTCGGGAGTCATGCACGGCTTGACACGCTTCGGCGGCATGTATAACAATTTCCCATCTCATCTTGCGCTGCTGGCTTCTGCGGCGGGTACGGTTATGTAGAGCATCTGCCAAGAGTATGTTCCGATGGATATGGCTTTACGCTTGCTTTTTGTAGGGGCGGCCCGCTTGGAAGATGGTGTCGCTGAACGGGAGGGGATGAAGCCCTCCCCTACGGTTCAAACCAACAGCACGTCGTGAACGGAACGGAATTCCGGCAATCGCTATGGAAAGGAGGGCCGCCCATTGAAACTGGCAACTCTTCGGATGGGCGAGACCGAGCATGCCTGCATCGTCACGACCGGCGGATACCTTCCCATCGGCAGCATCAATCGCGTTTACGGAAAAGACTATCCCACGGAAGTTCTGGAATTGATCCGCTCCGGAAGCCTGGCGGAGTTGTCCGCTTGGTACGCAACGGCACCCGAGGAGGTGCTGGAGGCTGCAAGGCCGGACCTGATTTCCGAGCAGCGAGCCCGCTTGGCCCCCTTGTATCGATATCCACCCAAGATCTGGGGGATCGGCCTCAACTATGCCGCCCACGCAGCCGACCTGTCGGAGTCCGCGCCGGCGGAAATTCCAGCCAGCTTCCTGAAACCTTACACCTCTCTGATCGGACACGGCGACACCATCGAAATCCCCCGTCAATCCGAACGAACGACGGCAGAGGCCGAGCTGGGCGTAATTCTAGGCACCGGTTGCAAGGATGTCGCTCCGGAGCATTGGCTGGAGGTGATTGCCGGTTTCACCTGTGTGATCGACATGACCGCCGAGGACATCCTGCGGCGCAACCCCCGCTATCTGACCCTTTCGAAAAGTTTTGACACCTTTTTCAGTTTCGGTCCCTTCCTGCTCACTCCGGATGAGGTGAACGACCTGCCGTCGCTTTCGGTAAAAACCGTCATCAACGGTCGGGTACATGCGGAAAACATTGTTGCGAACATGACCTTTTCGCCGGACAAGCTGGTCTCGTTCCACTCGCAGGTAATGACGCTGCTGCCTGGGGACGTCATCTCCACAGGGACGCCCGGGGCCGTGCCCATTGCGGACGGGGACAGGGTGGAGTGCCGCATCGACGGTTTCCCGGCGCTGGCAAACCCGGTTCGGGACCGAAAACGGCTGTAGGGGCCTTCTCAACAACAGGATTGAAGACTTCCCGCCGCACCATTGGCCTGGATTTGCGCTTCGCCCCAGCAAGCGGCGAAGAATGCGCTTGGCTGTTGCCGGTACGCGTCGGAGACGGCTTCCAGAAAGGAATTTGCCATGCAGATGGGCCTAGAGGAAAAAACGGTTCTGGTAATGGCGGCAAGCTCGGGTATGGGACGGGCAACGGCGGTGGCCTTCGCTGCGGAGGGGGCGCGGGTGATGCTCTTTGCCCGGTCCGAGGATAAGCTTGCGGCTGCCTGTGAGGAGATGAAAAACAGCGGGGCGGCACGCGTCGGCTATGTCGTCGGGGACCTGACCCGGGCCGAGGACGTTCAGCGTGCCGTTTCCGAAACGGCGGACCGCTTCGGTCCGCCGTGGGCATTGGTGAACAACTGCGGCGGCCCCCCGGCGGGACCTTTCGAGAGCTTCGACGACGATGCCTGGCAGGCGGCTTTCTCCCTGACCCTCCTTGCCTATGTCCGCTCCATCCGTTCGATACTTCCCCACATGAAATCCGCCGGAGGCGGACGCATCGTCAACTTCACCTCCTCGTCCACACGACAGGCCATCGACAATCTTATCCTTTCCAACAGCTTTCGCATGGGGGTGGTCGGTCTGAGCAAATCCCTTGCACGGGAGCTCGGCCCATACGGGATTCTCGTCAATGTTCTCGGGCCGGGCAAAATCGAGACGGAGCGATTGATGGAGCTCAGCGGCATCTGGGCGGAAAAGGCGGGCGTATCGCCGGAGGTGTTTCGCGAGGAGTCCGAAAAGGTCATACCGCTGGGCCGATTTGGCTCCCCGGACGAAATGGCCCGCACGGCGGTCTTTCTCTGTTCTGCGGCCAACACCTACATCACCGGCCAGACGATCCTCGTGGACGGAGCGGCAACCCTGGCATATTGAGCCCGCCGCCAACCCATCGGTCGAACCGCGGAACGATCGGAATCGAACTGTGGCAATCGATCCGGCAGTTCGGGCGGCCTCTCAAAACATCAGCAGGTTCTTCACAACCCACTGCCAGCAAAGGAAGGCCGCCATTCCCAAAACGATGGTGGCCAGCAGGTTTCGCGTCAGCCACCCCACGCCGGCGGTGGCCACCGCACCCACCAGATAGCTGTTGGAAAGGGATAGGACCATTTCCTTTCCATCCGGCATCAGAACGGTGGGAACGATGATGGCGGTGAGCACCGCCGGTGCGGAATAGCTGAGCGCACGCTCCACGGTGGGCGGCAGCGATAACCGGCCGGAAAGCGGCAGCAGCCCGTAGCGGATGAGGAAAGTGGCCAGCGCCATCCCGGCCACCATACACACCTCGGCAGTGCTCATGAAAGGGTCTCCTTCCTCTTGAAAGGGTCTCGCCGGCGATGGATCCGCGTTTCCGCCAGCAGGCCGGCAGCAATACCCGCCAGGGCCGCAACCAGCAGTCCCAGTTTATGCGGAAGGGCGGCGGCAGGAATGGAAACCGCCCCCGCAACCAGCACCGAAATCCATCCCGGACGGTCCTTGAGGTAGGGAATGACCATTCCGATGAAAGTGGCCGGCATGGCGAAATCCAAACCCCATCCGGCAACATCGGAGAGATGGCGGCCGGCCGCCAGTCCGACAAGCGTGCAGACGTTCCAGTTGGTGTACATGAACAGCGCCGAGCCCAGTTGATACCAGCGGGTCAGATCCGGCTGCTTCGGGTCCAGGTAGCGCCGCGCTGCCACGGCGAAGGTTTCGTCGGTGAGCCCGAAGGCAAGAAGCGCCTGCCAAGGCCTTGCAAGGCCTCCCAGAAACGGAAGCAGCGTCGCTGTGTAGAGCAAATGGCGAAAATTGACCACAACGGTGGTCATGACGATCAGAGGCCAAGCCGTGGCGCCGCAGACCAGCCCCAAGGCGATGAACTGGGCCGATCCGGCAAACACGAACAGCGACATGGCCATGGTGGCCGCGGCCGAGAGTCCGCAACCTCCGGAAAGGGTGCCGAAGATGATTCCGAAAGGCGCCGCTCCGATCACCAGCGGCAAGGTGTCCCGGGCCCCTTCATAGATCTCCCGTGCCGGAGAGAGCCTGGGGCTCTCGACCGGGTTGCTTTGCGCCGGAGTTTCCTTTGCCAAGCTGCGATCTTTCGGAAAACCTGATGCCATGACGTTGTCGCCCGGGACAATGCGGTCGTTTCCGGCATCCGAAGCCGGAGGGGAACAAGCCGCCGTTGCGGGATTAGGGGCTGTTTCTACTTTCGGAAGGTTTTCACTCCGTAGTCCCCGGCCTCAATGCGAACCAGCCGGTTTCCGTGGAAGGTAAGGGTCTGTGTGAACTTTTGGGGACCAAAATCGTAAAACCAGATTTCGATCTTTACCGTCGCTCGGCCGATGTCCTGGAATCCGGTGACTTCCTGATAGTCGGGTTCGCCGCAGGCACGATATACACGCTGTTTGGTGTCGCCCCTTTCGACGATCTGGCTCCCGCACCGCAGGGAAAAAGCGGCGGGCGGCACGACCAAGAGCGCGGTGCAAAGAACGACGGTGACGGCGACGATACGGTGGCATCTCAAGGCGGACCTCCTTGTGGGAGGGGGATAGCCCCAATATACCACAGCGCGACAAAGAGTTCCACCCGAGCAGCCGAAAGCGCCGGCAATGCCGCAGGGGTGTCACGGGACATCGGCAACGTAGGTCGCGCTGGCGTCGTCGGATTCCCAAGCCGTGACACTGGCGACGCGGACACCGTCCGGCGAAAGACGTTGCTGCATCTGCTCGGCGACATACGCAGCGATCCGTTCCGAAGAAGGCTGGCGGTTTTCGAACATCGGCAACTCGTTGAGGAACTTGTGGTCGAGGGTGTTCATGATTTCGCGCACGTGTTTTTTCACAGCGCCGAAGTCGATCAGAACGCCGGCGTCGTCCAGAACTTCCCCCCGGACGCGGACTTCGATCTTCCAGTTGTGGCCGTGAAGATTTTCGCACTTCTCCCCGACCATGGTCAGCTGATGGGCCGCGGCAAAACGGGTGATGACGTTGAGCTCAAACATAATTCATCCTCTCGGCCGATAGGAGGTGTCCTGAAAGGGGATCAGCCGCCGCACGGCCCGGGCGGCCGCCGTTGCACGGCTGGTTTAGGCCTTGATTACAGGGCTGCTTTGGATGCGGCCCCCTTTAGGAGGTTTTTTAGTTTTCGGGAAATCTTCCGCTCTTCGAGACTGGAAAATTCGGCAAGGAGTTCTTCCTGTCGTTTGCTCAGACTGGTGGGTGTTTTGATGGTAACCTGAATGATCTGGTCTCCACGGTTCCCGTTGCGCAAGGACGGTATTCCCTCTCCGCGAAAACGGAAAAGGTCTCCGTACTGCGTTCCCTTGGGAATCTTGAGCTCCTTTTCCCCTTGGAGGGTGGGCACCTTGATGGTGTCGCCCAGGATCGCCTGAACGAAGCTGATAGGGATTTGGCAGATGACATCGTTGTCCTCGCGGCGGAAGAATTCATGGGCCTCGACATGAATGAACACATAGAGGTCTCCCGGTGGGCCGCCCATGGGTCCGGCTTCGCCTTCCCCGGCCAGGCGAAGCCGGGAGCCGTGGTCGACGCCGGCGGGGACTTTGATGGTAACCTTCTTTTCCGCCACGACCGCACCCGCCCCTCGACAACGGGGGCAGGGGTGCGGAATGGTCTGCCCTTGACCGTGGCAGGAGGGGCATGCGGTACGGACCGTGAAAAAACCCTGACTTCTGGAAACCTGCCCTGCGCCGCCGCAATGTCGGCAGGTTTCGGGCTGTGTGCCGGGTTCGCAGCGGTTTCCCTGACATTCCGGACAGGGTTGGTTCTTTCGGATATCGATCTGGGTTTCGGTGCCAAAGGCGGCATCCATGAAATCCAGTTGCAGATCGTATCGGAGATCGGCGCCCCGCTGCACGCGCGAGCGTCTGCGGCCGCCTCCAAAGCCGAAAAAGTCTTCGAAAATGCTGCCAAAGCTGGAGAAAATATCCTCGAAGCCGCCGAATCCGGAAAAACCGGTCCCTTCCAGCCCCTCATGGCCGAACTGGTCGTAGATCTGCCGCTTGTTGGGATCCCGGAGGACCTCATAGGCCTCTGCGGCTTCCTTGAATTTGTCTTCGGCTTCCTTGTCTCCAGGATTTTTGTCCGGGTGGTATCGGAGGGCGAGCTTTCGGTAGGCGGACTTGAGCTCGTTGGCTCCTGCTTCGCGACCGACGCCGAGTACTTCGTAGTAGTCCCTTTTCTGTCCCATTTGTGTACCGAATCGCGCAACGAAGAGAGTGTTGATGAATGCAATGAAAAACGGACGGAAACTTCACGCTAAACTAATGCATCCGCCGATCTTGTCAATAAAGCGCCGATCTCATGGGTTTTCCGATGAATCCCCAAATAGAGGGGTCGAATGCCTGCGGCCTTATCCCAAAAATGGCCTGCGGATCACGGTATCTTTGCGCCACCGGTTGTCATCGCGCCGGGGGTAACCGATGTTGTAGTGCAGTCCGCGGCTCTCCTTTCGATGGGAGGCGCATCGAATGATCTGCTCCGCAACGACGGCGATGTTGCGCAATTCGATCAGATCGGCCGAAACTCGGAAATTCCAGTAGTACTCCTGAATTTCCGCCTGGATGATTTCGATGCGCCGCCGGGCCCTCTCCAGTCGTTTGTCGGACCGCACGATTCCGACGTAATTCCACATCAACCGCCGAATCTCGTCCCAATTGTGGGAGACGACGATCATCTCGTCGCTATCGGTGGTGCCGACCTCATCCCACGGCGGCGGTTCGGGCACAGCGGTGTCCTCGGCCCCACGCACCTCCTCGACTGCGGTTGCGGCGGCGGCGTTTGCATAGACCAGCGCCTCGCAAAGGGAGTTGCTGGCCAAGCGGTTGGCCCCGTGCAGGCCGGTGCAGGCGGATTCGCCGATGACGTAGAGCCTTTGAATATCGGCGCGGCCGACCATGTCGGTAACCACCCCGCCGCACATGTAGTGGGCGGCCGGGACCACCGGGATGGGTTGACGGGTCATGTCGATGCCGAAGGAAAGGCATTTTTCGTATAGATTGGGAAACCGGTTTCGGATCCGGTCGGAGCTTTTGTGGGAAATGTCGAGAAAAACCGAATCTTCACCACTTTTTTTCAACTCCGTGTCAATGGCCCGCGCAACGACATCCCGGCAGGCCAAGTCCCGCTGGGGATCGTAGCGCTCCATGAACGACTTGCCGGAGGCGTCCAGAAGCACGCCGCCCTCTCCCCGAACCGCTTCCGATATCAGAAAGTTTTTCGCTTCGGGATGAAAAAGGCAGGTCGGATGAAACTGAACGAATTCGAGGTTGGCGATGGTGGCGCCGGCCCGATAAGCCATGGCAATGCCGTCGCCGGTGGCGATGTCCGGATTGCTGGTGTACAGATACACTTTTCCCGACCCGCCGGTCGCAAGGAGGGTAATTTTGGCCTCCATGGTCTTGACGCGGCCGGAACTGCGGTCCAATACGTAGGCCCCGCAGCAGTGATCCAGGTGCGTGGTGGTCACCTGGCCCCGTCGCATACGGGATGAAAAAGTGATGAGATCGACAGCGATGTGGTGCTCGTAGATCGTGATTCGAGGATGCCGCCTCACGTGCTCCACGAGAACCCGCTCGATTTCCTGACCCGTCATATCCTGGGCATGAACGATCCGCTTCTGGGAATGCCCTCCCTCTCGCCCGAGGTCCAGATCCGGTTCGCGGGCGCCCTCCGGCGAACCCTCTCGAACATTGAAGTGCACGCCCAGTTCGATCAACTCGCGTATCCGCGCCGGCCCGTCACGCACGACCGCTTCCACCACCTCCCGGTTGCAGAGTCCGTCCCCGGCCGAAAGGGTGTCCTGAATATGCAGATCGAAGGAGTCCACACTGTCGAAAACGGACGCGATCCCACCCTGCGCATAGCGGGTGTTGCTTTCCATGGCGGCCTTTTTGGTGGCGATGGCCACGGTCCCATGCTCGGCCACTTTGAGGGCGAACATGAGGCCGGCGATGCCGCTTCCGATAACGAGAAAGTCTGATCGAATATCCATGTCGCTCCGTGCGCTATTCGAGGAAGGACCTGCGCCGCCGCGGGCGAGCGAAAACACCGATGAGAATGCCCAGGACCAGCACGCCGGCTCCTGCCAAAAACCACCGAATTACCTTGTCGCGCTGAATTCCCGACAACCTTTCGCTCAGGGCGTCGGCCCTGCTTCGGGCTTCATCCAGCTCCGCACTGGCTTGCTGGTATCGATCTTTCAGGGCACTGGCCTCGGCCGTATGTTGTTCCAGTGACTCGTTGGAAGCCTGCAGCTGCTCGTATGCGTTCCGCAGGTCGTCCATCGCTTTTTGCAGCATGGCGTTTTCCGACTCCAGGCGGTTGATTTCCTCCAGAGGCTTTTTGGTTTTTTCCAGCAGCTCGCGATGTTCCTTCCGAAGCTTCTCCAACTCTATCCGGGAGGGCGGCTCCTGCGTCAGCAGACGGGTCAGCACCCACCCCTGCCTTCCCCCCGATAGTTGAACCCGGGACCATTCCGGGCCTTTCTCCACCACGTTCACCTGTTCCCCGGTTGGAAGCAGCTCGATGATCTTGTGATCGGTTCCTTTCCCGGTCCGCACCGTAATCTTGACTATCTCGGTCACATACATCATCTCGGCCCCCGCCGGAGCCGCAAACCAAATCCCCACCAGGATTGCCGCCAGCCATCGTTTCATGGTGACTCCCTTGTTCATCTCTCGATGTTCCACCGCCCGTTGAACCCGCCCGGGACGGACAAGGATTCATTCCACGCCGCCCGCGGTGCACCCATCCGAGTATCCGGTGGATACCCTGCTGCTTGCGGCGGGCTCGTTCATTGTCCGTTTCGCCTTGAGGATCCCTGCGCGGAAAGGATGATTTTCACAGCGAACATCAACCCATTTGTCTGTTCAAAAAAACCGCATCTGTCAATAATTTCTTTGAAAATTATGGTGGTTGTGCTATTTCACCCGATAGGATTGAACCGGAAGCACAGGCACGCTTCCCCAGGCAGTGGACGGTACCGATGATTGTCTTCGATCTGATATGCACGGAAGGCCACACCTTCGAGGGGTGGTTTCACGACAGTTCCTCCTATAGAGAGCAGAAGCGCAAGGACCTCATCGCCTGCCCGATATGCAACAGCACAGCGGTCGAAAAGCTCCCTTCCACGTTTGCGATCAAAAGCTCTACCGGCGGAGGCAAGCCCGTCCCGGCAGAAGCGATCACAGACCTGGATCCCGCCAAAATCAGCCAGCTCCAGGAAAAAGTCTCCGAATTCGTCCGGGACCATTTCGAGGACGTCGGATGCAATTTCACCAAGGAGGCACTGAAGATTCACTATGGCGTAACCGAACCGCGCAACATCCGCGGCGTCAGCACTCGTGAGGAGGAAAAGGTGCTGGACAAAGAGGGTGTCGAATACTACAAGGTTCCGCTGCCCACTCCCACCGAGAGCGACGGATAAGTCGCGCCACTCCGCAACGGCTCCTGACCCTCAGTTTTCATTCAAATGTCTCGCCAGATGGCCCGCCTCCGGAAAGATCAGTTCGTTACAGGCCAGTTTGCAGGCATTGAGGCTGCCGGGCAGACAGAATACGGCGGTCTCTTCGACGACACCGGCCGTTGCCCGGCTCATGATGGCCGCCGAATCGATCTGCTCGAAGCTTAGCTGGGAAAAAACGCTGGAAAAGGCGGTGAGCTCCTTTCGCATCATGGGACGAACCGTTTCGATGCTGACGTCATGCCGGCCAATGCCCGTGCCTCCAGTGAGAATGAGAAGATGCGGTCGCAGGGTCTGAACGATTTCCCGTACGGCCTGGCGGATGATTTCGGCCTCGTCGGTCACCAGCCGATGGCAGACAACCCGATGACCTTCCTTTTCCGCCCGGGTGCGAATCCATTGTCCGCTGCGGTCACTTGCCGGGGTTCGGGTCGTGGAAACGGTGAGAATCCCCACGCGAACGCGTGCGGGTGCATCGGCTTTGTGCTGCCGGGTGCTCATGGCAATTCCTTTGCCAGGGCTGCGCCGTCTTTTCCATCCGTTTCGACAAACATCACGTTCACGGTTTCGGAGCGCCGCGTTTCGATGGCCTTGCCGACGTAGTCGGCTTGAATGGGCAGCTCCCGATGCCCCCTGTCCACCATAACGGCCAGCTCCACACGATCGGGTCGGCCAAAATCCATCAGTGCATCCATGGCGGCACGGATGGTCCGTCCGGTGAACAGCACGTCGTCGACGAGCACCAGCATGCGGCCATCTACGGAAAACGGGATATCCGTTGCGTGAACGATGGGATGAGGACCGATACGGGTCCAGTCGTCCCGATACAACGTGATGTCCATTGCGCCGGTCGGAATGCGGATTCCCTCGATATCGGAGATATACGCCTGCAAGCGTTTGGCCAGAATCACCCCGCGGGTGTGAATGCCCACCAGCGCGAGGCCCTCGGAGCCGCGATGCACTTCCAGGATTTCGTGTGCGATGCGCCGGACGGTGCGTTCGATGTCCGATGCATCCATAATCATGTTGTTGGTTTCCATTTCGTACCACCTCGGTATGGTCTGTTGCCGGAGCCGGCCCCAGAGAACAAAAGGTTAGCAAAATCAAAAGGTTTTTACTATACCATTCTGCACTTGCAGATCAAGGGGCAATATGGCCGTAAAAGGGGAATCTGCCTT
>Ga0316576_10001550_pt1 | contig 12455 bp, 9 predicted proteins | sample S0NA_FD_203075 | JGI IMG/M metagenome (GOLD analysis project Ga0316576, IMG submission 203075) | Rhizosphere microbial communities from salt marsh grasses in Alabama, United States - S0-2_050615r3r5 | ecosystem: Host-associated > Plants > Roots > Rhizosphere | place: USA: Alabama | collected... | reverse complement strand
ATACGATGCGATTGACTGGCCGGTGGTTGTACTGCTGGGCGCGCTGATTCCCGTAGCCGGCGCGACGGCAGCGACCGGGACGGCGGATCTCCTCGCTAGACTCATGCTCGATACGTTTGCCCAGGGCAATGCCGTCGTGGCCCTGGTGCTGACGCTGGTGGCGGCGATGACGCTATCGGACTTCATGAACAATGCGGCGACCGCCGCCGTTCTTTGTCCAATAGCGATCAGTACCGCGATGAACCTGGGCGCCAGCGCCGACGCATTCCTGATGGCCGTTGCCATCGGCGCGTCCTGCGCATTCCTGACACCGATCGGGCACCAGAACAACACGCTGATTCTCGGCCCGGGCGGTTTTCGTTTCGGCGATTACTGGCGCCTTGGCTTGCCGGTGGAAATACTCGTCGTGCTGGTCAGCGTGCCGCTGCTGCTGATGGTATGGCCGCTCTAGCCTGCAACTAGTACGCGCGGCGTTGGAACAGTTCGTAGGCTGACTGGAAGTAGGCAATCCCCAGATTCTCGAGCTCGGTGTCGTGCCCGGTACGCGTATAGCTGTTCGCGTTGCGATCGTACAAGAACGTGACCGGCTTTGATTGCAGCGCGAACAGGGAGAGTCTCCCGTCCCGGTAGATCGCGATGTCGTGGTTGTGGCTGAACAACGCGATCCGGTCCTGTTCCGGCGTGTTCAGCACGTCCTGGCCGAAAAAAGGTGCACGATAGGAAAGGCCAAGCAAACCAAGCACTGTCGGTGCAATGTCAATCTGGCTAGTCAGCGTGTCGATCCGTTTCGGCTCGACATGCTTCGGCGAGTAGAGCATCAGTGGAATTTCGTAGGACCGCAGCGGAATGTCCGCCTTGCCATAGACGCGCGCGCCATGGTCGGCGACGACGACGAACAAGGTGTCGTCAAACCAATCGTGATGCGCCGCCTGTTCCATGAAGTACCCCAGCGCAAAGTCGGCATAGCGCACGCCGGCCTTTCTGCCGCCACCCTCGGCCGGAACGCCGGGCACGCCTTCCCGGAACGTGTAGGGCTTATGATTGGAAGTCGTCATCACGATCGCGAAAAATGGGCTGCCCGAAATCGACCGGCGATCGAAGTGTTCCAGCGCCATGTCGAACAAGTCTTCGTCACTGACGCCCCAAATGTTCTCAAAGCGCGGGGGGGACGATAGGTTCTGCCGGTCGAGCACCTGGAAACCATTGCTGCCGAAGAAATGGTTCATGTTGTCGAAGTGCCCATAGCCACCGTACAAAAAGCTCGTACTGTAGCCAAGGTCCCGCATTACCGAACCCCAGTTACTGATGTTTTCGGAGCCCGGGCGGCGCAGTATCGATACCGTCGGAATCGGCGGGAAGGAGGCTGTTATTGCTTCGAGCCCGCGCACGGTGCGTGTGCCGGTCGCGTAGGCATGACTGAACCACGCCCCCTGTTGCGCAAGCCGGTCAAAGTTCGGCGTCAGGTCCCGCTCGGAGCCATACAGGCGGCTGAATTCGGCGCCGAAGGATTCGCTGGCAATGACGACGACGTTCAGCCGGCCCAGCCCGGCCGGGCGGGCTGGGTAGTCGCGGTCCAGGCGCCCCTGATCGAGATCTACCGGTTTTCCGCCATCAGCACTGAGCCGGGTGCCCAGCATCTGCAGGTTACGAGCCGAATCCTCGGTTGGGTAATAAGCGTGATAGTCAATCTCGCTCTTGGTGAGCGCGCGGAAGAAGCTGCTGTCGCCGTTTTGCACCAGTTCGTTTTCGATCCGGTTGGCAGACCAGGAAAGGGCACTCGTCGGGTACCAGGCGATCGCGGTTCCGAGCAAGACGCCGTAGGCGGCGAACGGCACCATGCGGCTGGACAAACGGGAGTTGGTGTTCAGGCTTGGCTGCATGGCTCGCATAAGCAGCGGGGTCAGCAGGCCGGCCAGCAGCGCGGCGCCAGCAGACAACTTGACAATCGGATATTCAGTCCAGAGATCGCCAATGACTTCGGCAGGGAAAATCAGGTAGTCCACAGCGACGACGTTGAATCGCGCATCGAATTCCTCGAAAAAATAGTACTCCGCGATGCAGACAAAAAGCAGCCCGAACAGTGTCAGAAAGGTTGCGGCAGTCAACAACGCACGATTGGACCGGCTGCGGTACCAGGTATCGCCAATGAGGAACAGGTAAAGAGCCAATGGCGCGAACAGGTAGAGCGATTGAACCACGTCGTTGACCGAGCCGCCGGCGAGCAGCAGCGGCAGACGGCTCAGCGGTATGCCCTGGGAGGAACCGAAGTTGGCCCAGAGTACGACCCGCAGGACGGCGCCGAACAACAGGTAACAAAGCGCCAGAACTATCACCGGGCGATAACGAATCAGCGCGCCAGCGCGCCCATGCGAATCCTCGGTGGAGAATCCGGAAGGCGAACTCTTTTCAGATCGGTGAGCTTTCAAGAATGTCTCCGTTTGGGACCGCGGCACAGTGGCAAATCACCCGGACTGGTCAGGACAGGCGTTTGCGGGTGGCGCCTCCTCGCGTCCTCAAGACCGCGGGGATTCGCCGGAGTTCAACTCATTTGAGGCCTGGGTCGATCAGGTGCCCCAACGCGCAGCGCCGGAGGCGGCGGAGCTACCCGACCGCCCGGCGCCGCCGGCCACCCCTGTTTGACTGGTTGACATGGCGGCGCGGGTGCTGGGCCGACTGCTGCTGCCGGTCGACCCGTGGAATGAATGCCTTGCGCGCGGGTTGGCCTTCCGATTCCCGCTTGCCGGCGATTACCGACCGGTCAAGCGGCAAGACGCGAATGGGCTGTCCCAGCACCTTTTCGATCGCGCGCAACCGGCTGCGCTCATCGTCACAGACAAGCGAAAGCGCCTGCCCCGCGCATCCGGCCCGGCCGGTGCGTCCGATACGGTGCACGTAGTCTTCCGGTACATGCGGCAATTCGTAGTTCACAACCAGCGGCAGCTCGTTGATGTCCAGTCCCCGAGCCGCGATATCGGTGGCGACAAGCACCTGGACTTTATAATCCTTGAAATCCGCCAGCGCCCGGGTGCGTGCGCTCTGTGACTTGTTGCCGTGGATGGCGACAGTTTGAATGCCATCCCGCGCGAGTTGATCCGAGAGCCGGTTGGCGCCGTGCTTCGTTCGGGTAAATACCAGCGTCTGGGGCGTAGAACCCTGGCGCAACAGATGACTCAGCACCGATCGCTTGTCCGCCTGCTGAACGATGTGAACCCGATGTTCCACGCGTTCGGCGGTCGCATTTCGCGGCGAGACTTCCACGGTCAGCGGGTTGCGCAACAAGCCGTGAGCCAGGGTGCGAATCTCGTCGGAGAAGGTCGCGGAAAAGAGCAGGTTCTGCCGGTCGGACGGCAACAGACCGATGACGCGGCGAATGTCGCGTATGAAGCCCATGTCCAGCATTCGATCGGCTTCGTCGAGTACGAGAGTCTGAATCTGCGACAGATCTATCGCGCGTTCGTTGGCGTGATCGAGCAGCCGTCCCGGCGTCGCGACAACGATGTCCACTCCCTGGCGCAGCGCATCGATCTGCGGCCGTGGGCTGACGCCACCGAATACCAGGATCGTGCGCTGATGAAGATGGCGGCCGAAGTCCTTAAAAGATTCGCCTACCTGGGCCGCGAGTTCACGGGTGGGGACCAGTACGAGTACCCGCGGCGCGCGGCGGCCACTCGGCCGACTTTCCTGCTCCGACAGGCGTTGCAGCAACGGCAGCGCGAATGCGGCCGTCTTGCCTGTGCCGGTCTGGGCCGCGGCCAGCAGGTCCCGGCCCTCATGCACGGAGGGAATCGCGCCCCGTTGGATGGGTGTGGGCTCCGTGTAGCCGAGTTCCCGGATGGCACAGAGCAGTTCGGCCGGCAGGCCGAGATTTTCAAAAGACATGCAGTTATCCACAACGCTTCTGCCGCCAGGCGGCAACCGGACAAAGCGTTTCACTTGGTAAGTGGGATCGGAGGTTCTATAGCAGACCACGATCAGTCTGCAGGAGGGGCCGCGAGGGTCCTGCAGGCAGGACACCGAAACACCTCGGGCGCAGACCGGACTGCGCGGCGGCAAACTTGGCGGTAATTTACCCGAAAGCGCAAACAATTGCTGGTCTTTTTGCCGAAACCGTGTTTCAGGGGGTGCTAGCTGAGTTCGATGCGGTCATGCGCACGATGCAGCAGCGCTACCATCAGCGTCAGGTACTCCCGCAGATGCCTTGTGACAAGGAAGTTGTCGCGCACGAACTTGTGCGCCTTTTCACCCATGGCCCTGATCCTGTCCGGTTGATGGAGCAAGTAGCGCATGCGCAGCGCGGCGCCTTCCGGTGTGTTCACCAGAAACCCGGTGTTGTGGTTTATTACCTGAAGGCGAATTCCGCCTACGTTGCCGCCGATCACCGGCTTTCCCTTCCACATCGCTTCGGTCACGGTCAGCCCGAATCCTTCGCGGAGGGATTTCTGCAGGACGATATCTGAGGCTCGCTGCAAAGCGTTTATCTCACGATGTGCGTCGGCCGGCAGGAGCAGCACGTGAGTATCTGCATCACCCTGCGCAGCCAGTTCCACCTCTCTCAAGACAGTTTCCCCCTCCGGATCGTCAGTCGCTCCGCCCCCCGCCAGCACCAGCTGCAACGCAGGCAGGGAACGCTTGGCGATTCGGTAGGCTTCGATGACGCCGATCGGGTCCTTGAACCGGTCGAATCGCGAGACCTGTGAAATCAAAGGGCGCTCCGGGTCTATGCGGTACTGCTCCAGCACGCGCTTGATTTCAAGCGTATCGAGATCAACGTTCTTGTCACTCAGCGGGTCGATGCTTGGCGGTATCAGGTACTGAGGGTGCGGCAATTCCTGGGCAAAGGCTGCCAGTGAAAAGATACTTGCATCGTAAGGTTCAACGTACTTTCGCAGGTACTTCCAGACGGGCCGGAACGGGCGGCTTGCATCAATGTGGCAACGCCAGACCCAACGCCCCTTGCGATCGGGGACATGACTCAATAGCGCCGCCGGCTGCGGATCATGAACTATCACGAAATCGGCTTCTTTCAGTACTGGACCGAGGGCATCCGCGTTCGCGGCGTTGGTACGTTCATACGCGCGCAGCAAGCTATCGCCGATCGGAATGCGGTTGCCTTGCAAGGTGTTGTGCATGGCCTTGGTGCATTCGAAGAATTCGCCTTCTCCGTTGATGACCTCCCACCGTGTCTGCAGTCCGAGTTCTTCCATTAGTGGAACAAGCTTGGTCAGAATTTCGGCAACGCCGCCGCCGACGCGAGTTGAGTTGACGTGAACTACCTTTGCGCCCACCAGGTGAGCGGCGAGCTGGCGGAGCTGCGCGACGACATCGGGTCCTGCAACTCGTGCGTAGTCTTCGAGCATGCTCATGGCGAGGACCCGCCGAAGTAGGACATAAAGGATCTCGCAAGTTCGTCACGAAGTTCGCTCAGGTTGCCGAAATAGGGGTCAATGCCCGCCAGCTGTTTCCGCAGCGCCTCGAATCCCGGCCCGAAGGCTGCCAGCCAGTCGCTGAAGTCATCGCGACCGCTATCAGTACGCCGCCGGGCGTCGATGAAATGGTAAAAGATGCTGCTCGTCGAAAAGTTTGCGGCGGCCCCGGCAAGATCTTCCGGTTCATGCAACCGTTGCTCCGTATCGAATACGACGATCTGGGAACAGACGAACTCGAATTGCCGTGTTGCCGGAGTCCAGAGGAGGTGTTCTGCCTCGTCCAGCCGGGCGTCAATCAGGTCAAGAATTTCTCTGCGCAGCGCGGCAAGATCGGTGAACTCCGTTGGTGATACGGCGGCTAAGCGTTCGGCCAGCGTCAGGTCGTGGATCGAGTGCCCCATCCAGGAGGCAAAATCGTTGTTGAACTCGCGCTCCTCGAAGCGCGGCTGCAGCAGTCCACCCCAGAAATGGTGGTAAATGCTCGCTACCTCGATGCGTTCGAATTCGCTGCGGAATTCCTGCAGCGTGCGCGCCTTCTTGCCGGTGGCGAGCGCAACCAGCGCGCAGTCCTTGATTGAAAATGGTTCGATGCGACCGCCTGAATTCGTTGGTTCAGTCGCCAACATCCGATTGCCCCTTGATCCTGCCAAATATCACCAGCCGTCCGGTTGACTCAGTGCAGCTTTTTTGCAGCTTTCGCGTTCTGCGTACCGGTAGCATCACGTTTACCCTATCAGCTCCCGCCATCATTTTCATTTGCGCCAGCCGCGTAAACGTGGCCCGTCCAGGCGCCCGTTCTGTTTTTGCTTGCAGAAACAATCGAAGACTGGGACTCTTCATGCTGCGATGAACAGCGCCGAACGGCGTCCGTTTGTTCGGTGATGCGAGAATTAGGTATCAACATGACGGCCGGAACAGTTCACGTCCGATGAAAGCGCTACCCGGGTTACTTCTGGTGATTGTGGCGGCTCTGTCGCTTGGCGCCTGCGCCAGCCTTCGCCAAACGGATCCATTGCAGGTGACTGTGGCCGGCATCGAAGGGTTGCAGGGAGAAGGTCTCGAGCTTCGCCTGCTCGTCAAGGTGAGAATTCAGAATCCGAATGACCAGACGATCGAGTACGATGGCGCCTACTTGAAACTGGAAGTATTCAACAAGACGTTCGCAACGGGCGTCAGTGATGCGACCGGAACCGTGCCCAGGTTCGGTGAGGCGGTCGTTGCTGTGCCGGTAACCGTTTCCGTTCTGCGCATGGTGCGCCAGGTGCTGGGCGTGGTCGATGGTCAGAGGCTCGAGAAGATTCCATACGAGCTGACTGGCAAGCTGAACAGTGCGAAGGGCGGCAGCTATCGGTTCGAAACCAAAGGCGAACTGGAGTTGCCGCGCGACACGCCAGGACTGACGGCTCCTGGAACCGTTACAGGATCCGGGGATGAGCTGGACAGCGCCAGCAGGCACTGAACATAGCTGAAAACGAACGCGGCTAACCCGGCAGACTTTTTTGCCGCGACACAAATCTGCGCAGGCTCGGCGAGAACGAAGGGCAGGGACTCGGGTTCGCCGTGGCTCACCGGCGAGGACACAGAGCGGCCGCCTGCACTTGAGCCGGCCCGACTAGTTCAGATAGCCACTTTTCCTAGCGCCCGAAATCGTCATCCGTCGCGCGAGTCTCCGCGAGATGCGTCCCATGGTGTGGCCCGACTTCGCCATTGGTCCGACAAAAAGAAAGGCGTCGTTCCTTTCCACGGAGCGAATGATGCCCTCTGCGACCACGCTTGGTTGAGCACCATGCTCATGGTAGTAGCGCTGCAGCTTCGCAAGCTGCGCCCCGGTTATCGAAGGAGCCGTCATGCCGGTTCCCTGCGTGATGTTCGTCTCGATGATCCCCGGGCAAACCACAAGAACACTGATCTCGCTGCCATACAGCTCGAGTGCCAGCACTTCGGACAGACCGACTACCGCGTGCTTCGATGCCGCGTAGGCCGACATGTTCGGCGCCGGCGAAAAGCCCGCCAACGAGGCGACGTTGACGATCTTTTTCCGGCCGCCTGCGGCGCGCATCCGCGGCAGAAACGCGTTGATGCAATGCACGATACCCATTACGTTGACATCAAAAATCCGTCGCCACTCGCTGAGCGGCGTCTCCTCGAATCCACCGAGGTAGGCGACGCCGGCGTTGTTGACCAGGATATCGATGTCGCCCGACTCAGCGATTGCAGCGGCGCAGAGCTCGGCGACCGAGTCGATGCTGGCGACGTCGCAAGTCTTTGCAAAGCACCGTGCGCCGGCAGCGCTGAACTCCTGCTGGACCTCGTTCAGCGCCGCCTCATTGATATCAGAGATTACGAGTTGATAACCCCGTTTAGCGAACGAGCGTGCTGTCTCATAGCCAATCCCAGACGCCGCCCCGGTAACCAGAACCGTCCGAGTGTTTGTTGCGTTCATGCTGATGGCCCAAAGTAGACTTCGAAAAATCGGCTAATGATCGACTCCGGTACGGCGAGATTCGCCTCCTTGCTGGTGCGAACGCAGATGACCGACGGTCCGTTGTGCTCCTGGGCGCGCGCAAGCGCAGCCGGAAGCTCCGCAATGGATTCGACGAACTGTCCCTGACAGCCAAGCCCCTCGGCCACCCGGTCCCATCTGACATTGCCCATCGTCGTACCAAACGTTGTTTCCCATCGCGCCATCTCGTTCGGTATCTCCATCGTCCATTCGCCCTCGGCCATCACGACAACGGTAATGTCGAGATTCTCGCGCGCGGCGACCTGCATCTCCATGAAATTGAAGCCGGCAGCACCGTCGCCGGTTACGCAGACGACACTGCGCGAGGGATCCCCGAGCTTGGCGCCGATGGCGGCGGGTATGCCGACGCCGAGCATGCCGAGTTCCATGATGCTGTGAAAAGACGACGGTTTCGTCGATGGCAATGCGAGTCCTGCCCACAACGATGTCATGCCGCCGTCCGCGCAGTAGACCGTGTCGCGGCCAAAGACGGCGCCGACAGTCGCACAGGCCTGTCCGGGATGTATTGCCGGGTCGCTCCAACCCGCGACGGATTGTTGAAGTCCCTGCGCCCAACGATCGTGCTGTTTGCGAAATTCAGTCAGCTTGCCTGGCGTGCGCACGCCTGTTTCGTGTTGCCGCAGCAAAGCACTGAGTCCTTCGAGCGTTGCGCGTGCATCAGCTACGATGCCCAAGGTGACGGGCCGCGATACGGCTATGTTGCGAGCATCGACATCGATCTGAATGACCGCGCAATTCTCGGGATCGCCCCAGTACTTGTCATAGGGTACGTCGAGGTTGCCGACCCGCGAGCCAACGACCAGCAAGACGTCGGCCTGCCGGCGCAGATCGTCAGCGGCGGGGCTTTGCGACATGAAACACAGCGGATGATCGAGAGGCAGCACGCTTCGCCCGGCCATGGAAGGGATGACCGGGCACTCGATGAGTTCCGCCAGTTCGATCAACGCCGCATTGGCTCGTCCACGATCGACACCACTGCCGGCAAAGATTACCGGCGACTGCGCTTTCGCGAGCAGGGCAGCCGCCTGCGCGAGTTGCGCGTTCGATGCTTGAGGCGCGCCGGCGCGCCCCGTGCTGGCCGGGAAGATCGGCGCGGTGGCCGGATCGCCTTCGGCATACAGCGTCGGGCCTGGAATCTCCAGCTGTATTGGCCCTGGCCGTCCGGCCCACATCTCACGAAAGCCCATTCGAACGAGTTCGGGAATCCGGGTCCACTCAAAAACGGGCGCGTTCCACTTGACCACCGGTTTGTACAGGTCCAGCTGGTCCTGGCCCTGGAAGGTGGCGGGTGTGGACGGATAAACGATTCCCGCTCGATGCTGGGATGTTATTGCGACAATCGGGACGCCCTCGTGTCGGGCGGTCACGATGCCGGGAATCAGGTTCGCCGATCCGGGGCCGGGATTGCCCAGCACGACAGCGACCTGGCCGGTCGTCTTGTAGAGGCCCTCAGCCATGTGAGCGCCGGCGGCTTCGTGCCGGATCGGTACGAATCGGATGCCATTGCCATCCAGCGCGGCGAGAAAGGGGTCGATCTCGGGACATTGCAGACCGAATACGAATTTGACTGCCTCATTCGCGAGCGCGCGAGCGAGTAACTCACCACCGGTAATGTTCGTCATTTGTCTCTTCCCTCGCCCTGAAGGCGCATTCAAGTTGACGCGGAACAAGTATCAGGGAGAAGTCCGTGACAGTCTTTGCATTTAATGACAAGGTGCTGTCATTTTATGACAGGCGGATTCGGCTTTTGTTCGCCGACCGGTAAGTTCGATGAACACACGCGAACCGCAGTTCGCTGCGCGGTACTTCTCACAGTTGCTTGATTACCTCGAGTCCACCGGCATTGCGCGTCGCGCCATCCTGCGACCGACCGGCATTCGCGTGATCGACGATCCGCAGGGACGCCTCACGCTGAGCCAGGTCGAGGCGCTGCTTGCGTCGGCGGAACAGCACAGCGGAAGGCGCGACCTCGGATTTGAACTTGGCAGGCTGGTAAAGACTTCGTCGCACGATATTCTCGGCTATGCGCTGTTGACGAGTTCGACGTTGGGCGAGGTCTTCGGATTACTGTCCCGGTATCAGCGGCTGATTTCGCCGGTCTTCACGCTGAAGCTGGAACGGACCGGGTCCCGGGCGGAACTGATTTACCGTCCCGCGCTGCAGGTTTCGCCTGGATTGATGCAATTTCACCAGGAAGCCATCGCGGTATCGAATCACTTCGAATTCCTGTCACTTCTGGGCGGGCACATGCCCTCGTATGACATCCACTTTTCGATTCAACCGCCCGCACACGTAAAGCGATACACGGAGTTATCGCCGTCCCGTGTTCATTGGGGTGACAGCACGTCCGGCCTGCGCATTTCGGTGGACGCGATCTTGCTCGATCGTCCGCTGGCGATGGCGAATCCGCGCGCAATGCATGCGGCCGAGGAGCGCTGCAGGGCCATGCTACACATGACCCGCAGCAAACGGCGCTGGGCAGACTGGTGCGAGATGGTGTTGCGCGAGGCGGAGGAGTGCCAGCCAACCCTTGAGCAGCTCTCCGGCTTCGTGAATCTGTCGTCACGAACATTGAGTCGCTACCTCGAGGCCGAGGGCGTGAGCTTCCGGGAACTGTCGTTACGAATTCGCACCGAGCGCGCCAGCGAGATGCTGGTGAACAGCGACCTGCCCGTGACGCAGATCGCGTACCGGTTGGGGTACAATGACGTGGCGAGTTTCGACCGCAGTTTTCGGCAGCGGACCGGCCACCGCCCGTTGTCGTTCCGGTCGTCAGCAAAGCTGTCCCGGAGCACATCGCGCCGGCGTAGCTCGACGAAGATCGGACTCACCCGATAGACTCGCGACCGACTCTTGCGGTGATTGCTACAGAGTTCAGGCAACCGTCCTGTGCGCGGGAAACGGCCGGTGCTCGCTTCACGCGGGCATGTTTCGCTCTGCAATGTGATCGATTGTTCGAAGGGCAGCACGCACAGTCTGCGCACTGATGTACGGAATCAGCCTGCCGGGCAGGCGTACGGCCTTGCGATTGACGATCCAGAAATCGGTAAGGTCCGTTTTTTTACCGCCCAGCAGGTCGGCAACCAGGCGCCCATTCAAATGTGTAAGCGAGACGCCATGGCCGAGGCAGCCCGTCGAGCAGATGATTCGCTCGTCGCCGACAAAGCCGATCTCGGGCGTCATGTCGATGTTGACAGAGACGGGTCCGGACCACCGATAGGCGACCTTCACGTCCCGAAGGCTCGGGAAGATTCGCTTCAGTTGAGCCTCGAGCCCGCGCCAGACCGGCGGGTTGAAGTCATGGTCCATGTTGCTGTGGGATCCCCACGGTGCATGAACGTCCTGCCCGCCGATCAATATCCGCCCGTCGGCGGTGGGCCGGAAATAGTGAATTAGCTGCCGGACATCCTCCAGTCCCTGCCTGTTCGCCCAGCCGACGGATGCCCACTGCGCATCGCTCAGCCGTTCCGTGACGATGACCGATGTCCACATCGGGAACTGTCGCGAATGGATCTTGCCGAGACCCCTCAGGAGGTGCGTGTAGGCGTTGGTGGCAAGCACGACCTTTTCCGCCCGCACGGTACCGCCGGGCGCGGTCAATGTTATTGCCGTGGCTTGTGGAACGACAAAATCTACCGGCGTCTGTTCGTAGATCTGGACGCCAGCTTCGATCGCAATCCGCTTGAGTTCGCGCACGTGTCTGCAGGGATGCAGCAGGCCGGAATGTGTTTCAGAAAGACCCGCCGCAAAGATCGGTGAATTGAACTCGTCCTGCAGTTCGGCCTGCTCGATCCAGCGCAGGCCCAGTTCGTCCGCAACGCCGAGGTCCTGATAAACCTTGTATGCGCTCTTCAACGCACCGATCTGTGCCTTGTTGTATGCAAGCCTGAGAAATCCCGGGTGCGAATAGTCGCTGGCGAGTTGGTTTTCCTCGATGAGTCTGCGCGTGTACTCGACCGCCCGAATCATGTAGCGACAGGCGGCCGCCGTGCGCTCCGATCCCCAGCGCAACCTGGTCACCTGGGGCTCGAGACCGAACAGCGTCATGTTGAACCCGGCGTTGCGTCCGCTGGCGCCATAGCCAACCACGGCCTGTTCGAGAACGACGACGCGGGCGGCCGGGTTGTCTTTCTTGAACTCGCGCGCGGTATTCAGTCCAAGAAAGCCGCCTCCGACGATCGCGACGTCTGCGTCAATCGATTCGCGCAGCGGTGGGTTCGGTGTGTACCGGCCAAACTCGCGTGCCCAAAACGACTTGTCTTCATACATCGTGAGTTCGGAAATCGTCATTACCTGCTCCGCAATTGCTTCGGTGAGAACGCGGTCCACGCGTGAATTGAGCGGCCTTGTCGGCCCGATAATCATAGGCCATGGGTAACCGGGCAACCCGTCGTGCGCTCGGCGCTGGGGGAGAGCGCCCACAACGCGCTCGCAAGCAGTGTCGCCGCACGCGTCTCCTCAAGCGCTTGCGGTCGTTGCTCCGGATAATTCTGGCCTTGCATTCT
>Ga0316576_10001549_pt1 | contig 12455 bp, 12 predicted proteins | sample S0NA_FD_203075 | JGI IMG/M metagenome (GOLD analysis project Ga0316576, IMG submission 203075) | Rhizosphere microbial communities from salt marsh grasses in Alabama, United States - S0-2_050615r3r5 | ecosystem: Host-associated > Plants > Roots > Rhizosphere | place: USA: Alabama | collected... | reverse complement strand
GCGCGGGCCCGGGGAGGACGTGCTCGCCGAGACCTGGGCCAGCCCGGGCTACGTGGCCGGTCCGATCCCGCCCGGCCTCTGGACGGCGACGCTGGAGGTCCACGAGGTGCTGGAGCCGTGCCGCGTCCAGATCCGGATCGGCGCCGCCCAGCCGGCGCCGCTGCCAGTGGACGATCCGGGGCGCGCAGGGACGGCGCTCCCCCCGCGCGAGACAAACGGGGCGCCCCCGCCGGGCTGGATCCGCGGCGAGCTGCACTGCCACAGCACGGCGAGCGACGGGCAGCACGCCCCCGCCGAGCTGCTGGAGCGGGCGCGGGCCGCGGGGCTCGACTTCATCGCGCTCACCGATCACAACAGCACTGCGGGGCTCGCCGGGCTGCCGCGGTCCGGCATGCCGGTGATCTCCGGCTGCGAGCTGACCACGTTCCACGGCCACTTTCTCGCGCTCGGGCTGCCGGCCGATGAGGCCCCGCCGGCGTGGTACGCGGGCGATCGACCGCTGACCCCGCAGGAGCTCGCGCTGGAGGTCCACCGGCGCGGCGCGCTGTTCGGGCTCGCCCACCCGTTCGTGCTCGGCAACCCCGTCTGCTGCGGCTGCCGCCTCGAGGCCCAGGTGCCCGTTGACCAGCTGGACCTCGTCGAGGTCTGGTCTCGCGGCGCCCAGGAGCCCATCGCGATGCACCACGCGCTGCGGCTCTTCGACGAGCTGCGGCGGTCGGGTCGGCGGGTCGTCGCCGTGGCGGGCCGTGACTGGCACGGGCCGGCGCAGGAGGGGCCCCGGTTTCCCGCCAACCTGGTCCATGCCCCACCGGAGGCGACGGCGATCCTCTCCGCGCTGCGTCGGGGCGCGTGCTACCTCTCGGTCGGGCCGCTGCTCGAGCTGACGCTCGCCGCTGCGGGGCGGCTGGCCGGTCCGGGGCAGGACCTGGCCCTCTCGCCCGAATGGCCGCCGCCCGTTGCCGCGCGGGTGCGGATCGACCGGCTGGACCGGGAGGCCCTGCTGCGGATCCTCAGTGGCGGGGCCGCGCTGCTCGAGCGGCGGGTTCGCGGAGCGGGGCTGAGGCTGGAGGTGCCCGGGATCCGCCCCGCGGTGGGAGGTGTGAGGCTCGAGCTGTGGGACCTGGACGGGCGGCCCCTCGCCCTGTCCAACCCCATCGAGCCCTTTGCCGAGCGCGGCGGCGAGGACTGAATGGCTACCCTGGACTGGATCGTGGTGCTGGTCTTCCTCGGCTTGGTGGTCGCCGTCGGCGTGGTGATCAGCAGGCGGGGCTCCGGGACGATGGAGGACTTCTTCGTCTCGGGCCGGAACCTGCCCTGGTGGCTCGCCGGGACCTCGATCCTCGCCACCTCGTTCTCCAGCGACACGCCGCTCCACACCACGCGCGTGATCCGCGAGGCCGGGCTGGGCGGCGCCTGGTTCTACTGGAGCGGCATCCTGTCCGGGCTGCTCGTGGCGTTCTTCTTCGCCCGCCTGTGGCGACGCGCCGGCATCGTCACCGATGCCGAGCTGGTCGAGCTGCGCTACACCGGGAAACCTGCCGCGGCGCTGCGCGGGACCATGGCGCTGTTCCGCAGCGTCGTGCTCGAGCTGATCACCCTCTCCTGGGTCATCCTCGGCATGACCAAGACCGTGCGCGCGGTGCTCGATCTGCCCGACGTGGTCGCGTTGCCCCTCCTCGGGGAGGTGGGCGCCGACGTCGCCTCGGTGGTGATCCTCGTCCTGCTCGCCCTGGCCTACGCCACGAGCAGCGGCCTGTGGGGTGTCGTGGTCACCGACTTCATCGAGTTCATCGTGGCCATGGGCGGCGCCGTGCTGCTGGCGGTCCTCGCCATGCAGCGGGTGGGCGGGGTCCAGGGGCTGCGGCAGGCCCTGGAGCACAGCGCGCTCGGTCCCCGGGCGCTGGACTTCTTCCCCACCGGTGCCGGCGCCACGCCGCTGCCCACCGTCGCCATGGTGGTCTTCGTCGGGGTGCAGTGGTGGGCCAACACGGAGATAGACGGCAGCGGCAAGCGGGCCCAGCGCTTCCTGGCCTGCAGGGACGAGCGCCACGCGCTGGCGTCGGGCGTCTGGAACATGGCGGTGCAGTGGATCATCCGCTCCTGGCCCTGGTACCTCACGGCGCTCGCTTCGGTGGTGCTGCTCCCCGACCTGACCGACCACGAGAGCGCCTACCCCGTGCTCATCGCGCAGCTCATGCCGGTGGGCCTCAAGGGGCTGATGGTGGCGGCGTTCCTCGCGGCGTTCCTCTCCACCGTCGACAGCCAGCTGAACCTGTCCGCCTCGTACCTGGTCAACGACCTCTACCGGCGTTTCCTGGCCCGTGGTCGCAGCGAGCGGCACTACGTCAGGGCCTCCAGGGTGACGACGGTCCTCGTCGCCGCCGTGGCCACGGCGCTCGCCCTGGCGCTCCCCTCGCTCCTCGGCGCGTTCCGGTTCAAGATGGAGCTCATGGCCGGCCTGGGGCTGATCTACATCCTGCGCTGGTTCTGGTGGCGCGTGACCGCGTGGACGGAGGTCGCTGCGCTCGTCGCCGGGGTCTGCACCACGGTGGCGCTGAACCTCTCGCCGCTCGGAGGAGGCGGGGCCGGGGCCTTCGCCTGGCGCCTGCTGATCGTCGTCGCCATCGCCACGACGGCGGCGCTGGCGACCACCCTGGTGTTGCCGGCGCCCACGCTGACGCGGGGGCTGCGCGAGTTCTATCGCAGGGTGCGGCCCCCGGCGTGTCTGTGGCGCCCGGTGGCGCGCCTGGAGCCCGACGTTCGCTCTCCCATCGGGCTGCAGACCCTGGGCCAGTACCTGCTCTCCATCGTCGCGGTGTTCGCGGGCATGTTCGCAGTGGGCAAGCTGGCCCTGGGGCAGGCGGGCCAGGGCTTGGCGCTGACCGTGCTGGCGGGGGTCACCGGCGCGGCGATGCTGCGCTGGGCCCTGCGCCGCGACGCGGGTGGGGGCTAGACCATGGGGCTGCGGATCATCGGCGGTGCGGCTCGGGGCCGCCGCCTGAGCACGCCGGCCGGCCGTGGGACCCGGCCGACCTCCGACAGGGTGCGCGAGGCCCTGTTCTCCATGCTCGAGGCGGCGCTGGATCTGGGCGCCCGGCCGGTGCTGGACCTCTTCGCCGGCAGCGGGGCGCTGGGGCTGGAGGCGCTCAGCCGCGGCGCGCCACACGCCACCTTCGTCGACAGTGACCGCCGGTGCCAGCGGGTGATCCTCGAGAACGCCCGGGCCCTGGGCTACGCGGACAGGTGCCGGCTGCTCCCGGTCACCGTGTCCCGGGGTCTGGACCAGCTCGAAGGCGAAGGGGCGCGCTACGGCCTCGTGCTGGTCGATCCTCCCTACGCCGACGCCCTGGAGCCGCTCTTGCTGCGGATCGCGAGCAGCGGGGTGGTCGACGTCGACGGCCGGCTCTCGCTGGAGCACGACAAGCGCGGCGAGCCTCCCGCGCGGGTCGGGCAACTGGAGCTGGTCACCCGCCGGCGCTATGGCGACACGGCGATCTCGATCTACGCGAACAACAAGGCTTGATGGCCGCCGCCCGAACGCCTATAAACACGGCAGGACAGGACAACATGAAGCAGCTCGCTGTCTATCCCGGCTCCTTTGATCCGATCACCAACGGGCACCTCGACGTGATCAAACGGGCAACGGCGATCTTCGACAAGGTCGTTGTCGCCATCGCCCACAACATCAACAAGCAGGGGCTGTTCTCCCCCGAGGAGCGCGCTGACCTGGTCAAGGAGGTCCTGGGCCAGGACCCCCGGGTCGAGGTGGACATCTTCTCTGCGCTCCTGGTGGACTACGTCCGTCAGCGGGGGGGGCTGATCATCCGCGGCCTCCGCGCGGTCGCGGACTTCGAGTACGAGTTCCAGCTCGCGCTGATGAACCGCCGTCTGGCGCCCGCTGTGGACACGGTGTTCCTGATCACCGACGAGCGGAGCTTCTACATCAGCTCGAGCCTGGTCCGGGAGGTGGCGCAGTTCGGGGGGGACGTGAGTGACTTCGTGCCGCCAAGGGTGAAGCGAGCGCTGGAGGAGAAGCTCGGAGGCTGATCAGTTCTTGTCCGAGGTCACGGAGGGCTCGCCGTCGTCCTCGTCCTCGTCTTCCTCGTCCCCGTCCCCGTCCCCGTCTTCCTCGTCCTCGTCCGCCTCGTCCTCCTGATCCTCGTCGTCTTCCTCGTCGTCTTCCTCGTCGTCTTCCAGATAGGCGACCTTCCGGATCAGGTCCATCAGCTTGCCCTTCTGGTCGTCGGTCAGCTCGGTAAACCTTACCCCCATGCCGGGGTTGAGGTTGTTGAAGTCACCCGGACGGAAGGCGTTGATCCAGATCACCTCACCCTCGAGCGCCATCGTGGTGTTGTCTTCGGGCAGCCTGAATCGCAGGTTGAGGTGGGTCCCGGGCGGCTCGGGGTTGTTCGTGCGGATGAATATCCCGAACGCGCTCATGTCCGTGATGTAGGCGAAGAGGAAGGTGTCCTCGCACTGGTAGTCCACCTCCAGGTCCACCAGGATGCGATGCGACTGACGTCTGTCCGCGCCCCTGCGATCTTCGTTCACGGGCTGTTCCGACTCTCGCCGGTCTCTCTTGCGGGAGGGCATGCCTTCCTCCGGTGGCGGCCCAAGGGTCTTACCAAAGGTTCGGAAAAAACTTCAAGGAAAAGGTGCGCGAGGCGCGGGGCGGCGAGATCAGCGAACGCGGAGGGTGCCGAGGCGCACGCGGTTCACGCCGTCGTTTGGGCCCTCGGTGACCTTCAGACGCTGCGATCCGAGCCAGAACCCCATGTAGATCGTGTACGTGCCCGACGGAGTGGTGATCAGCGGGATCTCCACATCGTGGGGGTCGACGATGTAGTCGCCGGGGAGCCAGTACTGGGTCGGATACTTGCCGTCGAGCGGCTCGTGGTCTCCGTGGAACCGGCTCGCAGGCTGATCGAAGTGCAGGAACACCTTGTAGCCCGAGGGCATCTGTCCAAGGACGTGGAAGTAGAGGGTGATGCGGAACTTGCCGCCCCGGGTTACCACGTCGTCGACGTCGTAGCCCATCAGCTTGACGCGGTTTTCGAAGTTGGCGGTGAGCACCTTCTTGGGCGTGGGCGGCGAAGAGAGCACGAAACGGCGCAGTGGGTTGTGGTCGGCGTTGCACTTGCCCTGCAGCTTGTTGGAAATCAACAGATACTGCGAGCTGCGGTCGTCCAGAACATAGTACGGGAGCTTGCTCCGCCGGGCGGACTGGTCGATGGACGCGAGGTGGTTGGCCGGGATCAGGATGAACCAGCGTTCGGGGCGGCGCAGAAGCTCGAAGAGCTGGGACTGGCTCCCCACCTCCTCGATCTGCCCGTTGTTGTAGTACGCCGCACCCCGCCCTGGTACCTGGTACTGGGCGAGCTTCTCCTTGCCCGCCGCGCCGCTTTCGCGGCAGCGGTGGTAGACCTCGAACAGCGCCTTGTTGGACATGTGGAGGCTGAGCTTGGGGGTGAGCCAGAAGCCGCACCAGCCGGCAAACACGAGCGCGACCCCGCCCGCGGCGAAGGTCAGCCAGCGCGCGTTGGGTCCGGCGAGGAAGCGGATGCCCTGGCCCACCGAATCGAGGGCACCGGCCAGCCGCCGGGCGAGGTTCTGGATTCCGCCAGTGATGGCGGCCCGGACTCCGCGTCGGCGCTCCGCTCGGTCCCAGACCCTGATCGGGCGGGGAACGCCGCCGAGCGACGCGAAGAAGAGCACGGCGAACAGGAGGCCGAAGGTCCGCACCGGCGCCTTGAGGGACAGGTCGACGGGGTACTTGGCGTGCCCGATGATGTGGCTGAAGGTGAGGCTCTCGGGCGCCATGAAGAAGTCCTGCTGGATCACCAGGATGATGCCGGCGGCGACGACGCCCCACAGCCGGTGCACGGGCTGGCCCTGCTGCAGGAGCTGGTGGACGACGAACCCGACGCCCAGCGCGAGCCAGGGCAACGCGGGATAGCGGATCTCGCCGAGGTGGCCGACCCAGATCGCCGCGAGCACGTAAGCACCGACGACGAGCACGACGATCAGGGCGAGAGGGAAGGCCATGCGATCGCGCCTCGTTGGTGTCCTGGACTGGGCGAGTAGCCCGCGGGCGAGCAGCATCGGCACCACCGCGGACCAGGGGAAGAAGCTCCAGCCCAGGTCCTTGAAGGTCGTCTCGAAGGTCGGGGGCACCGCGACCTTGCGCACCTCTCCGCCCAGGACCATGAAGGATGGATCCTTCAGGACCGTGAAGAGCAATCCGACGACAGCGCCGGCGGCCGCCAGGGCCACGAGCATCGGGACCAGGGCGACGCGGAGCGCCTGACCGACGGTGGCGTCGGGCGACAGGTCCGGACCCTGGGCGGCGGGCCAGACACCGCTCTCGTCCGCGCGGTTCGGCGTGCGCCAGCACAGGGCGATGGCGAGGGCGAGGCAGGCCACGGGAAAGACGAAACCGAGGACCAGCCCCTGCGACAGGAACCCGGCGACCAGCCCGGCCCCGGCGAGCGCCAGGTCCAGGCGGCTGCGCCGGCCGTCTACTGGCCAGAGGTAGGCGATCAGTCCTCCGGCGCTGGCGAGGATCGCAGCGTAGAACACCACCTCGCTCACGAGCTGGCGACTCTGGAAGATGAACGTGGGGGTGGTGGCCAGCACGAAGGCACCGATGAGCCCCGCGCGCTCCCCGGCCAACCGCCGGGCGACTCGAAAGGCCACCAGGAGCGAGAGCACTCCGCAGAGGGCCAGGGGGAAGCGACCGGCGAGCTCGTTGACGCCAAGGAGCTTGAAGCCCAGCGCGATGAGCCAGACGGTGAGGATCGGTCGGCGGGGATAGCGTTTGCCCTGGGTGACGTCGGCGTAGTCGCCGGTCCGCACCATCTCCTGGGCCACGTCTGCCTGTTTGATCTCGTGGGGATCCCACAGGCCGTAGGACCCCAGCATAGGCAGCAGCAGGGCGCATCCGAGCGCCAGCACCAGCAGCCAGCGGGGAATTTTTGCCATGTGTTACCTCGGTTGCATCAACAAAAGTCGGGTGGAGGCTATTCCACCGCAGGCGCCGAAGGACGCGAGACCGCGAGGTTTTCTCGCGCCAGGGGGACTCTACTGATCGGTCCGTGGTGATGCAACAGTTTTCGGGCGTTCTGCCGGCCCGGCGGCCAGCGATCCCGTCCGTGTGTGCTGGCGGCCGGGAGATGGCTGTGTTAACAACCCGACATGGCTGGGGTCCCCCCAAGGACAGCGGTGCTGCTCGTCGGCGGTGGTCTGACTGGCATCTCCACCGCGCTGCACCTCCGGCGGCCTTTTCTGCTGTGCGAGCGGGAACGCGAGCTTGGCGGGCTGGCCCGATCCAACGAGCGCGATGGGTTCCACTTCGACCAGACCGGTCACTGGCTTCACCTGCGCGATCCATCGATGCTGGAGCTGGCGGAGCGCGTCATGGGCGGCGATCTCGTCCGGGTCCAGCGCCGGGCCCAGATCTTTTCGCACGGCGCGCTGACACGATACCCCTTCCAGGCCAACCTGTTCGGGCTCCCCTCCGAGGTGATCGAGGAGTGTCTCGTCGAGTTCGTCCGCGCGCTCCTCGCCCGGCGGGAGACCGAGCCCCGTAACTTCGAGGAGTACATCCTCCACCACTTCGGCGCCGGGATCGCCAGGCACTTCATGGTGCCCTACAACACCAAGCTCTGGGGCGTTCACCCGCGCGAGATCACGAGCGCCTGGTGCTCCCGCTTCGTGCCCACCCCGACCCTGGAGCAGGTGATCGCCGGCGCGGTGGGCGCCGGCCCGCCCGAGCTGGGCTACAACATCAGCTTCCTCTACCCGCGGTGGGGCGGAATAGGGGCCTTCGCCGCGGCGCTCGCCGCCCAGATCGACGAGGCGTCGGTGCGGCTGGGGGTCGAGCTCGAGCAGGTCGACCCGGTGCGCCGGGTGGCGCGGGTCGGCGGCGAGGATCTGGCCTACGACGCCATGGTCTCCAGCATCCCGCTCCCCGAGCTCGTGCAGCGGCTGGTCGATCCCCCGGCGGCCGTCGTCGAGGCCGCCGCGAAGCTCCGCGCGACGCCCGTGCGATACCTGAGCCTGGCCAGCCGCACGACGCCCCCCGCGGACTACCACTGGATCTACGCGCCGGAGGAGCGGTTCCCCTTCTACCGGGTGGGCGTCTACTCGAACGCCATGCCGAGCATGGCGCCTCCGGGCGCCTCGAGCCTCTACGTGGAGCTCTCCTCGCGGGACCGCGACCGCAGCCGCGACGATGTGCTCGCCGAGGTGATCCCCGCGCTGGTCGAGGCGCGCGCGCTGCAGTCGGCGGACGACGTGGTCTTCGCCGACCTGCACGAGATCGAGCACGCCTACGTGGTCTTCGACGAGGCCTACGAGGAGGCGCTGGGTCACATCTTCCCCTACCTGGAGCAGCACCGCATTTTCTCCCGGGGCAGGTACGGCTCCTGGATCTACAATGCGATGGAAGACAGCCTGATCGCTGGCCGCGAGGTCGCGGAGACGGTGGAACGCGCGCTAGGAGACTCGCGTGACTGAGACCAACCAGGAGAAGAACCGGCCCAAGCTCTCGCTGGTGCCGACCGACGCCGCGCCGGACGGGTCCATCACCGTTCCGATGATCTCGGTGGTGATCCCCGTCTACAACGAGGAGGGGATCCTCGTCTCCTCGGTGCTCAGCCTGCGGGAGCAGCTCAAGGATCTCGGCTACAGCTTCGAGATCGTGCTCGCCGAGAACGGCTCCGCCGACCGGACCGTCGAGCTGTGCCGGGAGCTGGCGAGCAAGTACAAGGAGGTCGACTACTTCTCCATCGGGCGCCCCAACTACGGCCGGGCGCTGAAGGAGGGGATCCTGCGCGCGCGGGGGACCGTCGTTGTCTGCGACGAGATCGACCTCGGCGACATGGACTTCTACCGTCGCTCGCTGGATCGCCTGCTCAACGGCGACGCGGCGATGGTGGTGGGATCCAAGATCCTCGCCGGCGCCGAGGACAAGCGGCCCCTCGTGCGGCACCTGGCGACCATCACCTACAACACCATGCTGCGGATCCTGCTGCACTTCCACGGCACCGACACCCACGGCATGAAGGCGTTCCGGCGTGACCTGATCGTCGGCACCGCCGGCCGCTGTGTCGTGGACCGCGATGTCTTCGCCAGTGAGTTGGTGATCCGCGCCGAGCGCGAGCGCCACCCTGTGGTCGAGATCCCGGTGCGCGTGGTCGAGAAGCGCAAGCCAAGCATCAACCTGTTCAGCCGGGTGCCCGGCGTGTTCCGCAACCTGGCGTACTTGGTCTACGTGATGCGAGTTCTGGAGTAGGGCAGATGAAGAAGCTGTGCGCGGTGAGCGTCGACCTCGATCCGTTGACCGCCTATTACCAGATCCACGGCCTCGGCGACCCCCCGCGGAAGCTGCGCCACACCATCCTCCAGAAGGCGCTGCCGCGCTTCGAGGAGCTCTTCGCCGAGCTGGCCATCCCCGCGACGTTCTTCGTCGTGGGCAAGGAGCTGGCGGGGAGCGAGGAGACGGCGGCCACGGTCCAGCGCCTCGTCGCCTCGGGGCACGAGATGGGCAACCACACCTTCTCGCACCCCTACGACCTGTGCAGCCAGCCCGAGCAGGTGGTGGACGCCGAGATCCGACAGGCCCACAAGGTGATCGCCGACGTGGCCGGGCCGGAGCACGCGCCGGTCGGCTTCCGCACCCCCGGCTACGCGATCAACGCCCGGGTGCTGCGGGTGCTCTGCAACCACGGCTACCGCTACGACAGCTCGATGTTCCCCTCGCCGCCCTACTACCTGGCCAAGGCGGCGGTGATGGCCGGGATGTTCTTCCGTGGCCGCCGCTCGGGCTCGGTGATGGGCGACCCCCGCGGGCTGTTCTGCCCCGCCGACCCCTACCGCCCCGACCCGGAGCGCCCCTGGCGGCGCGGCCAGTCCCCGGTCGTGGAGCTGCCCGTGGCCGTGCTGCCCTGGACCCGCCTGCCGGCCATCGGCACGCTGCTCGCGGTGAGCCCCGACCCGGTGCGCCGCACGGTGATGGCACAGATGCGCCACCGGCCGCTGTTCAACCTCGAGCTCCACGGCATCGATCTGGCCGACGCCATCGCCGATCGCATCCCCACCGAGCTCGCCGGCAGGCAGCCCGACCTGCGCGTGCCCTTCGTCGAGAAGCGCCGCATCTTCATCAAGACGATGGAGGAGCTGAAGCAGGACTACGAGTTCGTCACGCTCAAGGAGGCCGCGGCGCGCTACCAGCGCGAGGGCCGCCTCTGAGGGCGTTCGGCGAGGGGCGCGTGCGAGGCATCTGCCTGGCCGTCGCCTGCCTGCTCGGTGGCTGTCGCTGTCACCAGGAGCCGCCGGCGGACCTTCTGGAGCTCGTGCCGGCGGACGCGGTCTTCGTCATGTCCGTGGACCTGGCGACCCTGAAGCAGAGCGAGGCGCTCAAGGCGCTGCGGGGGATGACCGGCGAGGGGAGGAGGCGCTCCGGGGGGATCGGGTTCGACGTGGCCTGGGACGTGGACCGGATCGCGCTGGGCGCGGCGAGCCGGGATCGGGAGCTGGAGTTCGTCGCCGCGCTCCGCGGGCGGATCAAGCGCGAGGAGGTGCTGGCGCGGATGGGCCGCCAGGGGCTGGCCAGCCGCACGCACCGCGGCCGGGAGCTGTACCAGGGCAAGGGGGGGATCGGTCCGCTGATGCTCTTCGCCGGCGAGGGCGTCCTGGTGCTGGTGAGCGAGGGCTGGCTCGAGCGGGTGCTGGACCGGCTCGAGGGCAAGGGGCGCCCTGTGGTCGGATCCACCGTCAACCCGCTCGCCCGGGACGTCGCCGCCATGCGCCAAGGGCGCCCGGCCTGGATCGTCAGTCGGCTGGCCCCAACGACCGGCACGTTCCTCGCCTCGCGCCTCGGTCTCGGCGAGCTGCGCGAGCTGCTGGCGGTGCAGGGGAGCCTGGAGGCCAAACGGGAGGTCACCCTGCGCCTCGAGCTGCAGATGGACGGGGAGGAGGCCACCCGGGGGCTCCGGGACCGCCTCGGCGCCCTGATCCGGCCCGGCACGCCCCTCGAGCGGCTCCGGCTGGAGCTCTCCGGCGGGCGCCGGCTGCGGCTCGGCCTCAGCCTGACCCCCTCCGAGATCAGACGGCTTTTCGAGCGCGCCGCCGGGGCAACCGGGGGTTGACACCAGCCAGCCGACGCTCCACAGTACGCCTCTCCGGCCACGGAGCCGGCCCAAAAAGCGAGTTGTAGAGATGCCGAAAAAGACGCCACTTCAGCAGGTGACCGAGCAGCACGGGGGCAAGGAGAAGCTCGTCGACAAGCTGATGGGCATGCTCGAGAAGCGGAGCGACGAGTCCAAGGACGAGTTTCGTCGTCGCCTCCTCGCCGCGCCCAACTCCAAGCTGCTCAAGCACTTCAGCGTGATGACCGCGATGAACGACCGGTTCGGCGGCAAGGAGAAGCTGGTCGACGGGATCCTCGGCCTGATGAACCGGGCCAAGGACAAGGACTACCGCGAGAAGCTGCTCACTTTCTCCCCCGCCAAGCTCCTGGACCTCCACCGGACCTGGGAGAAGAAGAAGTCCAAGGCTGCCTGAGCGGACGGGACACCGTCGTGCTCCTGGGCAGGGTCGTCGGAAACGTGTGGGGTGCGAGGCAGGCCGCCGGCCTGGAAGGGAACCGTCTGTTGCTGGTCCGCCCGCTGTCGGCGCGCCTCGAGCAAGGGGAGCGGCTGGTCGTCGCCTGCGACCGTCTGGGCGCGGGCCCCGGCGAGCTGGTCCTCGTCGCCCACGGCAGCCGCTGCCGTGACCTGACCCTCGGCGAGCACCTGCCGACCAAGGAGGTCACGGTCGCCATCGTGGACGACGTGCAGGTGGCAGGGGGGCGCCGATGATCCTCGGGCGCGTCGTCGGCAACGTCTGGTGCACGCGCAAGGACCCGCGCCTGGGCAGCCACAAGCTGCTCCTGGTGCGGCCCTACTTCCACTACAACCTGCCCCACGAGACCGAGCAGCTCGTGGCCGTGGACCTGGTCCACGCCGGCGTCGGCGACGACGTGGTGGTCTGCATCGGGTCCCCCGCCCGCTGGAGCATGGGCGGCGTGAACTTGCCCGTGGACGCCGCGGTGCTCGGGGTCGTGGACCGCTGTCAGCTCCAGCGCGCCGCCTTCGGCGGCGAACGCCGGAGATCGGCCAGCGGCGCCGCGCCGCGCCCGCTGGCCTTCATCGGCGGCCGAACCCCACCCCGGCTGGAGTGGATCGGGGGTGAGCGGCCATGATGCGGGGACGGGTCATCGGGGAGGTCTGGGCCACCCGCAAGAGCGCCGGGCTCGAGGGGCGCAAGCTGCTGCTGGTCGCCGGGGAGGGCGACAGCCTGGTCGTCGCCGTCGACACGCTGGACGCGCGCGCGGGCGACACGGTGCTGGTGAGCTGGGGCAGCGGGGCGCGCAGCGTCCTGCGCCCGGGCCCGGACAACAGGGAGATCCTCTG
>Ga0316576_10001548_pt1 | contig 12457 bp, 11 predicted proteins | sample S0NA_FD_203075 | JGI IMG/M metagenome (GOLD analysis project Ga0316576, IMG submission 203075) | Rhizosphere microbial communities from salt marsh grasses in Alabama, United States - S0-2_050615r3r5 | ecosystem: Host-associated > Plants > Roots > Rhizosphere | place: USA: Alabama | collected... | reverse complement strand
CCCACGAGACCGAGCCAGATGAAAGACACGAGAGGGTTGACGTAGAAACGAAACGAGCTCGGCTCCCCGGGCCCGCCGATGCTGCCCGCCACGACGTAGAGGTCATCGCGCAGGCTTCGCAGCAGGCCCACCTCGGAGGTGGGAGCTTCCGGCATGCGTCGGTACACGAACTTGGCCGGGCTCACGTGGCCCACCGCTCGGCCATCGCGCCGGACGGCGAAATCGGCAAACAGCATCCGTTTGGATTGGTCGGACTGCTCGGCCGCCGTGCAGCCCTGATCTCCGGGACAGATTCGGGTTCGCTCGAAGACGAGCTCGTAGGGGCCGATACGGTGGTCCTGTCCGGGCACCAACGTGGTCTCGTGGTGAATCACCCAGCTGCTGCCTACGAAGCCGAGGAACATCGATGCAACACCTACGTGCACCACGTATCCCCCGTAGCGGCGCCGGTTTCGGCCCACCAAACGCAGCCCGGCGACCAGCACGTTCTCGGGTCGGTCGCGGCCTGCCGCGGCCCGGCGGCGGGCGGTGATGCCTCGAACGAACTCCTGCACGACCACCGCCAGGTTGAAGCAGACCAACGAAACCGTGACGACGGGGACCCAGGCGTCCAGCTGCCGAAGAAGCGCGCCGGTAGAGCCGGCGGTCGTTGCTTGATCCGGGACGATTGCGGGCATGCCCAGGGACGAGCCGAACGCCAGGTGGGCCGCGGCGCCGACCACGAGTGCCGCCAGCGGTGCCGGCAGGGAACGTCGGAGCGCGGGTGCGCTCGTCTTGCCCCAGCCGAACAGGGGGCAGAGCCCCATCAGCAGCAGCAAAAACAGGCCGAAAGGCTTGGCCCAGCGGTTGAAGAACGGTGGGCCCACCGTCATTGCATCCCCGCGCAGCCATTCGCTGAGCAGCGGAAGCGTCGTGGCAACGCCCACGAACGCCAGCAGGGACACGAGTGCCCAGTTGTTGATCACGAACGTTGTCTCGCGTGACGCGAGGGATTCGAAGCGAGTCGGCTGCCTGAGCAGCGGCCAGCGCCAGGCAATAAGGCCCGCGCAGGTGACGGTCACGGCCGCCAGGTACCAGACAAAAAAGACACCGATGCCGGAGCGGGCGAAGCTGTGCACGCTCGCGATGAGTCCGGAGCGAGTCAGGAACGTGCCGAAGATGGTGAGCAGGAAGGTCAGGCAGATGAGCACGACGTTCCACGCTTTGAGCCGGTCCCGTCGCTCCTGGATGATCGTGGAGTGCACGTAGGCGCTGGCGGACAGCCAGGGCAGCAGGCCGGCGTTCTCGACGGGATCCCACGCCCAGTACCCGCCCCAGCCGAGCTCCTCATATGCCCAGACCATGCCCAGGGCGTTGCCGACGGACAGGAAGAGCCAGGCGAGTAGCATCCACTTACGGGTGGCGACCACCCATTCGTTGGTCAGGCGGCCGCTGACCAGTGCCGCCACGGCGAAGGCAAACGGGACGGTGCACCCGACGAAACCCAAGTACAGGGCGGGTGGATGCAGGATCATCCAGTAGTTCTGCAGCATCGGGTTGAGTCCGTTGCCGTCCAGTCGGCCGCCGGACAGGAACGTCTCGAACGGATTGGCAGCGAACAGCATCAAGACGGCGAAGAACCCGACTACCCCCATCAACGTGGCGACGACGTAGGGCTGCAGCTCGCGGTAACGCCGGCCGAGCCAGGCCACAGCCGCCGCGATGAAGCCGCATTGCAGGCCCAGCCACCACAGGAGTGACCCATCCTGGCCTCCCCACAGTGCCGTGAGCAGGTATGCGAGCGACATCGATCGATCGCTGTAGCGAGCCACGTAGCGCAGGCGGAAATCGTGTGCGACGAACGCATAGGCCAGTAGCAGGACACCGAGTAGAACCAGGCTACTGGTCGCGTAGCTGCCCAGGCGAGCGACCCGGAGCAGACGCGGGCGGCCGCGGGCTGCGACGACGGCGACTGCGAACGTGTAGCCGCTGGCGACCAGCACCGCGCATAGGACCGCGGTGCCGAAGGCGGGCAGGGATTGCAGCAGATCGAGGTTCACGACGCAGGGGTACGCTTCAAGGCGGCGCTGGTCCCATATAGCGCACCCGCGGTGACAGGACAGCCACTCCGGCGGTCCGGTCGGGACCTGGGGTGGACCCTATTCCGACACCCCCCCTATTCCGACACGGTGGTGCCGACGGGCTCCCCGAGACAGACGCGGCGAATGTTGTCGCGCTCCATCTTGAAGACCCGAATCGGCAGCCCGTTCTCGCGGCACAGGGCAACGGCGGTGCTGTCCATGACTGCCAGGTGGTCCGATAGGAACCGGTCGTAGCTCACCCGCTCGAGCAGCTTTGCGTCGACGTGTTGGGCGGGGTCGCGGTCGTAGACGCCGTCCACCTTGGTGGCCTTGAATAGAGCGGCGGCGCGGATTTCCATGGCCCGCAGCGCCGCGGCCGTGTCCGTCGAGAAGTACGGATTGCCGGTTCCCGCTGCGAAAATCACGACGTGGCCATGGTCGAGGTGACGAATCGCGCGCCGTCGGATGTACGGTTCTGCCACATGCTTGATCTCGATGGCGGTCATCACGCGGGTGCGGGTGCCGGACTGCTCTAGGGCATCTTGCAGCGCCAGCGCGTTGATTACCGTGGCGAGCATTCCCATGTAGTCGCTTTGGGCCCGGTCCATTCCCTCACTGGCACCGCGTAGGCCCCGGAAGATGTTGCCACCGCCGACGACGACGGCGACCTGCACGCCGGTGCGCTGCACCTCGCGCAGTTCCTGTGCCGTGGCGTAGAGCGTATCGACGTCGAGGCCGAAGCCGCCGGTTCTCCCGCAGAGCGCTTCGCCGCTCAGCTTGATGACGACCCTCGGATAGCGGAGCTCGGGTTGCTTGGGGGTTTCCACGGCTCCCGGTCGTAGTCTGAGAGGGGCCCGTCTGCAACGCGCATGGCCGTGATCGCCCGGTCCGGATCTGCCCGGCGCGCCATCCCCCTGGTGGCGCGCCTTCTCGGGCCGTAGTATCTGCGGCCGACATGGTTCGGGCAATCGCCAAGCACCTCGGCCGGGCGCTGCAGAGTGCCGGGGCCGTCGCCTGCGCGCTGAGCGTGTTGGCGGCCGCGTGTGACAGGCAGTCCGGCTCCGGGGCTCAGCCGGCGCCGTCGGCCAGCGCGGTCCCGCTGGGCCTGACGCCCGAGCTGGCCGGGAAGGTGCTAGCGAAGGTGGGGGATCGTACGGTTACCCTCGGCGAGTATGCAGCCGTGCTCGAGCGGATGGATCGATTCGAGCGGCTACGCTACCAATCGCCTGAGCGGCGGCAGTTGCTGCTCGACGAGATCATCCGCGCGGAGCTGTTGGCAGCCGAGGCGCGACGGCGCGGCCTCGACCGCGACCCCGAAACCGTCGAACGCATCCGCCAGATTCTGCGGGACGAGCTGTTGCGCCAAGTGCGAGCCGAGCTGCCCGGTCCGGAGCAGATCCCGGAGGCTGAGGTGCGCTCATACTACGACGAGCACCGAGACGAATTTCGCGAACCCGAGCGACGTCGGGTTGCCACGATTGAGCTTCGGACTCGGCAGCAGGCCGAGCAACTGCTCGCGAAGGCGCAAACGGCTACTCCCGCCGAGTGGGGGCGCCTGGTCCGCGAGCACTCGGCCGAGACGCCCGCTTCCGACGCGGACTCCCGGCCGCTGGAGTTGGCCGGAGACCGGGGGATCGTGTCGCTCGGCGACCACGGAGGCAATCCCCAGGTCCCGGAGCCGGTGCGCCAGGCCGTGTTCAAGATTGGTCAGGTGGGCCAGGTCCTCGGTGAGGTCGTCGAGGCCGACGGGAGGTTCCATATCGTTCGCCTGATCGGGAAGACGGAGGCACGCATGCGCGGCTATCAAGACGCCCAGCGCAGTATTCGGGTGACACTGGTGCAGCAACGCGTCCGAGATGCCGAGAAGAAGCTCGAGGAGCGGCTGAGAAAGCAGCACCCCGTGACGGTGGACGAAGCGGCATTGGCGAAAATCGACGTGCCGGGCGTCTCGGCGTCCGATGCCGGCGACCAGGGTGACGGGGCTACACCCTAGCGCGGCGGCGCGTCGTCTCCCGCGCCGAGTCGCGGCTGAGTCCACCGGTCAGGGTCAGTGGGACGACTGGCATTGGCAAATGCGCCACTGCGTGCAGTCGGTCGCTGCGCTCGACCAGGCGCTGCACTTGAGCCCCGACGAACGCCGCAGTGCCGAGGCGGCCGAGCGCAACGGTCTGCCCATCCGTATCACTCCTCACCTGCTCCGCTTGTGCGATCCGGAAGACCTCGAGTGCCCGATCCGGCGCCAATTCGTGCCTGACCCCCACGAGCAGCGCCGAGTCCCCGGCGATTGGCACGACCCTCTCGGCGAGGACGCGCACGGGGTGGCGCCCTCGCTCGTACAGCGGTACCCAGATCGTGCGCTGCTGCTGGTCACTGACCAATGCGCGGCGAATTGTCGCTTCTGCACCCGCCGGCGCCTGGTCGGGCGCGCGCATGGTCTCGGGGCCACCCATCGGTTGACCCAGGCGTTCGACTACCTGCGTTGCCATCCGGAGGTTCACGACGTGATCGTGAGCGGGGGCGACCCGCTGCTCCTGGGCACCGCGAGGCTCGTGCGCATCGTCTCGGCGTTGCGGCGCATTGCTTCGGTCGAGACCATTCGGTTGGCCACTCGCGTGCCTTGCGCCCTGCCTCAACGCGTGAGCCATGAGCTCGTCAACGCGCTCCGGCCTTTTCACCCGCTGTGGATCATGACCCACTTCAACCATCCTCGCGAGTTGGCGCCAGCGACGCGCGCCGCCTGCGCACGGTTCGCGGACGCGGGCTTTCCACTGATGAACCAGACCGTGCTGCTTCGGGGCGTCAACGACCGAGCGGAGGTCCTAGGCAAGCTGTTCCGGACCCTGGTGCGGGAGCGGGTGCGCCCCTACTACTTGCTACAGGCCGACCCTGCGGAAGGCACAGGCCGATTTCGCACGCCGCTTCGGGTAGGGGTGGGGCTCATGGCTGAGCTGCAGGGACGCCTCAGCGGCATTGCCCTGCCCAAGCTCATCGTCGACACTCCCGGCGGCGGGGGCAAGGTCCCGCTCTGCCCGAACTACGTGGTGGGCGAGAGCGAGGGTACCACCCGTCTTCGCACGCCACGCGGCGACGAGGCCGACTACGTCGACCCACCGTGAGTGCCGCGGGCCGAAGCTCGCCCGAGCCTCGGAGCAGCAACTGGCCGCTTCGAGGAGTGGGCCCATCACACCCGCTTTTCTCTACCGTTGCTCCCTTCCGGGCCTGGCGGGGTTCAAGACGCGCTGTTGATGGAGCCCGTATCTCGGTCCTCGAACGTCGGCTCGAGGGGTAGCGCAGCGGGTCTCGACTGTAAAGCCGGGGGCGGGTGGTTGGGGTTTCGGCCGGTGGCCTGGATGGGCTCCCGTGCTTCGGCGATTCAGCGTGGCGGGACGGCGCACCGCCGCGCGCGCCGCTGCGAGAGTGGATCATTTGTCCCTGACGCGGTGGCCAGGACGGCAGCCGCGACCCCCGTTCGGTCGATGTTCTGCGGCGGTTTGTGCAGCCCGGACTTTTCCATTCCCCCGGTTCGGACTCGGCTGGGCCCTTGCAGGGTCGGGTGCCTGTGGTCTACTCACGCCATCGCCGCGGTTAAAAAGCGGGGCAGGCCGTGGAAGGAGGAAGTCATGCGTTCATCGACTTATGGACTCAGTCGGCTGGTTCTCGTGGCAGCGATTGCGGGCACCTTGGCGTCCGTCGGTTGCAGCAGCGACGACGATGACGACGGCTCCAGCGGAAGCTCGGGGTCGGCAGGTGAGACCGGCTCCGGTGGCACCGGCGCCAGCACTTCGGGAGGCACTCACAGTGGTGGCGGCACGGGCGGCGGCGAATCTGGCGGCGGCGGCCAGGCCGGCACCGAAGAGGGCGGCAGTGGCGGCTCAAGCGGCAGTGAGGCTGGCAGCGGCGGCTCGAGCGGCAGCGAGGCTGGCAGCGGCGGCTCGAGCGGCAGTGAGGCTGGCAGCGGTGGCCAGGGCCAGGCCGGTGGCGAAGCGGCCGGCAGCGGCGGCCAGGGCCAGGCCGGTGGCGAAGCGGCCGGCAGTGGCGGCCAGGGCCAGGCGGGCGGCGAAGCGGCCGGCAGTGGCGGCCAGGGCCAGGCGGGCGGCGAAGCGGCCGGCAATGGCGGCCAGGCTGGTGGCTCGGCGGGTGCGGCGGGTGCCCCTCCAGCGGGCAGCTGCGCTCGCAACACCCGGACGGGGGATGCGTGCGATCCGGTCGTGGACACCGATCGCTGCGAGGCCAGGACCCGGATCTGCGTCTGCGATAGCGACAGTAGCGAGTGGGTGTGCGCGGCGGCAACCTGCGACCAGAACATCACAACGGGGGACGCCTGCAGCCCCATCGCCGACACCGAGCCCTGTGTGCTCAGGACTCGGACCTGCGATTGTGACGCCGACACCAGCCGGTGGGATTGCTCGACGGGCAACAACGGCGGTGCCGGCGGACAGGGTCCCTGACCGGCGAACGCCGTGGCCGCGCGACCGCGTGGCTGTAGCCTAGAGCGCGCGCTGGCGTGCAGCGGTCCCTTTCGGGATGCGACTGCACGCCGGGGCGTGTTTGCCTGAATCGAATTCGGCCGCGAGTAGTTCCGCGCTTGCATGTTGTTCCGCGGGCGGGCGAAGAGACTGCCGACGTCCTTCGAGCCGTCGAGGGGCGGAGAGGAACACACGCGACCAGATCAGCTATGATGCGTTCCGCATGCGGATCCGGTTCGTCTGGGGCAGCGGGTCGTGCACAGCGGTGTTGCTGGCGCTGGCGCTGCCGGTTTCGGCGCAGTCGCCGTCTCCCGAACGGGCCGTTCTGTGGTACCGGAGCGCCGGGGACTGCCCTGACGGGGCTGGTTTTCTGGCACGAGCCGGCGACCGCGCGCGGCTGGTGCGGCTGGCCGAGGCGGGAGACCGGGCCGATTTCGTGGTGAGCGTTACGGCGACACCGGAGGGGGCGAGCGGGCGGCTCGAACGGCAAACGGACCGCGGCACAGTGGCCATCCGCGAGTTTGAGGCCGAAAGCTGCGAGCGCGTGGCGGACGTACTGGCGCTGAATCTGGCGCTCGCGCTCGACCCCGCCCGCCGCGCACCCGAGGCTGCGGGCGAGTCATCTGCCCTGCCGACCGGCGACGGCGCTGCAGCCGAGGAGCCACCGACGGGCGACGGCGCCATGGGGCAGAAGCCAGCTGCTGCGGGCGAAGGCGGGCAGCGCAGCGAGCATGGCCAGACGCCGGCGCCGGCACCGAACCAGCCAGAGGCCACGCGGGTGGGACCGCCCGAAAAGAAGGCCGACCAGGCGGCAGCCGGGCCCAAGCCCGCCCGGTGGCGGGTTGGCGTCCAGGGTGGTGCTCTGGGCGGGGTCTCACCCGAGCTTCTGGCCCGCGGCGCAGCCTTCGTCGAGCTCGATGGTGCTTTCGCGCCGACGCTGCCGGATATGGTGCTCAGAGCGGCGGCGGTCGGTGCCGTCGGCTCCTCGGACACGAGCAGCGGAGACGTCCAGCAGTCGCTGGTGGCGGGGCGTCTCGATGTCTGCCTAGCGAAGATCGATGGCCGGGTGCTCTCCGTCAGTCCCTGCGGGGCTGGTGAGGTGGGGCAGGTGAGGGCTTCGGGCACGTACCGCGACTCCGGCCTATGGGCGGCCCTCGGCCTTCACGGGCGAGGGCTGTGGATGCTGGGAGGCCCGGTGGCTCTCGAGGCCGAGGTGGGCGCGATGTATCCGCTGAGCCGGTACGAGGTGCATGCGGGTTCGACCGTGCTCTATCGGACCGCGCTGGTCGGCCTGTCCGCGGTATTGGGAGCCTCGGTCGGATTCGAGTGATCGTGGGTTCGCGATGGGGGCATCAGCGGGTCATGGGAGACGCTGCCTCGGCATGCAGCGAGGTCGCGGTTGACCCCGTAGCCCGAGACGAGTCGCCCCCGGACATCGACACCCTTCTGAGCGCGCATTTTGCGTTCATCTGGCGCGTGTTTCGGCGGATGGGGCGCTGCCCGGCGGACGCGGACGACGCCACCCAGCAGGTTTTCATGATCGCCTCGACCAAGCTCGACCGAATCACGCCCAACCGAGAGCGGGCGTACCTCTACGGAATCGCTCTTCGCGTGCATGGGCACGCCCGCCGCGCCGAGCGGCGCCGCCGCGAAGTACCGTCCGAGGTCGCGGACGCGCCGGCCGCGCCAGATCGAGGACCCGAGACCCAAGCGGCGCTGGCCGAGGCCTGGCGTCTGCTGGACGAGCTGCTGGCCAAGCTGCCGGACAAGCTTCGCCGGGTGCTCGTGCTGGCGGAGATCGAGCAGCTCGAAGTCACCGAGATTGCCTCACTCGAGGGCATTCCGGTCGGCACGGCCACGAGCCGCCTGCGCCGCGCGCGCGAGCGGTTTCGTGCCGTTCTGGCGAGGCAACCGTCCCGAAACCCGTTTGGAGGCCGAGCGTGAGCAAGGACCCGCTCGACGAGCGCGCGGCGGAGCTGTTCGAGGCGGCCCGTCAGGAGCCTGCGCCAGAGGCGACGCGGCTGCGGATCGCTGCTGCGCTTGGAGCCCGGTCCAGGCCGGCGGTCGCAATCGTTTCGCGGCGATCGTGGTGGCCGAGCGCGCGCGTCACCTTCGCCGTGGCGGCGGCCGCGCTGGCCGCCGGGGCCATGCTCATGTTCCGAGGGACCGTCGACTCGGTCGACATCTCCGCCGAAGCTCCGACCCCACCGACCGCCAAGGAGCACACCGCAAGTCAGGTGCCGGCGCTGGCCTCGCCAAGCGCGGCCGTGCCCCCCGTTCGGCGCCCCGCTCTCAGGCGGGCGCCAGCGCGTGCGCCTGCCACCCTGGAGCAGGAGCTCGCGAGCATGCAGCGTGCTCGTGCGGCGCTGGGTCAGGGCGATGCGTCTGCCGCGCTCGGCGAGCTCGACCGATTCGACCGCGCCCTGGGGTGGCGACAGCTCGCAGTGGAGGCTGGCCTGCTTCGCATCGAGGCGCTGGCTCAAGCCGGAAGGGCTCTGGAAGCCCGGGACCTGGCGCGCCGCTTCGTGGAGCAGCACCCGGACAATCCGCTCGTCGATCGAGCGCGAAGCTTCGCTGCCCCGCCGTCGCCAGACGATGGCGCGGGCCCGCGAAAGGAGAACCGACCATGAAACAACAATGGGCAATGGGATCGTTGATGGTCATTCTGGCCTCGGGGTGCAGCAGCGAGCAGCTGATGGTCGACGACGAGCCGGACGCAGTCGGACTGGGCGGCGGGGGCTCAGAGGCTGAGACCGGTGGTGGGAACGCATGCGAGCCCGTGCCGCCGCCCCGGAACGGGCCCATCCTTCCGGTGTCCGTCGACAGTCCCGAGGACTGTCCGGCGACCACGCCGGAGGGAGTCTGTGCGCACGAGGGGCTGCTCTGTGCCTACCGGGGCGAATGCGAAGGGGGTGGGTGCTTCGACGCTTACGGATGCTTCGCGGCCGGCAGCACCGAGCTGTGGTGGACCCACTACATGGGCGGAGCTACGCTCTGGCCGGACCCCTGCCCGCTGACGAAGCCAGAGACCACCGAGTCGTGCTTCGGGCTAGGCGGTGCGCTCTGCAACTACTTGCCCCGTGACGAGTGTATGTGTGCGCCTGGTTCAGACGATCCGAAGTGGGAGTGCACGTCGTTGCTTGACTTGGAGGACCGGGTCGAGTTTCCGGAGGAGCTCGACGTGACCACGCCCATCAACGAGCTCAGCGATGCCCAGCGCGAAACCTGGTGTCGGTGGTACGTGGACGAGAGCAGCGGCGGTGTCGGTCGGCTGGAGCCGAGTGTGGGCCCGGTGGACGAGAATGGGTACGTGACGAACACCGGCTGCAACTACGGCTGGGACCTCTACAACTGTGCGTTGCGTCCCGACCTCCCGACCGTCTATTGTGAGCAGAACCTAGCGCTGTCGAGCTGCGAGCTTCCCCTGGCCGAGCTCACGGACTGTGTCAGGTCGGTGATCCACGGTTTCCCCTCCCCGACAGGCTGCGGTCGCTACCTGGAACCGGACAGCTGCGCTGGGACGATTGTCGCGCGCAACCCGGGCACTGAGGTTTCGATGACGGATCCGACCACCTACGGCTGCGCGATTCGAGTGGAGTAGTTCGGCCCCGCTGTTGCGCGCGAGCCACAGGCCCGCACCACAACGCTTAGGTGGACTCGTCGCCCTTCGTGGCTCGGCTCAGCGGGCGAGCAGGCGGGCGAGCAGGGGGGCGTGGTCGGGCTGGGCGAGCAGGCCCGCCGTGGCGAGGGTGTAGACCGAGGCCCCGGCCTGACGCGCTCCGCGGGCGCAGAGGCAGGCGTGTCGCAGCTCGAGCTCGCAGGCGGCGCCCCGGGCCGCCGCATGCTGGATCAACGCATCGACCACGTCTTGGCCCAGCTGCTCTTGTAGGACCAGGCGACGCGCACACGCGTCCACGAGGTGCCCGATTGTGCCGAGGCCGAGCACCCTCGGTCCGGGTAGGTAGCAGACCGTGGCCCGCCCCAGCGCGGGAGTTAGGTGGTGGGGGCAGACGGTCGCGACCGCGAGGTCGCGCACGGTGACTGGACCGGATGGCGGCGAGTCGCCGACCTCGACCGAGCCGGACCGAATCAACGCGCCGATGTCGACCTGATAGCCCGCGAGGAGCTCGTCCGCGTAGGCATCCACCACGCGGGCTGGGGTCTCGGCGAGATCGGGGTGAGCATTGGGGTCATGTCCGAGCGCTCGGAGAAACGCTTCAACCGCCGCTCGCGCGCCCGCTCGATCGATGCTCATCGTTTGCCGCCGACCTTGGTCTGTTGATGCCAGAGCACTTCCACCGCCAGCGAGGGCGGGTCGAGGGACCTTACCACAGCGCAGCTCCGGCAGACTGCGGGATACCCACGCCGGCCCTCGCAAGCAGCACACTGGCGCAGCATGCGGCGAGTCTCTTCCAGATCCTGCAGCAGACGCTGCAGCGAATCCAACCGCGCCCGGAGCGAGTCGGTGTGAGCGTCGAGCTGTCCCAAGACCGCGCGGGCTGCAACCGGGCCGCTTCGGTGTTCCAGCTTGGTCTCGAGCAGGACGCGAATCGATTCGAGGGGCAGACCGGCCGTGCGAAGATCGGAGATCAGCTGCAGCTTGTGAAGCTCGGATTCGGAGAAGACTCGACGGCCCCCGGGAGCTCGGCGACTCGGCGTGATCAGGCCGGCTTCCTCGTAGAATCGGACGGCGCGAGCGGTGACTTTCGAGCGCCGGGCCATCTGGCCAGTGCTCAGCAGGCCGCTTCCGGCCCCCGCGCGGCGGCGCCCGCGATTGGCGCGCGTGTTGCTCACCCGCGCTATCTGACCCGGGAGGACTGAGGCTGCAACCGAAGGGTGGTGACCACAGGCCTCGAGCGTGACTGCTGGTTCACTCGGCGCCAGCGGCACCTGCGGCTCCCGCGCCTCCCGTGGGCGCATCGCCGGCGCTGCCTACGCGGCCAGCGGAGCCGCCGGCGTTGTCCCCGCCCGCGCCCACGCTGGCAGGGGCGGTATGGCACGCGAGCGTCCATTGGCGGTCGGAGCTGCATTCCGCGTGGACCGCCTCCACGGCGGGATCGCAATCGGCAGCCGAGATCCATTCCGGTCCGCCCTGAATCGGACAGATCATTCCCGAGGCTGCGCATTCGGCCGGTGCGGAGTCGATCTGGACTACGATCCCGGCGAACGAGATATCCTCGGTAGTGAGCGTCGAGCAGGCGACCGCCGCCGGGGGTGTCTCGGTTTCGATGAGCGGAGGCGGTCGATCGTCGGCCGGGTCGTCGCAGTTTGCGGCAAGCGCGAGCCAGGCGAGCACGGGGGCGGAGCGGAAGGGATGGACGTTCACTGTGGCCAGAACAGGATGGTGAGCTTGGTGAGGAAGAAGTCGGCGATGAGGATGGCGATCGAGATGACGACCACCGAACGCGTGGTACTGCTGCCCACACCGGCAGTGCCGCCGGTCGTCGTCATGCCGAAATGGCAGCCGACCAGGGCGATGATGGCACCAAAGAAGGGGGTTTTGAACATCCCGCTCAGGAAATCCCGGATGCGAATCGAGTCGAGCGCGCTACGGAGGAAGAAGCCCGAGGGGATCCCGAACTGCGAGTCCGTGATCAGCATTGCCCCTGCAAAACCCACGACCAGTGCCAGAGCCGCCAGAATGGGCATCACGACGATCGAGGCGGCCAGGCGGGGCCAGACCAGTTTCTTGATTGGGTCAGCCCCCAGCGCTCGCACGGCGTCAATCTGCTCGGTCACGGCCATGGCGCCGACTTCAGCGGCCATGCCGGAGCCAATCCGGCCGCCCACGATGACGGCGGTCAGGGTGGGGGCGAGCTCACGGGCGAAGCTCAGACCGATCACGCGGCCCGTGTACTCCATGCCGCCGAACTTCCGTAGCCCGTACGCAAACTGCACGGCCATCACCATGCCGATGAAAACACTGGTCAC
>Ga0316576_10001547_pt1 | contig 12457 bp, 12 predicted proteins | sample S0NA_FD_203075 | JGI IMG/M metagenome (GOLD analysis project Ga0316576, IMG submission 203075) | Rhizosphere microbial communities from salt marsh grasses in Alabama, United States - S0-2_050615r3r5 | ecosystem: Host-associated > Plants > Roots > Rhizosphere | place: USA: Alabama | collected... | reverse complement strand
GTCTGAATTCAGTCAATTCTTTGTTGGTTGTTGCCGCCTAGTGGTTTCACTCTCGACGGCACATTTTTGATGGTCTGAGTGTTCGCACGAATAACACTACGAGAAGACCTTGCTGCAGCACTGTCTACGCAACCGGGAGCACCGATATCACAACGATCCAGAAACCCCCGGCGGCTGAGTTAGTAAGGTGACCGCATGGTTAAGATCGGACTGTTGCTGATCATCCTGGCGGTAATCGCCGGCATTGTCTGGCAATCGCGTTCCAGCTCCCGCCGGCGGCCACGCACCCGCATCCCGCAGTCGCAAATCATCCGTGATGGCCCTGTCGGACAGCTGGAAGCGCTGCGACAGAACAGGAAAATTTGGGGTGTGGAAATTCAATTTGGCACCTGCGAGGCATCAAAGGTAATGGCGGGAAGACACTTCCCTTCCCCAGAGGCCCCCTCCCTTCCGCTTGCCGATTGTTCCGCGAGTATCTGTACCTGCAATTACGTGGGGCTGTGGGAACACCGCAAATGGCATCGGCGCGCGCAGCCAGACCGGAGAAAGATGTTCCGCTACACCCAGAATCGCTCAGATCGGCGCTGTCACAAAGAACGTCGCAAGGCCGATGTCTGGAGCAACCGGAGTTGGTAGCTGTAATGCGTCCATAGACGTTGATAAGCGCGATCTACTGGCCATCAGGCTAAAAAACTCTGGAGGTCTTCGCCTTGTCATTTCCGGTTAGTATCGCTGGTCCGTTTCGGCTGCATTACCGTCATGCCAAGAAACCTGCCGCATGTCAGATTAGAAGAAATCGGTCATTAAGGTTTGGGCAGATATTCATCACTGAGCATATACGCGATTCGGCCGAAACCGTTTCACATCATCGCATCCATATTACGGAGCCGGGTTACAAGAGTCTTCATGACGAACAGTCCGAAACGGGGGGTCTCCCGGTCTAGCCCGTGCTTTGTTTTTGACATCTGAATCCAGAGATTCAGATACTGCTTCTGCGCATCCAGCCACGCCTCGGCGGAATCAGCGCACGCAGGGTCTTCTCATCCATCGTCCTCATCCTTGAAAAGCGCCTGTTGCTCCGGTATCGGAATTCCTTCGGCCTGACAGTGACGACGGATCAGCACCTCAATCATATTCGCGATGGAGCGGTTCTCCCGCTGCGCGGCCTCGCGCACGGCCTCCTTGATGGTCGGATCGACACGCAGGTTCAGAGTCGTGGTCTTTTGAGCTGGCATTGGTGAACTCCCTGTGCTATACGTTACATTGTAACGCAGTTGTAACGAACAGCAAGGGTACAGAGAACAAGAAACTTTCCCCAAAATGCCCCTTTTCGGGAAAGTTATGAAAACCGAGGTCAATAAAAATGCCGACATACGAGAACGTCATCCCCCTGTTCCAAGCATCGTTTCCGGGAAAGTTTGGCTTCCTCGGTAGGCAGGCTATGGCGTCGTTCGAATTCCCTATCTAACGCATCCATTGCCGGAGGTGATGTGCGTGTGGGCGCGAGGGTTGAGGGGGTTGATTGGCTCAAAGAGAAAGTGGCTGGGGCTCGCTTTCGCAGCAATGTATAAATCACGAAGACCGCAGCACCTGCAACAAGTAATATGGCTGCGTAGATGGCGACGACTTCGAATTTCTTTAAATTGCTGAAAGCCAATAGGCCAAACAGAACAGCCACTGGCGTTATCAGGTCGGCTTTCTTAGTTCTTCGTCTGCTCATGGGCCGGTTCAAATAATCCTATTGGCAAAAATGCGATTTGTTTGTGCCGATAAAGAGTGTTTGCTTTTTTAGAGTAGTCGCCCTTTTAAGGGGGAGAGAGATTATTTACTGTGCGGACGCGAGTGTCCTAAATTTTCGTGATGGACATGCTTTCACTCTACGCGCGTTCTTGGGATTTACAAACGTTCACCGCTATCGATGCGCTCTCGGATGTGATCTGCCTGCTGGCGGATCTCTCGCAGCTCGTCTTGCGATTTCCTCTCCAGGTTTTTCAACTGGAATTTCATGCGCATGTTGTTCGCGAAGCGGTCGTGGTGCCGGTCGAGAAAATCCCAGTACAGGGTGGTGAAGGGGCAGGCGTCTTCGCCTGTGGCGCGTTTGGGATTGTAGCGGCACTCTCGGCAGTAGTCGCTCATTCGATCGATGTAATTGCCCGATGCGCAGTAGGGTTTGGTACCCACCACGCCGCCGTCGCCGTGCTGACTCATTCCCAGCACGTTGGGCAGACTCACCCAGTCCACCGCGTCCACGTACATCGCCATGTGCCAGGTGTGGAAATTGTACGGATGCACTCCTAGCAGCATGGAAAACTGACCGAGCACCATCAGCCGGGGGATGTGATGTGTCCAGGCTTCGCGTTTCAGCCCCGCCATGCAGTCGGCCACGCAGGCCATGTCCGTTTCTCCGTCCCAGAAAAAAGACGGCATCTTGCGGTCACTGCATTCCAGGGAGTTTCGCTCCGCGTACCCGGGCATGTAGAGCCAGTAAACGCCGCGGATGAACTCGCGCCACCCCAGCACCTGCCGCACGAAGCCCTCCACACTGTTGATCGGGGCCTCGCCCTTCTCGTAAGCCGCGACCACTTTGTGTAGACAGAATGCAGGACTCAGCAGTTTCACGTTCATCACTGCCGACAGACGCGAGTGATAGAGGGTGGGTTCCCCGGACCACATCACGTCTTCGTAAGCGCCGAAACCGGGGAGGCGGTGGGACACGAAATCCCGCAGAGCGGCTAGCGCCTCGTTGTGGGTCACCGGCATATCGAAAGTCTCGAGCGAGCCGGGATGACCCGCGAAGCGCGCTTCAACCATATCCATTACGGCCCGGGTAATCTCATCCGGCTGGAACCGCCGCGGGGAGGGCAGTTTGCCCGGCCCCCCTTTGCCGAAGGTCTCGCGGTTGTCCTTGTCGAAATTCCACTCCCCGCCTTCCGGCTCCCCGTCCTTGCGCATCAGCAATCCGGTGCGGCGGCGCTGCATGCGATAGAAGTGTTCCATCACCAGGTGCTTCTTTCCTTCGGCCCAGTCGCGGAACGCATCCGGCGTCACGAAAAAATGCCGGTCCTCCCGGATCTCCAGGTTGACCTCCAGATCCTTCGCGGTGTTCTCCAGCATCCGGAGTACTCGCAGTTCACCGGGGTGGGTCACGATCAGCTTGTCCGGATGCAACCGGTGAACGTCCTTGGTCAGAATCTCCCCGAAATCGTCGCCCCGGTCGTGGGAGGGGCGGCGGCCGAGGGCATGGTAATGCACGATCCGTCCCTGTTCCCGCTGCTCATCGCGGAAGTGCCGCATGGCGGAGAAAAAGAACGCGAGGCGCTGCTTGTGGCACCAGACATGAGTAGCCTCCTCCGTGTTTTCCGCCATCCACAGCGCGTCCGAATCTGGGTCGAAATCATCGAACACGGCGGCATGGTGATCCAGTTGATCCCCCAATATCAGAATCAGGTGGCGCGGGCGGGTCTCCGGGTGGTAATCGGTTCGGCTCACGGTTTCATAGACTCAACGGATAGGGCAGGGAAACCCTCGCAGGAAACTTTATTATACAAATACGGTACAAGAAGCGAAGTATATTGTACAGTAACGATACAGATTGATTGCCCCGCGGCCTCGCTGGCCCGTAAATCAGGGAGAACGTGGTATGAACCGAGGGAAAACGCCTTTTTCGCCGCTGCCCCGCGGCCGCCTCGAACGCCTGGCCCATCTGGGCGGTTTGGCAGGCCGGGTCGCGGGCGGCATGGTCGCCGAGGGGCTGCGGCAGGTGGCCAGGGGCAATCTGCCCCGCCCCGGGGATCTGCTACTCACCCCCGCCAATGCCCGGCGCGTGGCAGACACGCTTGCGGAGTTACGGGGGGCGGCCATGAAGGTTGGTCAGCTTCTGTCCATGGATGCGGGTGACATTCTTCCCGCAGAGCTAGCGGCTCTACTGGCCCGGTTGCGGGCCGATGCCTGTCCTATGCCCATGAGTGAGGTGGTGGGCGTGCTTGAAGGCTCACTCGGTGAGGGTTGGGAGAAGGGTTTCAGGCGCTTCTCATTCACGCCCGTGGCGGCCGCCTCCATCGGGCAGGTGCATTCCGCGGTCACCCAGGGTGGAAGGCGGCTGGCCTTGAAGATCCAGTATCCCGGTATCCGCGAGAGCATTGACAGCGATGTGGACAACGTAGCACGGCTGCTGAGCATGGCACGCCTGGTGCCGGACGGCCTCGATCTCCTGCCCTTGCTGGAGGAGGCCAAACGCCAGCTCCACGAAGAGGCAGATTATCTGCGCGAGGCCGCACACTTGAAGCGCTTTGCCGCTCTACTCGCGGATGACCCCGGGTTCCTGGTGCCGGGGGTCGACCAGTTCTACACGCGCAGCGACATCCTCGCTATGGACTTTGTCGAAGGCGAGCCCATCGAGTCACTCGCCTCGGCGCCTCAGGCGACGCGGGATCGCGCCGTGGGCCTGCTGCTCGAACTGCTCTTCCGGGAGTTGTTTGAGTTCAGACAGGTGCAGACCGACCCCAATTTCGCGAACTTTTTGTTTGACGCCGAGACGGGACAGCTCGGCCTGCTTGACTTCGGTGCGACTCGTTTCTACTCCGATACCGTTGTCGAGGCCTACCGGGCACTGTTGGGGGCGGCCCTGCGGGGAAATTCGAAGGCGATGGCCGAGAGTGCCCACGCCATCGGCTATTTTCGCGACGACATCCACGAGAACCAGCGGCGTGCGGTCATAGAACTTTTTGTGCTGGCGACGGAACCGGCTCGCGTCCGCGGCTTTTTCGATTTCGGCACCAGCAAGCTGGCTGCACGGATACGTGACGCCGGTATGGCTTTGAGCGTTCAGCAGGGTTACTGGCATACGCCACCGGCCGACGCGGTGTTTCTGCACCGGAAGTTGGGCGGGTTGTACCTGCTGGCCGCGCGGCTCCGGGCGAAGGTAAACGTGCGGGCCTTCCTGGAGCCCCACCTTCAGGAGAGGACTGCGAGGGCGGTGGTATGAGTGACTGCACGGCGGCGGGATGCTCGGCCACAGGGCCGGATCGATGAGCGGATACGGGCCCATTAGCGCCGAGGGACGCATGCGCGGCTCCCGCGAACAGTCGCTGTATCAGTACCCGTGGATGCGTGCGTGCTGCGGTCAAGAATTCAGACACGAGAATCGGCATGCGTTGCCAGTGCATCACCGGGGTCACAACCAAGACAGCCGTCCACCCGACGGCGGCAAACCGCAGGCACTGCGTCTTTACCGTCAGGACCGGGTGCACGAGCACTATGCCACACTCGTAATCGGCGCGAGCGCGGCCTTCGGAGTGCCCAGGCCGCCCAAGACCTACAGTCCGTGCGCCGAATCGCAAGTCACAGCGGGAGGGAAAGAAGTAAGCAGCCCGACCAGAAAACCGGGTGCCGGGCCCGCGGCAACCGAGGGCCTGCGCCTTGTGTTCGGGGCCAGCGGTTACATCGGCAGCAATCTGGTGCCGTATCTGCGCGCCGCGGGTCTGCCGGTCCGAGCGGCCTCGCGGCAGCTGGAAGTGTTGCGGGCCCGTTTCTGGACGAATGTCGAACTGGTCGAAGCCGATGCGCTCGAACCCGCTACGCTGGTCGAGGTCTTACGCGGCGTTTCAGTGGCCTACTATCTCGTGCATTCGATGGCCGCCGGCCGTGAATTCGGCCGGCTCGATCTCGAGGCCGCGCGCAACTTCGCCGCCGCGGCTGAGCAGGCCGCCGTCGAGCGCATTGTCTATCTCGGCGGGCTGGTACCGTCAGAGGCTGATACTGCGCACATCCTCTCGCGGCGCGACACCGGCGAGGTACTGCGCCAGGGCCGGGTCCCGGTCACGGAGTTGCGTGCCGGGATCATCGTCGGGCCTGGCTCAGCCGCTTTCGAGGTGATGCGCGACCTGGTCTTTCACCTGCCCGTGATGGTGACGCCGAGCTGGGTGCACAAGCGTTCCCCGCCGATCGCGCTCGACAACCTGCTCGAGTACCTGCTGCGCCTGCCGGCGCTGGTGGATAGTGTCGGTAAGATTTACGATGCCGCGGGCCCCGAGTCGTTGACCTACGCTGACATGATGCGCATTCTGGCGGAGGTCACGGGACGGCGTGCGCCGACCATCATTCCCGTGCCGCTGTTGTCACCGCAGCTGTCCTCGTATTGGTTGCGACTAATCACCGCGGTACCGACCAACATCGCGCGTGCCTTGATCGAGGGGCTCAAGCATGACTTCACCGCCAACGATACGCCGTTGCGGCAGCTGGTGCCGCAACGGCTGCTCGACTTTCGTGCATCGGTGCAGGCTGCGTTCGTCGCCGAACGCCACAGCCGCGTCGCGGCACGCTGGACTGAAGGAGCGTTCATGTTTCGCAATTATCGGATCGACTACGCCTACTACGCCAAGCGTGCGAGTGGTCGGGCGAGCACCGCGGCATCGCCCGCGGCGGTGTGGCAGGTGGTTGCTGCGATCGGCGGCGAGAACCGCTACTACTACATGAATGTTCTGTGGCGTGTGCGTGAACTGCTGGATGCGCTGGTGGGCGGGCGTGGCATGCAGCTCGGTCGGCGCCATCCAAGCGAGCTGCGCGTGGGTGATACCGTGGATTCTTGGCGCGTGATGGCGGTCGAACCCGAACGCCGCTTGACGCTGGCCTTCGGCATGAAGGCGCCGGGCGCCGGCGTGCTCGAATTCGCGCTTGCCCCGCGCCGTCACGGCGGCACCGAACTGACCGCTACGGCATACTGGCACCCGGCCGGCGCGGCCGGTCTACTGTACTGGTACGCGATGGTGCCGGCCCATCTGTTTATCTTCAGCGGGCTCACCCGTGCGATCTGCGAACGCGCGGAACAGCTGCGCTGAGCCGGGTCCTGTGTCAGTGCATGCCGTCATCTCCAGCTGTTTGGACACCGCGCAATCAGCAAGGCGAGGGAGCCGGCGACTCGAACGAGCGGGAGGTAATCGTTACCGGGGTGTACTCGGATGTCGAAGCACAGCGCCCCGGGCCCCTGGTTCAATGCTGGGTATTCCTTATGCACACGCCTCTAATGCAATCTGCTTTGCTCGGCTAAAATCATTCTTTCCGCTTCCGAGTTTCGGAATCGCCTCCACATGAATCAATTCTGCAGGCCGCATTAGCGGATTGAGTTCAGATTGATCGATACCCTGGACACGACGTGCATTCGCAGGGAGCCACCCGACATCGTTGCTGCGATCCTGGACGAGACGCTCCCGCCGGAGGTGACGCTGTTCGAGCTGGCGGCGGGGACGTCGTTGTTGTGGGTGAAGCAGTGGGCAAACGTTGTAGAGAACAACAGATGTAGAAGGACCTCATAGACCTGCTTCATTCGGTTGAACATGTCGCTCCTAAGGTCCCTCGGATACAGCGCCTACAACACGAGTTCGGTATCGATATCGAGACCTGCCGGGCCTGCGGTGGAGCGCTGCGAATCATCGCCTGCATCGAGGATACCGGGTTCATCGAGAAAATCCTGACCGACCTCGACAAGAATGACAGCCCGCAGGGGACGGGCCTGCTCCCTGAATGTCGGGCTGCGCCTGCCGGTCTGTTCGGCTCACAGACACCAACCCCTCGTTCAACCCAGGTTGTTGTCACCCGTAGTGCACGGCAGCGGATCGGTTGGCCTGACGGTCGGGATGGGTCCAATAGTGGCAGTGGCGAGGGGAAAAAATATTTGGATAGTGTGGCCTGAATTGAGCGAAATCGCGTGGTGACAGCAGGGCGCACGGCGCTTCATCACCTTTGAATTAGACGTTGACCATCGAGGAAAAGGGTGTTTATCCTTCCTATACTTGGCGAAAGCCTGCTTCGAGCCCATAACCGTACCCGGTTCGCGGCCCAGCATGCTTCACGACGGGATGGGATGCGGTCATTGACCGCTTTCGCAGCCAAATACCGCCTTTGTTGCAGAAGCGTCAGAATCCTGCAGCGCCAAAGTTCGAAAACTATAATCTTAGTAGTTGAGTAACCAGAACTGATATGTTTGCCTCAATGGCGTGGACCTGTCGTGCCGATGCTGGAAGCTGACAGTCACTTCTCAGGCCTGTCCTGCGCACAAGGAGGCAAGAACGATGGATGCTCCAGAGAAAATCACCGGCATGAGTTTGGAATGGACCGGACATCATCATTCCGCTGCGGGCGACTTCCAAGACCTGTCGACGCACACACTCACCTATGTCACTGACACCACCTGCTTTGCCACGGCGGGCGGGAAGCTCGTTGGCGAAGCTACTTATGTATACCGCCGCCTGGACAACCAGGTGGGCATCTGCATTTACAGGCCGAATGTCTGGCAGGGGCGGACGGATGTCGTTCTAAGCGCGATCTTTGACTTCCAGGAGATGACCGACCGCGCTGTCGTCACAGCAGGTGGAGAACCATTTGCCGTTGCCCTGGGCCGGATGAAAAGCGTTCCTCCCCAACCCAAGCCGTCGTCGTAAAGGACCCAGCCAGCCAAGATCTCAATATTCTACGACAAGCATCATGCCATCTTCCTCTCCCACGACACGCGTCGTGTGACCCTTGCTACCCGTGTCCATATATATTGAGGACGGACCCGGCGTTGAGCTTGCGCGTCTCTCCGTGGAGCAGCAGCGTATCGTGCGGCTCCTGATCGAGCGTGTGATTGTGTCACCTGAGCTCGAGGTGCGGTTCCGGGCGAACGGGATCGAGGAGCTGGCGATGGAGTTGCAGCCGGAGCCTGCCGCAGAAGATGTTGAGGAGGCCGTGGCATGAGTGAGATTCTCATTGACAGGACCGGTCGGTTCGAGGTGGTCGCCGCGAGCGACGGGAGTCTCATTGTCACTGTTTCGACGCTTCAAGCGGCCTATCGGCTTGCCAGGGAGAACAACGGTGCCCGGGGAGTGACGGGGTGACGTTTGAGGCGATTGAAGCGCAGGGTCTGGAAGGCTTTCTCGGAGAGCTCCGTGAGGAGCTGGTGCAACGCACGTATCGACCTCTGCGGGTGCGGAAGATGGAGATACTGAAGGTACCCGTTCCACCAGATTGTATTTGCTGTGGTACGGTGGGTAGTAGGCGAGCTGGATGTTCAGTTGATGGGCGTCGGATAGCGCGACCAAACGCTTGAGTCATTGGGTGCGGCGGCCATTGCTTTCCAGGCCGTTATCCGCGTTGATCACCAGCGTGTGCAGTCTGAAGTCCTGTTACCACAGCGGAAACTTCTCCTCAAGCCGGTCCACCATGAAGTCCGCTGTCACCTTGCTTTGGCAGACCCACACACGGCTGTTTCCGGTTTGCGGCAGCAGAATGCCAAACGTGATGAATGTGCGTGTCCTCCCGGCTGGCCTTGATGAACTCGACCTGTCCGACTACGTCGACATCCGCCCGAGGTAACTGGAAGGTAACGGCTGCCGTGTTACCGGCAATGGGCAGGGTGCACAGCAGCACCAGGAACTAACGACGCATGAGGAACGTGATGTGCCTGATTGTCTTTCGTGGAGTCCCGGAGCGGGCGGTTATCCCAGTGTTAATGTTAAGGTACCGATGACGGATTGTCATTCTTCCTGTCGGCCGTCGCTGGAGACCCTGTAGCGGGGTCTTCCGGTGACATTGCACCTGTCGCACGCTTGTTGAACGCATGCACGATGGATTTGAGGGTGGTGAAGCGGTAGGCGGCCCGCTGTTCGACACGATCGCGCGCCCACTCCGGATCGAAAAACCGCATCAGGGTGCGCTTCACACGCGCCGTACCAAGCTGGATGCCGCGCGCCTCGAGTTCTTTCCGGAGTTCATCGAATTTGTGCACGGCGGTAATATCAATGACATTGACCGCGCTGGCATCCACCACGAACCATTCCACCGGCGTAGCCGATGTGGCAATGATCGAGCGCACCCGTTCGCGGAAATAATCGACGTTGAAGAACACGAGATTGGCGTCGAATCGATAGAGCACAAGCCCCGGCACGGTGGTGGCTTCCGGGTAATCGGTGATGTCGTGATAGCCCTTCATTTCGGGTACCCGGCCAAGCACGGCATCGTGGGGGCGCGAACCGATCGCGAGCAGCCAGAGCAGCGAGAGGATCACGGCCAGCAGCACGCCGTGCAGCACGCCGAGCAGCAGCACGCCGAGTGTGGTCGCCACCGAGAGCAGCAGTTCCCGCCGGCTGCTCCGGTAAAGATCGCGCAGCGTCGCGAAGTCGAACAGCCCGACAGCGGAAACCATGATGACCGCTGCCAGTGCGGTAATCGGTACATAGCCCAGCGGGTCGGTCAGGAAAAACAGCACCACCAGCATCGCCGCCGCGGCGACAATGCCCACCATCTGGGTTTTTCCGCCCATCGCATTGTTGACGGCAGTGCGGGAATCGGCTCCGGTCACTGGGAAGCCCTGGGCGATTCCCGCGGCCAGATTGGCGGCGCCGAAGGCGATCAGTTCCTGGTTGGCGTCGATATCGTAGCGATTGAGCCGGGCAAAACTTTTAGCCGTCAACACGCCGCTGGTGAAACTGACCAGCGTGATGCCGGCGGCATCGACGAACAGGCTCCGGAGCTTGTCGGGTTCGATCGGCGCGAGGTGCAGGCCGGGTAGTCCCGCCGGCACCTGCCCGAGGATGGCGACCCCGTGCTGGTGCAGTCCGAACGCGGTCACCGTCACGATCCCGGCAACGACCACGACCAAGGCCGCTGGCAGCCGGGTCGACAGGCGCCGCAGCACGACCATCGCCACGAGCAGCCCCAGACCCAGCACCAGGGTCGGCAAATGGGCCTCTGGCAACTTGCGGGCGAATTCAACTCCCTGCGAGAAGATATCAGTAGCATTTCCGTTGTAACCGCACAGCTTCGGAAGCTGGCCCACGAGGATAATCAGGGCAATGCCGTTGAGATAGCCGGCAAGGATCGGCAGGGACAGAAAATTGGCGATAAAACCCAGTCGCGCGACGCCGCCGATGATGTAGAGAATGCCGGTCATCAGGGTCAAAACCACCATGAGGGCGAGGTAGAGCTGGGCATCGCCCCCTGCGAGAGGGCCGAGACTCGCGGCCACGATGATGCAGGTCGCGGCATCGGGTCCGGTCATGAGTTGCCGCGAGGAACCGAACAGGGCATAGGCCAGCAAGGGAAAGATAGCCGAGTACATGCCGATGACCGCCGGCACGCCGGCGAGGTCGGAGTAGGCGATGCCGACCGGCAGGGCTATGGCCGCCACGGAGAGACCCGCGGCAATATCGCTTCCCAACCAGGATGACCGGTAGCGCAGTAATGATTCGAGCCCAGGCGCATAGCGATAGATCCGGCGCAACGCTCCACCCCGTGCCCGCTGCTCGTGGTTCATGGGTATGTGCTCCCGTTTTGCCCGTGCCCGGCCTGAATGATAAGGCAAGACACGGGTTCAGACGATACGCCTGCACGGGTAGCATGGTGGCTATGTGGTGTTTCTGCTAAGGTGGCGCGGTAACGACAGGGAGCACGATAGCTGCCTGTCCTGGATACGGTTGAGGAGGCCGTGGCATGAGCGAGATCCTCATCCATCGAATGGGCCAGCCCGAGGCGATTGCCGCGAGTGATGGGAGCCTCACCGTTACCGTCCCGATCCGGATCAAACGCCGTGGTCTCCGCAAAGTCGTGACCCTCCCAGACGGCGGTAGCCTAGATAACCGTCCGTGTGACACCACGCCTACGCCGCTCCAGCTCGCGCTTGCCCGCGGGCATCGGTGGCTGGCCATGTTGGAATCGGGTGAAGCCAAGTCGCTGAAGGAGATCGCTCATCGCGAGGGCGTCAATGACAGCTATGTGAGCCGCATGGTCAACCTGACCACACTCGCGCCCGATATCGTCGCCGCGATTCTGGACGAAACTTTGCCATCGGAGGTGACGCTGTTCGAGCTGGCGTCGGGGACGCCATTGCTGTGGGAGGAGCAGTGGGGGAGGGTTGAAAGGGGCTGATGAACGGCCATGAAATTTTTCGACCGTTTTAGACTAATACATATTTCTATGTATATCTCGCTGCCTGTTACTGTGGTGTCTTTAAAATATCCTGTTGATTCAGACCTGCCGGTAATTGCGGTGGTGCGTTCAGGATCATCGCCTGCATGGAAGACCCAGTGGTGATTGGAAAGATCCTTATCCACTTCGATAAGAAAGGCACTGCGTAGGAAACGGGCCTCTTGCCGGAAGGGTGGGCTAGCGGTGCACCGCGTGCAGATGCGGCGAGGTGCGGATAGGCCTGCCGGGATCGCGTATTCAATGCCGCGCATGACGTCCAGTCGTATCTCGGCATGCGACTGTGCGAGCTTCTGTGCCGTTCATCGCCCGGACCGCTCGAAACCGTCCTGATTGGGTTTTTCTGTAACGGCGGCGAGTTGAGCGGGCATCGGCCCAGGAGATCGCTGTCTTCTAACCCGCATTTCTCACCAAGCTGGTTTTAACCCGGATTTTAGCCTGAGTGTGCGCGGTGAACCTGAGGAGAGCCGAGGTGCCGGTTAAGTTCATGTGAGCGGGCGCG
>Ga0316576_10001546_pt1 | contig 12460 bp, 13 predicted proteins | sample S0NA_FD_203075 | JGI IMG/M metagenome (GOLD analysis project Ga0316576, IMG submission 203075) | Rhizosphere microbial communities from salt marsh grasses in Alabama, United States - S0-2_050615r3r5 | ecosystem: Host-associated > Plants > Roots > Rhizosphere | place: USA: Alabama | collected... | reverse complement strand
CTCGGCGATGATCGCCAGCGGCTTGCCCGACTGCATGACCTTCTCGAGCAGCGGCAGCAGGTCCTTGACGTTGGAGATCTTGGAGTTGACCAGGAGGATGTAGGGGTCCTCCAGCTCGGCCTCCATACGCTCCGGGTCGGTCACGAAGTAGGGCGAGATGTAGCCCTTGTCGAAGCGCATGCCCTCGGTGAGCTCGAGCTCGAGCCCGAAGGTGTTGCTCTCCTCGACGGTGATGACGCCCTCCTTGCCGACCTTGTCCATGGCCTCGGCGATCATCTCGCCGATCTGGGTGTCGGCGGCCGAGATGGAGGCGGTGGCCGCGATCTGCTCCTTGGTCTCGACCTCCTTGGCGATCTCGAGCAGCTGGGCTGCGACAGCCTCGGTGGCGGCCTCGATGCCCTTCTTCAGCGACATCGGGTTGGCGCCGGCAGCAACGTTGCGCAGGCCCTCCTTGACCAGCGCCTGCGCCAGCACGGTGGCGGTGGTGGTGCCGTCACCGGCGACGTCGTCGGTCTTCTTCGCGACCTCCTTGACGAGCTCGGCCCCGATCTTCTCCCAGGGGTCTTCGAGCTCGATCTCCTTGGCGATGGAGACACCATCGTTGGTGATGGTGGGGGCGCCCCACTTCTTCTCCAGCACCACGTTGCGGCCCTTGGGGCCGAGGGTCACCTTGACGGCGTCGGCGAGGGTGTTCATCCCCCGCTCGAGGCCGCGGCGGGCGTCCTCGTCGAACGCAATGATCTTGGCCATAGTTCTGGCAGGTTCCTTCCGGTTCGCCGGACACAGGTGGCCGGAGGCGATGCCCGCGACGGACGGCCTGGCTCCCCCGGCTCCTGTCACCGAGGTCGGCAGACCTCATCGTCCGACCAGTTCTGTCACTCTCTCCGTGAGAGTGCTAACACAATGATTAGCACTCGGACACAGAGAGTGCAAGCCGTGGGACGACCTGCGTCGCCGGACGGTCGCCCGGCTGGTCACCCGGTGGGAGCGACGGGGTCAGGCCGCCTTGGCGGTCAGGTAGCCGAGGAGCCCATCCAGCGTCTCGACCTGGTCGTAGTCGCTCTCCGGGACGTCCACACCCGTCGCCTCCTTGAGCCCCTCGATGAGGCTGAGGAAGTCCATGGAGTCGAGGTCGAGCTCCTCCCTGAAGTCGACGTCGCCGGGCACCTCGTCCAGCTCGGCCTCGGGGGCGATGCGCCCCAGGACGGCTTCGACGTGAGCGCGGGCTTGATCGGTGTTCACAGCTCCTCCGGTCGTTGCAGCAGTGACTGGACGGTGGACAGGTAGATGCCGCCCCGGTGGCCGTCGCTGACCCGGTGGTCGGCGGCGAGAGTGGCGGTGAGGACGGGCCGGACGGTGAGCATGCCGTCGACGGCCCACGGCCGCTGCACCACCGTGCCGAACCCGAGGAGCGCCACCTGGGGTGGGTAGATGACGCCGTGCACGACCTCGACGCCCTGCTCGCCCAGGTTGGTGACGGTGATGGTCGGGTCGGACATCTCCGAGCCGCGCAGTCGTCCGGCCCGGGTGCGGGCGACGAGGTCCTTCAACGCCGCCATGAGCTCGGGCAGCGGCAGGGTGTCCGCGTCGTGGATGGCCGGAGCGACCAGCCCTCCCCCGCGGAGCGACACCGCGACACCGAGGTGCACGTGCTCGGAGCGCTGGAACGCCCCGTCCACGAAGAAGCCGTTGACCTCCGGGACCTTGCGTACCGCCACGGCGGCCGCCTTGAGCATCACGGCAGCGGGCAGCAGCCGCTCGGCGACCGGGCGTCCGTCGTTGTACCGGCGGATGAAGGCGTCGGCGGCGTAGAAGTCGACCGTGGTGCGCAGGTAGTAGTGCGGGATCTCCTTCTTCGACCGGGCCATCAGGTTGGCGATGGTCGCCCGCATCGCAGCCGCGCGTTTCGTCGCTGCCTCCTTCGCCGAGGTGTCCGGCTTCTCGGCCCGCTTGGAGCCCGTCGCACCGGCCGTGGCCCGCTTCGTGGCGGTGGGAGGCTCGGCCGCAGCGGTCGTGCCAGCGGCCGCCTGGCGCACATCTGCCACGAGAACCGCTCCGCGGGCACCGGTTCCCTCGACGGTGCCGAGATCGACCCCGAGCTCGGCCGCGACGCGACGGGCCAACGGCGACGCCGCCACGCGGCCTCCGCCTGGCGCTCGCCCCGCCGAGGTGGTGACCGGCCGGGACGCCGGCACACCAGCCGCGGCCGGCTCGGGACTCGGCTCCGTCTCGGCCGGGGCCGCGGCGCGGGCCACAGCCGCCACGTCCTCGCGGGTGATGACGCCGTCGGGCCCCGTGCCCACGATCTCGTGCAGGTCCACACCCTTCTCGTGGGCGAGGTGGCGCACGATGGGGCTCGCCACGACCGGCTCGGATGCCGCGGCCGGCTCCTCCCCGACAGGTGGGGGCTCCTCGGACGGGGGCTCCTCGGACGGGCCGGCGGCCGCTCCTTCCGCTGCCTGCGCTCCAGCCGCTCCCTCCGCCGGCTCCCCGGCGCCCAGCAGGGCAAGAGGCGTGCCGACCGGCACGGTCGTACCCGGCTCCACGAGGATCTTCTCCACGACGCCGGGCTCGAACACCTCGACCTCGATGGCCGACTTCGTCGTGTCGACGACGGCGACGATGTCGCCCTTGGCGACCACGTCCCCCTCCTTGACCAGCCACTCGACCAAGGTGCCCTCGTCCATGTCGGCGCCGAGGCTGGGCATCACGAACTCGCCCATCACGCCCCCACGAGGGTCTCGTGCGCCGCCGCCACGACGCGCTCGACGGACGGGATCGCCGCCAGCTCCAGGTGCCTCGCGTACGGGATCGGTACCTCCACGGAGCAGACCCGTTGCACGGGCGCGTCGAGGTCGTAGAGGGCCTCCTCCGCGACCCGGGCACTGACCTCCGCGGCAACCGACAGCGTGCGCCAGTTCTCGTCGACCACGACCACGCGGTGCGTCCGCGCCACCGAGGCGAGCACGGTGGCGATGTCCAGCGGACGCAGCACGCGCAGGTCCACGACCTCGGCCTGGGTGCCCTCCCCGGCCAGCGCGTCGGCGGCCGCCAAGGTCGTCGGCAGCGAGCCCCCGTAGGTCACGAGTGTCACGTCCGAGCCCTCGCGCCGCACCGCGGCACGAGAGATGTCCACGGCCGTCGGGCCGTCGATCGGCACCTCGTCTGCCACGTTGTAGAGCGAGCCGTGCTCGAAGATCACCACTGGGTCGGGGTCGTCGAGCGCCGGGGCCAGCATGCCCCTCGCGTCGGCGACGGTCGCCGGAGCGAGAACGGTGAGCCCCGGGATGTGGGCGTAGAAGTTCTCCAACGAGTGGGAGTGCTGCGCGGCCAGCTGGCGGCCGGCGCCTGTCGTCATCCGGATCACCATCGGGACGTTGAGCTGCCCACCTGACATGTGCAGCAGCGTCGCGGCAGTGTTGAGGATCTGGTCGAGCGCCAGCAGCGAGAAGTTGACCGTCATCACCTCGACGATCGGACGCATGCCGCCCAGGGCGGCGCCGATGCCGGCGCCGACGAAGGCAGCCTCGGACAAGGGCGTGTCGCGCACCCGGTCGGGCCCGAACTCCTCGAACAGACCGAGGCTCACCCCGAAGCAGCCGCCGTAGGCGCCGACGTCCTCGCCCATCAGGAACACGCGCTCGTCCGCCGCCATGGCCTCGCGCATCGCCTCACGCATCGCCTCGCGATACGTCAACGACAGCGTGGCCGGTCGCTTGGACCGCGACCCGCGTCGACCGGCGTGCTCCGCACGTCCCGCGACAGTGGTGGTGGCGGTCATCGGGAGCCCCCCTTCTCGCTCATGACGAACCGGCTCAGGTCCTCCACCGACTCGTCGGTGCCGGCCTCTGCGAACGCGACGGCTGCATCGATCTCGTCGCTGACCTCCTTCTCGAGGGCCAGCACGGTGTCGTCGTCGAGCAGCCCCGCCTCGCGCATGCGCCCGGCGAAGGTGTCGATCGGGTCACGCGAGCGCCACGACGTCACCTCGTCCTTGCTGCGGTAGCGCTCGGCGTCGTACATCGAGTGGGCGCGGAACCGGTAGGTGCGCAGCTCGAGGAACACCGGCCCGGCACCGTCGCGGACGAGTGCCGTGGCACGCCGCGCCGCCTCGTCGACGGCGGTGACGTCCATGCCGTCCACCGTCCAGGCGGGCATCTCGTAGGACGACGCCTTGACCGCCAGGTTCGTCTCGGACTCCGAGCGGCTCAGCGCCGTACCCATCGCGTAGCGGTTGTTCTCGCAGCAGAACAGCACCGGTAGCTTCCACAGCGCCGCGAGGTTCATGGACTCGTGGAACTCTCCCTCGGCCATCGCTCCCTCGCCGAAGAAGCAGGCCGTGACACGGGGTCGCCCCTGCATCTCGTCGGCGAGAGCGAGCCCCACGGCCATCGGGATGCCTCCGCCGACGATGGCGTTGCCGCCGTAGAAGCGGATCGCAGCGTCGAACAGGTGCATCGACCCGCCGCGGCCACGGGAGCACCCCTCGACCTTGCCGTACATCTCGGCCATGATCGCGTTCATCGACATGCCCCTGGCCAGGGCGTGGCCGTGCTCGCGGTAGGTGGCGACGACGGCGTCCTCGAGCTCGAGGTTGCGCATCACACCCGTCGCCACGGCCTCCTCGCCGATGTAGAGGTGAAGGAACCCGCGGATCTTGGTGGCCGAATAGAGCTCCACGCACCGCTCCTCGAAGCGGCGGATGCGCAGCATCTGCCGGAACATGTCCGTCGCCACGTCCGCCTCGGGCATCGGGTGCCCGGGCCCGTGCGGCACGCTGCTGGGGCCGCCCGGCGCCATCACGCTCGTGTCCGGACCCGTCGCGGTCGTCGGGACGGCGGTGCCCGACCCGCTCATCGTCCAGACTCCAGGGTCGAGAGGTCGCCCTCGGGCAACCCGAGCTCCCGCGCCTTGAGCAGGCGTCGCATGATCTTGCCGCTGCGCGTCTTGGGCAGGTCGGGCTTCACCTCGATCTGCCGCGGCGCCACGGCTGCGCCCAGCCTCTTGCGGGCGAACCCGATCAGCTCGAGGATCAGCTCGTCGCTCTCCTCGTATCCGGTGCGCAGGGCCACGAAGGCCTTGACGACCTCGCCGGCGACCGGGTCGGGCACGCCGATCACACCGGCCTCGGCCACGGCCGGGTGCTCCAGCAGGGCGCTCTCGACCTCGAACGGCCCGATCAGGTGCCCGGCCGACTTGATGACGTCGTCCCCGCGGCCGACGAACCAGAACCATCCGTCGGCGTCGCGACGGCCGAGGTCGCCGGAGCGGTACCAGCCCGCGCCCGGCTCGCCGCCGAGGAAGGCCTTGGCGTAGCGCTCCGGCATGCCCAGGTACTCCCGCATCATCGACGGCCAGGGCGCCCGCAGCAGGATCTCGCCCTCCACGTTCGGCTCGGTGACCAGCACGGGGGCGCCGGAGGAGTCGAGCACCGGCTCGCCATGCTCGTCCCGGGCCAGCAGCGCCGCCTCGATCCCGGGCACCGGGCGACCCATCGAGCCAGGACGGATGGGCGCGCACGCGTAGTTCGCGATCATGATCGACCCGGTCTCGGTCTGCCACCACGTGTCGTGGATCGGCAGCCCAACCGCCTCCATGCCCCACACCACGACCTCGGGGTTCAGCGGCTCCCCGACGCTCATGACGTGGCGCAGAGCCGACAGGTCGTACTCCTTGGCCTTCTCGGCCCCGGCCTTCATCAGCATGCGCAGAGCCGTGGGGGCCGTGTACCAGACGGTCACGGCCTGCTCCTCAAGGATGCGGTACCAGCGGTCGGCGTCAAACTCCAGCTCGTCCACCACCACGGTGACCCCGCAGGTCAGCGGCGCCACCACCCCGTAGGACGTCCCCGTCACCCACCCCGGGTCGGCCGTGCACCAGAAGACGTCGTCGTCGTGCAGGTCGAGCACGAAGCGAGCCGTCGCGTGGTGCCCGAGCACCGCCTCGTGGACGTGGACCGCACCCTTCGGCGTACCGGTCGTCCCCGAGGTGAAGTGCACCAGGGCGGGGCGCTCGGGGTCGGTGTGCTCGATCTCGTACTCCGGTGCGGCTTCGTCGAGCATCGCCACCAGGTCGTGCACGCCGGGAGCGTCGGCCACCCGCTCCGTCCCCGGACCCACGAGCAGGACGTGCCGAAGGTCGGGCACCTCGTCCCGGATAGGCGCCACCTTCTTGCGGTACAGGCTCGGCGTGGTGACGAGCACCGACCCGCCGCCGAGCTGCAGCCGCTGCTTGACCGGCTCGGGTCCGAACGCGCTGAAGAGGGGGCAGAAGGCGGCACGGTGCTTGAGCGTGCCCAGGATGGCGGCGTACAGCTCGGGCTGACGCCCCATCAGTCCGAACACCCGGTCGCCGGCAGCCACGCCGAGGCTTGCCAGGACGTTGGCGAACCGCGACGACAGCTCGGCCAGCTCGGCATACGTGAGCTCCCGGTCAACTCCCTTCTTGCCGAGGAATCTGAGCGCGACGTGATCCGGGCGGGTGGCCAGGTGCCGGTCGACCGCCTCGTAGGCGATGTTGCGGCCACCGGCGGGAAGCCCCGCCAACCAGCCCGGAACATCACTCCAGGAGAACTCTGCGTACCCGGCGTCGTAGTCGGCCAGGTTGGGGCGCACGCGCGGCGGCTCGCTCTTGGTGATGACGTCCCACGCCATGTGGTTCTCCCTCCGGACGACGCCCACGACAACGGCCTGGAGACGCCGTGGGCGCTCGACTACTTCTCTCTCGCGGCGCGACAGCACATGTCAGAGTCGGAGGTCCCGAACTGTCGGGTCCCGGCAGAGCATGCTGAGAGAGCAGGCACACGGCTAGGCTGCCGGGTAAGCATCCGGCGGCCGTGAGGTCAGCGTGAGGAGGTTGTCGCATGAGTGGTTCGTGGTACATCGACCCGGACGCCGGCCCCGTCGAGGCCGAGGACGACCGCACGTATGACGAGGAGTTCGGTCCGTCCGACCCGCACCAGCACGACGGACGCCTGGTGGAGGACGACGAGGGCATCAGGACGGACGACACCGCCGAGGCCGTGGCCCACATCGCGGTGGGCGACCACGCCGACTACTCGGCTGAAGAAGCGGCCGTGCACGTGGTCGAGGACACCTGGTAGCGCCCTGCACCCGTCCGCCGGCGCACGCGGGCACCACCTCCGCCGATGGGCGGAGGCTCGGTGCAGCCACGCCCGCGCCTGGCCTCCCCAGGCACTGGCCGAGACGAAGGAGGCGAACGGCACCACCGTCGCGGTCGTCCTGCCCGCCCTGAACGAGGAGGCGACGGTCGGCGCGATCGTCGAGACGATCAGCGATGACCTCGTCGCCGGGGGCCGAACGCGAGGGCGCCCTCTCGTCGACGAGCTCGTCGTCGTCGACTCGGGCTCGACGGACGCCACGGTCGAGCGCGCAGCGCGCGCGGGTGCGCGGGTGGTGCGCCGGGAGGACGTCCTGCCCGACGTCGACCCCCTCCCCGGCAAGGGCGAGGTGCTCTGGCGCGGGGTCGCCGCCACCACCAGCGACGTGGTCGCCTTCGTCGACTCCGACCTGTCGGACTTCACCAGCGACTTCGTGACCGGCCTCGTCGGCCCTCTGCTGAGCGACCCCGGGGTGGCCCTGGTGAAGGCCACCTACGACCGCCCGCTCACGCAGGGCGAGACGGTGCTGCCGGCCGGCGGGGGCCGGGTCACCGAGCTGGTCGCCCGCCCCCTGCTCAACATGTTCTGGCCGGAGCTGGCCGGGTTCGTCCAGCCCCTGTCCGGCGAGTACGCCGCCCGGCGCGCGTTGCTCGAGCAGCTGCGCTTCCCCACGGGCTACGGGGTCGAGCTGGGGGTGCTCGTCGAGGCGTGGCACAAGGTGGGCTTGGACGGGCTCGCCCAGGTCGACCTGGTGCGCCGCAAGCACCGCACCTCCGACGACGCCAAGCTGGGCGCCATGGCGAGCGAGATCATCGCGGTGGCTCTGGACCGTCTCGCCGAGGAGGGCCGGCTCAGCCTGGGCTCGCCGCCCGAGACGTCCCTGCTGCAGTTCACCCGCGAGGGCGAGGACTACGTCTCCCGCGTCGTCGACGTCCCGCTGCGACAACGCCCCCCTCTGCTCACCGTTCCGGCGTACGCGGACGCACAGGACCGGGCAGACTCGGACCCGTGACTGTCGACCTGCACGCAGACAACGCGTCGGTGACCATCGACCCCGACGACGGAGGGCGCCTCTCGTCGTTCGTCGTGCGAGGGCACGAGCTGCTGCACCACGCCGGCGACGACCCGACGATGCACGGCAGCTTCGTCATGGCCCCGTACGCGGGCCGGATCCGCGACGGCACGTTCACCCACCGCGACCGTGAGGTGCACCTGCCCCTGAACCTGCCGCCGCACGCGGCGCACGGCCTCGCCCTCGACCGGCCGTGGACGGTGCTCGAGCAGGACGAGAGCTCGGCGATCCTGTCGTGCCAGTTCGACGGTCGGTGGCCGTTCGGTGGTCGCGTCGTGCAGTACATCCGCATCGAGCCGGAGCGCCTCGTGCAGAAGGTGGCGGTGGAGGCGGACCAGCGGTCGTTCCCCGCGTCCATCGGCTGGCACCCGTGGTTCACCCGACGGCTGAAGCACTCGACGCCGGCGAGCGTGCAGCTGGACGCCGGGGCGATGCTGCGCCGCGACAGCGACCACATCACCACCCGGCAGCGCATGCAGGTACCCGAAGGCCCGTGGGACGACTGCTTCGTCGACGTCAACTGGCCCGTCTCGGTGGCGTGGCCGGGCTACCTCCGCCTCGACGTGGAGGCCGACACGGGCTACGTCGTCGTGTTCGACGAGGGCGAGGTGGCGGTGTGCGTCGAGCCGCAGACCGCGCCGCCGGACGACGTGCACCACGACCCGCTCGTCGTCCGCCCGGGACGCCCGCTCAGGGCGCGGACGGACTGGCGATGGGGCCGCCACCGGTAGCTGTCTGCTCCATCCCCTCGACGACGGCGACCCCGTCGGGGTCGGCGACGACCAAGGTCAAGGCGTCGATTGCCAGCCCCTCGAAGGCCGGCCGGGTGCGGGTGACCGACGGGAACCCGTCCAGGAGCACCGCCGCCTCGGCATCCAGACCTGAGGGGATGTAGAGGGTCGTCGACGGGCTGCCCAGGGTCGCGTTGTCGACCTGCCCGGTCGTCCATCCGACCGTCGACAGCGCCTCGGCGGCGCGCGCGGCGAGACCTTCGACGGCCGACTGGTTGAACACGTCGACTCGCGCTTGCCCGGCAACCGGCGTCACGACCGCCGTGGGTGCGCCCGACGCGCCATCCCCCGACCCGTCCGGCGGGGACGGGGACGGGCTCGCCGTCGCGCCGGCCGGCGACGCCGACGAGTCGCCGGCCAAGTCGGCGAGAGGCACGTCCGTGCGGTCCGCCACGGAGAGCAGCACCACGGCGACGACGGCGACGGTTCCGAGCACGACGACCAGCGTGGGCCACATCGGACGACCGGACCTGCCCACGGCGCTGGTGTCAGACCTCCAGGCCCAGCCGGCGCGCGGTGCGCACCCGCTGACGCGAGGCCCGCATCCGGCGCAGACGCTTGACCAGCATCGGGTCGTACTCCACTGCCTCGTTGCGGTCGATCAGGGCGTTGAGTACCTGGTAGTACCGGGTCGCGGACATGTCGAACAGCTCGCGCACGGCCTGCTCCTTCGACCCCGCGTACCGCCACCACTGGCGCTCGAAGTCGAGGATGGCGCGCTCACGCTCGGACAGCTGGCTGCCCGCGCTGCTTGCCGCATCGTCCGTAGCGACGGCGTGCGCCGTCGGTGGCTCGTGCGCCACGACACCTCCCTCGGCCCGCTCGCGATGGGTGCGACCACTGTAGGGCCGAGTTACACGGTTGTCATTCGACGTCGCCGCGTGGCCCGGGCTTTCTTCCCCGCCGACGGCTCGACCCCGCTGCTGCGCCGTGCGTCCCGTGGTGGCAGCGCCGCGGATCAGGACGCGCAGGTGGCCTGATCGGCGGTCGAGGTGGTGCCCGTCGGCCCCGAGTCCTCGGGAACGACCCAGTCGGTGCCGCCCGAGGGGATCGTGGCGCCGGAGGAGTCCGCACCGGCGTCGGCGGCGGCCCGGCGGACCCGCACCGTTCGAACGTCGTCGACGCCCCAGCGGGTCCCCAGGACGAGCGTGACCCCGCCCACGGTGTCGTCGCGGACGAGCACCGCTCCGTCGACGGCGGCGGCCACGCTGCGCGCCGAGCGCGTGGCTGACCCAGGGTGCCGCACCTCGGTCCGCCGCTGCTGCTGACCCACCACAAGGCCGGTGACGACGAACCCCTGCCGGGTCAGGGCCGCCCCGGCGATCGTCGCCTGGTCACCCCGTCCGGTGGCGTTCACCACCCTGACGGCCACGTCGGACGGGTCGACGGCGACGCGCGACGCGGACACCGGGAACGGCCACGTCACGTCGTGGGCGAGCGCCTCGGTGACCAGCAGCGCCGGCCCGGTGTCCGGACGCACCGTGACGAAGTCGTCGCTGTAGACGTTCGGGTAGGTGACGAACGAGACGTCGGCCGGGTCGACGCCGGCGAGGCTCCGCGCGAGGCCGGCGCTGCGGGGCAGCCAGGCCAGGTCGGCGTCCATCGTGAGCGACTGAGTGGCGGCGTCCAGGCTGCGGACGAGCCGGACAGGGTCGGTCAGCAGGTCCCGGGACGTCGCCTCGCGCACCAACGAGGCGAGGAACGCCTGCTGACGCTCGATGCGGGCGAGGTCGCTGCCGTCACCCAGGCTCGTCCTGGCGCGCACGAACGCCAGGCCCTGCGCGCCGTCGACGCGGCTGACCCCCGCCGGCAGGTCGAGCCCGGCTCGTGGGTCCTTGACGGGCCGGGTGAGGCACACCTCGACCCCGCCGAGCGCGTCGATCGTGCGCGTGAACGCGGTGAAGTCGACGACCACGAAGTGGTGGACGGGCAGACCGGTCAGCTCCGTGACCGTGCGGATCGTGCACTCCGGCCCACCGATCGAGAAGGCCGCGTTGAAGCGGTCCTGGTAGGGGTAGGACTGGCTGCCGTCGGCCATGGTGCACGACGGCAGAGTGACCACGAGGTCGCGAGGGATGCTCAGCACGGTGACGTGCTGCCGGTCGCCCGACAGGTGCACCAGCATCGTGGTGTCCGAGCGCGCCCCCTCGATGAGCGCCGCCGACCCGTACCCGTCGCCCTGGCCCTCGCGCGTGTCGGAGCCCATGACCAGGATGTTCACCGGCTCCGGCTCGACCGGCTCCGACGCCGCCACCACCACGGCCTGGCCGTCGGCGCCGTCGTCCTCCGATCCGGGCCTGGTCTGCAGGGCTTGGGCGTCGGGATCCGCGAGAGCGTCGCTGACGTCGAGGACGGTGATGTTCGCCCGCAGCTTCACGGCCGTGGCCAGGCCCCCGGCCACCAGAAGCGCGACGATGGCAGAGACGACGACGAGCAGCACTCGAGAGCGGCGGCGCAACCCTCGAGCACTCATGAACCCCCTAGTGTATCGCGGGCTCCCGCGACTCCGAGCTGCGCAGCAGCCGCAGCAGCGCCAGGGCGTAGGCGTCGGCGCTGGTCGGAGCGGTGACGGCGCTGCCGTCCGCGAGCTCGCAGACGTACCCGTCGTCGGTTCGGCGCAGGCTCACGAACTCCTCGCCCAGGCGTTCGCGCAGCTGGTCCTCGCGCGGGACCCACAGCGCCTCGTGCCGTTCCACGCTGTCCAGCGCCCACTCCACCGTGCCGTTGAACCCGATGACTTCTCCTGCGGGAAAACGGTGGACCTCGACCGTCATGTCCGACAGCACGAAGACCTGCTCGTCCATGTCCCGGTGGGGGAGCACGAAGTGGTCCCCGCGCTGCGGGTGCCACAGCAGCCCGGCGAGGGCCAGCTCCTCGGCCAGCTCGACAGAGATCACCGCTCCAGGGTGGCGCCTTCGTCGCTCGGGCGCACGACGAACACCTTGATGTCACGCCCCGCTGTGCTCCGGTACATCGCGTACCCGGGGTAGATGTCGGTCATCAGCGACCAGATGCGCTCCCGCGTCTCTGGGTCGCTGACCAGCTGCGCCGAGACCTCCGTCACGTGGTCGCCGATCTGCAGGAGCGCGCGGGGCTCGGCCTCGAGGTTGAGCGCCCACGCGGGGTGCGCAGCCTTGCCGAAGTTGCTGCCGATGAGCACGACCGCGTCGTCGAGCCGCCCGTACAGAAGGGTGACCGTGCGGGGCATGCCCGACCGCCGACCGGTGGTGGTGAGCAACAGCTGAGGCAGCCCGTAGCTGCCGAGCAGCCCATACCGGCCTCCTGTCGCCTTCAGCACCCTGGCGTCGAGGGGCGCGAAGAATGCGGCAGCAGTTGCGAACCACTGCTTGGTCCCGAGGTAGCGGAATACGTCACGGCGCGTGGGGGCCTTCATGCGCGGCGAGTATGGCCACGTGCTGCGGGGCACGGGCGGGAGGGGCGTCATGAGGAGGTCCAGGGCGCATCGTGGGGAATCTC
>Ga0316576_10001545_pt1 | contig 12463 bp, 10 predicted proteins | sample S0NA_FD_203075 | JGI IMG/M metagenome (GOLD analysis project Ga0316576, IMG submission 203075) | Rhizosphere microbial communities from salt marsh grasses in Alabama, United States - S0-2_050615r3r5 | ecosystem: Host-associated > Plants > Roots > Rhizosphere | place: USA: Alabama | collected... | reverse complement strand
GCTCATGGGTGGGTAGACATTGGCGTCGGAGCCGGTGACGCGGTGACCGAGTGCGCGGGCCAGAAGGGCGATGCCCCCCATGAAGGTGCCGCAGATTCCGAGGATGTGCAGATGCATGAGCGATGAGGGCGCGTCGAGCGTGAGTCTTGGTTCGGTGTGTCGTGATGGGCCTGTTGATCCCGGGGCTATCCCGCAGAGGTGTTGGGCTCAACCCCCAAACAGGCCCCCCAGCAGGGAGATCGCCAGGATCTGGAAGGCCACGGCGATGGCGGCACCCTGGCCGAGGCCGATGGCGAACGTATGGCGCAGAATGTGTCCCGTCACCACGATGCTCCAGGCCAGGATGGCCAGCAGCAGGAGCGCCCCCAGGGCCGCCGCATCGGTCTCCTCGCTTCCTGTCGGGTTGAGCGAGAGCGGGGCCAGGGCGGCGAGACTGATCAGGGCGCTGGAGCCGAGCAGGGCGCTGGCGGACTGGAGGAACCGCTCCGGGTGTCGAGTGAGATAGAGCCCCGCGTAGAGGGCCCCGAGCATGAGCGCCGCCTCGAAGAGGTCCTGGGCCAGGCTTGCCCCGAGGGGAAGCCCGGCCGCGAGGCCCACCACCAGCCCTACGGCCAGATCCACCGCAAGCACCGTCCAGAAGAGCGCCGTGGAGGCCGGCAGGTCCTGGGGCGCCCGGCGTAGCAGGCAAAGCTCGATGTAATAGCGGATCAGTACCTGCAAGGTGTGGCCCCAAGCCGAACGGGTTGGGCAATGATAACCGGGCAGGATGCCCGCGCCACGTCCTGTGTCGCATGCGTTGGTCCGAGAAGCGGTCCCTCGGGCGCCGAGGGGCCCGGATCAGGCCCAACGCCGGTCGATCAGCACGGCGGACAGGACCAGGAACAGCGCGAGGCCGATGGCGAGCCAATTGCCGACCAGCACATAGGGCGTGGCCCCGGTCCGCGGCGTGACCTTGGCCGTGACGGACCCGCGAACGAAGGAGGGCACCTCAACCACCACCCGGCCCAGTTGGTCGATGATTGCGGAGATCCCGGTGTTGGTCGCCCTGACCATGAAACGCCCGGCCTCCAGGGCACGCATGCGGGCGATCTCCAGGTGCTGGTGGGGGGCCAGGGAGTCCCCGAACCAGGCGTCGTTGCTCACGTTGATCAGGAATTGGGCCTCCGGTAGGGCCTCTATCACCTCTGCAGGGAATGCATCCTCGTAGCAGATGGAGGCACCGGCGACGCGGCTGCCGACTCGCAGCAGCGGTCGTGCCTCGTCCCCCCGGCTAAAGTCCGACATCGGGACCTCGAAGGCGTTGGCCAGGGGGCCCAGCCATGACTTGAAGGGCATGAACTCGCCGAAGGGGACCAGGTGCCGTTTGGCGTAGAGGTCCTCGCTGCTACCGATGCTGAGGAGCCCGTTGTAGTAGCGCCCAGTCTCCTCCTCCAGGACCGGGATGCCGAGCGCGATCTCGGTCCCCTCCCGCCGTGCCCGCTCGGCGAGGGGATCGATCAATGCCCCCCGCAGCTCGTGGAGGAACTCAGGGATCGCGGTCTCGGGCCACAGGATCAGGTCCGAGTCGAGGTGGGCCAGTGTCAGGTCCACATAGGCGTCCATGATGTCGAGCCGTGATTCCGGGCCCCATTTGATGGCCTGGGGGATGTTGGCCTGGACCACGGTGGCGGTGAATGGCTCGCCCGCCGGATCGGTCCACTCCACATGCTGGAGCGCGGCACCGCTTAGCCAGAGGACCACCAGCCCGGCCCCGGCAGAGAGCCGGGCGGACCCTCTCCAGCGGACCAGTCCCCACAGCAGTCCGCCGGAGAGGACCGTCAGCAGGCTGAGGCCGTAGACACCCGCGATGGGCGCGAATCCGGCCAGGGGTCCCTGAATCTGCGTGTAACCGAGGTTGAGCCAGGGGAAGCCCGTGAACAGCCAACCCCTCACCCACTCGAGCAAGACATAGAGACCAGGGACCAGCAGCAGGGGCAGGGTCCAGGGGTGACCAGAAGCCAGGCGCCGCGCGAGCCAGCCCGCCAGCCCGTAGTAAAGGGACATGGCGGCAACGAAGAGGATCATCAGCACGTCGGCTAGCCAGGCGTCCATGTTGCCGAACTCGTTCAGGCTGATTCGGATCCAGAAGACACCGAAGCCCAGGAGCCCGAGGCCGAAGGCGTAACCTCGCCAGAAGCCTGAGCGGGGCGATCCCCGGCTCAGAGTCTCGATCAGGACCGCAGAGGTCAGCACGGCGATCGGGAAAAGGGAGAAGGGGGAGAATCCGAGGACGGTCGCGGCTCCCGCGGCGAACGCCAACAGCAGCGGGACGGACCGTCTGAGCGACCAGGTCGCCCCGCGCGGGTGGCTCGGACCAAGGCGGTCGGGTTGGGGGTACATCTGGGCCGCCTCCGGCGCGTCTTGATTGGGCGCCTCTTCTAGCAGCCCAGGACGGTTGGGTCAATTTCCGTCACGTGAAGGCCGTCGTGTGAAGCTGTCCGTCCTCAGTCGTATCGGGTGTCCTTCCACCGCCGCAGGGCGGTGAAGACCTCGGCGTGTCCCTCGAGCGGATGTCCGGCGAAGCCCTCGGCCGCGGCCTTCACCCCGGGCTCCCCGGTCCGCAGGAAGGGGTTGGTGGCGAGCTCCAGGGCGAGTCGCGAGGGCACAGTGGGCAGGCCCAGCTCCCGGGTCTCCCGCGCCTGCCGCTCCCGCTCGGCGAGCGCCGGGCTGTCCGGCTCTACCCAGCGGGCGAAGCCCAGGTTGGCCAGGGTGTACTCATGGGCACAGTAGCAGAGGGTCTCGGGATCCAGGTCGGCGATGCGTCGCAGGGAGGCGGAGAGCTGTCCGAAGGTCCCGTCGAAGACCCGGCCGCAGCCGGCTGCGAACAGGGTATCCCCGCAGAACAGCGATCCCTCCCCCAGGAAGCCGATATGGGTGGCGGTGTGGCCCGGGAGCTCCAGGACCTGGAGCCGAGCGGTGAGTCCGGGTGGCTGGAACTGGTCCCCCTCGCCCACCCGGTCGGTCAGATTCCGGATGCGCGGGTCCCTGGGACCGAAGACCCGCAGTCCGGGCTGGGCCTCCCGCAGCTCCGAGAGCCCCCCGACATGGTCGCCGTGGTGATGGGTGATGAGCGCGGCGGTGAGCTGGAGCCCTTCCCGCGCCAAGGCCTCCAGCACCGGATCGGCGTCTCCGGGGTCCACGACGACCGCGGCGTTTCCGGGAGGCTCGACGAACAGCCAGATGTAGTTGTCATCGAAGGCGGGGATGGGACTGATCTGGAGCATGACGACAGGCCGTTGGCGGTTTGAGGGCCCCGGCTTCGGCTCGCGGCCTCATTGGAGTCGGACGGACGGCAGGCCCGACAGCGGAAGGGTCTTACCGTTGACGGTCAGCAGTCCGTCCGCGAGGTGGAAGGCCGAGGTCACGCGCCCCTCCCTGATGGCGATCCAGCCGCCGTCCAGCCATTTCTGCAGCTGGGAGGGCCCCGGCGCGGCCTTGGTCCCCGAACCGCTCCCCACCAGCCAGCGGCGTGCCAGGGGCTCGGGCAGATCGATCTCGCCGTCGGCCTGGAGGGCTGCGATCCAGTCGGTGCCACGGGGCAGGCGGGCGCCGGGGTTCCCGCCCTTGTTGGCCCCTGGTGCGATCATCACGTTGAGCTGTGCGCTCAGGGCGCCGTCCGGGGTGTCCATGCGGACGGGTTCTATGGAGATCCGCGGCTCGGTGGCCGCGATCCGCGGCAGCACCTCGGCCAGCAGTGCCGCCCCGAGCAGGCCTCGCATGGCCCGAGGGACCGTCCCCGAGGAAATGGTCTCCAGGGCATTTACCAAGTCAGAGAGGGCCGCCGCATCGAGTCGCTCCGCGCTGACCCCGAGACGTGCCTGACGGTAGGTCTGATCCGCCAGGGTCAGGGCCTCGGCCGCGATCTGCAGACGCAGGTCGACGGGTCCCGGAAGCGGGTACCGGGGCGATCCCGGTCTAGCCCCGACTCGTCCGCGCGCCAGGTCACCAGGCCCTGTCCGGGCGGCATCGACGGCGGACTCGCCGTTCGATCGGGGGGTGGCATCCCGGGCCCTCTGCGGTGGTGTCCGGAGCTCGGAGGTCAGGCGCAGGTCCGCAATCGTCGCCACCGGCCCCGCCGGGGTGGCCAGTTCCAGCTCCGAAAGATCGAGGTCCAGCTTCAGCGTATGAGCGGAGGGCTCGAATCGCAGGCTGCCCGCCAGTTCACTGTGATCCAACCGATAGGTCGAACGGGGGATGGGGCTCTTCCCGGCCGGCAGAAGGATCTTCGAGCGCGCGCTGCCGCCGGGATAGAGGTCCGTGGTGAGCAGGAGGGGTGGGGGCTCACCGGGATGGTCTGCCGGCTCCACCCGGCTGTGGATGCGGGCGAGCGCCGGGGGAAGACCGGAGCTCAGCCAGTGCAGGGGCCCCTGCTCGATTCGGCTGTCGATTCGAAGGTGCAGGGGGGGGCCGCCTCCGGACTCGTGCGGCGGGCTGAGTGACAGCTCCATGGTGGCCCGGGAACAGAACCAGCCCCGCTCGTAGTGCTCCGACTGGACCGAGCCGGGCGGCAGGCTCGACAGCAGCTCCCTGAGGAGCTCCTGGTAGGCCCCTTGGGCAAGCGCCCCCAGGACCCAGGGTAGACCGACCAGCAGCAGGGCGAGCCCGGCGCCAAGCGCGATCAGTGGCCTGGTCCAAGGGCCCCTCCCAATGCCCATCGGCCTCATCCCCTCCCCTGGCGTCGCTTAGTCGCCTGGGGGGACGGGGCGAGTGGGGCGGCGTCGTGGGTTTGATCGAGGGTCGCGAGCTCGCTCGTGACCCGGGCGGTGATTCCCGCGGCGTCCAACCCGCAGGCCGCGAGTTGGTCTTTGTGCTCCGCCTGATCCAGATAGCGGTCGGGCAGGCCGAGGTGGATACAGGGCACCCAGCGATGGTGCTCGGCGAGCAGCTCCCCCACGGCGCTGCCCGCACCGCCTGCGATGCTGTTCTCCTCTAGCGTCACCAGCAGGGCGTGGGACGCGGCTAGCTCCAGGATCAGGTTGAGGTCCAGTGGCTTGACGAAGCGCATGTCCGCGACTGTCGCATCCAGCGCCTCCGCCGCCTCCAGGGCCGGCCTCACCAGGCTGCCGAAGGCGAGCAGGGCCACCCCCTTGCCCTCCCGTAGCAGGCGCCCCTCTCCGATGGGCAGCGCCGGATCCTGCGGATCGATCGCAGCCCCTGGACCGCGGCCCCGCGGATAGCGCACCAGGGCCGGGCCCGGGTGCCCGTACGCGGTGCGCAGCGCGCGCCGGCACTCGTTCTCGTCGCTGGGCGCCAAGATCAGCAGGTTGGGCAGCGGTCGCCCGAAGCTCAGGTCGAAGCTGCCGGCGTGGGTTGCTCCATCGGCCCCCACCAGGCCTGCCCGATCCACCGCGAAGGTGACGTCCAGGTTCTGCAGGCAGACGTCATGGATCAGCTGGTCGTAGGCGCGCTGCAGAAAGGTGGAGTAGATGGCCACCACCGGCTTGAATCCTTCGCAGGCCATGCCCGCGGCGAGTGTCACCGCGTGCTGCTCGGCGATGCCCACGTCGAAGTAGCGCTCCGGGAAGCGCTTGGCGAAGGCGGTGAGGCCGGATCCCTCGCACATGGCGGGGGTGATGCCGATCAGGCGTGGGTCGTGCTCAGCGGTGTCGGTGAGCCACCCGCCGAACACCTGTGTATAGGTGAGGCCACCGGGCGGCCCCTTATGAAGCTTGCCCGTCTGGGGGTCGAAGGGGCTCACGCCATGGTAGGTAACCGGCTCGCCCTCGGCGGGCTCGTACCCGCGCCCCTTCTGGGTCACGACATGCAGGATGCGGGGCCCGGGCATGTCGCGCATGTTGGTCAGGGTGGGGATCAGGGCGCTGACGTCGTGTCCGTCCACAGGGCCGATGTAATTGAAGCCCAGCTCTTCGAACAGGGTCCCGGGCATCACCATGCCCTTCATGTGCTCCTCCCAGCGGCCCACCAGCTCCCGCAGGTGGGGCAGGGCCTTAAGGGCGCTTTTGCCGCCCTCGCGTACCCTGTTGTAGAACTTGCCCGAGAGCAGACGGGCCAGATGACCGCTGAGGGCCCCCACGGGCGGCGAGATGGACATCTCGTTGTCGTTGATCACGATCAGCAGGTCTAGGTTCAGGGGGCCGGCGTGGTTCAGGGCCTCGAAGGCCATGCCGGCGCCGAGCGCCCCGTCGCCGATGATCGCGACGACATGGCGCTTCTCGCCCGCTTGACGGGCCGCGATCGCCATCCCCAGGGCGGCGCTGACGGAGGTGCTGGAATGCCCGACCCCGAAGGTGTCGTAGGCGCTCTCGCTGCGCTTGGGGAAGCCGGACAGGCCGCCCCCCTGCCGCAGGCTCGCCATGCCGGTCCGCCTCCCGGTGAGGATCTTGTGGGGATAGGCCTGGTGGCCCACGTCCCACACCAGACGGTCCCGCGGTGTGTCGAAGACATAGTGCAGCGCGATGGTAAGCTCCACCACGCCCAGCCCCGCGGCCAGGTGTCCCCCGGTCTGGGAGACGCTGTCGATCAGGAAGCTGCGAAGCTCAGCCGCGAGCTGGTTGAGCTGGGACTCGGGGAGGCGGCGAAGGTCCTCGGGGCCGTCGATCGCGCTCAGAAGGGGGTGGCGGTGGGGCATGATCCTTGGGGGGAAACTGCAGGGCCGGGATTGTTTGCCCGAGGCTCTCCGGGAGCCAGTCCGTTGAGCCTTACCGGCGGTCCCAACGGCTCGATTGCCGGGCCCCCGAGCCCGGCCCTTTGGGCTGCGATGATCGGCTAGTGTAGTCCAGTGACCGGGCCCCTGTGCAGTGGACTTTGCCGCGCAGTCTCCAGGGGTTAGCTGAGCCGGGATTCGGTCAAGGGGTGTCCTTGGGCGGCAAGGGGATGGGGGCCGCGATCTGCGGGCCCTCGCGGAGCACGAAATCCCGAAAGGCCGCCGCCGCCGGTGAGAGGCGTTTGCCCCGCCGATAGACCAAGTACCATTGCCGCAGCAGCGGGAACCCCTGGACGTCCAGGACCACCAGTCGCTCCGTCTCCAGCTCCAGCTCAAGGGTGTGCAGCGACACGACACTCAACCCTAGGCCCGAGCGAACCGCTTGTTTCACCGCCTCGTTACGGGTCATCTGCATCCCGTGCCGGATGGTCTGTCCCGCCTCGCGAAAGTGGCGCTCCATTGACTGGCGGGTTCCGGAGCCCGCCTCACGCATCACAAAGACCTCTTCTGCGAGCCGAGTCAACGGAATGGAGCGCTCCCCCGCGAGTGGGTGGCTGGGCGGGGCTATGACCACCAGCGGGTTCGTGGTGAAGGCGTCGGCCTCGACGTCAACGTCCTGCGGTGGAACTCCCATGAGGGCGATGTCGATGCTGTTGGCCTCGAGTGAACGCACCAGCGACTCCCGGTTGGTCACGTCGAGCCGCGGGGTGATCCCTGGGTAGCGTTGGTGGAAGTTCGCGAGCAGGCGTGGCGCGAAGTAGTTGACGGTGCTGGCCACCGCCACGTGCAAACGTCCTCGGTTGACCCCCTTCAGCGCCTCCACGACCTCTTCCATCTCCTGGAGTGCGCGGTTGATGCTGCGGCTGTACTGGTGGATCTCTCGTCCCGCCTCGGTCAGGACGATGGACTTGCCCAGCCGCTCGAACAGGGATAAGCCCAGGGTGTCCTCGAGCTGGCGCACCTGCATTGAGACCGCTGGCTGGCTGAGGTGCAGCTCCTCGGCCGCCCGGGTGTAGCTGGACAGGCGTGCGACCGCCTCGAAGACGCGTAGCTGGCGCAAGGAGACATTCATCGAAATAGGCTCAAATCCGTTAGGTCACCTAGACATAAGTCTATGCTTATCTGTGATATTAGAAATATTGACTAGTAATTATAGGGTCGCTGCCTATAATTCCGCGCCAGGTTGCGGGGTGTCACGCGCCCTGGTCGCGAGGCCCTAGCGGCGCTCCCCGTCAGCCCCGAGTCTTGGTCGCCCAACCCCCGAGCGGCCCGTCAATCCATCCGATTTGAGGACATTCGCCAATGGCAAAAAGCTATAGCGCGGGCGTGAAAGAGTACCGCGAGACTTACTGGATGCCGGAGTACACCCCCAAGGACACCGACATCCTGGCGTGCTTCAAGATCACCCCTCAGCCCGGCGTTCCCCGCGAGGAGGCCGCCGCTGCCGTGGCCGCTGAGTCCTCCACCGGCACCTGGACGACTGTTTGGACCGACCTGTTGACCGATCTCGATTACTACAAGGGCCGTGCCTACGCGATCGAGGACGTGCCTGGCGACGACACCTGCTACTACGCCTTCATCGCCTATCCGATCGACCTGTTCGAGGAAGGATCTGTCGTCAACGTCTTCACCTCCCTGGTCGGCAACGTGTTCGGCTTCAAGGCCGTGCGGGCCCTGCGCCTGGAGGACGTGCGCTTCCCGATCGCCTATGTGATGACCTGCAACGGTCCGCCGCACGGCATCCAGGTCGAGCGCGACATGATGAATAAGTACGGTCGTCCGATGCTCGGCTGCACCATCAAGCCCAAGCTGGGTCTCTCGGCCAAGAACTACGGCCGGGCCGTCTACGAGGGCCTGCGCGGTGGTCTGGACTTCACCAAGGACGACGAGAACGTCAACTCCCAGCCCTTCATGCGCTGGCGTCAGCGCTTCGACTTCTGCATGGAGGCCATCCACAAGGCAGAGGCCGAGACCGGCGAGCGCAAGGGTCACTACCTGAACGTCACCGCGCCGACGCCGGACGAGATGTTCAAGCGTGCCGAGCATGCCAAGGAGCTGGGCGCCCCGATCATCATGCACGACTACATCACCGGCGGCTTCTGTGCCAACACGGGCCTGGCCCAGTGGTGCCGTGACAACGGTCTCCTGCTGCACATCCATCGCGCCATGCATGCCGTGCTCGACCGCAACCCGCACCATGGCATCCACTTCCGCGTGCTGACCAAGATCCTGCGTCTGTCCGGTGGTGACCACCTGCACTCCGGCACCGTGGTGGGCAAGCTCGAGGGCGACCGCGAGGCGACCCTCGGCTGGATCGACATCATGCGCGACTCCTACATCAAGGAAGACCGCAGCCGCGGTATCTTCTTCGATCAGGATTGGGGCTCGATGCCTGGCGTCTTCCCGGTCGCTTCCGGTGGTATCCATGTCTGGCACATGCCGGCCCTCGTGACCATCTTCGGTGACGACTCCGTGCTGCAGTTCGGTGGCGGTACCCTGGGTCATCCTTGGGGCAATGCCGCCGGCGCCGCCGCCAACCGCGTTGCGGTCGAGGCCTGCGTCGAGGCCCGCAACGAGGGTCGCAATCTGGAGAAGGAAGGCAAGGAGATCCTCACCAACGCCGCCAAGTCGAGCCCGGAGCTCAAGGCCGCGATGGAGACCTGGAAGGAAATCAAGTTCGAGTTCGACACCGTCGACAAGCTGGACGTGGCGCACAAGTAAGCTGTCACCAGCAGCCATACGAAGGCCCGCCTCCAGGCGGGCCCCTGTCGAACCCCGAGCACCGATTTGTCGGAGTAGCAACTAATGAGCGATATGCAGGACTACCAATCCAGTCTCGAAGACGTCAACAGCCGCAAGTTCGAGACCTTCTCCTATCTGCCGGCCATGGAACCGGAGCAGATCCGCAAGCAGGTGGCGTACATCGTGAGCAAGGGCTGGAATCCGGCCATCGAGCACACCGAGCCGGAGAACGCCTTCGACCACTACTGGTACATGTGGAAGCTGCCCATGTTCGGCGAGACCGACGTGGATCGTATCCTCGGCGAGGCCGAGGCGTGCCACAAGGCGCATCCCAACAACCACGTGCGTCTGATCGGCTATGACAACTACGCCCAGTCCCAGGGCGCGGCGATGGTCATCTATCGCGGTAATCCCGTCTAAGTCGGCCTTCGCGGTCGCGAAGACGATCTACCAGGGATGATGTTGGAAGGCCCCTGCTCCGCGGTGCGGGGCAGGGGCCTTTCCGTTGCTGGGTGGGATGTCCCTTTGTTGGGACCCCGCGTGCCCTGTTGGGATCCGTTCCCGCAATGGCTACAGCGCAAGGAGGCGAGATCGCTGAATGAATCCCCGCGCGGGGCCAATGCCCCGCGATTGTCGACGGATGCAGGCCGTCGAATCGGCAAGAAGTAACAGAGGCAGGCTGAAGTCTAATGAGTGAGATCGATCGAGCCCAATATCTGATCCAGAGCGAGCCCTATTATCGCCCGGTCTCCAACGAGGTGGAGATGTACCAAGCGGCCTATGAGGCGCGGATGCCCGTGATGCTCAAGGGGCCCACCGGTTGCGGCAAATCGCGTTTCGTGGAGTACATGGCTTGGAAGCTGTCCAAGCCACTGATCACCGTTGCCTGTAACGAGGACATGACGGCCTCCGATCTGGTGGGCCGCTTCCTGCTCGATATCAACGGCACCAAGTGGCAGGACGGTCCCCTGACGGTGGCCGCACGCATCGGCGCGATCTGCTATCTGGACGAGGTGGTCGAGGCGCGCCAGGATACCACCGTGGTCATCCATCCCTTGACCGACCACAGGCGCAACCTGCCGCTGGAGAAGAAGGGCGAGCTGGTCACGGCGCATCCCGATTTCCAGGTCGTGATCTCATACAACCCGGGTTACCAGTCCCTGATGAAGGACCTCAAGCAGTCCACCAAGCAGCGGTTCGGGGCCCTGGATTTCGATTATCCAAGTGTCGAGATCGAGACCGAGATCGTCAGCCACGAGGCAAAGGTGGACTCCAAGGTCGCCGAGAAGCTGGTGCAGGTGGCCCAGCGCAGTCGCAACCTCAAGGGCCATGGACTCGACGAGGGCATGTCGACCCGGCTCCTGGTCTATGCGGCACAGCTGATCTCCAAGGGTATAGATCCGCGTTCCGCCGCCCAGATGGCCCTGGTACGTCCGCTCACCGACGATCCGGACATGCGCGATACCCTCGACGCGGCGGTGGATACCTACTTCTGAATCCGCCCCTGAAGAAGCGCGCCCTTCAGGGGCGGCGATCTCTGATCCAGCAGGTGCCGTCGGGTCCAGTGCCCGGCAAAGCAGCGGGAGTACATCGCCTATGTTGGTAGACATGGGAGACATGCTGCGGCAGGCCTACGCGAAGGGCTATGCCGTGGGTGCATTCGACCTGGTGAGTCTGGACTTCCTCCAGGCCATCATCGCCGGGGCCGAGGCGCAGCGGGCGCCGGTGATTCTGAGCCTAGCCGAGTCCCACTACGGGTACTTTGACCCCGAGCTGATCATGCCTGCGGTGCGCCTCGCGGCGGAGCGGGCCCAGGTGCCCGTGGCGATCCATCTGGACCACGGCAGCTCACTGGGTGCGGCGATTCGTGGCGTCAATCAAGGATTCAACGGCGTGATGGTGGACGCTTCCACCGAACCGTTCGAGGAAAACGTCGCACGCACCCGTGCGGTGGTGGAGATGGCCCATGGCTGTGGTGTCCCCGTCGAGGGTGAGCTGGGCTATGTGGCAGGCGTGGAGGGCGAAGACGCGGAGCGCCACCCGGGCGAGGTGGTCTACACCTCTCCCGACGAGGCCGAGCGTTATGTGCGCGAGACCGGGGTGGACTTTCTGGCCGTTTCAATCGGTACCGTGCACGGGCGCATGCGCGGCGAGCCCCGTCTGGACTTCGAGCGGCTGGCTGCCATCAATGCCCGACTCGGCATCCCTTTGGTGATCCACGGTGGCACCGGACTCTCAGACGCGCAGTTCCGTCGCCTGGTGGACAACGGCGTCGCCAAGATCAACTACTACACCGCCCTGGCGGATGCCGCGGGCGCTGCCATCTGCGCCAACGTCGCCGATGGCGACAAGCGTACTTACACGGATCTGGTCAAGGGTGTCCAAGCGGCCATCCGCGTCGAGGTGGAGCGTTGCATCGCCCTCTGGGGTAGTGCCGGCAAGGCGGCGGAAGTCGCCAGCGCCTGTCGCCCCTGGCGCGAGGTGGACCACGTGATCTTCTACAACGTGGACGGTGCCGGACCCGACGCGACCGCCAGGATGATGGCTGAAGGGCGGCGGGTCCTGGCGGCCATCCCGGGAGTGCGCGAGGTGGTTAGCGGCAGCGCCGAGTCGGACGCGGCGGCCTACCGCCATTACTGGCTGGTGCGCTTCGCGCACCCCTCGGTGATCGACTCCTATCGCGTGCACCCGAACCATCAGGCATTCGCCGACACCCACTTCCGTCCGCTCGCCGGAGACCGGATTACCATCGACTTCAGGCACAAGCGGGATTGAATCTTGGGTGATTCGTACGGCATCGGGATGGGGCCGAACATCCTCGCGATCCGCTGTCTCTTCTGCGCTCAGGCTGCGGGGACCGCAACGGATTCCATACCGGACTCAAAGCAGATCTGAATCGGTTTCTCACATGTCCATTGACTTCAGCGAATATGTCGCTTGCCTAAAGACGGACCCCGACCACGAGCACCGTCAGGCACTCGAATCCAGCTACACTGAGGCCTCGCGGGTCATGTCGCC
>Ga0316576_10001544_pt1 | contig 12463 bp, 12 predicted proteins | sample S0NA_FD_203075 | JGI IMG/M metagenome (GOLD analysis project Ga0316576, IMG submission 203075) | Rhizosphere microbial communities from salt marsh grasses in Alabama, United States - S0-2_050615r3r5 | ecosystem: Host-associated > Plants > Roots > Rhizosphere | place: USA: Alabama | collected... | reverse complement strand
TAACGATTCCGCTTCCGTGCGTGACTGGATGGTCCAGGACGTCCCGAATCTCGAGGCGATCGCCCGGCCCGGACAGACCGCTCGGCTGCGGTTCGTCCTCGACACGCCCGGGGAGTACCCGATCCTGGGCTCGACCGGCGCTCACGGCGGGACCGGACGGATCGGCACCCTGGTCGTGGTGGCGCCCTAGGGCAGGCCCCGTCCGGGCGGCTGCACCGGCCGCGCCGGACCGATCGAGATCTGCCCGTTCGGGCAGGCCGGCTGCCCGAACGCCGGTGGACCGCGACGCACCGCCGTCGCACGCTGGGGAGGCGAACCTGTCCCCGCAACCGGCTGCCCCGGAGGGTCCGTGTCCCAGTCCGAGCACCTCCATCGCGACGCCCGCGCCGAGCGCACCGAGCGGGCCGCCGATGCCGGCCGCGGTCGTGCCCGGGACGGCGGCGGCTCCATCACGCCGGTCCTGGGCGAGCTGCTCCGCCTCCAGGCCTCGGCGGGTAACCGGGCTGTGCTCCAGCTGCTGGGCCGCGACGGCTCAGCCCCGCCGCGCTTCGCCCCGCCGCCGGGGGCGCTGGCCCTCGACTCCGGGGCGTGGAAGTTCGGGCGCCACCCCCAGTTCCCGGCGACGATGGGCCAGACCTGGTACGCCCACAACGACATCGGGACGTGGCCGTCGTTCAACCTGGAGTACAGCCGGAGCTTCCTGCCGCCCTTCGACCACCAGGCCCGGCCGAAGACGACCGACGCGGTCGGGGCCGCGTGGCCCGTCCTGGCAACGCCGGAGAGCGAGGAGGGCTACAGGATGCCCAACGAGCACCCCCGGCATCCCGGCAAGGAGTACTACATCCGGGTCAGCGGCACGGCTGCGAACAACATCGCCGCCGCCGAGCAGCAGCACGTCAACGACCTCGACCAGGGCTGGGATCTCACGGGTCGCACGGCCAAGAAGGCGATCAACAAGGCGGCGCGCGAGGACTGGTCCGAGGGGGACGACCTGGCCGCAGCCAAGAAGGCCGCGATCGACAAGGTCGTGGGCTACATGGGCGGACTCGGGCCGCTGGTGCGGAGCGGCCTCGAGGGAGGAGGAAGCCTCGAACCCTCGCTGGGACCCATGATGGACGCGTCGTACACGCAGTCGAAGGCCGAGCGCGACACCAGCGGCAAGCACACCATCCCCATCGTGTACGTGACCACATCCGCGGACGACACGAAGGTGCTGTACGAGGCGGATCCCAACCACGCGAATGACACCCAGGCCACCTCCGAGGTCGTGAACCTCGGGACCATCGGTGGCAGCTAGCTCCTCGCCCGGGCGTGATCGTCCGTAGACTCTGGACGTGACCAAGCTGCCCCCTGCCAGCCCGCCGCATCGCGCCCGGATCGAGGTCCCGCCCGATCCGCGGGATCTCGCGGGCGTCTTCCCGCACCGCTTCCCGGTGACGATCCGGTTCGGCGACACGGACGCGATGGGCCACACCAACAACTCGCGGTTCCTGACGTTCTGCGAATCGGCTCGGATCGACTACTGGGAGACCGCGACCGGCCAGTCGTTCGCGCTGGTCACCCACGGCGCGGAGGAGTCGCTGATCCTGGCCGAGATCCGGGTGACGTACCGCAGCCCGTCGTACTTCGGGGAGGTGCTGACGGTGGAGTCCCGCCTCGGCCGGCTGGGACGCACGTCGTTCACGCTCGAGCACCGGGTGACCGCGTCGGCATCGGCGCGCGGGCCCGCACGCCTGGTCGCCACCGCCGAGGACGTCCTCGTGCTCTACGACTACGCCACCGGTCGCCCCATGGTCATCCCCGACGAGATCATCGGCCGGCTCGAGGCGTACGAGGGCCGGCCGCTCCGCGGCCCCGGAAAAGCCTAGGCGGCGTAGCGCCGGAACACGGCGACGGCGTTCTGGCCGCCGAAGCCGAAGCCGTTGACCGCCACCGTGTCGACCCGGGCCGGCCGCGCCGTCAGCGGCACGTAGTCGAGATCGCACTCGGGATCGGGGTCGTGGAGGTTCGCCGTCGGCGAGATCACCTGGTCCCGGATCCCCCCGAGCGCGGCCAGCGCCGACGCGATCCCGGCCGCGCCGACGAGGTGGCCGATCATCGACTTGGGGGAGCTGATCTGGCGGCCGCCGGCGGCCGACCCGTAGGCCGCCTTGATCGCCCGAGTCTCGGTCACGTCGTTGAGTGAGGTCGAGGTCCCGTGGGCGACAACCCAGTCGACCTCGTCGGGGGCGACGCCGGCGTTGCGCAGGGCATTGGTCATGGCGCGCGCCTGGCCGCGGCCGGTCGGGTCGGGCGCGGAGATGTGGAACGCGTCGGCGGTCAACGCGCCGCCGAGCACCTCGGCGATCGGTGTGGCGCCACGGGCCAGCGCGTGCTCCAGGGACTCCACGACCACCACGCCGGCACCCTCGCCGAGGACGAAGCCGTCGCGGGTGGCGTCGAACGGGCGCGACGCCGTCTCGGGTGAGTCGTTGCGCTTGGACAGGGCGCCCATGTTGGCGAGGGCCGCGATCCCCATCGGCCACACCGGCGCCTCCGTTCCGCCGGCGAGGACGACGTCACACTCGCCGCTGGCGATCAGCCGCAGGGCGTCGTGGAACGCGATCACCGACGTCGCGCAGGCCGCGACCTGGGTCATCACCGGGCCGGTCAGGCCGTACTCCATCGACAGCTGGCAGGCCGCCATCGACCCCGACAGGGCGGGGATCGCGAAGGCGGACACGAACCGGGGTCCCTTCTGGTCGTGGACATGCGTGCCGTCGATGATCTGCTCGATGCCCCCGCCCCCGGTGTTGACGACCACGCCGACGCGGTCCCGCTGCTCGGGCGACATGGCGGCGAAGTCGATCCCCGAGGACCGCACAGCCTCCTTGCCGGCTCCCATGGCGAGGTGGATGAACCGGCTCATCCGCCGGGCCATCTTGGGCTCCATGACGGTGGACGGATCGAAGCCGATGACCTCCGCCGCGATCTGCACCTCGAACGCCGACGCGTCGAACGACTGGATCCGGCGCGTGCCGGTCACGGCGTCCCGGAGGTTGCGCCAGTAGGTCTCGAAGTCATTGCCGATCGGCATCACGGCGCCCATTCCGGTGACAACGGCTCGGCGGGCGGGGTCTGACGAGGGCACGTTCACACCTTCCTGGGGCTGTCTGCAGTCGATCCGCGGGATCGCCGGGATTGTAGCGAAGGGACCCCGCTCGCCGGTCGGGACCCCGGCCGCCGGGGCATCGCCGCTACCGGCCGTCCCAGCGCTTGAAGATCACGGCGCCGTTGTGCCCGCCCAGCCCGATGCTGTTGGACAACGCGTGCCGCACCGGCCTCTCGAGCGTCTCGCCGGCCACCCACAGGTCGCAGTCCGGGTCGAACTCCCGGTAGTTGATCGTGCCCGGAACGCACTGCTCGGCGACCGTCATCACGGTCGCGAACGCCTCGAAGGCGCCGGCGGCGCCCATCATGTGGCCGGTCATCGACTTGGTGCCGCTGATCGCCAGGCTCTGCTTCCCGGCCGCGGCCCGCTCGCCGAACACGGTCCAGATCGCTTCGGCCTCGCGCTTGTCGCCGACCGGCGTGCTGGTGCCGTGCGGGTTGATCACGTCGATCTCGTCGGCGGGCACGCCGCGGCGCTCGAGGGCGATCGTCATGGCCCGGGCAGACCCGGATCCCCGCTCCACGGGCTGGATCATGTCGAACCCGTCCGCGGCGGAGCCGTAGCCCACGACCTCGGCGTAGATGCGGGCGCCGCGCGCCCGGGCCAGCTCGAGATCCTCGAGGATCAGGGCGGCGCCGCCCTCGCCCAGGACGAACCCGTCGCGGGTCCGGTCGAAGGGCCGCGAGACGTCGGCGAGGGGCATCCCCTCGCGCGGCGAGCCGAGGCCCCGCATGTTGCCGAAACCGGCGTGGGCGACCTCGAGCAGCGGCATCTCGGACGACCCGGCGATCACCGTGTGGACGTCGCCGCGCCGGATCAGCTCCGCGCCCTCGCCCACGGCGTTGGTGCCGGTTGAGCACGCGGTGACGACGCAGATGTTGTGGCCGATGGCGCCGGTCTCGATCGCGATCATGCCGCTGGTCGAATCGACCAGCCCGTTGGCGATGAACGTCGGGGCGACCCGGTTGGGCCCCTTCTCCTGGAGCACCATCCAGTTCTCGATCATCAGCGTCTGGCCGCCGGCGCCGGTCCCGTAGACCACCCCGATGTCCTCGCGGTTCGCATCGGTGATCTCGAGGCCGCTGTCGGCGATTGCCTGCTTGGACGCGGCCACGCCGTACCACATGGCGGGCTCGCTGCGGCGGACCGCCTTGGCGTCCATCCAGGCGGCGGCGTCGAAGTCGCGGACCTCGCCCGCAGCCTTGTGGGCATAGCGGGTGACGTCGAACTTGGTGATCTCCTTGAGCCCGGACACCCCGTTGAGCAGGCTGTTCCAGGCGGTGGCCTTGTCGTTGCCGACCGGGCTGATGACGCCGAGGCCGGTGACGACGACGCGGCGGGTGAAATCGGGCTGGCGCAAGGCGGTTCCTCTCGGGTCGCGGGTACTGGGTCGATGGGCTAGTCGTCGACGGCAGCAGCGTCGGCGAAGGGAATGGCGAGTCGATCGGCGGCGGCCTTGTCGTCCAGGGCGAGCGCAAGCGCCTCGGGCGCGATCCGCCGGATCAGGCCGGTCAGCACCTGGCCGGGCCCGACCTCGATGAACGTGTCCACCCCGGCCGCCTGCATGGCCGCCACGGCGCCGACCCAGTCGACGCCGGTGGTCAGGTGGTCGACGAGCTCGTTGCGACAGCCCTCGGCGGTCGTGATGACCCGGGCGTCGGCGTTGGCGAGGAGCGGCGGGTGGGGGTCGCGGAAGGTGACGGCCGACAGCACCACGCGCATCCCGTCGGCGGCCCCTGCCATCAGTGGGGAATGGGCGGCAACGGAGACCGGCAGCTCGATCGCGCGCCTGGCGCCCAGCTCCTTCGCGATGGCCAGCGAGGCCTCGACCGCGGGGCGCTCGCCGCTGACCACGACCTGGCCGGGCGAGTTGCGGTTCGCGACCCCGAACACGCCGTGCTCGGACGCCCGCTTCACGAGTGCCGGCAGCGCGGCGTCGTCGAGGCCGATCACGGCCGCCATCCGCCCTTCGCGGCCGGCGCCGCTGGCCTGCATCTGCTGGCCGCGGATCCGGACCAGCCGGACGGCGTCGGCGAGGTCGAGCGCGCCTGCCGCCACGAGCGCGCTGTACTGGCCCATCGAATGGCCGGCCGCGAAGGACGGCTCCGGCACGTCGACATCGAGCTGGTACCAGCGCTCCCGGACCGCCTCGAGGTAGGCGATGCTCGCGGCAAGGAGCGCCGGCTGGCTGTTCTCCGTCCGGTTGAGCTCCTCCTCCGGGCCGTCCCACGCGAGGCGGGTGATGGGCTCGCCGAGGGCCGCGTCGGCGGCGGCGAACACGGCGGCGGCAGCAGGGGAGGATTCGGCGAGGGCGTGTCCCATGCCGACGCTCTGGCTGCCCTGGCCGGGGAACACGAAGGCGATCTTGCTCATCGTCCCGCAGGGTACGCGGCAGGCGCAGCGGACCCGGCAAAGTCCATGCAGAGTTGCAGGAATCCCCCCGGCGGTCCTACGCTCGGTCGATGAGGATCCGCGCGTGACCGATCTGCTCGACCCGACGGCGAGGGACGCCCCGGCGGGGGCGCCCACCGACACCCCGCCCGAGACGCCGGCTGACGCCCCGCCCGCGGCGTCCGGCGCTACCGCAACGGTCCGGCGGCGACGCGTCCCGGCCTCCGATCCGGCCGCGGGACCGGCCCTTCCCGTCGGGCTCGTCCGGTCGCGCCGCAAGGGGGCGCCGTCGCGCGTGATCGCGCGCATCTTCGAGGCCGACCTGTCGGCGCCCGTGGTGGCCGCCGGCACGCGGATCCAGAACGTGCGCCAGATCACGGAGCGCGTGGCCATGGGTCGCGCGCTGTGGCGCGAGCTGGTCGTCGGGTTCGCGTCGCAGCTGGGTGAGCTCAACCTGGGGTTCACCCAGCTGGCCGCCCTGTACGTGCTCGCGGAAGGCGCGACGACCACCATCGCGGACCTGGCCGAGGCGATCGGGCGGTCGCCGTCGGCAACGTCGCGCCTCGTCGACGGGCTGGTCAAGCGGCGGCTGGTGGAGCGTCGCCAGGAGGAGGACGACCGGCGCCAGCGATCGGTGTGGCTGACCGCCCGCGGCAGGGCCGTGCTGCGGATGGTGGATCGCGCCCGCGCCGAGCAGTTCCTGTCCGCGGTCAGGCCGATGCCGCGCGGCGAGCGGGCGCTCATCGCCATGGGTGTTGCGGCGCTCGCCACGCACGCGATCAGCCGTCGGGGCCGCCTTGTCAGGGGTGATCGCTAGCCGATCGGCGTTGCTCGCTGCCGCACCGGGACGGTTTACGATGGCCGCCGATTGCCGGAAACGGGGGGCACGCCGTGGCAAGACACGCGACAATCGCTGCTCTCGCATGCAGGTGAGGTGACACGTGGAGCCTGGACGGCTGGCCAGTTCGATGTACCGGGTGCAGCACCGCCACAAGGACGGGTCGTGGGCGGACATGGAGGAGGTGGGCAACCACCACGCTCCGGCCGACCATGATCCCGAGCGTGGCTGGGGCGTCCGCCGCCTGTTCCGGTGCCGGACCTGCGAGGAGACGGCCGAGCTGACGCCGGCCCCGCGGGGCGACACGGAACCGTCCCGCTGAGCGAGCGCCGCCGCTAGCCGCAGAAGGTGGCGACGACGTCGTAGAGCACGGGCAGGCCCCACTGCAGGGCATCCAGCCCCACCCGCTCGTCGACGCCGTGGAACCGCTCCAGGAACCGCTCCCCGGGCTCGAGCCGGAGGGGCGCGAAGCCGTAGGTCGGCACGCCCAGGATCACGCTGGTGGACTTGGCGTCGGTCGCGAACGGGACCATGGCCGGCAGCGGGATCCCGTCGGGGTCGTGAGCCCGGATCGCGTCGACCATGGCGTCCCACAGCGGACCGTCCGCCGGGGCGCTGACCGGCGGCCTGCCGATGACGTGCTCCAGCTCGCAGTGCGGGGCAAGGTCGCCGAGGCGCGCCAGGACCTCCTCGCGCACGTCGTCGGGCGTGGTGCCCGGGAGCGTCCGGACGTCGATCTCGACCACGGCCTCGCCGGGGATGACGTTGTACTTGACGCCGGCGTGGATCACGTCGGGGCTGATCGAGTCGCGGACCAGCGCGCGCAGGGCCCTGGCGTACATGGGGTCGCACAGGGTGTGGATCGCGGCCTCGGCCCGGCGCGGGTCCTCGCCGCCGATGGCCTCGACCAGCGCCGCCTGGTCCGGCGGCAGGACGGCCGCGATCCCGTCGAGGAACCGGCGCATCACCTCGGTCAGCCGCGGCTCACCGGGGATCGCCATCCGCCGCACGACCTCGGCGGCCCGGACGGCGGCGTTGTCGTCGCGCGGCATCGAGCCGTGCCCCCACGTGCCGTGCACGTGGATCTTGAACACTTCGAAGCCCTTTTCGGCCACCTGGATCGGGTAGAAGCGGTGGCCGGCGAGCTCCATGGACACGCCGCCGCACTCGTTGAGGGCTCCGGCCGCCCGGAGCAGGTCCGGCCGATGGTCGGCCAGCCACCTGGCGCCGTCTCGGCCGCCCGCCTCCTCGTCGGCGGTGCAGGTGAACAGCACGTCGCGGCGCAGCCCGGGGATCGGGTCGCGGGCAGGGTCCAGACCCGCCGCCCGCGCCCGGCGGGCCAGCAGGGTGACCACCATCATCTCGAGCGCGACCATCTGCTTCATGTCGACCGCGCCGCGGCCCCAGACGTAGCCGTCGGCCACGTCTGCGGCGAACGGCTCGTGCGTCCAGCCGTCCTCGACCCGCGCGGGGACGACGTCGTGATGGGCCAGGAGGAGCAGGGCGTCGCCGCCGGTGCCGTCCCCGCGCAACCGGGCCGAGACCGCGCCCCGTCCCGGGGCCGGCTCCAGCACCTCGGGCTCGAGCCCCTCCGTCCGCAGCCTGGTCGCGATCAGGTTGGCCGCGTCGAGCTCCGGCCCGGGCGGGTCGGGCGGATTGACCGACGGGATCCGGATCAGGTCCCGGAGGAGCTCCACGAGCTCGTCGTGGGCGGCGGCCCAGGCGGCGCCGTCCAGCGTGTCGGAGGGCCGGGGCGTCGCGGCCATCAGGCCGGCGGGGTCCCGAGCATGGCCCCCAGGAAGCCGAGCACGAAGCCGAGCACGATGATGGCGACCACCATCCCCACCAGGATCCGCACGTATGGCCGCTCCTCGCGGATCGCCTCCTCGAGGTCCGGGTCGTCGCCGCCGGTGATGTATGGCTGCTGCAGGCCGCGACGCCGCGCGTGGACGTTGCGCTCCTCGTCGTACTTGGCGGGATCCGGCGGGATCGAGGCGGGTGTCGTGTCGGTCACCCTCCCATGATGCCGCACCCCGGAAGCCGCCGCCGGACGGCCCGGGCCGGAGCCCGGGGTCCTGAAGCCCTCGCCCGGCGGTGTCAGGCCTCGTCGAACAGCGCCTGGAGATCGTCGCGGTCCGCCAGCCCGGCGGCGAGCGCGAGGCGGAGCAGGATCCGCGCCTTCCACGGCGGCAGATCGCCGGCCGCCACCCAGCCCCGGGCCACCAGGGAGCCGACCGGCGGGACCCGGCCCGCCCCCACCCGCGTCGCCTGGACGACGACCACGCCGGCCGCGCCTGCCCGCTCGAGGGCCTCCACCTCGGCGGGAGTGGGATACCCGGCGCCTGTCCCGGCGCTGACGATCCCGCGGGCGCCGGCGGCCGCCAGGGCCTCGATCGCCGTGCCCTCCGCTCCCTGGTAGCTGATCACCACGTCAACCCGCGGCAACGCTCGCAGGTCGGAGCCGGCGAAGCGCCCCTGCAGGGCGACGCCGCGGCGCGGGACGTGGCCGATCACCACGGCGCCGTCGCCATCGACCCACCCGAGCGGACCGGAGGCCCCGTCGCCGAACGCCGAGACCCGGAGCGTGTCCGACTTGGTCACGTCGCGGGCGCCGTGGATCGTGTCGTCGAGCAGGGCCAGCGTCCCCAGGCCGCGGGCGGCCGGCGACGCGGCGAGCCGCACGGCGTTGACGAGGTTGAGCGGTCCATCGGCCGACACGGCGCTGGCCGGGCGCATCGCGCCGGTCAGCACCACGGGCGTGTCCCCGGGCACGACCAGGTGCAGCAGCCACGCCGTCTCCTCGAGGGTGTTGGTGCCGTGGGTGACCACGACGCCGTCGGCCTGGTCCTGCTCGACCAGCTGCCGGACGAGGGACACGAGGTCGGCGAGGTCGGCGTCGGTCATGGCGTGCGCCCGCAGGCGGCGGAACGGGACCTCGCGGACCTCGGCGATCGTCGCCAGCTCGCCCGCGACGTCCGCGACGAGCGCACCGGGCTCCAGCCGGGCACCGTGGTCCAGGTAGGCGGCCAGGTCGAGGCGGTCGACGCCGAGGGAGTCGATGGTGCCGCCGGTGGTCACGATCGTGATCCGCGGTCCCGTCACGAGCGCGATGCCTCGCGTGATCGCCAGCCCGGCGCGGTGGCAGGCACCTGGTAGCGGTCCACCCTGCCGATCAGCCGCCGGATCCGCAGCCCCTCCAGCGGCCCGAGCGCGTACAGCGGCATCGGCTTGAGCCAGACCGACGACCCGAGCGACACGGCGTCGGCGCCCGCCCAGAAGTACTCGCGGCAGTCGTCGAAGTCGGCGATGCCGCCGTTGGCGATGATCGGGAGCTTGAAGCCGGCGTCGCGCAGCTCGGCCACGACCCGCAGGCCGATCGGCTTGATCGCCCGGCCGCTGATCGCCCCGTAGCGGTTCTTGAGATACGGCTCGCCGGTCGCCGGGTCGAGCCGCAGCCCCTTGACCGTGTTGATCGCCGTGATGGCCGCGCAGCCGTGGGACGCGGCCAGGTGGGCCTGCCAGTGGTAGTCCTCGTCCGGACTGACCTTGAGGATCACGGGGTGCCGGCTGTTCGGGACGGCGCGCCGGAGCGCCTCCTCGAGGATGGTCCCGAACGGGAAGTTGACGTTGTGGCAGCTGGCGTTGAGCTCGACGGCCGCGATCTCGCCCGGTCGTGCCCGCTCGTTGCAGGTCTCGATGAGCTGCTCGATCGCGTCGGCGCTGAAGCCGCCCACGGACACGATCCGGTTGAGGTGCCCGGTCCGCGGGAAGTACTCGTCGAAGTAGCGCTCGATGCCGATGTTCGACCAGCCGAAGGCGTTGAGCCAGCCCGCGTCGACGCGCCTGAGCGCGCGCCCGTAGAGGCGGAGCATCTCCGGGAGCTCTCGGAGTCCCCAGTCCTCCTTGAGCGTGAAGTGGCCCTCCCGGGGCTGCAGCGTCACCGTCCGCGTTGTGACGGCGCCGAAGCGCTCGAGCGGCACCCACTGCGCGATCGGGCTCAGCCCGTACAGGATCAGCCGGTTCTTGCCGGCGCCGTAGCCCAGGAGGCTGGCGCTGGTGAGGAGCCGGTTCCGAAGCCGGATCCCGTTGAGGTCGATGGCGCCCACGGTGGCAAGTATGCCCGGCGGCCGGATGGGTCGGTGATCTACCCGCTGGATCAGCGCTCCGGCGCGAGCGGCCCGAACATCCCGATCCAGTCCGGCAGCGGCCGGTACCCGAGCCCCGCGTTCACGGCGCGCATCGGGGCGTTCCGCTCGTCGTTGCCCGTCTCCAGCGCTTCGAGGCCGTGGTCCACGGCCCACGCGATGGTGGCCCGCTTGAGCGCGGTCGCAATCCCCCGGCCCCGGAAGGCGGGACGGACGGCCGTCATCTGGTGGGTGGCCACGGTGGTCGAGCCCGGGTCGAAGATCAGGCTCGCGTAGCCAGCCACGTTCCCGGTATTCTCCTCGACCGCGATCATGAACGCATCGCGGGGCGAACCCGGCCGGTCCACGTCTCGGATGACGAACTCCTCGACGGAGCCGGCATAGAGCGGATCGCCCCCGGTCGGGACGTCCGGGAACGCCTCGACCGCGACGCGGTGGACACCGGCGAGGAGCGCCGGCTCGGCCGCCAGCGACGTGATCCGGATTCCCGGAGGCGGCACCGGATCGGGGCGGGCCAGGCCGGTGAGGTCCAGGCGGACGGCCTTCATCCGGTCCGCTTCCCGGAAGCCGCGAGCTGCCAGGAACCGGACACCATCGGGCTGCGCCTCCGACACGTCCGTCTGGAAGCCCGTCTTGCCGTGCTCGCGGGCGATGGTGCTGCACGCGGTGTACAGCGCTGTGCCGATGCCATGGCGGCGCGCCTCGGGCAGGACCCACAGGCCCAGCCAGTACCGCTCGTACCCGGCATCGTGCATCCACACGCGCCCGACCGAGGCTGTCCCGACGGCAGCTCCGCCCGGATCCCGCGCCAGCAGGCGCCACGTCTCGCCGGGGTAGCTCGCCGCCTCCCACGCCACGTGCTCCGCCGAATCGGGGTTCTCCGGCGTGACCGCGCACCGGACGCGGACGTACTCGGCGATCCCCGCGTCGTCGCCGGGCGGGATGGGCCGGACGTCCACGTGGTCCATGCTGTCCACGGTCTCCTCAGTGGGCCGGGGCCAGCGGCCCCTGGAGGTACAGGAGGTCAGGCAGCGGCGTGTAGCCGAGCCTGGCGTTGATCGCGAGCATCGGCGCGTTCTCCACGTCATTGCCGGTCTCGAGGGCCTGGAGCCCGTGCTCGATCGCCCAGGCGACGCTGGCGCGCTTGAGCGCCGACGCGATGCCCCGGCCCCGGTACGCGGGCCGGACGGCCGTCATGTCGTGGTAGGCCACCTCGTGACTGCCCGGGCGATAGGCGACGATCGCGTACCCGACCACCTCGTCGAGCGCCTCGTCCAGGGCCACGAAGAACCCGTCGAGCGGGACGTCGTGGCGCTCCACGTCGCGGGCCACGAACTCCTCGAGCGTGCCCGCGTGCATCGGCTCGTCGGAGGTCGGCACATCCGGGAGGGCCTCCACGGCCGCCCGGTGGACGCCAGGGACCAGGTCGCGCTCCGCCGCCAGGGTGGTGATGCGGATCCCCGCCGGTGGCGCCACGGCCGGCGGTGCCATTCCGGCCAGGGCCAGCTCGACGGCCTTCGACCGCCCTGCCTCGGTGAACCCCCGGGCCGCCAGGAAGCGGCAGCCTTCCGCCTGCCTCTCGGACACCTCGGCCAGGAACCCGGTCTTGCCGGCGGACGCGGCGATCTCGGAGCCTGCCGCGAACAGCGCCGACCCGATCCCACGGCCGCGCACCTCCGGCAGGACCCAGAGGCCCAGCCAGTACCGCGGGTAGTCGGCCGCGAGCATCCGGATCCGGCTCACGCTGGCCGTCCCGACCGGCGTGCGGTCCGGGTCGCGCGCCAGCAGCCGCCAGGTCTGGCCCGGGTAGCTGGCGCTCTCCCAGGCCACGTGCTCGGCGGAGTCCGGGCTCTCAGGCGTGACCGCCGAGCGGATCCGCACGTAGGCGGCGATGCCGGCGGCGTCGTCGGCGGGCACGTCCTCCATGGTCACGGGGAC
>Ga0316576_10001543_pt1 | contig 12465 bp, 13 predicted proteins | sample S0NA_FD_203075 | JGI IMG/M metagenome (GOLD analysis project Ga0316576, IMG submission 203075) | Rhizosphere microbial communities from salt marsh grasses in Alabama, United States - S0-2_050615r3r5 | ecosystem: Host-associated > Plants > Roots > Rhizosphere | place: USA: Alabama | collected... | reverse complement strand
CGGCTCAGGCTCCAGGCGGCGACGCCCTATTGTACCCGGCGGCGGTGCCACCCGGCTCCGCGAAAGTCCGACAGGCTGCTAGGAGCGGCGCCCCGCCGCGATCGGCCGGCGGCAGGCGGGGTGGGCGCGAACGATGACCGCGCGTGGCTGGGGGGGGTCCGCGGCTGCGGCAGGGGCATCGGACCCTGGAAGACGGTCGCGACGGGGGCGGCGCTCCTGCCGTGGTTGTCGTGGCGGGAGCGGCGCTCCCGCCGTGGGTGTCGCGGCGAGGCGCCGCTGCTACTGGGTGGCCTCTTCGACCTTCTTGGCGGCGTCGTGCACGGCGCTCTTGGCCGACTGGGCAGCGTCCTGGGCGCCCTGCTGGACCTGCTCGACGCCCGTGCCGATGGCATTGCCGGTGCGCTCGGTCATCTCTGCGGCCTTCTGCCCAGCCGCCTGCAGGCTCGCACCGAGCTGGGCACCGGCTTCGCCGGCGCGCTCCTTAGCCTTCGCGAGACTCTCCTTCATCGCCTGCCCGGCCTCGCTGGATTGGCGCTGCACCTCCTGGGTGCTCTGCTGCACGGCCTCGCCGGCCTTGTCCGCCGCCTCACCAGCGGACTGCTGGGCCTCCTCGCCGCAGGCGACGAGCACCAGGGTCGCGACCGCGAGCACCGGGGCGCCGATCGCTGTCTTAGGGCTCTTGCGCATGTACTGCCTCCTGTCGGGCGTCAGCCGAAGTAAGACTTGATCCGGTCGATGGCGTGCTTGGCGTCGGTCTTGAGCTCCGCCCAGCGCTCCTCGGCCTCGTCCTTGATCGCGTCCCACCTATCGTCGGCTGCGTCCAGGATCTCCTGGCGGCGTGCGGCCCCCTCGTCCCATTTCGCCTTCAGCTCGTCGATCTGCTGCTCGATCTTCTCTTTGACGTCGTCTGACGCATCGGCGGCCTTCGCGCGCAGATGCGTCAAGTCCTCCTGCCATTCGTCGAGCTGGGCCTTGGCCTCCGCGAGGTACTCTTCTCTGGTTTTCATCACGTCCTCCTCTGCACAAGCAGGTGTATCGCTCTTGCTCGGCTTTATCATAGGCCCGATGGCGAGTTTTTGGAGGGGGTCAGCGTGGATTCATGGTCCGCGCCCCCCGGGGGCCGCGCGCGCACCGAGGCTTGCCGGACTCGTCTGATGGCTCAAGACCCCTCCGGCCCTCGGTGCCGGGCGTCGAAAGCGGCCTGGTCGGGGGGACCGTCTGCGTGCAGGAACAGCGGCGTGCTGTCGAAGCCGGGATAGGCGGGCAGCGCGATAAGGCTGGACGAAACGGTGCCGAATTCCCCGTCATCGATCCGGATGCCGTCGAGGCACATGGCCGAGCCGGGCGCGTCGTCGGGATCCCGATCGCGCCGCTGCAGCAGCGCGATCCAGTCGCGCCAGTCCCGGGTCTCGGGCGACGGCTCGGCGGCGGCGCGAAACAGCGGCAGAAAGCGGGCGATCCGGGGATCGGCCGGGTCATCGAGCTCCCGCGCCGTCAGCATGTGCAGGCCAGCGGGGATCGGGTGCACGCGGATCTCGCCGTCCCCGCCGTGACGCAGCCAGTAGGCGTCGCGGGGGTCGGCGATCACCAGATTGAACGGCCGGTAGGCGTCGGGATGCAGGTCCGCGAGCGCGCCCGCGGCGGCGCTTGCCTCGGCGTGGTCCAGCGCCTCGAGGACCAGCTCGCCGCGACTGCGCTTGCCGGATTGGGGCCCAAGGGTCCCCTCCCGATTCAGCACCGCCGCGGCGAGGCCGTGGTCGTTGATGCCAAGCCAGCTCCCGCCACCCTGAACATCCAGTCCGGCCAGCACGTCGGGCCGGTCCGGCCAGTGCCGCGCCGGGGCCTCGGCGGGGCGCCCGCGCAGCTCGTCGCGGTTGGCAGCCAGCAGCAGCGGCCAGTCATGGCCGGGCCGGCGCAGCAGCACAAGGGTGCACATGGCCAGCCGGTCACGGCCGGTCGTCGACGACCTCGCCCCCCTTCGCCGTGGGCAGCAGGTCGGCGCGGCTGATGCCGAGCCAGATGGCCATCGCGGTGGCGATGTAGATGGTCGAGTAGGTGCCCACCACGATGCCGATGATCAGCGCCAGCGAGAAGCCGTGGATGGCCTCGCCGCCGAGGAAGTACAGGGCCAGCAGCACCAGCAGCGTGGTGCCGGACGTGATGATGGTGCGCGACAGGGTCTGATTGATGGAGCGGTTGGTGATCTCGGTCACCGTGCCCTTGCGCAACTTGCGGAAGTTCTCGCGAATCCGGTCGAAGATGACGATGGTGTCGTTCAGCGAGTAGCCGATGACCGCCAGCACCGCGGCGAGCACTGTGAGATCGAAGTCGATCTGGAACAGCGAAAACACGCCGACGGTGATCAGCACGTCGTGGATCAGCGCGGCAACGGCGCCGACGGAGAAGCGCCACTCGAAGCGGAACGCGACGTAGATCAGGATGCCGATCAGCGCGAACAGCACCGCGAGTCCGCCCTGCTCGCGCAGCTGCTCGCCCACCTGCGGTCCGACGAACTCCACCCGGCGCAGCTCCACGTCGCCGAGGCCGGCGTCCTTCGCCGCGGTGCTCAGCCCGCGGAATACCCGGTCGCTGAGGTCGGCACTGGAGGTCTCGGCCTCCTGCGGCGCCATGCGGATCAGGATGTCGCGCCGGGAGCCGAAGTACTGCACCGTCGCGCCGCCGAAGCCGTTCTCGGACAGCGCGTCGCTGACCGCCGCGACCTCGACCGGATTCTCGTAGCCGAGCTCGATCACCGTGCCGCCGGTGAAGTCCAGCCCGAAGTTGAAGCCGCGCAGGAGCATCGACGCCAGGCACACCAGCAGCACGATGCCCGAGCCGACCGCGGCGATGTGGCGCTTGCCCAGAAAATCGATGTTGAGCTCATTCAGCATGCCGTAGGGCCTCCGTCAGATGGCGAGCTTCTTCACCCGCCGGCCGCCGTAGATCAGGTTGATCAGCGCGCGCGAGCCGAGGATGGCAGTGAACATGGAGGTGACGATGCCGATGAACAGCGTCACCGCGAAGCCCTTGATGGGTCCGGTACCGAAGCTGAACAGCACGACGGCGGCGATCAGCGTGGTGACGTTGGCGTCGACGATGGTGGAGAGGGCCTTGTCGTAGCCGGCGTGGATGCTCGCCTGGGGCGTGTTGCCGTTGCGGATCTCCTCGCGGATGCGCTCGAAGATCAGCACGTTGGCATCCACGGCCATGCCCACGGTGAGCACGATGCCGGCGATGCCGGGCATGGTCAGTGTCGCCTGCAGCAGCGACAGGACGGCCACGATCAGCACCAGGTTCACCATCAGCACCAGGTCCGCGACCAGGCCGAAGATGCGGTAGTACAGGGCCATGAAGATCACGACCAGCAGCAGGCCGATCATCACCGAGCGGAAGCCCTGGTCGATGTTGTCCTGCCCCAGGCTCGGGCCGATGGTTCGCTCCTCGACGATCTCGATCGGCGCTGCCAGCGCGCCGGCGCGCAGCAGCAGCGCCAGGTTGTGGGCCTCCTCGGAGCTGTCGAGGCCGGTGGTCTGGAAGCGCCGGCCGAAGGGCTCGAGGATATTGGCGATGCTGATCACCTCCTCGCTGCGCACCCGCTCCTTGACCGGCTTGCCGTCCACCATGCGCGTGACGGTGCGGCTCTCGATGAACACCACGGCCATCGGCTTGCCGACGTTCTCGGTGGTGACGTTGCGCATGCGCCGGGCACCCTGCCCGTCCAGGTTCACGAACACCGCCGGAGAGCCGGATTTCTGATCGAAGCCCGCCGAGGCGTCGGTGATCTGGTCACCGGTGACGATGACCCGGCGCTTGAGCAGCACCGGCCGGCCGTCGCGCTCGCGGTACAGCGCCGAGCCCACCGGCACACGCCCCTCGACCGCGTCCTGCACGTCGTGCTCGGTGTCGACCAGGCGATATTCCAGCGTCGCGGTGGCGCCGAGCAGCTCCTTCAGCCGGGCGGGGTCCTGGGCGCCCGGGAGCTGCACGACGATGCGCCGGTCACCCTGACGGGCGATGATCGGCTCGGCGACGCCGAGGGCGTTGACCCGGTTGCGCAGCGTGGTGATGTTCTGCTCCAGCGCGAAGTCCTTGACCTGCTGCTGGATCTGCGGCGGCAGCTCGGCGTAGACGAACCAGTTGCCGTTGGACTCGCCGGTACTGAGGCTGAGGTCGCGGAATTCGCGGTGGATCGCGCTTTCCGCCTCGTCGCGCGCCGCCGCGTCCTTGAACCGCACGGCGATGCGCTGCTCGTCGCGGGTGACGGTCACGTAGCGGATCTTCTTCTTGCGCAGCTCGGTGCGGATGTCGCCGGTGTAGCGCTCCAGCGCCTGGGAGACGGCCGCGTCCATGTCCACGTCGATCAGCACGTGGATACCGCCGCGCAGGTCCAGGCCCAGGAACATGGGCTTGGCCCCCATGGCCTCCAGCCAGCCCGGCAGGTCCGGCGAGGTGGTCAGCGCGAAGTTGTAGCGGTCCGCCAGGGTCTGCGCCATCACGTCCTGGCCGCGCAGCTGGTCCGCGGGGGTGTCGAACCGCACCAGCAGGCTGCCGTCCTCGCGCATTTCCACGCCCTTGACCGGCACGCCGGCATTCTCCATCGCCGCCTCGATCTCGCCGGTGCTGGCCTCGGTGACGGCCTGCTCGCGGGTGCCCTTGACCTGGATCGACGGGTCCTGCGAAAAGATGTTCGGCAGCGCGAGCAGCAGGCCGACCAGCAGCACGGCCAGGATCAGCAGGTTCTTCCAAAGCGGGTATTGGTTCATCGCGAGTGTTCCTGCGAGGCGGGGCCTAGATCCGGATGGGGACGGCGGCGCAGCAACCGCCACCGGCGCCGGCTGGACGCCCGGCGGCGGCGCGGATACCTGGGGAGGCGCGGTCGCGGCCGCAACGGCTCACGACCGCGGTGCCGGGGGTCGACAGGCCGCGTGGGGCCCTTGTCCTGGCAGCGCTCGCCGGTGTGGATGGCGGCTTACAGCTCCTTCAGAGAGCCCTTCGGCAGCACCGCCTCGACGGCCTGGCGACGGACCTTGATGCTGACGTTGTCGGCGACCTCGACCTGGGCGAAGTTCTCGCCGAGGTCGACGATGCGCCCGGCCAGGCCGCCCATGGTGACGACCTCGTCGCCCTTCGACAGGCCTTCGACCAGCGCCTTGTGCTCCTTCTGGCGCTTCATCTGCGGGCGGATCATCAGGAAGTAGAGGATGACGATCAGGCCGATCGGGAACAACAGGCCGAGCAGGGAGTCGAGGGGGCCGGCAGCCTGACCCGGGGCCTGGGCCATAGCGTCGGAGATGAAAAAGCTCATGGATGGTCCTCGGTACCGCACTGGAAGCGCGGAGTGGCGGAAATCGAGCCCGGTATTATGACACATCAGCCGGCGCCGGGGCGCCCGCTCACGCGCGGCGCGACCGGATGCCGCGCCCGACGATGGCCGCCGAGGCGTGCGTGCGGCGATGCCGCCGTCAGATGCCGTCGAGCTCCGCGGCGAGCCGCTCCAGCGTGCCCGCCTCGATCGCCTGGCGCAGCCGGCGCATCAGCGTCTGGTAGAAGGCCAGGTTGTGGATGGTGTTGAGCCTGCTGCCGAGAATCTCGTTGCATCTGTCCAGATGGTGCAGGTAGGCGCGGCTGTAGTTGCGGCACGTGTAGCAGCCGCAGCGCGGGTCCAGCGGGCCGGTATCGGTCTTGTGCACGGCATTGCGGATGCGCACCGTGCCCGCGTGCGTGAACAGGTGACCGTTGCGGGCATTGCGGGTGGGCATGACACAGTCGAACAGATCGATACCCCGCTGCACCGCGGCGACGATGTCCTTCGGCGTGCCGACGCCCATCAGGTACCTGGGCCTGTCCGCGGGCAGCCGCCCGGCCAGGAAGTCCAGCACCTTCAGCCGCTCCGCCTCGGGCTCGCCGACAGACAGGCCGCCAACGGCATAGCCGTCGAACCCGATCTGCATCAGGCCGTCGAGCGACGCGGCCCGGAGATCCGGATACATCCCCCCCTGATTGATGCCGAACAGCGCCGCCGCATTGTCGCCGTGCGCGCTCCGGCAGCGGGCGGCCCAGCGCAGCGACAGCTCCATCGATGCCCGGGCCTGGTCCTCGGTCGCCGGGTACGGCGTGCACTCGTCGAAGATCATGACGATATCCGACCCCAGCGAGCGCTGCACGGCCATCGACTCCTCCGGGCCCATGAACAGCGGGCGGCCGTCGACCGGCGAGCGGAAGTGCACCCCCTGCTCGGTGATCCTGCGCAGCTCCCCGAGGCTGAACACCTGAAAGCCGCCGGAATCGGTCAGGATCGGCCGCTGCCAGTGCATGAAATCGTGCAGATCGCCGTGGGCCTCGATCACCGCGGTGCCCGGGCGCACCATGAGATGAAAGGTGTTGCCGAGCACGATCTGCGCGCCGAGCGCCTCCAACTCCTCCGGCGTCATGCCCTTGACGGTGCCGTAGGTGCCCACCGGCATGAAGGCCGGGGTATCGACGATACCGCGCTCGAAGGTCAGCCGCGCGCGCCGGGCCGCGCCGTCGGCGGCGAGCAGGTCAAAGCGCATCGCAGACCCCGCAGGGAGCGTCGCGCTCCAGCCAGTCCGCGAGCTGCGCCAGGTCCCCGACCTCCAGCTCAGGCGGGGCCAGGTCCGGCGGCCACTGGGCGCGGTAGCGATTGACCCAGATCGACCGCAGGCCGGCGCGGCGGGCGGCCTCCACGTCGCGGTGGGGATCATCGCCGATATGCAGGGTCTCTTCCGGGGCGGCACCGGCCCAGTCCATCGCAAGCCGGAACATGGCCGGGTCCGGCTTCGCCGCGCCGGCCTCGGCGGCGGTCACGGAGCGGTCGAAGGCATCGCGAAGCGGCGTGCTCTGGACCTCGGCGTTGCCGTTGGTGATCGATACCAGGCGACAGCGTGCCCTCAGCCGCGCGAGCGCGGCCGCCGTGTCCGCATAGGGCTGGACCCGGTTACGCTGTTGTTGGAACACCGCCATGGCGTCGCCGGCCAGCGCCGGCGCGTAGTCGAACTCCAGCAGCAGCGCACGCAGCGATTGCAGGCGCACCGCCGTCACGTCGTGGGCGATCTCCGGGTGCCGCTCCATCAGCACCCGTCGGTGCTCGCGCAGGCTCAAGTGATCGTGCACCGCGGTCAGGCGCGGGGCACGGGCGCACAGCCAGGCATAGAGGGCGTCCTCGGCCTCTCGGATGACAGGGGCGCAGGGCCAGACCGTGTCATCGAGGTCGATCGTGATCAAGCGGATGGGACGGGTCGGATACATGGATTCCACGGGCCGGCACGGCGCGCTCGCCGATACAGCGGCTCGGACAGCGCGCCGACCGGCGCTTGGCAACTTGGGTCGGCCGCCCAATTCTGCACCGAGTCGGGCAAGCCGAGAAGGCCGGCAGTGCTCAGAGCCGCCCGCGCGGCGCCCGGAACGATGTCCTCAACCAGCCAAGGCCAGCGCCATGTTCCTGTTCCGCAAGAAGACCGAGATGCCCACCGCCGACGAGGCCCTGCCCGGACGCACGACACCGATGCAGGTGACCAACCGCCACTACGTCAACGCCCACCCGATCCAGCCGCCGTTCCCGGAGGGCACGGAGCGCGCCATGTTCGGCATGGGCTGCTTCTGGGGGGCGGAGCGCCTGTTCTGGCAGCTGCCCGGCGTCTACAGCACCGCCGTCGGCTATGCCGGCGGACTGACGCCCAATCCGACCTACGAAGAGGTCTGCTCCGGACTCACGGGCCACAACGAGGTGGTGCTGGTCGTATTCGATCCAACCCAGACCGGCTACGAGTCGCTGCTGAAGACCTTCTGGGAGGGCCACGACCCGACCCAGGGCATGCGCCAGGGCAACGACGTGGGCACCCAGTACCGCTCCGGCATCTACTGCGACGGCGACGCGCAGTGTGCCGCGGCGCGCGCGAGTTTCGCCCGCTACCAGGACGCACTGAGCGCCGCCGGGCGGGCCGGCGCGATCACCACAGAGATCCTGCCGGCGCCCGCGTTCTACTACGCCGAGGACTACCACCAGCAGTATCTCGCCAAAAACCCCGGCGGTTACTGCGGTCACGGCGGCTGCGGCGTCTCCTACGAGAGCCGCGCGGCGGCACGGACCTGAGACCGCCGAGGACCGGTCCCGAGCGCCCGCTGCCGGCGCACTCGACGGCGCCGCGGGCCGGCTTTCGGCACCGGCCGCCGGCCGCACCGGGGCGCCTCGGGCACCTGATACAAATTCGCTACAATTTGCCAACACATTGTCCGCTGCCATTTAAAAACAACAGCTTGAGCCTCTGCTGACTGCGGAAAATGCCACATGCGCCGCTTCGCACGAGGGCGCCACTCTTGACAACTCGGCGGCTAAATAAGAAACTGATGATGTACTGAAGATTCGCAGTTCTTCAGTGCACTCCTCCATCCTCCTTTGGTGGTAATCTTCCAGCGCGGCGCCCGCCGCGCTTTTTTTTTGCGCCGCCGTGTCCCATTAACGCCCGGCGAGGCTTCGCCTCAGACCGGTGCATCACGACCAGCACTCCAGCAGCCCGAGCAGCGCTCGGTCCTGTCGTTGTCGTTGTCGTTGGCGTTGGCGTTGGCGTTGTCGTTGGCGTTGTCGTTGTCGTTGGCGTTGTCGTGGTCTCGACCGCGCGGATCGTCGATGACGGCTCCGCTTCGGACAACGAGGAAGCCCGGTCTCGTAATCTTCGCAGCGAGGCACTAAGGCGCCGGCGTCAGGAACATCGCGTCGCCGTAGGAGAAGAACCGGTAGCGGCGCTCCACCGCGTGGCGGTAGGCGGCCATGATCCGGGCGTGGCCCGCGAAGGCCGACACCAGCATCAGCAGCGTCGACTCCGGCAGATGGAAGTTCGTGATCATCGCGTCGACCACCTGAAAGCGGAAGCCGGGGCGAATGAACAGGCGGCTGTCACCGGCGAACGGCGCCAGCGTCCCTGACGCGGCCGCGGTCTCCAGGCTGCGCACGCTGGTCGTCCCCACCGCGATCACGCGGCCGCCCCGGGCTCGGGTCCGCTCGATGAGCTCGCAGGCGGCCTCGTCCACCTGCAGCCACTCGGCGTGCATCCGATGAGCGTCGAGGTCCTCGACCCGCACCGGCTGAAAGGTGCCCGCCCCCACGTGCAGCGTGACATGGGTGCTGTCGACGCCGGCCCGGGCGATCGCGGCGAGCATGTCGTCGTCGAAATGCAGGCCCGCCGTGGGCGCCGCGACGGCGCCCTCCCGGCACGCGTAGACGGTCTGATAGCGCTCCTGATCCACCGCCTCGTCGGCCCGGGCGATATACGGAGGCAACGGCATATGGCCGTGCCGGCGCATCAGCGTCGCGAAGTCCTCGTGCAGGGCCTCGAGGAGGAACAGGTCGTCCTCGCGGCCGAGCACGCGCAGCGCTTCACCGTCTTCGAGCAGCAGCAGGGTGTCCGGCCTGGGGGGCTTGCTCGCGCGCAGATGCGCGGAAGCCCGCCGCCGCGCGAGCAGGCGCTCCAACAGGATCTCGACCCGCCCACCGGTCGCCTTGCGCCCGAACAGCCGTGCCGGGATGACACGGGTATTGTTGAACACCAGCAGATCGCCCCGCCTCAGCAGGGTCGGCAGGTCGCTGAAGCACAGGTCGCGCGGACCGCCGCCGGGCTGGTCCAGCGCGAGCAGCCGGCTCGCGCCGCGCTGCGCCAGGGGCCGCTGCGCGATCAGATCGGGTGGCAGGTCGAAGCGGAAGTCGCTGCGGCGCATGACTGCACGGCTTTCCGGGGGCGAAGGACGGGGCGGATCGGGCCGCCAGGGCTTGACACCGGGCCAAGAGCGGCCCGGCGTCGCGGGCAACGGTCAGTAGCTCATCACCACCGTATCGTCGGCGGTCAGCAACGGAAAGGTGACCTTCGGTCCGCCAAGCTCGACACCGGACATCAGGTCAGACTCGGCAATGGCCGCCTTCTTCATGCACATCGGACAGATGACCACCCGCGCGCCGCCGTCGATGAGTTGCGCGAGCATCTCCCGCGGCGTCTTCCCGGTGCCGCTGAACACGTCCTGCGCGCGCGACTTCGAGGCGAGGTAGACACCGCGGACGTTCAGAAAGACCACGACGGCGTAGCCATTGTCCACCGCCGCACTCGCCTGGCCCAGCGCCATGCCGGCGGCCCAGCTCTCATCGGTGGTCAGGTTGTAGAAGATCGTCTTGCCCTTGGCATCTTCCGCCTGGGCGGTAGCAAAGACTCCAAACAGCAGCAGCACGGCCATGAACAACTGCATCGAGCGCATAACAGGGATCTCCAGCGAAGCCTCGAACGGGAACGGGACGCCCATAGTAGCGTTAACCGACCCGGGCGGCATGCGCGGAATGGCCCCTCCCAGGAGGGGCGGGGACCCCACGCCCCGAGGGCGCCAAGCGTTTGCAGAGGACCCAACCCTGGCGTGCAGTCCAGCGGCACCGCCGCTCAAAATCGACATCGGGATCGAGATCATTACCGGCCCCTCGCCGAGCGGTCCGATTTCGATTTCGATAGCGATTTCGACACCGCTTTCGGCGGGCACGACGCGCCGGTCTGAAGTCGGCGCCACGCCAGCACGTCGATGAGCCAGTCTGCCCGCGGCGCGCGATCGCGGCCCTTTCCAACCTCTGGGCTCAGGGGGTATCATCAGCGGTTGTCTGCCGGGGTGGCGGAATTGGTAGACGCAGTGGACTCAAAATCCACCGGTGGCAACACCTTACGAGTTCGAGTCTCGTCCCCGGTACCAGCTCCTGGCGCGACGCAGACCGGCGCTGCCGGCATCTGCGCGCGACACCGGCCATCGCGCCGGCGGGCCGCGCGCCAATGGGTGCGCGCCGGCCCATCCTCGGTTACGGAGCGACCCTGAGCGCATGAAGCACAGCGTCCTGGAAGACCCGTCGCTGAACGGGTACACCCGCCACGTACTGAGCCGTCTGGAGCCGGAGGTGCTGGCCTCCCTGACCGAGCATCAGTTCTCCGCGATCCGGCACGCCATCGATGAGGCGCGGCCAATCAGCCGTCACCCGATCGACATTCGCGGCGTGATTCCACTAGTGTTCGTACGCTTCTATTTCGTGGTGCTCGCGGGACGGGATCGGCGCGATGGCACCCGGGTGCGGGAGCGGCGGCTTCGCGATACCCTGTCGTCCGTCGTCGGCGCCCTCGTGCTCGGCGCCGTGATCCTGCTGCCGATCGCGGCGGTCCTGTTGATGATCGCCTACGGCATCAAGTCATTCCTCGGCATCGACCTGGACCCGACCCACCACATGCGGGATTTTCTCACTTGACGGAGACTCGGCGGGCCGCACACGCATGACCAAGTCCGCGTATTCATCGCCGGATGACGCCGAAAGGGCGTTCTACAGGGCCTTTGCCACGGTCGACCTGGCTGCGATGGCCGCGGTCTGGCTGCATGCGGAGCAGGCCCGCTGCGTGCATCCGGGCGGTGATCTGCTCCAGGGCTACGCGGCCGTGATGCGGAGCTGGGGCTCGATCTTCGGGCATGCCGATCGGCCTCGGGTGCAGTACCAGGTGGTGGACCGGCTGGGCGCTGACGGTCTCTCGATCCACATCGTCGAGGAGCACATCGGTCCCGCCGGGGCCGACACCGACCTGACCCGGGTGCTCGCCACCAACACCTATCTGCGCACCGAGCATGGATGGCAGATGGTGATGCATCACGCCACGTTGCCGCTGATCGAATCCCCGCCGGGTCAGGGCCCGGGGGACGTCCCCAAGCAGCTGCACTGACCACCGCGCCCCGGCGGCGGCCTTCTCCGCTGCGACCAGGACGGAAACGCGCCCGCTCCCGCGTGCCCCTACCAGTGCATTTCGAAGACGCAGGCGCTCGCACCCTGCGCCTGGCACTGCACCTCTACGACCTCGGTCCGGCGACTGACCAGGGTCCTGAACAACCGCTCGAAGGTGGCCGTGTAGAAGTCGCACAGCGGCTCGTCGGCGACCGCGTCGCGGCACAGCGGACAGCCGGCGATCGTGACCCGCACCGGACGGCTGGCCTCGAAGCTGAAGTGGCCGCTGCCGGAGAAGGTCCAGGCATGCTTGCCGACGGCGCCGAGCAGCATCCGGCTCGCGGGACCCGGCGGCAGCAGGCGCAGGATGCGCTGCGCGGGCCTCGGGATACGGTGCGCGAGCAGGTAGTCGCCGGTGCGCAGGCCGGCGTCGTGACAGACCGCCCGCGCGGCGGTGATGCCGAGCTGCTCCCGCAACGCGCGTTGCAGGGCGATCACGTCCCGCTCGTCCACCATTTCGCTGGGGGGCTCGGCCAGATAGCGCGCCAGCCCGGCCTGCTCGAAGCAGGCCCGGGCCGAGCCGTAGCGGTCGTTGAGGGCCTCGCCGACGCGGATGATGGCGTTGGGCCCGATGCGCGCCGGGGAGTCCGGCGCGGCGTGTCCGTGGTCGTGTCCGTCCAATGCGCTGCTCACTTGCCGCGGGCCACGCCCGCGGCGACGCCCGCGCG
>Ga0316576_10001542_pt1 | contig 12465 bp, 9 predicted proteins | sample S0NA_FD_203075 | JGI IMG/M metagenome (GOLD analysis project Ga0316576, IMG submission 203075) | Rhizosphere microbial communities from salt marsh grasses in Alabama, United States - S0-2_050615r3r5 | ecosystem: Host-associated > Plants > Roots > Rhizosphere | place: USA: Alabama | collected... | reverse complement strand
TCGTGCGTATCAGACGCTGCAGGACAACTGGTTGACGCAGGGCGACGTGACGTTGAGGATGGAGAGATAGAACATGCCTGCCGCCACCCCACCCCACCCTCCGCTGGTGGCCGAGCACAATCGCGGTCTCGCGAACGAGGTTCGTGAAAGCGCGGTCTCGACACCGCGACCCGGCCGCCGGAGCTACCAGCCGCCGCGGGTCGAGCGCGCCGCCAGGCTCGATCGGGTCATCCAGTTCGGTGGGTCGCAGCAGAACGACAGCGGGTCCGGTCTCGGCAACCAGCCGCCCTTCATGCCATCGAGATAGGAACGACGAAGCACGTCTCCGGCCGCAGCAAGAAGCTCATGAACAGTCGGGGCCAGTTCCCGTCCAGAGACGGCGGTCTTCGACAATCTTGGCGTCAACCTGCGGTTTTCCTTGTGCGGCGTACGAAAGTACGCCTCCGCGCAAACCCTTGGTTTCCTAAACCTTGCCCGGAAACCGCTCGTTTCTGGATCGGGAACGACGCGGTTCACGCCAGAGTTTCTGGACGGGAACGGGGAGCTTGCAGCGTGAAGGTGGCGGATGGATTTCGGAGAGCCGTGAAGCGCCATTTGAGGCGCGATTTCGGAGCAGTACTCAGAGTACGGGCCGAAAATGCAACGAAAAAGGGCCTTCACGGAACCCGAAAGACGCTGCTGATCTTTGCGCTACAAGCTCCTAATCTCCACGTCGACTACCATGTGTGGTGAGCCGGTGAGCTTGACTGGCGGACAGCATGAGCGTGATCGCCTGCATTCTTGATCGGGGCGGACAGCCCGTCGAGCCCCGCCGAATCGACGCCCTCGGGGACGCCCTTGCGGACGGCGGCGAGGTTGCTTCGACCGTGGTCGCTGGCCCCGTCGCGGTCGTTGTCAGGCACCGGGACGACTCTCGCGCCGACATCGAACACGGGCCCGTCCGGGATGAGCGTACCGGGCTCGTGGTCGCCGTCGCGGGTCGCTTCAGCCTCGTTGGCGATGTGGACGGCGACGACGATCCCGCGGTGGTCGGTTGCGCCCGATGGTTGCTCGGGCGACTGTCCAGTGGCGATCCGATCGGCCTCGACCGGGTCGCGGGCTCGTTTTCAATCGTTGTCGCCGACCCGGCCAACGCCCGGGTGAGCCTGTTTCGCGATCACCTCGGTGATCTAGAGCTCGCCTACAGCTTGACGGAGAGGTCCCTCGTCGCGGCCACCGAGGCGGCGGCGGTGCTTGGCGACGGCGACCTGCGCGTGGTCCCCGATGAGCAGTCGATCGCTCGCTTCCTCGGCTTCAGGTTCGGTCACAGCGAGCGCAGCTTCTTTCGCGGCGTCCGCGAGCTCGCGCCGGCACATCGCCTGGAGGTCAGGGGCGACCGGGTCGACGTCGAACGGTACTGGCGGATGCTGCCGGTCCGTCGGGGCGCGAGCGATGGGGACGATCAGGGCCTCTTGCTCGACCTCCTCGGACAGTCGTTGCGCCACCACTACGGCGACCTCGAGCCCGATGAGGTCGGACTCTCCCTGAGCGGAGGTCTCGACTCGACGGCTCTCGCGGCGTTGGCGCCGCGCGGAGTGCGAGCCTACTCCTGGACCTTCCCGACAGACCCCGACGCGGGCGAGCGCGCCAACATCGAGGCCGTGTCTCGGCACCTGGGCCTGCCGGTCCGGTGGATCGACGGCGATGGGCTCGGACCGCTCAGCGAGGGGTTCGTCAGCCGCTTCGTCAATCCGAGCTCGCCCTACGTCAACCCCTTTGCCGCCCTCAAGGCCGAGCTCTACGCCGCCGCCCGCGGCGACGGCTGCCGACGGATGGTGGTGGGGGACGGGGGTGACGTCCTGTACGGCGCCCGGACCTGGTGGCTTCGAGACGCCTTGGCGGATCGTCGGCCGTGGGCTCGCGCGAGCCTGGGAAGCACGGTGTTGAGGGCGTTGCGGGGCGACCCGTTCAGCCGCGCCTCCCTTCGCCGGCTGTGGCCGCGGGTGGCGCTCGAGCTCGGACGGGCGCTGCTGGCGCGAGGCGCACCGGCCTGGCTCACCCGCGAGGGTGCGCGACTGCTCCCGCCGGAGCAACTGTCGCCCATCCTGCCCGACGGCGTTGACGCGCGGCGAGCCGACACGATCGTCGGTACCCGAAACATCGAGCTCGAGAGCGAGGAACGGCGGCTCTTCGCGCAGTGTGGGGTGGAGCGGGCTAACCCATTCTGGCACTGGCCTGTGCTCGACATGGCGCTCGGTCTCCCGGCCTATCGCCTTCACCGCGACGGCATCGACAAGGTTCTCATCCGGGAGGCCATGCGCGGCCGGTTGCCGGCCAGCGTTCTTGACAGTGGTCGCGTCGGTCTGCTCGGAGGCCTCTTCCTGCGGGGCATCGCCGATCATCGGCAGGAGATCGTTCGGCTGCTTTTCTCCCGGCCGATGTCCGATTGGCAGCGCTATGTCAGGCGAGACTGGCTCGAACGCCGGCTCGCAGCCACCGATACCCTGGGTTTCGGCCACACAATCCTGTGGCGGGTCATCAGCTACGAGCTCTGGGTCCGTCGTGTGTGGGCTCCTGGCGATCTGCCGGAGTAGTGCGGGTTTTCGGGCACCCGCACGACGCCGTCGTCCGAACCATCAGCAGCCGTCGAGCCACGAAGGCACGGTTGTGCGTCGCTCTGACGGGTCGATCAGGTGGGACCGGTGCGCGTCAGTCCACCGAGAAGCTCTGGATCGAGACCGGGAACGGGCCGGTGAAGTCGGCGCCACGGACGTCGGGATAGCCACCGACTGCGACGAGGGAGTAGGTCCCGTCTCCCGGGTTGATCGTGTACAGGTCGTATCGGAGGCCGTACATGGTGCCGTCGGGCATGGCGCTGATGGTCTGGATGTCGCCGGTTCCGCCCACCGACGGATTGATGTCGATACCGGCGCCCGTGACGGTGTCGACGGCAATCAGGCCGGCGGCATTGTCCCACGCGTACAGATTGGCGGTGACGGGGGAGAACGCCAATCCCTGAACGGTGCCGAAACCGATCGCTCCGATCAGGGTCGCGGCGCCTGTGCCGGTGTCGATGGTGTAGAGCTCATCCGACGGTGTGGTGTTGCGAACGGCGTAGAGCGTGCCTCCGTAATCGAATGCGAGCCCGCGGACGTCGATGAACGGAGTGATCGTCGCGACGGTCGTCGCCGTGCCGGTGCTGACGTCCAGGGTCGCCAGCCAGGAGGTGGAGGTTCCGTCCCAGGCGACTGTGTAGAACACCTCCGAGGTGTTCCGGGCGAGCGAGTTGAAACGCGTCTGCCCGGAGGAGCCGATCGCCGTCCAGGCGCCGGTCGTGGTGTCGACGGAGCCGACCTCGGAGTTTGACGTGCTCCAGGTCACGGCGATGACCGTCCCGGCGCGGCCGCTGCCGGCGGCGGCCGGAGCCTCGGGGGATCGGGGCGCGGTCGCGGCGCCGGGAGATCCGTCCGCGTCCATGTCGGGGGCTTCCTCGGCGATGGTGATGCCCGCCACGACGAGCACTGCCAGTGTCACCACGAATGTGTACCTGCGCATGTCGTCTCTCCTTTGGCGCCGAGATCTCGGATATCGGCATCATAGCCGAAGTTCCGGGAGGCGACCAGCAGCGGGATTCGTCGCGAAGGCCGGCGTCAGTTCCAGTGTTTGAGCTGCGGCCAGAGCTCGTCGAGCGAGACGCGCGGATTGCGGCAGACGAAGATCGGCTGGTTCTCCTCGGCCATGCCCCACGGATGCGAGTGACGTCCGGCCTCCTCGACCGAGGCGAAGACCTCACGGAGGCGCTCGGCGCTGCCCTGGGTCACGATGACGACCTCGCCGCTGCAAGAGTCGGGGCCCCAGAACCAGTAGGTCTGGTGCCCGCTGATCGCTCTCGGGAGCCCGTATGACGGCCCGAACAGATTGATCGCACCCGCCTCGCCGTAGTTGTTGGCGAAGATGCACGCGATCGCACGCTCATCCTCGGGCAGACCGTTGTAGATCGCCGCGATGTCGGCCACGAGCTCCGGCCAACCGAACTGATCGCCGAAGTACTGTGGCAGCGGCCCGACGTGGTGAACCTCGGTCTTACCCGGGGCGAAACCGATGTACTCCTGGTAGGCGACGAGGTCGGCCGGCGCCAGAACCGGGATGAACAGCGGCGCCGTGACCGCACCGAGAACGGCCACGGCGGTGAGGACGGCGGCACGGGCCAGGCGCCCGGGCCACCGTCCGGACGCTGCATCGAACCACCCTTCGAGGGCGACGCCGCCGGCGGCGAGAACGAGGGGATAGACCGGCGCCGCATAGTACGACTTGCCGTTGAGCACGAGCAGGGTCGCGACCAGAGCCACGAAGGTCCAGCCGACGATGCGAAACCCGCGGCCCCGTCCGATCAGCAGGAACCACAGCCCGCCGATCCACACCGGCGCCAGCACCGGATGGACGATCACCACCTGCTCGGCCAGGAAGGCCAGAGGTGACAGGACGATGTTCTTGCCGATCGCGCGTACGGTTCGCAGGTCCTCCAGAGTCGGAAAACCGTGCTGCATCTGCCACACGAGGTTAGGCAGGAAGAGCAGGCCGGCGATGGCGGCGCCGAGCCAGATCCAGCGCCGCCCGAGCTCGCGGCGAAGCGGGGTGAGGAGCAGGGCGACAACAACCGCGAAGCCGAAGAAGGCCATGGAGTGTTTGTTTTCGAGCCCAATCCCGGCAATCGCGCCGAAAGCCAACCACCACCGGGAGTCCCCAGACCGCACGATGTGGACGACCACCAGCGCGCAACCGGTCCAGAACAACGGTTCGAAGGCATTCATCGTGAAGAGGCTCGACAGGACGAGGAAGATCGGAGAGATGATGATTGCGATTCCGGCCAGGCCCTGGGCGAATCGTCCACCGCCGAGCTGGCGGGAGAGGATCACCGTCAACGCGACGGTTGTCGCCCCGGCCAGCGCCGGCACGAGTCGCACCAACGGCAGCGAAGCCCCGAGCGAGACCAGGGCGCGGCCAACGAGGCCCACCAGCGGTGCGTGATCGACGTAGCCCCAGGCCAGGTGGCGACCGCAGTCGAGGAAGTAGAGCTCGTCGCGGAAGTAGCCGTAGCGCCCGAGCAGCGGCAGGTGGATGACGAGCTTGACGGCGATCAAGGCCAGCAACAATCGTCGATCCAGAGGCTGCAATGCAGGCAAGGGAACGAGCCCTCGGTCGACTCCTGATGTGGTCATGGCTCAGTGTACCCTCGCGCCGGGGATCCAGGCGCATCATGTCGCTTCACGGCGACTGCCTCTCCTCCGAGAAGGTCGATTGGTGACCACCGTCGCGAGTGCAGGTTTCGGGAAGATTGACACGATGCTTTGGGAGACATAGGTTTTGAGATGTCCTCTTCGTTCGGACTGCATGAGCGGGGGCTGGTGCGCCGTGGTGGGAGGCGCAGCTGACCGGCCCCGCCAACGGTACTTCGTTGAGCTACGGGGTGCTTCGGGGGGCTGGATGCGCGTTAACGGTCACGAACGGGACAGGACTGCCCACCCTCGCGGGCGTTGCGGGTGGTTGGCCTGCTGTCGATCGCACCGCCGGCGCGCACCGGGTGAGGCCTCGAGACTATGACGGCCTTCAATGCCGAGCACGTCGTAGATCGGATCTACGAGGCCGTGTCGGATGGCGATCGCTGGCCTGATGCTCTGGAGGCTGCAGGTCGGCTCCTCGACGCCGATGCGATGCTCCTTTTGTACTGCGATGTTGCCACCGGCGTCCCGCAGGTGATCGCGTCCATCGGCCTTGACGGCAAGACCGCGTCCGGTCTCGATGTCGGTCGTCTCGACGACGACGAGCTTCTCCGGGAGTCCATGAACGTGTCCGTGGGTACGGTCGTTTCGCGAACCTTCTCCATGGAGAACCCGACGACCCGGACCACGATCATGAGCCGGAACGCGGCTCGACGAGGACAGGCCCAAGTCGCGGGCGCCGCCGCTGTCAGGGGCGCCGAGATCTACGCGTCGCTGTGGATGGCCCGTTTCGAGAACCGGCCGCCATTCTCGAACCGCGATCTCAATCTGTTCGGCGATCTCCTGCCCCACGTCGCCAGGGCCATGACCGTGCACCACCGCATCGCCCGGGCCGAGCTCGAGGCGAACATGGCCACCGGGGCCATTGACCGCGTTGCGGTCGGAATGGTGTTGCTCGACGCTTCCGGCAGGGTCGTGATCGCCAATCGCGAGGCGCGGCGGATCTTCGATCTCGGGGACGGCATCGGCGTGGCCGGACGGCAGCTGGTGGCGGCGGACGGCAGCCAGACAGCGAAGTTGCGTCGACTCGTTCGAGACGTCGGCGACCTCGGGGCCGGGGCCGCCGACACCGAACCTCCCGGTGGCGCCGCCATCAGGATCGGCCGTCGAGATCGCGACACCGACTACCACCTCGTGGTCCTTCCTTTGCCCCGGCGGTGTCAGCCCAGGGACGCTGCGGGCGCGGTTGCCGTGCTTTTCATCACCGATCCGAAACGCGGGCACGGGCCGGTCGACTACCTGTGCGGGGACCTCTATGGACTGACCACAGCCGAGACGCGGCTGCTTTCCATCTTGCTCGAGGGCTACGGCCTCACCGCGGCTGCGGACCGACTCGGGCTGTCGCGCAACACCGTACACTCACAGCTAGCATCGGTCTTCCAGAAGACCGGCACCCGAAGTCAGAGCGAGCTGCTCCGGCTCATTCTCGGGGGGATCGCTCCCATCAAGGAGCCGGATGTCGAATCGGGGTACACCCTGCCGTACCGGGAGCCACGACATCCGAACGACTGAGCCCGGGTCAGAAACGCGCCATATTTCGTGGGCTGCTTTGTTGGTGCTCGGACTCGGCGCCCTACCCGCTCTTGTTGTGGCTGCGGGCGTCCCGTCCGGAATGCGATGTGTTTCGGGCTCCCCCGGCGAATCCGAGGTCGATCTACAATCACAGACATGAGCCGATCGGTCGTCTTACTGCTCGCGCTGGCGGTCGGCTGCAGCGGCGGAGGGTCCTCCGGTCGCGACGTGATTCCGGCTGCCTCGGAAGCAGAGACGCCCGCCGTTGGCGACAGGTACCTGATCTACCTGCACGGCAGGATCATCGAGGACCAGGGGCCGCGTGCGATTCACCCGAGATTCGGGATGTACGAGTACCCTGAGATCCTCGAAGCGTTCACCTCTTCCGGGTTCCGGGTGTCGAGCCGGCAGCGGCCGGCGGGATCCCGCCCGCCCGAGGCTGCCCGAGACACGGCTGCCGAGGTTCGCCGACTTCTCGATGCGGCCGTGCCTGCCGATGCCATCACCGTGGTCGGCTTCTCCAAGGGGGGCATGATCGCGGTTCTCACCGCCGTCGAGGTTGACGATCCACGGGTCAACTACGTCTTCATGGCCTGCTGCGGTCCCTGGATCGACTCTTTGTTCGAGGATCCAGAGCGTCGGATCCGGGGCCGTATGCTGTCGATCTTCGAGGCCAGCGACGACGTCGGGTCGTGTGCTGCACTCTTCGCACACGCGTCGGCGGACTCAGTCACTTCCGAGGTGGAGCTTCACCTCGGAGGCGGTCACGGCGCCTTCTACGGCCCCCGGAGCGGGTGGCTCGAACCTGTGGTCCGGTGGGCGAGGGGCGACGATCCGGGTTGACCCGGACTATTCACGAGCTTTCTGCTGCGGCCGACGATGCATCTGCCCTGGCGGCGTTTTCTCACCTCGGGGTGCTCGACAACCTGTCAACAAGGTTGCCTCCGCGCCCCAAGCTGAAAGAACGCGGCCAGCATCGGCGCCTCGTCGCCCTCGCGACGAAGCCTCATGAACAAGTCCGGGTTATCTCTCCTTTCACGACGTGGCGTGCTCGGCAGCCCAGTCCAACCAACGGCTGGTCCACTCATCGGGCTGATCCCAGAAGTCACCGATGGTCTCCGGGCCCATCGCGTCGCCCGAGAGGTGGCGCAGCAGCCGAACGACCTGGTAGCGGAAGTCGTCCTGGGCGCTTTGCTCGAGCTTGTGGGCGAGCCGGGGGACCGCCGCGTCGTTGCTCCATCCGTGGTCGATGAGACCGCTGACCAGCTCGCTCGCGATCTGCTCGTCGGAGGTCGCAAGCAGGGCGTCGACGTAGCCGTCGGCGTGGTCGCCCGGATCACAGCTCGCCAGGGTCGATGCCGCATGCCATCGAGTCATCTCGTCCTCGCTCGCAATCAACGGCAGCAGGAGGCGAGGCAACGCGTCCGGGTCGGTCTGCAGCAGGGCGCGCGTTGCCGGCGGGACCAGATCTGCCTCGCCATCCCGCAACGCCTGCTTGAACAGCTCGTCGTTGCCCTCGGGCCAGTGATCAGCAAGCCCGTCGAGGACCAGGAACCGAGCGGTTCCGCGGACGTCTCGGGCGAGCGCCTGGAGGGGTTCGCGAGCCGCAGGATCCTCGGTGCGAGAGAGCACCTGCAGCGCCGGAAGGTGGCCGTTCCGGGCAAGCTCAGTGAGCCTCGGGACCAGGGGCGCGACGCTCAGCTTCGAAAGCTCATCGACCACAGTGCTGGTGGTCGTGGATGCACCCTCGTCGGAGAGCCTCTCCTCCGCGAGCCAGTCCATCAGGATGTCGCAGGCGCGATCACCCCCGGACCGTGCCAGACCTCGTGCCAGCTGATCCCGATCAGCGGTGAATGACTTGGACCGACCAAGCTCGGCGAAGATGTCGAAGCTCTCGGGCGCTCCTTCCAGGACGAGTGCGTTCAAGGCCTCATTGTCATGGCGACGGCTTCGCTCGGCGAGGTAGGCGAGCGCGTCGGGGTCGCGTGTGTGGGCCAGCTGCCCGAAGATCGCGTCTCGGTGATCGCGCCCGGCGTTGCCGTCGGCGAGCTCGAGCAGGGCGGCACTGGCCTGGGGCGGCGGGAACGATCCGATGGCTGAAATCGCGGCCTGGGCGACGGAGCTCTCCTCATCGACGGCGGCATCGGTCAGAGTCCCGAAGGCGGGTTCGAAGCGGGTGGCGGCCAGGTACTCGGCCGCCATCCTCCGAATGCCGTTTGGAACCTCGACGTCAGCCAGGAGCTTCTGCGCGTGCTCTCCGAGACCTTCGGTTCCGAACCGGGCCAGGTGGTAGAGACAGACTGCGAGGAGGTCGCCGTCCCGGAGGCTGCGACCGACGTTGATCATCGCTCCGGCGGCGCGGTCCGGGTCGATCTCGGCGAGCCAGTTGGCCGCGAAGATCCTGGTCACCTGATTGGTCTCGGGGACGATCAGCATCTGCTCGAGTCGATCGGGTTCGAGCAGGACGATCTCCTGGCGGTTGACCGTCCACGCTTCGGCGTCGGCCTGCGGCGGCGCGAAGTAGAGCACCCAGCGGAAGCGGGCCGGCGGCTCGTTGCCGCGCTCGACGATCAGCTCGGGCAACACGACACGGACGCTCGCTCGGTGCTCGTCTCGCACCCAAGCGCCGACCGGGAGGTCATCGGTCATGGTACGGCTCTCGCCCGCCTCGAGACCGCCGAAACTGATGGCTTCAGCGTTGGCATCCGGCGAGTCCGAGAAGGTGATGCCGACGGTGTTCCCCCGTTGGAACGACGTGCCGCCGCCGGCGTAACGGATCTCGGAGTTGGAGAGGGAGTAGTACGAGGCACGGCGGACTGCCGCCATGTCTTCGAAGCCGGTCTCCTCGAGTCTGGGCACGCTTCCCTCGGCGGCGGTGACGACGAGGACTCCGTCGAAGGTCCCCCCCGAGGCGTCGGACTCGACGAGGATGAGGTCCTTGCCGAAGGTGATCGGGAAGGAGCTGCGGTTCTCGAGGGTGACCTCGAGCTCCCAGGCCATGTAGCTTCGGTAGCTCATTCCCATGTACTCGGTTCGGCTGTCGGGGGTTGCGGTCCCGGTGGCTGTCAGCGAAGCCTGCAGCGCCTGGTCGATCTCCTGAGGGCTTGCCGGCGTGACGCCACAGCCGGACGTGACGAGAACGGAGATGAAGGCGCAGGTCAGAAGAAGACGGCGAACGACTTTCGTGCTCGGTGCCATGGGGACCCTCCTGAGGATGCCTCGCGATCGATCAGCTTCGACAACAGCATGATCCGTGCCAGCTCCGGGTCGCTCCGACCGCGCTGGCGGGTCAGCAGTCCATTCCCCGTGGGGTATGGCGGATACACCCGCGGCATCACCCGAATGGGCGATGACTCTCGCTACGCACCGACCGATTCTGTCGACAGGGATCTGAACATCGTCGATCGGGCTGACGGTGACCGCCGCAGCCGAAACGACCGCGACGCGGCGAAAGGAGAACGAACATGTTGGGCCCAGGAGATCCGGCACCCGACTTTTCGGGACACGACTTCATCAACGGAGGGACCTTTACGCTCTCGGATCACGCCGGGAAGACGATTCTCGTAGTCTTTGCGGCGTACTGGTGAGGCTACTGCAACTCGGAGGTTCCGAGTCTGCAGAATATCTGGACCAAGTACCAATCTCACGACGTGGTCGTTGTCGTCGTCCACGCAGCCGGCACCGAGGCGAACGGGCTGGCCTGGTTGTCCGGCCACGGGGTCACCTTTCCGGCGATTCAGGATGACGAGCCGTGGACGATTTGGCCGTCGTACGCGGAAGGCGACTACTACTACCCCCAGGGCTACGTCATCGACCGGAACATGGTCGTTCACCGGGTCATCCCGGGTGGGGCGCCCGAGGCAACGATCGAGGGGTACATTCTCGATGCGATCTACGATCGCGAGCCGGTCGACGTCGAGCTGGTGATGGACGTGTCGTCGAGCATGAACGCGCCGTCCACCGGCGACTCCAAGCTGACGATGATGAAGAACGCCACCAAGTTGGTTACCGATTTCCTGGTCGACCACGGCCAGCCGGCGGATCGGATGGGCCTCGTGTGGTTTACCGACGGCGCAAGCGAGTACCAGGATGCGGTGGGTGACAAGCTGCTCTCGGTTCCGGCGAGGTTCGGCGAGATCAAGGCCCAGATCGACGCCCACACGACCGGAACCTGCACGGCCATGGGTGCGGGTCTGCAAACCGCCTACTCGACGCTTTCGGCCAGCACCCATCAACGGGCCGTGGTCCTGTGCACCGACGGCATGCAGAACATCGAGCCCAAGGTGACGACCGTCGCCGGTCACCTCGAGATCGTCAACAGCGGCGGTTGGTTGTGCGGTCCCCACTCCGGCGTCGCAGAAGCTCCAGGCGTCGACATCGCATCCCATGACACGGTGGTCAATACGATCGGAGTCGGGATCGCGGCAACCTACGAGCCCCTCCTGCAGGAGCTGGCGAACCAGACCGGAGGCGTCTACCTCGGGACCCATGATCCGGCCACCGACCTCGACCTGTTGTACTTCGTCGACCTCTGCAATGCGCTGGCCGGAGGCTCGCCCGCCATCGTCCACCACAACGCGGGAGTCCTCGACGCCGAGCGGTGTCGCGCGGTCGAGAGCTTCAAGCTCAACCGGTCGGCGCGCAAGTTCTCGGCAATGCTCGCCTGGAAGCACGCCACTCCAGGCAGTCTGACCTTCTGGCTGCGTTCACCGTGCGGCCAGATTCTCGACCTCCATGCCGAGATGAAGAGCTTTGACGACCACTGCATCGCGACCGTTTACCTGCCTCGCACGGAGCAGGGGGCCGCGATCGAGTCGGTCGGGACCTGGCAGATGGTGGTCAGGGGCGAGACCGGCCAGCCGTCGACCGAGTATCACGCCTTCGTCATCGCCGAGGACTCGGAGACCAGGTGGCACATCGAGGTTCCTCACAAGCCGTACCAGGTTGGCGACCTCGTGCAGATCGGGGTCGTCCTCGAGGAGTCGGGGAAGCTCGTCAAGAAGGTACGTGAGATCGCCGTCGAGGCGGCCGTTCCTCGGGTGCCGGTGGCCGAGCTTCTCGCGAAGATCGAGCTGCCGGTGTCGCGCCAGGTGGTCCGAAGGGTCGGCCGAAGCAAGTTCGAGCAGGACCCGCTCGCTCTGAAGCTCGAAGCGATGATGGAGGACCCCAACCTGAGCCAGAGACTGATGCCGGTCCGCAAGCGCTTGTCGCTGGCCGAGGGGACGCTGTCCTGCACCTTCGGAGATCGTGAGCTCAAGGCCGGGGTTCCTCTCACCGCATCGGGTCTCAATACCTTCAAGGTCTCGATCCTGGCCGAATCCAAGAGCAATGGACCGATCGCCCGGACGAGCGTCGTCTCGGTCCATGCGCGTCCGGGCAAGGTCGATCCGAAGCTGTCGGCGGTGGGCGTGTCCGCAGTGGCGACGCGGGAGGCCTCCGGGACCTTGCTCACCGTGACGCCCCGGACCGTCGACGGTCACCTGGTCGGGCCGGGCCACGGTCACCTCCTGACCGTTGCGGCAACCCAGCGAACGACCGGGGTCGAGGTCTCCGACATGATTGACGGGACCTACCAGGTCCTTGTCACACCACCCGCGAAGACGGCCAAGGGCGGTCGACAGGTGAACCTCAGGTTCGACGGCACGACCCTCTGGAAGGGCGCCGTCTGAGCAGACACTTTTCGGCGCCTGCGGGT
>Ga0316576_10001541_pt1 | contig 12466 bp, 9 predicted proteins | sample S0NA_FD_203075 | JGI IMG/M metagenome (GOLD analysis project Ga0316576, IMG submission 203075) | Rhizosphere microbial communities from salt marsh grasses in Alabama, United States - S0-2_050615r3r5 | ecosystem: Host-associated > Plants > Roots > Rhizosphere | place: USA: Alabama | collected... | reverse complement strand
GGCGGTCCGTCGGCGATCAGGCAGCCGGCGAGCAGCATCACCCGCTCGGCCCGCATGGCTTCCTCGAGATGATGGGTGGAGAACACCACGGTGGCGCCGGCGGCGACCTCGGCGTCGATGATCGACATGATCGTCTCCTGGCTCGGGAGGTCGAGCCCGGTGATCGGCTCGTCGAGCAGGAGCAGCCGGGGCGAACCGATCAGCGCCTGCGCGACCAGCACGCGCTGGCGTTGCCCACCGGACAGCTCGCTGAACGAGCGCCGGAACAGATCGGTGACCTCGAGCCGCTCGGCGACCTCGCGGATCTCGGCGCGGTCCTCCCGGCCGATCCGCCCGAGCAGACCGCGCGCGCGATAGCACCCCATGCGCAGCACCTCCTCGACCGGCAGCGGCATCCAGTCGTGGTGCTCGTGCTGCTGTGCGATGAACGCCGCCTCGATGCCCGCCGCCCGTTCGACGCGGCCGGTGGTCGGCTCCTGCAGCCCGCCCAGCAGCCGCAACACCGTGCTCTTGCCGCTGCCATTGGCGCCGACGAGCGCGATCGAGCTGCCCTGCGAGAACGTCACGGTGGTCGTGTCGAGGGCCAGGACGTCGGCGTGGCGCACCGACACGCCGACGAACCGGGCCAGGACGTCGTCGGTGGTCTCGATCACGGCACCCAACGTACCGCCGGTTGGAATGAGAGTGGTTCTCACTATCATGAGTTCGTGCATCGCCCCCGGCTCACCGTCACCGCGCTGGCGACGACCGCGTTGCTCCTCGCCGCCTGCGGTTCCGACGAGACCGGTGGGTCGACAGGCGGTGACACGGACGTCCCGTTGGTCGTGGCGACCACGAGCATCTGGGCCGACGTCACGTCCAACGTCGCGTGCGAAGGGCTGGCACGCGTCGAGACGGTCATCCCCCGCGGCGCCGACCCGCACTCGTTCGAACCGTCGCTGCGCGATCGAGCAACGCTGGATGGTGCCGACCTCGTGATCGCCAACGGTCTCGATCTCGAGGAGTCGTTGGCCGACACCGTCGACGCGGTCGAGTCGGACGGCGTGCCGGTCGTGCGCATCGGTGAGGATCTGGACCCGCTCCCGCTCGACGACAGCGCACACGACACCGACACCGATCACGATCACGGCGGCGACGACCCGCACGTGTGGTGGGACCCCGCTCGCGTCGCGGTTGCCGTACCGATCATCGCGGACGCCCTGGTGGACGTCGGCCTCGATCGGGAGCGGGTCGACGCGTGCGCCGAGCGGTACATCGACGACCTCGCCGCCCTCGACGACGACGTGGCTGCCATCGTGGCGACGCTGCCCGCCGACGAACGCATCCTCGTCACCAACCACGACTCGCTCGGCTACTTCGCCGACCGATACGGCTTCGAGGTGATCGGCACCGTCATCCCGTCATCGAGCTCGCTGGCGGCCCCCAGCGCGTCCGAGCTCGACGATCTGGCGGAAGCGATCCGAGCGAGCGGTGTGCCGGCGATCTTCGCCGACGCCCAGAGCTCGTCGACCGACGCCGACGCGCTCGCCAGCCGACTCGGCGACGTCGAGGTCGTGAGCGTGCTCACCGGAACCCTCGACGACGCGGACACCGATGCGGGCACCTACGTCGGCTGGCTTCGATCCAATGCGACCACGATCGTGGACGCGCTCGGCGGGGGCAGCTGACCGATGGAGTTCGTCACCGATCCGTGGGGCTGGTGGGTGACGCCCTTCGTCGACTCCGAGCTGATGCGCGACGCGCTGCTCGCCGGCTTCCTCACGGTCGTGACGACGTCGCTGGTCGGCACCTGGGTGGTGTTGCGCGGCATGAGCTTCCTCGGCGACGCGCTGGCGCACGGTGTCCTGCCCGGCATCGCCATCGCCTTCATCATCGGCGTCGACACCTCACTCGGCGCGCTGGTCGCCGCGGGCGCCATGGTCGCCGGGATCACGGTGATCCGGCGCCACTCCCCACTCCCCGACGACACGTCGATCGGAGTCCTGTTCGTCGGGTTCCTGGCGCTCGCAGTGGTGATCATGTCGACGCAGCGAGCCTCCTACACCGGTGACCTCAACCGGTTCCTGTTCGGCTCGATCACCGGGCTCGACAACTCGGACGTGATCCGGCAGGCGGTCGCCGCCGCGATCGCTCTCGTCGTCGTGATCGTGCTCTACCGAGCCTTCCTCGTGATGACCTTCGACCAGTCGCTGGCGTCGATGCTCGGATTGCGCCCAGGCCTCGCCCAGGCCGCGCTGCTCGCGCTGATGGCGATCTCGATCGTGTCGTCGTTCCAATCGGTGGGCAACCTGCTCGTGTTCGCGTTCCTCATCGCGCCGCCCGCGGCGGCGACGCTGCTGGTCCGGCGGGTCCCGATGATCATGGTCGTGTCGGTGGCACTGGGGACGCTCGCCTCGGTCGTCGGCCTCCTGGTGAGCTACCACCACGCGACCGCCGCGGGCGCGACGATGGCGCTCACCTCGGTGGTCGTCTTCTTCGTCGTGCTCGCCGGAACCGTGGCGCGCCGTTCGTTCGATCAGCGCCGGGCACTCGCGCCGACGCACGGCTGGGGCGCTCACGAACGGCAGTCGGCGCAGCGTCCGTAGAGATCGATCGTGTGATGGGTCGCCTCGAACCCCTCGGCGCGCGCCAGCTCGTCGAACGCCGTGCCGAGCTGGCGTTCGAGCGCCGGTGTCAGGGTGACGTCGCGGACCGAGCCGCAGTTCTCGCAGATCAGGTGGTGATGGTGCTCGGTGAGATCCTCGGCGAGCTCGTACCGGGCATGGTCGGCCGAGTGCACCAACCGACGGACCACACCGACCTGCTCCATCACGGCGAGGTTCCGGTACGCCGAACTCTGAGCCAGGTTCGGCGAGAGGTCGATCAGTTCCGGCAGCGTGACCGGGCCGTCGGCCGACGCCAGCGCGTCGACGACGGCACGGCGACCGGCCGTGTAGCGCTGGTCGCTCTCGTCGAGACGGTCACGGACGGTTCGATGGATCTCGGCGTGGGCGGGTGACACGGTCAGGGTCCTCAGCCGCGGTAACCGCTCGTGATCGGCATGCGTCGATCCTTGCCGAACGCCTTGCGGCTCACCCGCACACCGGGCGGCGTCTGGCGGCGCTTGTACTCTGCGATGTCGACGAGCCGCGTGATGCGACGCACCATCTCCTCGTCGTGGCCGAGTTCGATGATCTCGCCCGCGGTCCGGTCGTCCTCGACGTACAGCCGCAGGATCGGGTCGAGCACGTCGTAGGGCGGCAGGCTCTGGTCGTCGCGCTGGTCGGGGCGCAACTCGGCCGACGGCGGCTTGGTGATCACCGACTCGGGCACGACCTCGCGTCCCGCCGTGCGGTTGACGTGACGACACAGGTCGTACACCCGGGTCTTCAGCACGTCCTTGATGATCCCGAACCCGCCGACCGAGTCGCCGTAGATCGTGAAGTAGCCGACGGCGATCTCGCTCTTGTTGCCGGTGGTCAGCGCCATCCAGCCGAATTCGTTGGACAGCGCCATGAGCAGCAGGCCACGGCACCGGCTCTGGATGTTCTCGAGTGTCAGCCCGGGCTCGCGTCCCTCGAACGACGGTTCGAGCATGTCGAGGTACGCCTGGAACGCCGGTTCGATCGAGATCGTCCGGAAGTCGATCCCGAGGTTCTCGGCCAGTCGTTGCGCGTCGCTCTTGGAGTGGTCGCTCGAGTAGCGCGACGGCATCGACACCCCGTGCACGTGCTCGGCCCCGAGCGCGTCGACCGCGACGCACGCCACGATCGTCGAGTCGATCCCACCCGAGAGCGCGATGACCACGTCGTCGAAGCCGTTCTTGCCGCAGTAGTCGCGCGTGCCGAGCACGAGCGCGTCGTACAGCTCACGGTCGGCGTCGAGGGGCTCTGCGATCGACCCGGCGCGCACGTCGTCGTGCACGACCGCCTCGGGCGTGACATCGACGCTCGGCAACAGCGCGCTGGTGATCCGGCCACGCGGGTCGAGCAGCCGTTTGCGGTACACCGGCGGCACGGGCACGTCGACGATCAGGAGATCCTCGACGAACTGCGGCGCCCGGGCGAGCAGGTTGCCCTCGTGGTCCAGGACCACCGAACCGCCGTCGAAGACCAGCTCGTCCTGTCCGCCGATCTGGTTGACGTACACGATGGCGGTGTGCGAGTCGGATGCGCGGGTGGCGAGCATCCGCTCGCGTTCGGCGCCCTTGCCGGCGTGGTAGGGCGAGGCATTGATGTTGATGCTCACTTCCGCGCCGGCGGCTGCCTGTTCGGCGACGGGACCGAAGGGGCTCCAGATGTCCTCACAGATCGAGACGCCGACCTTGACGCCGCCGATCACGTACAGCTCGAGCGGATCGGACTCGTCGCCGGGCGTGAAGTACCGGGCCTCGTCGAACACGGTCGTGTTCGGCAACAACCGCTTGCGGTACGTCCCGAGGAGCTCGCCGCCCGCGCAGACCGCCGCCGCGTTGTAGAGATCACGGTCCTGGTCGACGAAGCCGACCACGGCGGCGCACCGCCCGGTTCGAGCGGCGAGCTTCGACAGCACCTCGAGGTTGTCGGCGACGAACCCGGGCTTCAGGACGAGATCCTCGGGTGGGTATCCGGTGACGGACAGCTCGGGGAAGGCGACGACGTCACACCCGGCCGCTTCGGCGCGATCGTACGCGTCGAGCAGCCTCGCGAGGTTGCCGTCGAGGTCGCCCACGGTCGGGTTGAGCTGGGCGAGCGCCACTCGAAGCACCGTCACGAACGCTGAGGCTACCGGTGCTGGTGCACGGGGATCTCGCTGCACGTTCTCGCTGCACGATCACGGCGCTGATCTGGCACTATGGCCGTGTGGGTATCGGTCGAGTGGCAATCGTCGGATTGCTGCTCGTGTCCGCCTGTTCCCCCAGCAAGGGTCCCGAGTCGATCCCCCTGCCGACGTCGCCCGACACGACCAGCACGACGACGTCGAGCACGACCACCACGACCTCGACGACGCTCGTGCCTCCCCGTTACGAAGCGACGATCCGTCGTACCACCGACGGCGTCCCGCACATCAGCGGCGAGACGGCCACCGACGTCTCCTATGGTCAGGGATGGGCCAGCGGCGAGGACCACGGCTGCACGCTGATCGACCAGATCCTCAAGGTGACCAGCACGCGTTCCGCCGCGCTCGGACCCGGACCCGAAGGCGAGAACGTCGACAGCGACTTCGCCTGGAAGGCGATCGGGATCGCCGAGATCGCGGCGGCGGACTTCGATGCCGCGTCCCCCGAGGTGACCGAGCAGTTCGAAGCGTTCGCTGCCGGCTGGAACGACCAGCTGACCGACACGGGCGGTCAACGTCTCACGGGCTGGTGCGCCGACGCCGACTGGGTCCGGCCGATCACTGCGGTGGAGGCATACACCTATTCCAGATCGATCCTCCTGCAGGCGAGCAGCTCGGCGATCATCGACTACATCGGGTCGGCACAACCGCCCACGGCCGAGACCGCCGCGCTGCGCCGGCCGGCGACCGATCCGCGCTCCATCGATCTCGAGACATTCGCGACAGCGGACCTCGGTCTGCGCGACGACGCAGCGCTTGCCAGCAACGGCTGGGCGATCGGCAGCGAGCGGGTCGCCGGCAACGACGGCGGCCTGCTGCTGGCGAACCCGCACTTCCCGTGGGAGGGCGAGCTCCGCTTCGCCGAGGTCCAGCTGACCATTCCCGGCGAAGCCGACGTGTACGGCGCGCAACTGCTCGGCGTGCCGGGCGTCGGCATCGGCTTCACCGAGGGAGTGGCGTGGACGCACACGGTGTCGGCCGGCAAGCGAATGACCGGCTACACGCTCACGCTCGATCCGACGTCGCCGACGTCCTACCTGGTCGACGGGGAATCGGTACCGATGACATCGAGCGAGGCGACGATCGACATCCTGCGGCCGGACGGCACGGTCGACACCGAGACCCGCACGCTGTGGCGCAGCGAATACGGCCCCATCTTGGATTTCCCCGGCGTCGGGTGGACGGACACGACGGTCCTGACCTACCGCGACGCGAACATCGACAACGACGAAGCGATCGAGCAGTACGCGCGAACGCCCTTCATCCAGAGCGTCACCGACCTCCAGGCGCTCAACGCGGAGTACCAGGGGATCCCTCTGTTCAACACGGTCGCCGTCGGTGACGACGGCACCACGTGGTACGCCGACACCTCGGCCACGCCGAACCTCAGCGCCGAGGCCGAGCAGGCGTACCTCGAGTCGCTCTTCACCGATCCCCTGGCGCAGGCCGCATACCAGATGGGATTCGTCCTCCTCGACGGTTCGGACAGCCGGTTCCGGTGGGAGGTCGTCGAGGGCGCACGCGATCCGGGTCTGGTGCCGTTCTCCGAGATGCCGATGGTGCAACGCACCGACTACGTCTTCAACGCCAACGACAGCTTCTGGGTGCCGAGCGCGGAGTTCACCCTCACCGGTCCCTACTCGATCCTGCACGGAACGCAGAACAGCCCGCTCTCGATGCGCACCCGCCAGAACGCCGCCGTGCTCAACGCGGCCAACCCGACCGGTCTGGCGGGACCCGACGGGCTGTTCGACGCCGACGAGGTGCGCACCGCGGCGTTCGACAACACCGGCCGAAGCGCCGTCCTGCTCCGAGCCGCCGCCGTGAACGCGTGTCGCACCACGCCCCTCGTCGACGTGCCGGATCTGCTCTTCGACGACGGCACCGTCAGTCTGCCGGCCGCGACGGTCGACCTCACGGCGGCCTGTGACGTGCTCGCCGCGTGGGACGGCGTGTACGACCTCGATCGATCGGGCCCGATGATCTGGCGTGAGACGATGAGCCGATTCGACAGCGACGCCTTCACCGGCGCCGGCCCGCTCTTCGCCGATGCCTTCGATCCGAGCCGACCGACGGTGACGCCGATGGTCCCGGCACCGGACACCGGGCCGCTGCTGCAGGCGATGGCGCGCGCCGTCCAGACGATGGGCGAGGCCGGCTTCGCCGTCGACATCACGCTCGGCGCCTCGCAGTTCACCGAACGGTCCGAGACGCGTATCCCGATCCACGGGGGCAACGGCGTCGACGGCGTGACCAACGTGGTCACCTGGAGCAACCGGTCGACGTCGAGCGAACCGGCACCGCAGCGCGGCGAGGCGGTCGCTGTCGGGAGTTCGTTGCGCGGCGAGGGATACCGCATCAATTACGGCACGAGCTTCATCATGACCGTCGACTTCACCGGTACGGACGTCCAGGCGTGGTCGCTGCTGGTGTACGGCCAGACCGGCGACCGGACGTCGCCACTGTTCGATTCGCAGACCGTCAAGTTCAGCGAGAAGCAGTGGCGCAAGGTCGCGTTCACCGACGCCGACATCGAGGCCGATCCCGACCTGACGACCGACGTGGTCGTCGGCCGCTGAGCGTCCCCCGGGCAACCTGGCGCATGGCCAGGCAGTTCACACGCCGTTCACAACCGGGCAACGACTCGGCAACCCGACGCTGACACGATGCCGCCTGCCATCGGGCGTCACCGACTCGAAAGCTCTAGGTTGTCGCCCGTACCCCCGAAGACATGGACCGAATTGAGGACAACTGTGGTTTACAAGGCTGAGTACATCTGGATCGACGGAACGGAGCCCACCGCCAAGCTCCGCTCCAAGACGAAGATCATCGAGGACGGCAAGGAGCTGCCGATCTGGGGTTTCGACGGTTCGAGCACGAACCAGGCGACCGGCGACAAGAGCGACTGCGTCCTGAAGCCGGTCGCCAGCTTCCCGGACCCGATCCGTGGTGGCGACGACGTGCTCGTGATGTGCGAGGTCATGCTCGTCGACGGCAAACCGCACCCGACGAACACCCGGGCGGCCGCGGCGCGCACGGCCAAGAAGTACAAGAAGCACGAGCCGATGTTCGGCATCGAGCAGGAGTTCACCCTGATGAAGAACGGTCGTCCGTACGGCTTCCCGCCGGCCGGCTACCCCGAACCGCAGGGTGGCTACTACTGCGGTGTCGGCGAGGACGAGATCCACGGTCGCCCCCTGGTCGAGGATCACCTCGAGGCCTGCCTGGCCGCCGGTCTGTCGATCTCCGGCATCAACGCCGAGGTCATGCCCGGTCAGTGGGAGTTCCAGGTCGGTCCCCTCGGTCTGCTCGACGTGGCCGACCAGCTGTGGGTCGCCCGCTGGTTGCTCTACCGGATCGGTGAGGACTACGGCATCGCCGCCACGCTCGACGCCAAGCCCGCCAAGGGTGACTGGAACGGCGCCGGCGCCCACACCAACTTCTCCACGAAGGAGATGCGGGAGGACGGCGGCTACAAGTACATCGAGGCCGCCTGCAAGGCCCTCGGCCAGAAGGCCGAGTTGCACATCGCGAACTACGGCACCGGCATCGAGGACCGCCTGACCGGCGCCCACGAGACGCAGCGACACGACCAGTTCAGCTACGGCGTGTCCGACCGTGGTGCCTCGATCCGCATCCCGTGGCAGGTCGCCGTGGACCGCAAGGGCTACCTCGAGGACCGTCGCCCGAACGCCAACATCGATCCCTACGTCGTCGCCCGGCTGATGGTGGAGACCGTCTGCGGCGCGATGTGACCGTGCCTGACCATGCCGGGGTGACGGGCCCCGGCTGACCGACCCGACAGGGCGGGGGCTTCGGCTCCCGCCCTGTCGCTTTCTGGACCGATCCGCGAGAGAATCGAGGAATGACCGAGATGCTGGACTCCCAGCGTACGTACGTCCTGCGCAGCGTCGAAGAGCGAGGTGTCCGTCTCGTGCGGCTCTGGTTCACCGACGTGCTCGGCACCTTGAAGAGCCTCGCGATCTCTCCGGCCGAACTCGAGAACGCGCTCGACGACGGGATGACCTTCGACGGCTCGTCGATCGACGGGTTCTCGCGGGTGCAGGAAGCCGACGTGCTGGCGATGCCCGATCCCGACACCTTCGAGTTGCTGCCGTGGGGCGACTCCAAGGTGCCCGAGGCGCGGATCTTCTGCGACATCCATCACCTCGACGGCACGCCGTTCGAGGGTGACCCTCGCCAGGTGCTGCGCCGCCACGTCCGAGCGGCCCACGAGGACGGGCTGACGTTCTACATCGCCCCCGACGTCGAGTTCTTCTACTTCGAGCCGCTCGTCGCGGGACAGCAGCCCGTGCCGGTCGATCAGGGCGGCTACTTCGACCTCACCACGAGCGACGTCACCGGTGAGCTGCGCAAGAAGACGATTCGGACGCTCGAGGCGCTCGGCATCCCGGTCGAGTACAGCTTCCACGAGGACGCTCCGGGCCAGCAGGAGATCGACCTGCGCCACACCGACGCGCTCACGATGGCCGACAGCATGATGACCTTCCGCCTCGCCGTACGCGAGGTGGCTTCACACCACGGCGTGCACGCCACGTTCATGCCCAAGCCGCTCGAGGGCGTCCAGGGATCGGGCATGCACGTGCACCTCTCGCTGTTCCGCGGCGACGACAACGCGTTCTACGACGCCGACGATCCCTACCACCTGTCGCCGACCGCCAAGGCCTTCATGGCCGGCATGCTGCACCACGCCGCCGAGATCACCGCGGTCACCAACCAGACCGTCAACAGCTACAAGCGTCTCGTACCCGGATTCGAGGCGCCGGTGCACATCAGCTGGGCACGCAACAACCGCAGCGGTCTGATCCGGGTGCCCATTCCCAAGCGGGGCAACCCGAACGCGACACGGATCGAGTACCGCTCCGCCGATCCGGCTTGCAACCCGTATCTGGCCTTCAGCCTGATGCTGGCTGCCGGCCTACGTGGGGTGTGCGAGGGCTACGAACTGCCCGACGAGGCCGACGCGAACCTCTTCGAGATCGGCGACGACGTGCTCGCCAAGCTCGGCATCCGCCAGCTCCCGCAGTCACTGGCCGACGCACTGTCCGTGATGGAGGGCTCGACGCTGGTCCAAGAGGCGCTCGGCGAGCACATCTTCGAATGGTTCCTGCGCAACAAGCGCAGCGAGTGGCGCGGCTACAAGACGCAGGTCACGCCGTTCGAGCGGGATCGCTACCTCGGGACGCTGTGACGATGCCGGGACGAGACTCGATCCTGGCTGTCGTTCCCGACCCGGCGTCGCCGGACCTCGCGCGCACGCTCGACCTCGCCGGGTACACGTGGAAGGCCGTGGCAGCCACCGACACCGATGCCCACGACGAACGATGGGCCGGCGCCATCGTCGACATCACCGGCGACCCCGACGCCGGTTGGGGCTTCCTGCGCAGCATGCGCAAGAACGGCGATCGCACGGTTCCCGTCATGTTGCTCGTCGGCGGTGCCCAGCTGGGCGATCTCGAACACCGCGACGAGCTGTTCGACGACTTCTGCCTGACGCCGTTCCATCCGGCCGAACTCGAGGCGAGGCTGCGCCACCTGCTGGTGACCGACCTCGACCTCCACCGCGCCGATCTGGTCGAGTACGGCGATCTCACACTCAACCTCGAGACGTACCAGGCGTCGATCGCCGGTCGACCGCTCGACATGACCTACATGGAGTACGAGCTGCTCAAGTTCCTCGCCCAGAATCCGGGCAAGGTGTTCACCCGCGAGATGCTGCTCAGCCGCGTGTGGGGCTACGAGTACTACGGCGGGGCTCGCACGGTCGACGTGCACGTGCGCCGTCTGCGGGCGAAGCTCGGTGAAGAGCACGCCAACCTGATCCAGACGGTCCGGTCGGTCGGCTACCGCTTCGGCCAGTCACGCTGGGACGCCTGACCCACCCCCGTTTGCGTTGCACTTCGGTCGGCACGGACCGACGAACCCGCGACCCGCGCGTTGGATCAGCGGCCGAGGAAGGCACGGACGGTGTCGGTGACGACGTACGCGAAGACGTCGGCGCCGTCCGTGGTGGGGTGCACACCGTCGCCGCTGAGGACGCCGTCGCCCTCGACGAACGCCGTCCACGGGGCGATCACACTGTCGCCACGCCGCGTCACCCGGTCGCGGATCACGGTGTTCAGCGCCTCCGCGTCGTCGGCCCGGCCACGGATGTAGGTGTCGACCCACACGAGGGCGGCGTCGTCGGGCACCGCGTCGAGCACTTCGTTGACCGCCGCGGCCATGTCATCGGCGCCGGAGTACTGGCTGATGTCGTTCGTGCCGAGCGCGATCACCCACACCTCGTCGGTGTGGTCACCGTCGCCGTTCGCGGCGACGAACTCGGTGACCTTGGCCCCGCTGGGGTTGCCCTGCGACGACATCGCCATTCGCTTGCCGGTCTGGGCCTCGATCGTGTCCTCGAGTTCCAGCAGTCCGTAGCGTTCCTCGAGCGCCGGCGTGGCCCCGACGGTGAGCGAGTCGCCGATCATGACCACGCTGTCGATGTCGGCCGCACGGTCGGCGCGGCCCTCGGCAGCGCCGCTGACCGCTGCCGGGTCGTCGGCGACTCCGAGTGCCGGTTCGGGCAGCTCGACGCCACTGGTCGCCTCGCCCGCCTGGTCGCAGCCGGCCGCGACCAACGGCAGCAGCGCCGCAGCCGCGACGAGAAGGAGCGATCGGGGGGATCTCACGCCCCACAGTCTGCACAGCGCGAGCGGCCGAGCGGTGTCACCCCGCCTGGATGCGGCGGGCGAGTCGGTCGTGGGCGCCCAGCATCTCGTCGAGTCGGTCCGACACGAGCCGGCCGTCGCGGACCACCGGGCGGCCGGCGACGACGGTGTGGCGGGCAGCGACGGGACCACATCGCAGCCATGCCTCGACCGGATCCGAGACCGCTCCGGCGAACGACGGGCCGGTCAGCGGCCACACCGCGATGTCTCCCACCGCCCCCACGGTCAGCGAGCCGATCTCCCCCACGCGGCCGAGACAGCCGGCGCCACCGATCGTCGCCATCTCCAGTGCCATCCGGGCCGTCCCCGCAGCGGGGCCGCTGCGGAGCTTGGCCAACAGCATGGCCTGGCGTGCCTCGAGCCACAGCGACGCCGCGTCGGCCGACGACGAGCCGTCGACCCCGAGCCCGACGTGGACGCCGGCGTCGCGCAGGTCGATCACGGGCGCGATCCCGGACGCGAGGATCAGGTTGCTGGACGGGCAGTGAGCGGCACCGATCCCGGCGGCGCCGAGGCGGAGGATCTCGTCGCGGTCCGGCGTGACGCAGTGCGCCACCCAGGTCCGATCGGTGCACCAACCCGTCCGTTCGAGGTACTCCATCGGCCGGCACCCGAACGTCGCGAGGCTGAACTCGTCGTCCTCGGCATTCTCGGCGAAGTGGGTGTGGAGGCGGACGTCGAGCCGTTCGGCGAGTTCCGCGGTTCGCACCATCAGCTCCTCGGTCACACTGAACGGCGAGCAGGGCGCCAGCGCGACACGGGTCATCGCGCCGAACGAGCGGTCGTGGTGTCGCGCGACGGCGGACTCGCACGCGGCGAGGATCTCGTCGTCGTCGGCCACCACGTCGTCCGGCGGCAGACCACCATCCTTCCGGGACAGCGACATCGACCCGCGGGTCGGGTGGAATCGGACGCCCAGGTCGCGCGCGGCCTCGCTC
>Ga0316576_10001540_pt1 | contig 12472 bp, 7 predicted proteins | sample S0NA_FD_203075 | JGI IMG/M metagenome (GOLD analysis project Ga0316576, IMG submission 203075) | Rhizosphere microbial communities from salt marsh grasses in Alabama, United States - S0-2_050615r3r5 | ecosystem: Host-associated > Plants > Roots > Rhizosphere | place: USA: Alabama | collected... | reverse complement strand
ATGCGCCGCCTCGCCGTCCTCTCCGACGTCGCGATGCTCCGGGGCCGCCTCGCGGAGGCCGAACGGCTCGCCGAGGAGTCCGCGCGGGCGCACGAGCGGGCGGGGCTCCCGAACCCGCGGCGCGCGATGCTGTCGGGACTCGTTTGGGCCGACGCGAACGTGCGCCGGGACCGGGAGGCCGCCCGCCGCCGCCTCGAGGGTCTGCTCGCCGCCGAGCCGCTCGCGGCCGACGACCCGGTGAACCGGAACTACATCGGCACGGCGCTGCAGTGGGCCCGGCTCGGGGACCGGGCGCGCGCGGAGGCGCTCCTCGCGGAGTTCGAGCGGGAGGTGCCGGCCGAGTACCGCGCCGACGTCGAGAACCCGTACCTCGCGATCGAGGGGATGCTCCTGATCCACGAGGGCCGGTACGAGGAGGCGGTCGAGACGCTGAAGAAACGGGAGCAGCGAGGCTGCGTGCTCTGCCGGTACCTGCCGACGGCCTTCGCGTTCGACTCGCTCGGGGCCCGCGACTCCGCGATCGCCTACTACGAGGGCTACGTGGAGGCGAACTGGGACAACCGCCTCGGCTGGGATGACGACACCCTCGCTCCCACTCTCGAGCGGCTCGGCCAGCTCTACGACGAGGCCGGCGACGCGGAGAAGGCGGCGCTCTACTTCGCGCAGTTTGTGGAGCTGTGGGCCGACGCCGACCCGGAGCTCCAGCCGCGGGTCGCGGCGGCGCGGGGGCGGCTCGAGGAGATTCTGCGGCAGCAGGGCTGACCGGTCCGCCGTCCGCCGTCGGTCGTGGTCCATCCGTCGCCCGGCGCGTTCGGGCGCCCTACATTTCCCGGGTTCTGCGGCTTCCCTCGACGCCACCGCCGAACGGGGACGTGACCGACCTACTGGAGATCCTGCGTCCGGCCCTCGCCGGGCAGTACGACGTGCGCCGCGAGCTGGGCCGCGGCGGGATGTCGACGGTCTTCCTGGCGCGCGACCGGAAGCACGAGCGCGACGTCGCGCTCAAGCTCCTGCGGCCGGACCTCGGCTCCGCCGTGGGCTCCGACCGCTTCCTGCGCGAGATCAAGCTCACGGCGGGCCTGAATCACCCGCACATCCTGCCGCTTCTCGACTCGGGGGTGATCGACGAGCTCGTCTGGTACGCGATGCCGTACGTGACCGGAGGTTCGCTCCGGACGCGCCTCGAGAGGCACGGCCCGCTGGAGCTCGGGGAGACGATCCGGATCGCAGGCCAGGTCGCCTCGGCGCTCGACTACGCCCACCGGCTGGGGATCGTGCATCGCGACATCAAGCCGGAGAACATTCTGTTCTCCGAGGGGCACGCCGTCGTGTCCGACTTCGGGGTCGCCCGGGCCGTGACGGTGGTGGACCGGAGGACTCTCACGCGCAGCGGGTTCCCGGTGGGGACGCTCGGGTACATGAGCCCCGAGCAGGCGGCCGGGCGCACGGACCTGGACGAACGCACGGACATCTACGGGCTCGGCTGCGTGGTCTACGAGATGCTCGTGGGAGAGACGCCGGCCGGCTGGCCGATGCCGGAGGATGCGCGGCTCGGTCACTTCCACGAGATTCCCGACGCCCACCGGGCCCGGCTCGACGCGCTTCCGGGCCGGGTCGAGGCCGCGCTGGTCGCGGCGCTCGCCTTCCGGGCGGAGGACCGCTATCCGACGGCGGGCGCCTTCGTCGCCGCGCTGGAGGCCGCCCTCGAAGGGCGGGAGCCGATCGCGGACAGCCAGGTCCGGGCGATCCTCGCCCGTGCGACAGGGGCGGCGCGGGCAGAGGCCGCAGACGCCAGGGAGGCCCTCGCGGAGATCGAGGAGGGCCGGACCCTCACGCTCGGGTCGGTGGAGCAGGCGGCGGCCGAGGTCGGGATCGAGCCGGAGCGGGTCCGGGCGGCGGCCCGGGAGCTGGGGATCGGGGAGGCGGTCGGGGCGGGAGCCGTCGCTCCGGTCTCAGGCGCCGAGGCGGGCATGGCCGCGTCTGCGCCGCCGGCCTCCTCGAGACGCGCGTTGGCCGGACGTTCGGCGCCCGACGTCCGGCTCCAGAGTCACAAGCTGCGCGCGTCGCGGGTCCTCGGGGTAACGGTCGACGAATCGGTTCTTCCCCAGCTCGTGGAGGAGATCGAGGAGGAGCTCGACCTGGTCGGCCACGCGTCCATCGTCGGCAGGACGCTGACCTGGAGCCCGGCGGCGCAGGGATCGGAAGGAAGGCAACTCGTCGTGACGGTGCGTCCGCGCGACGGGGGCACGGAGATCCACGTGGAGGAGCGCTACGAGATGACCTCGGCCCGCCAGGCGGCCCCGGGCCTCGGGGGCGCGATCGGCTTCGTGGTGGGCGGGGCCTTCGCGGCGAGCCTCGGCCTGGCCGACGGGGCGGTCATCGCGATGGCGGCCCCCATGGTCATTCTCGGGATCTGGATGGGCTTCAAGGGGGTCGAGAACACCTTCGTGCAGTCCAGCGCCCCGCAGCTGCAGAGGCTTCTGGACCGCCTGTCGAACGGCTTGCGACCGGGAGGACGAGAGGGATGAGAGGTGAGAGAGATCGGACGCCGGGGAGTCGCGCGGGCGCAGGTTCCGGCACGGGAGTGACGAGCGCGAGGGTGATGATCGTGGCGGCGATGGCGGTCGTCGCTGCCTGCGGAGGCGACCGCTCCGCGCCGCGGCCGGACGACGGCGGAGCGCAGGCCGACTGGGCGCGATACGGATCCGAGGCCAGCGCCGAGATCACGCGGGTCGAGCAGGGCCTGCTCCCGCCGGTGCCCGTGGAAGGGGCGACCGGGTGGACGCTCGCCGAGCGGATGGACCGCTGGAACGTCGAGGCCGTGAGCGTCGCCGTCATCGAGGATGGCGAGATCCGATGGGCGAAGGCGTGGGGGCTCGCGGACCGCGAGGAGAAAATCCCGGCCACGCCCGAGACGCTCTTCCAGGCGGGGTCCATCTCGAAGCCCGTCGCGGCCACGGGGGCGCTCCGGCTGGTCGAGGAGGGCGTCCTCGCGCTCGACGAGCCGATCAACAGGTACCTGCAGAGCTGGACGCTCCCCGAGAACGACTTCACGCGGCAGGAGCCGGTCACGCTTCGGCGCCTGCTCAGCCACACGGCGGGGACGACGGTGCACGGTTTCCCGGGCTACGCCCCCTGGGCGTCGATTCCGACGATTCCGCAGGTGCTCGACGGCGAACCGCCGGCGAACACCGCGCCGGTGCGCGTCGACATCCTGCCCGGCTCGCAGGTCCGCTACTCGGGCGGGGGGACGACGATCGTGCAGCTCGCGATGACGGATGTCACCGGAGAGGCGTTCCCGGATCTGCTGCGCCGGCTCGTGCTCGAGCCGGCCGGCATGGCACACAGCACGTACGAGAACCCTCTGCCCCCGTCGCGCCTGGCCGAGGCGGCGGCGGGCTACCGGCAGAGCGGCGCCGCGGTGCCGGGGAAGCGGCACACGTATCCGGAGATGGCGGCGGCGGGCCTGTGGACGACCCCGACGGACCTAGCGCGCTTCGCGATCGCCGCGCAGCGCTCGCTGCACGGTGAGCCCGGCGGCGTGCTGAAGCCGGAGACCGAGCGGGAGCAGCTGACCCCCGTAATGGGGCAGGCCGCGCTCGGGTTCTTCCTCCAGGACGACGGCGGTGTGACCTACTTCGGCCACAATGGAGCGGACGAGGGCTTTCAGGCGGTCCTGATCGCGAGTCGCGATGGCGGCCACGGCGCGGTCGTGATGGCGAATTCGGACAACGGCAACGCGATCGGCGACGAGATCATGCGCGCGATCGCGACGGAGTACGGCTGGGAGGGCTACCTGCCGGATCCCGTCACCCCGGTCACGATGACCGGGACCGAGCTCGCCCGGTACGCGGGCCGGTTCGCGCTCGGGCCCAATCAGGTCGTGACGCTGACGCCGGGTGAGGGTGCGCTCGACGCCGTGATCACGCTGGCGGACACGTCCCGGATGCTGCCGCTCGGGAACGACGTGTTCCTGTACGAGTCCCGCGGATGGCGCTTCCGGATCCTCGCCGGCGAGAGCGGAGGACGAGCGATCGAGTCGGTGGGCGCCCCCTTCCAGGCCACGTTCCCCCGGATCGAGAGCGAGGAGCTCACGCCGGTCGAGCTGCTCGATGCCGGCCGGACCGCCGAGGCGGTCGCGGCGCTGGAGGCGGCGGGCGCGACGGAGTCGGAGGGGAACGAGCTCGGCTACGCCCTCCTCAACGCGGGGCGCCTCGAGGAGGCGGTGGACGTGTTCGCCTGGAACGCGGCGCGGTTCCCGGATCACGCGAACCCATGGGACAGTCTCGGCGAGGCGTACCTCGCGGTCGGGGACACGGTCGGGGCCGTCCGGGCCTACCGGAGGGTCCTCGAGACGATCCCGGGCGACGAGCAGGCGGACCCTCCCGCCCTCGCGAGCCTGGAAGAGCGGGCCCGCGCGGCGCTGGAGGCGATGGGCGCGAACTGACGGCGCGGTCGGTTCCCGCGTCGCCTGGAGGCGGCGACGGGGAGGGCCGACACGTGCCTTCCCCGTCTCCGCGTGCTTCCTCACGTCCGATTCCCGAATTCCCATTTCGGGACCGGGGTCGCAGGGTGTCGGAGCGCGAGCGTTCCGGGATCGGTCCCGTCGGCCGCGGAACGGGCAGGGATGCTTGCCGCTCCGCCCCCCCGGCCGCGATCTTCCAGCCATGAGCGACGTGCCGCCCCACCATCGCCTGTTCGCCGAGATGAAGCGGCGCCACGTGCTCCGCGTGGCCGCCCTCTACGGCGTCGCCGGGTTCGCGGTTCTGCTCGCCCTGGACCTCGTCGGGAGCGGCATCCGGCTCCCCGTCCTCCTGGTGCGGATCGTCACGGCGGGGGTGCTTCTGGGATATCCGGTCGTCCTGCTCCTCGCCTGGGCCTACGAGCGGACGCCCGAGGGACTCGTCCGGACGGGGAACGCGACCTCGCAGGAGGTCCGCGAGATCGTGGCGCTTCCCGCCACGCGGCGATGGCCGGGCGCGATCCTCGCGATGCTCGGCGTGGCGGCGCTCGCGATCGCCGTTCTCCTCGTCTTCCTCTAGCCGTCCGCTCCCGGCCCGGGTTCCGAGCCGACGTCCGCTCCTTCCCGCAGGGCCCGCCTGTGATACGCGCGCGCCGCGAGCAACGCCGCGCCCGCGAGCAGCGCGAACGAGCCCACGCGATACAGGGCCTCCAGGAAGGCGAGGTCGACGAACACGATCTTGAGCAGGGCCAGGCCGCCCACGACCAGCCCCCCGACTCGCACGGCCTTCCGGTCCCGGCGGAACCCCCGGACGAGCAAGGCGCCCGCGAACAGGAGCCACCAGGCGCTCACGGTGAAGCCGGCCGCGACCGACGACCGACCGGTCTGTCGGAACCACGTCTCGATCTCCGTCGTGACGGAGAGAAGCAGGATCGCCGCCGCGACGATCCAGAGAACGGCCCGTTGGGGAATTCCCCCGACTCTCGCCACGCGGGGATCGGGGGACGTCCACGCCGGCCACGCCGCGAGGACCGTGGCCGCCAGCACCGCGCCGGCCACCGAGGGCCACGTGCCGGTGATGGCGGGGTCTGTCATCGGCCTCGCGGCCGCGAGGTCCGGCAGCGGAAGAACGGCGAGAGCGAGCAGGGCGAGGCTCGAAGCCCGCCCGAGCGAGAGGCCCGGCCCCCGGGTCAGGGCCACGGCGAGAAGCGCGAGCCCGCCCCACGCCGCCGGGCGGAACTCGGCGGCGAGACCGCGCCACGGGGCGAAGGCGAGCGCCGTCAGCCCCGCGACGGCGAGCTCGGGGCTCCGGCGCAGGATCGCGGGGACGAGCCAGGCGGCCCCGACGGCGACGAGAACCCACGCGGCGGTCCCGCGCGCCGCCTCGCCGAACGCGAGAGACACGACCAGCGGCCACGCGGTGGCGGCGAGGGCGAGCAGCCCGAGCTCGAGGCCCTCGGTCCCGCCTGACGTTCGTCCTCCCGGCGTCAGGAGCCGGTCGAGCGGACGCCCGTCGAGGACCGGGACGCCCGCGATCGCGGCCAGCCCGAGAGGGCCGAGCGCCAGCGCCCACCGCGCCGGTGCGCCCTCGACCCCGGCCGCCGCGACGAGCAGGGAGACCCAGGCGAGGGTCGTGGCGGCGATCTCCAGGCCGCGCCATGCCCGGCGGCGCGCGACCGCCACCGTCCCCGTGCCGACGGCGAGCAGGCAGACGGCGAGCGCGAGGTCGTTCGCGTCCGCCATCCCCGCGACGAGCAGCAGGAGATAGAAGCCCGCGAGGACGACGCCGAACGCCGTCCGCCAGCCCCGCCGTGCCGCCGCGCCCCCCCCCGCCGCCGCCACCAGGGCGGCGTAGACCAGCAGGATCTCCGGCGACCCGCCCCGTCCGAGCAGCGGGGGAGCGAGGAACGCGCCGGCCGCGGCGAGCGCGGCGAGCCACTCCTCGGAGTGACGGAGAGACACGAGGAAGACGCCGACCGTGAGAACGAGCAACGCCGCGATCCCCATGGAGGACGGCACGAACCGGAACGGTCCAGCGGCCGCCCACGCGGCCGTGTAGGCGATCGCCGCACCGGCCCCCACGAGGCCCGCCCCGTACCGGCGGAGCCCGCGTCGGAGAAGCGCCTCCCCGTAGACACCCACCCCGAGACCGAGCACGAGCCCCGCGGCCACGCGGACCTCCGGCGAGATCCATCCGCGGTCGAACGCGTACTTGAGCGCCAGGCCGACGGCGGTCACCAGCGCGAGCACGCCGACCACGAGCAGGGCGTTCTGGCCGATCCAGGCCTCGAGGTCGCGGGCCGGGAGAGGGTCCCGGCGTGGGGGCGCCGCGGGCACGGCCGGTGGCTCCGGACCGCGCGACGACGGCCCGGCCGACGCGCGGCCCGGCCGCGGGGCCATCCGGCTTTCCGGCGACGGCGCGGGCCGGTCCCGGCGGCGATCCTCGATCCGCCGCGCCACCAAGGCGACGACGTTCGCCAGCTCTGCCTCCAGCGCATCGAGCCGCGCTTCCAGCTTCTCGATCCGTTCGCGGTCTTCCATTGCACCGCCCGTCCGGGGAAGGGGGTCGAGCGAGAGTGTGCGGGACAATCTATCCTCATCCCGGGGTCGCGGGGCCGCCCTCTTCCTTGCCCATTTCCGGGCCCCGGGGCGATCTTGGCGCCGGACTTCCCCGGAACCGAGGCCGACCCGGAGCCACATGCCAGAGAGTCGAGGATATCAGCGGTTCTTCGCCGAGCTGAAGCGGCGGCGCGTGTTCCGCGTCGCGGCGGCCTACGGTGCCGTCTCGTTCGTCGTGCTGCAGGCGGCCGAACTGCTCGCCGAGGGTCTCCGGCTCCCGCCCGTCGTGCTGACGTCGATCACCGTCCTCGTGCTGCTGGGCTTTCCGATCGCCCTCGTCCTGGCCTGGGCGCTGGAGCGAACGCCCGCGGGCGACCTCCGCCGCACCGACGAGGCCGCGACCGGCGAGCTCGAAGCGATCGTCGCGCAGCCGCCACTGCGGCGCTGGGCGCCGGGCCTTGCCGCGCTGGCCGGCATCGCGATGCTGGCGATCGGGGCCTGGCTCGTGTTCGCGCGCACCGGGGGGACCCCGCCCGGCGCGGACGTCGCGTCGGCCGACACGGCACGCCGGACTGGACTCGGCCTGCCGGACGAAGGGACGGTCACGGTGATCGCCCCGTTCGCGGTGCAGGGCGGGCCGGACGTCGCCTACCTCAGCGAGGGCATGGTGAGTCTCCTCGGCACGAAGCTCGACGGCGCCGGCGACATCCGGACGGTGGACACCCGGGCCGTGATGCACGCGATGGAGCGCACGGGCCTGGAGCCCGGCGATCCCGCCGCCGGGGCGGGGATCGCCCGGGAGTACGGGGCCGACCTGTTCGTCGTCGGCGACATCGTGGAGGCGGGGGGACGGATTCAGCTCTCCGCCGCCCTCTACGAGCTCGGGGGACCGGGCGCCCCGATCCAGGAGGCGAGCGCCGAGGGTCCGGAGAGCGAGATGTTCGGACTCGTCGACGAGCTCGCCGTCCAGCTGCTCGCCGGCGTGTCGGGGGGCGCGGCGGCCCGCGTGCGACGGATCGCGGCGGTCACCACGGAGAGCCTCCCTGCGCTCAAGGCGTTCCTCGAGGGGGAAGAGGAATTTCGACGCGGCCAGTTCGACGCCTCGCTCGCCAGCTTCGGACGCGCGATCGCCGAGGACAGCACCTTCGCGCTCGCGCACTATCGGCTGAGCCTCGTGGCGGAGTGGGCCCTGCAGGACGTCCTCTCCCACCAGGCGGCGGAGGACGCCGTGCGCTGGGCCGACCGCCTCGCGCCCCGCGACCGCCGGATGCTCGAGGCGTACCTCACGAGACGTCGCGGAGACAACCGGGCCGCGGCTGAAGTCTACCGGTCCATTCTCGGCACGTGGCCGGACGAGATGGAGGCCTGGCTCGACTACGGCGAGATCCTGTTCCACGTGAACCCCCTGTTCGGGCGCTCGTTCACCGAATCGAGAGAGGTGCTGGACCGGGTCCTCGCGTTCGACCCGAACCACTCGACCGCCCTCATCCACCTCGCACGCATGGCCGCGTTCGAGGGCCAGCTCGCCCGCCTGGACTCGCTCGCCGAGCGGTTCGTCGCCCTCGACCCCGACCCGGGCCGAACGCTCGAGATCTCGGCCCTCCAGGCGTACGCGACGCGCGATCCGGAGGGGATCGCGGCGGTGGAGGAGCGCATCCGGGGCGCCTCCGATCTCGGGGTGGCGCTCGCCGTGTGGGCGGCCTCGGTCTACGGCGGCGACCTCGAGGCCGGCGAGTCCGTGGCCGCCGCCCTCGCCGCCCCTTCGCGGAGCATCGAGGCGCGCCGCCTGGGACGGGCCTGGCTCGCGTACTTCGCCGTGACCCGCGGCCAGTGGTCGGAGGCGAAGCGCCGGCTGGCCGACCTCGCGGAGCTCGGCCCCGGCGTGGCGCTCGAGTACGAGGCGCTTCTCTCGACCCTGCCGTTCGTGCCCGTGTCGGACGCGGAGCTCGCGGACCTCGCGCGTCGGCTCGAGGCGCTCGATCCGTCCGTCGTGGAGACGAGCGACAATCCGAGCGTGGTGTTCACCTCGCACGACGACCTTCATCCGCTGATCCGCGCGTACCAGCTCGGGCTCGTCCGGGCCCGTCTGGGGGACGTCGAAGCGGCGCTGCGCCAGGCGTCGACCCTCGAGCGAATGGAGCTCCCCGCGACGGCGGGGAGTCTCGCGCCCGACCTCGCGCACTCGGTTCGGGCGGCCGTGGCTCGCACGCAGGGGCGAAGCGCCGAGGCGCTCGGCGAGCTCGAGAGGGCGAGGGCGGACGCGTGGTACGGGCAGACGATGGCCTCGCCGCTCTACGCCCGGGCGCTCGAGCGCTTCACCCGTGCCGAGCTGCTTCTCGAGCTCGGCCGCCCGGACGAGGCGGTCGGATGGTACGAGTCGATCGGTGAGCTGTCGCCGTTCGAGCTGCCGTTCCGGTCGGTCGCGCAGCTGCGACTCGCGGAGATCGCCGCGGCGCGTGGCGACGCCGAGGCCGCCGCCCGCCACGGCGCCGCCTTCGAGTCCGCGTGGAGCGACGCGGAGCCGACCATGCGCGCGGCGGCGGGCGCCTGAGTGCCCGCCCGAGACGTGCCCCCCTCGAGAAAGGGACGACGATGCGGACATGGACCGGACTCGCGGCCGCCTTCCTGGCGCTCGCGCCGATCGCGTGCGCGCCTTCCGACGATGCCGGGGCCGGAGGACCGGACGGCGCCGCGGCGAAGCCGAAGATCACGAGCCAGGATGAGCTTCCCCGGCATACCTATCCGGTCGACGCGACGGCCGCCGAGATTCTGACCTCCGAGCAAGATTTCGCGCCTCTCGCGGCTGCCGTGCGAACCGACGCGGAGGCCCTCCTCGCGGAGTACGAGATCGAGGACCGCGCGACGCGCGAGAGCCTCGAGGGGACGCTGCTCAACCTCGATCTGCTGGCCGGAGACTACGCCTCGGCCGAGGCGCGGATCGCCCGGATCCGGGCCATGCAGGAGAAGCCGGCCGCGCGTCTGACGGCGGGCCTCGTGGGCTCGGCGGCGATCGCGGCGGCCCGCGAGCCGGAGAGCGCGGGTCCCGAGCGCCGCCGCGCCGCCTTCGCGGACGCGTTCCGGGCCTCCGTCGAGGACCTGCCGTGGGACGTCGTCCAGGACGACATCGAGCAGACGAAGGGGAACTACGAGATCTACTCCCCGAACCTGTTCCTCGGTCTCGCGGAGTCGCAGATCCAGCCGGCGATCGACGCGCAGGGATCCGTGAGCGGCGACCTCGCGCGGCAGCTGATCGGAATCCGGGCCCTCACCGAGGTCTACCTGCCGTACCGGGAGCAGGTCGTGGAGGTGCTCGGTGCGTACGTCGACGCCCACGCCGAGGAGAAGCCGGACATCTGGGCGGCGCGCGAGGTGGACCTCTCCGGCGGGCCCGGAGAGCCCGAGCTGAGGCCCGTCGTCGTGGCGATCTGGGACTCGGGGATCGACGCGCCGATCTTCGGGGACCGGATGTTCCGGAACCCGGCCGAGACCGTGAACGGGAACGACGACGACGGGAACGGATTCGTGGACGACGTGCACGGGATCGCCTGGGACCTCGCGTCCTACCGGACGACCGGCGACCTGCGGCCTCTCGACGACGCGACCCGGACCCGGATGCCGGAGCTGCAGGCGAACCTGAAGGGGATCACCGACCTGCAGGCCAGCGTCGAGAGCCCGGAGGCCTCGGCGTTGCGCCAGAGGATGGCCGGGATGGAAAAGGACGAGGTCGGTTCGTTCATCGAGGACCTGAATCTCTACGGCGGCTACGCGCACGGCACACACGTCGCCGGCATCGCCGCGCGGGGAAACCCGGCGATCCGCCTCATGGTGGTGCGGATCACGTTCGACCACCGGCTCGTGCCGGATCCCCCCACGATCGAGGAGGCCCGGCGGAGCGCGGAGGCCGCCCGGGCCACGGTCGACTACATGAAGGCGCACGGCGTGCGCGTCGTGAACATGAGCTGGGGAGGCAGCCAGCGGGGCGTGGAGGCGGCGCTCGAGGTGAACGGGATCGGGGCGACGGCGGAGGAGCGACAGCGCCTCGCCCGCGAGATCTTCGCGATCTCCAGGGACGGACTGCAGGCGGCGATCGAGTCGGCGCCGGAGATCCTGTTCGTGCCCGCCGCCGGGAACTCGGACGATGACGCCGCGTTCGAGGAGACTCTTCCCTCGTCGTTCGAGCTGCCGAACGTCCTCACGGCGGCCGCCGTGGACCGGGCGGGCGACGAGACGAACTTCACGAGCGCGGGTCCGACGGTGGACGTCCACGCGAACGGGTTCGAGGTCGAGAGCACGATCCCCGGTGGACAGACGATGAAGCTGTCCGGGACCTCGATGTCCGCCCCGAACGTGGTGAACCTCGCCGCCAAGCTGCTCGCGCTGGACCCGACGCTGACGACCGCCGAGCTCCGCGCCCTGATCCTGGACGGGGCGGACCGGACGGCGGACGGACGCCGCGTGCTGATCAACCCGAAGCGGTCCGTGGAGCTGCTCCGACAGCGACGCGGCTCCTGACGACCAGGCCCCGACCGGGGGGCGTCCTCCGCCTCCTGTGTCGGGCGCCGATCGTTCACTTTCGGGCCCGCTGAACGAAGCCGGCGCGCCCTCCACGGGTCCGCCGCTTCCGGATCTCGTCCATTCTCCGCCCCGTTCCGCCCCCGGCGCCGCTGGACCCTCCCTTGCACCTGCATCGCGGGGAGGCCGGGCCCGGACGCGAGCCGTCCCGGGCCCGGCCGGTCGGTCGCGGACGGGAGCGGTCCCGGACGCGCGCACGCGGGACGAGTGAGAGAACGGGAGACGAGCCGTGAGCGAGATGGGCGAGGGCGTGGGACGGCGTCGATGGGCGATCGCGGAGGGGTACATCCCCGAGGAGAGCACGGGCCCCGAGCCCGAGATGACGAGCCACGAGACGGCCTGCCTCCTCAACACGTCGCCGTGGACCGCCCACGTCGCGATCACCCTCTACTTCGCCGACCGCGAGCCGGCCGGGCCGTACGAAGTGGACGTGCCCCCGCGCCGGACGCTCCACCTCCGGTTCAACGAGCTGACAGACCCGGAGCCCGTCCCGCGGGGGACCGACTACGCCAGCGTCATCGAGTCGGACGTGCCGATCGTCGTGCAGCACACGCGGCTGGACTCGCGGCAGGCCGCGAACGCGCTGCTCAGCACCGTGGCCTGGGCCGAGCGCTGACACCGTCCCCGTCGACACGCGACCCGGGGCGCGAGGCGCGAGCTCCGCCCCGTCGGACGATAGAGAAGGGAAGGAGACCCCGATGTCCCACACCGTGAGCGATGCCCTCGTCCGCCGTCTGCGCGACGACTGGGGTGTGCACCGGATCTACGGCTATCCCGGCGACGGGATCAACGGGATCATGGGCGCGCTGAACCGCGCCGGCGGCGATCCCGAGTTCATCCTCGCCCGTCACGAGGAGCTGGCCGCGTTCATGGCCACCG
>Ga0316576_10001539_pt1 | contig 12480 bp, 5 predicted proteins | sample S0NA_FD_203075 | JGI IMG/M metagenome (GOLD analysis project Ga0316576, IMG submission 203075) | Rhizosphere microbial communities from salt marsh grasses in Alabama, United States - S0-2_050615r3r5 | ecosystem: Host-associated > Plants > Roots > Rhizosphere | place: USA: Alabama | collected... | reverse complement strand
ACAGGAGAGCAGATCGATCCACCCTATACACTAGATGATATGGTGCTTGATGTCGTTGCCCTGATGGATGGGCTCGACATCGATAAAGCCCACATCGCCGGTATTTCCATGGGCGGTTTCATCGCCCAGATGTTGGCAGCAGATTACCCTTCCCGACTGCTTTCTCTGACATCGATCATGTCCGGAACCGGTAGTGTCGATGCCAAACTCATCGATACGTTGTGGTCGGTTCAACAATCTCGGGAAGAGTTTATCCAGGAGTGGGTGGAATACATCTGTCAGTTTGGGAGTAAAAGGTATTTCGAAGGTGATGACTACTCGCGTCGGACTGCGGCAGCTGCCTATGACCGATGCTATGCACCCGACGGCGCCAACCGTCAGTTGCTTGCCATTTTCTCCATAAAAAACACAAGGGATCGGGTCAGAAAAATTTCAGTGCCGACCCTGGTCGTTCACGGCGCCGATGATGTGTTGATTCCGCCGGAAAGGGGTAGAGAAACCGCTGATCTGATTCCAGGCGCAACATTCAAAATGATCGACGGTATGGGGCACGATATCCCTCCCGGTCTGGGAAAAAAGCTTGCGGCAATCGTGGTAGAACACATTCAATCGACAACGAACATGACAAAAAAAACCTGAATTCAAGCAACGAAAGGAGGGCACAGCATGTCAGAGATCACGAAACTGACTGAACTATTGGGCGAGGGACGGATCAGCAGGCGGCAATTTCTGAACCGCATTTCCATCCTGGGAGTGGCGGGAGCCGTTTCCCCGGCACTGTGGACAGCTATCGCACATGCCGAGAATCCCAAAAGAGGTGGAAACTTCCGTATTGCACTCGCAGGAGCCAGCATTTCCGAGTCGCTTGATCCGGCAACGTATGGGACCGGGGTGATCAATCATTTTATGGTGGGCGCGATCGGGAATTGCCTGACCGAGATCGATGAGAACGGCGCGGTGATACCGGAGCTGGCAGAGTCATGGAAAGCAAGCCCGGGAGCCGATGTCTGGACGTTCCGTTTGCGTGAGGGGGTGCAATTTCACAACGGTAAATCCCTTACGGCGGATGATGTGATTGCCTCTTTCAACCACCATCGCGGTGAAAAAACCAAATCGGCCGGCAAACCACTTCTGAAGGCGGTGAACGATATCCGTAAGCTTGATAATCGTACCGTGTTGTTCGAACTGAAAAGTGGAAATGCAGATTTTCCTTATATCGTCTCGGAATATTTCTTCATTATCTTCCCGTCCAAGGATGGTGGGCTCGACTGGAAATCCGGAATCGCGACCGGTGGATACAAGCTGACCGAGTTCAAGCCGGGGGTGCGTTATGTGGGAGAACGCAATCCGAACTACTGGAAAAAAGGTCGCGCCCATTTCGACCGGGTGGAAGTGGTGCCGATTACCGACCAGACGGCCAGAACGACCGCACTCATTACCCGTGAGGTTGATTGCATCGGCGGCGTTGATCCCGGCAGCGTGCATCTCCTGAAACGAAGGCCCGGGATCAATGTCGAAGCGGTAACCGGGACACAGCATTACACCATGCCCATGTTCACCGACGTCGCACCTTTCAACGATGTCAATGTACGCCTCGCGCTCAAGTATGCGATCAACCGTAAGCAACTTGTCAAAATCCTGCTTTCAGGATATGGGCGGGTCGGAAATGACAGCCCGATCACCCCGGCCAACCGCTATTTCAATGACCAGATGGAGCAACGGGCCTATGATCCGGATAAGGCGCGCTACTATCTGAAAAAGGCTGGCCTCGACAGTTTGTCGGTGAAGCTCCACGCCGCGGACGCCGCATTTCCGAAGGCAGTCGACGCGGCGGTGCTGTTCAGTGAGTCGGCCTCCAAGGCCGGCATCAAGATCAAGGTGGAACGCGAGCCGAATGACGGATACTGGTCGAATGTTTGGCTGAAGAAGCCGTTCTGCACTTGCTTCTGGAGCGGCAGGCCCACCGAGGACCTGATGTTCACTACTGCCTACGCTGCCGATTCCCCCTGGAACGATGCGCACTGGAAGAACGAGCGTTTTAACAGCTTGCTCGTCAAGGCCCGCACAGAGCTCAATACGGACAGGAGACGAGAGATGTACTGGGAGATGCAGGAGATTGTGCGTGACGACGGCGGCACGATCATCCCGGTGTACGCGCAATATGTCTTCGCCAGCCAGAAAAACGTGGCACATGGCCCCTTAGCCGCGAACCGGGATCTTGACGGCTGGAAGGAGATGGAACGCTGGTGGTTCAAATCCTGACAAGGCCTCTTTGGCGAGCTGATCTTGAGAACGGGCTGGCGTTATGCGCCAGCCCGGACGCCTTGGAATTGAAGCAGGAGCTACTTTTCTGAGAGCGTGATCGGTTCGCGTCCGGGGGCCGATATGCCGCGGCGCGCGAGCAGCGATCCGTCCTGCAGATAAAGATTGATCAAGGCCTTGAGATAATTGGCCAGCGCCCGCACCTCGGCGATCCGACTGACCAGCAGATCCCGCTGCGCTTGAGCCACCAGGAAGCTGGTTGATTTTCCTACCCGCAGTTTTTCGGTTTCGGTCCGCAGTTTTTCCTCATCGAACCTGCGGGTGACCGATGAGGCTCGAATCTGTTCTTTGGTTCTGTTGACATCGATATAGGCCGTGCGAACGTCGATCTCCACAAGCTGTGAAAGATTTTCCAGCGCTTTTTGCGCCTGATCCCGGGTCAGCATCGCCCGCTGGTGAGCAGCTTTGGCATGCCGATTGAAAAGAGGATAATTGAATCTGACGCCGACCAGCGCGTCATAGCTGTCCTTGTCGATGTTGCGAACTGATGCGCCAAAGGAACTGGCATATCCGCTTTTGCCCAGCGTGATGAACAGATCCATCAAAGGCAGCAGTCCGTTGCGGGTTTTGACCACCTCCAGATCCCCGCGCAGTATTTCCACCCGGGCCTCGTTTAGGATCGGGCGCATGCGTTTGGATACGGCCACATACTGTTCGACATTTTCCAGGTTGGTTTGGGGCAGGGTCGGAGGATGCATGAGATGAATCTTCCGCTGCCACAGTCCGGGTCCGGCCGGATTGAGCAGCCGCAGCAGCTGCAGACGAGTGGAATCTTTGGCTGCCAGTGCGTCAATGAGCGCCTGCTCCTGGGCCGCGACCTCGGCCTGAACGGCCGCCAGTTCGGACCTGGCCAGACGGCCGACCGCGATCAACTCTGTGGTTTCGTCGAGTTGCTGCCGAGCGACTTTCAGGGACTCCTCAACAATTTCAATCTGGCGCTGGGCCAGCGCAAAATCCCAGTAGGTTCGCTCCACTTCAGCAACCAGGGATTCGGTAAACCCCCGCAGCTCATATTCCGACATCCGGGTATCCAGGTGTGCCTGCCGCAGCCGGACGAGATTCACATCCGTTCCGAATCCTCTCAGCAGCGCCTGGTTAATCGTCATGCCCAGCCGGTCCGTAAAAAAATTGTCATCATAAAGTGAAGAGTCGTCCACCAGGGTGTCGGCTTCCAGTGCAACCGTCGTGCCGGTCGGAAAATATTGCTCCAGGGAGATACTGCCCTCGGCGGTATTGGTAGTGAAATCCTCCGTTTGAGATCCGGATCTTGCAAGCCGCTCGCCTTTCACTCGGCCGGCTGTGACAGATGCGTTTACAGCCGGATCAAAAACAGCTCTTTCCTGGTCTTCGAAGGTTTGCACGACCGAAGGATTCAACCTTTCCACCACCAGGGATCGGTTGTTCTCAAGGCAAAGTAAGATCGCCTCGCGGACAGTGATTTTCAAAGGACCCGGGTGCAGCGTTCGCTCCGCAATCTCGCTGGGCTGCTCGCCCGGTTCCAAGCGCATTTCTATTTGTGTGTCGGCCGGTACATGGGGACCGCCCGCCGTGTGGTCAATCCGCTCTTCGACCAGGGTACATGACACGGCCGCCGGCAGCAGCGCGCACAGGAAAACCAACTCCAACAAACGACGATATCTCTTTGGAGAAATCATTTCAGATCCTTGCAATTCGTTTCAAAATAAGTTGCAGTAGGCTTGCCGGAATATATCGTTTTTTCCCTCCCCATGACAACCCAAGATTTTTTGTTTCAGCGCAAGGTGCCCCGCTGCTCACCGCAGGGATCCAGCTACCCTCTACCTTCTCTCCCCAACATCGAAACCCTGTTTCTCTGGGACGCTCGAAGGTCCCGCGTTGCGGGGACAAGGGAAGATTCGCTCTGCTTAAAATGAATGCCTTGGAGTGTTGGCGTACTCTTCAAAATGCCATATTGATTTTTTGTGTCGGTTGAAACATAATAAATTCAGGTGCCTTTTTAGGGTGAATGAGCATCCCGAAGACAAATGGTAGTGTGAGAAAACAGTCTATCATGAAATCTCGCGGTCCGAGAAATCTTATTTTTGCGGTGCTTCTGATTGGCGCAGCGGCTGGATTGGGTTGGCTGATTTACGGGCAGATTCAGGACCGGCCCCACACGATCAGAGGCAGCAGGGCGCAGCGACCCGTGCCGGTGGAGGTGGCTCCGATCCAGAGGGGCCCGATCGTATTGGAGCGGACATTCAGCGGGGAGTTAGAAGCCCTGGCTAAGTTTGTAGTCGCGCCCAAAGTGAGCGGCCGCGTGAAACAAGTGTTGGTGAATATTGCCGATACGGTGAAACGAGGGCAGGTGGTGGCCGAGCTCGACAATGATGAATATGTCCAGGCGGTCGCACAAGCCCGTGCCGATGTGGAGGTGGCTCGGGCCAACCTTTCCAAGGCCCGGAGCGATCTGGAGACTGCCAATCGCGAGTTCAAACGCACCGAGTCGCTTTTGAAGCGCGGTATCGCATCAGAATCGGAATTTGATGCCGCCAGACAGGATCAACTGGCAAAACAGGCGCTGCTTAAAGTTGCTGCGGCCCAGGTTGCCAAAGCCGAATCATCACTGGAAACCGCCAATATCCGCCTTGGCTACACCAAAGTAAACGCCGACTGGACTGGCGGCGACGAGGACCGCGTCGTCGCCGAACGCTATGTAGACGCAGGCCAGACCGTGGCGGCCAACGCACCGCTGCTCATGATTGTTGAACTGGATCCCATCGTCGGCGTGGTTTTCGTTACCGAGAGGGACTACGCCAACCTGAAACCCGGACAGCGCGTGACGTTAACGACCGAAGCCTATCCGGACGAACAGTTTGCCGGCCGTATCGATCGCATCGCGCCGGTCTTTCGTAAATCAACCCGCCAAGCGCGGATTGAGATGATCATCGACAATCCCCGGCACCGCCTCAAACCCGGCATGTTCATCCGGACTGCGGTCGTTTTGGCGCGAGTGGCGGAAACCACCGTTGTGCCGGAGCAGGCGTTGACCATTCGTGATGACAAAAGTGGCGTTTTCATTGTCCGCAAGGATGGCCAATCGGTTGCCTGGCGTGAAGTAAAGGTGGGCATCCGCCACGGCGACCAGGTGCAGGTGGATGGCGATGGGCTGTCCGGGAGTGTCGTAACCCTGGGGCAGCAACTGGTGGACGACGGCTCCCCGGTAACTATTTCCGCTGACCAGAACCAGGCCGCCGCCGGCCGCAAAAAGCTCGACACTCAATGAACCTGCCAAGCTTCAGTGTCAAACGTCCGATTTTCACGACCATGGTGACCTTGATTCTGCTCCTGCTCGGCTTGGTCTCGTTGAGCAGACTGCAGATCGACATGCTGCCCAGCATTGAACTGCCGACGCTGACGATCCGAACGGATTACGAGGGCGCCAGCCCCGAAGTTATGGAGCGGCTGATCACCCAGATTGTCGAGGAGATCGTGGCCACGGTACCCGGGGTAGAGGAGATCACCTCCACCTCCTCGGAAGGGCGCAGCACCGTGCGGGTCAGTTTTGTTTGGGGCACGGAAATCGACACGGCGGCGATTGACGTTCAGGGCAAACTCGAAGACGAGATCAACGAACTGCCGGAGGATGTCGTCAGACCCCGCATTCGAAAATTCGACATCGCCAGTTTCCCGGTAGTAATCTTGGGAATTTCGAGCACCCTCGATCCAGTGGAATTGACGGAACTGATTGAAAATCAGATTCGATACCGCTTTGCACGCATTCCGGGGGTTGCGCAGGTTGATGTCTGGGGGGGCTTCAACCGCGAGGTCCGAATCGAATTGGACCCGGACCGGATCAAGGCTGTCGGTTTGCCCATGGATCGTGTGCTCGATGCTATCCGCGATGCCAATCTCGATCTGCCGGCGGGCAAGATCGAACAGGGGCGCTATGAGGTCACGCTGCGCGCACCGGCCGAGTTTGACAACCTCGATCAGATTCGAGACACGGTCATTGCCCAGCGTGATGGCAGCTCCGTCACGCTGGGGGAGGTCGCCGAGGTCAAAGACACCTATGAAAAGCTGACCCGCATCGTTCGCGTCAATGGCGGACGCGGCCTGCGCGTGGGTATTCGCAAACAGGCCAATGCCAACACGGTCGATGTGTCCAGACGCATCCTGGCTGAAATCGACGCGGTCAACCAGACCTTTCCGCAGGTCCACGTGGTTCCGGTCATCAACCAGGGAAATTTGATCGAGCGCTCGATTGCCAACGTCGCCCGCTCGGTGCTTTACGGGGGCGGGCTGGCGATTGTGGTTTTGCTGTTTTTCCTGCGCAGTTTCCGCAGCACGCTGGTGATCTCCCTGGCGATCCCGATTTCAATCGTGACCACCTTTGCCTTGATATACTTCGGGGGATTCACGCTCAATCTTATGACCCTAGGCGGACTCGCCCTCGGAGTGGGCATGATGGTCGACAGCTCCATTGTCGTGCTCGAAAACATCTTCCGCCGACGCAGTGAGAACGGTGAAACATCTGAGACAGCATCGGTCGAAGGCGCCCGTGAGGTCGGGACAGCCATCATCGCCAGCACCATGACCACTCTGGTAATATTTTTGCCCCTGATTTTCGTCCGCGGCGTCTCGGGCATTCTCTTCAAGGAACTCGCATATGTAATCATCTTTGCGCTGATCTGTTCCCTGATAGTGGCGCTGAGTCTTGTGCCCATGCTGGCTTCCCGTCTCCTGAAGCCCGGAGGTACGCAGCCGGATGCACCGGCAGCACCCCGCACAAGCAGGATGACTGCCGCGGCCGCTTCCATTTTTGCAGGTCTTGAAAATGCCTATCTGGATTTATTGCGCTGGGTCCTGCGGCATCGTCTGATCACCGTTATTGCGGCCGCCGTCGTGCTTGGGGCAAGCCTGCTGCTCCTGCCCTTGATCGGCAGTGAATTCTTGCCTCCCAGCGATGAAGGCGAGGTGCGCGTAACCGGCAAAATGGAAATCGGCACCCGGTTGGATTTGGTCGATCGGCAGACGCGCATCATGGAGAAAATCGTCGAACCAGCCGTGCCCGAAGCGGTAGCCTCGGTGGTCAGCGTTGGCGCAACCGGCTGGCGGGCGGATGCGGGCGCAGAAGGTGAAATACGGATATCCCTGCTGCCGGCCACCCAGCGCAAACGCTCCAATGTGGCCGTCGCCGAGGATCTGCGGCGGCGGCTTGATGGCAAGGTTGCCGGCATGCAGATCCGGGTCCGGGCGCCACAGGGTCAGTTTTTGCTGGATCGACTCTTGGGGGGCGACGAGGGGTTGACCGTCGAAATCCGTGGCCACGAGCTTACCGTCCTTGATGCCCTGGCAGCGCGCGTTGCAAAGGTGATTCAGGATGTGCCGGGCATCACGGATGTTCAAACCAGTCTCGAAGCCGGCATACCCCAGCAGGAGATCCTCGTAAACCGGGAAAAAGTGGCCGATCTCGGTCTGAGCGTTCGCGATGTCACCGAACTGCTGCAAACCGCGATAGCCGGCTCCAAAGCCGGCGACTACCGAACCGGCGGAAATTCCTATCGCATTCTTGTGCAGCTCAAAGATGCCGAGAAAAGCTCATTAAACGAAATCCTCAACCTCACCCTGACAACCGCGTCTGGTGAAAAGGTTGCGCTGCGCAATCTGGTTGCGTCCGAATCGAGCCGTGGACCGATTCTCATCGAACGCAAGGATCAACAGAGGCGTGTCACGGTCAGCGCAAACGTCGCGGGCCGCGATTTGGGTTCTGTGGCGGTTGATGTCCAGGCCAAGCTGGATCAAATTCCCCGCCCCGTCGGCTATGATTTGACGGTCGCCGGCAGTTTTGAAGAACAGCAGAAGGCCTCTCGGGAACTGGTCATTTCACTGGTGCTGGCGCTAATACTGGTGTATATGGTGCTGGCGTGTCAATATGAATCACTGCGCGATCCCCTGGTGGTTATGTTTTCAGTTCCCCTGGCAATAGTCGGTGTGCTGGTCACCTTGTTTGTGACCAAAACGACGCTGAACCTGCAGTCCTATATCGGTTGCATTATGCTGGGAGGGATCGTGGTCAACAACGCAATTCTTCTGGTGGACCAGGCCGGTCGTTTGATTGAGGATGGGATGCCGACCCGCGATGCTCTGACAGAGGCCGGTCGCCGCAGATTGCGGCCTATCCTGATGACGACGTTAACTACCATCCTTGGCCTCCTGCCGCTGGCGTTGGGTATCGGCGAAGGTGCCGACGCCCAGGCGCCTCTGGCACGGGCGGTTGTCGGGGGCCTTACCGGATCGACGCTGATTACCCTGGTTCTCATCCCGGCCGTTTATTCCCTGTTTCATCCCGATCCGAAACCGAGCCGCGAGTGATAAGATCTTTGGTGTATCAAAATCCCGCCCTCTGCTGTGGCAGTGGGCGTTTTGCGCTATTGCAGGTCTGGTGGACTACCCTACAAATATAGTGCAGAGTATATTTCATTTTTCTTCGGAAGAACCGCTATCCCCCGCAGATCTCCTGTTTATCGCGCCCGCAGACCTCAGAAAACACCGTATTGCTGGTGTATCGAGGGAAATTTTGATGCGTTCTAAAACCAACCTCATCAAGTATGCATTCTGCGCTTGAGAAACTTGAGCGCCTCGAAAACCAGCAGATAAATACCTGTGGCGCCCATAACGTACAGCCAATCCACAACGCGGATGGCACCGAAGCTCAAAAAATCGCTCAAGTAAGGGCCATAGATCGCAAAGAAAATTAATCCGGTGGAAACCAAGATCGAATACAGTAATATTTTGTTCGTGAAAAAATTGCGGTTGAAAATGGAACTGCGTTCAGATCTTCTCTGCAGAATGTTGACGAACTGGCAGAATACAATGGTGGTGTAGCTCAAGGTGGTAGCCTTGAAATAATCCAGACTGCGCACGCTGTCCACGGTCAGCTTTATGCCTTCCCGTTCCATGTAGAGAAAAAAATTGAAAAAGGCCAAGCCGCCGATCAGGAAGCCCAAGAGGGCGATTTCCACCCCGCTTCGAATGTTCAGTATGTATTGGCCGGGCTTCCGTGGTCGCGTGGTCATCACGTCCTTGTTCGGGGGATCGAAGGTCAAAAAAGTGAGAGGGGCTAATTCGGCCAGCAGATCCACGGCCAGGATTTGGCCGGCCAGTATGGGTATGGGGTAACCCCACATGGCAGCAGCTAGGAGGCCTAACAAAACCAGTATCAACTCCCCTACGTTGGTGGTCAGGGAGGCGAATATGGTTTTTTTCAGGTTGCTATAGATGGTCCTTCCTCCTTGGATTGCATGGAACAGGGTGGAAAAGTTGTCATCCAAAAGCACCAGCCGCGCAGCCTCCTTCGCCACATCATTGCCCCGCTGACCCATTGCAACGCCGATGTGAGCCCTCTTTAAAGCAGGAGCATCATTGACACCGTCGCCGGTTACTGCCACGATCTCTCCCTGTTCCTCCAATACCTTCACAATACGCAGTTTGTCCTCCGGGTCCACCCGAGCGAAGATGCCCGACCGCTTTTCCTTCAAAAGCTTCATCAGACTGTCGTCATCCATCTGCTTGAGCTCAGTGCCTATGATAACCGAGGCGTCATCACCGGAGTTGTGTAGCCCGATCTCTCGGCCTACCGCCAAGGCGGTGTCAGGGTGATCCCCCGTTATGATAAAGATCCTGATGCGTGCGGCACGAGCGTCAGCGATGGCCTCTTTGACCCCCTCCTTGGGGGGGTCGATCATGGCCATCAGGCCCAGGAACACGATGTCCTGCTCCACTTCCTCCCGTGCGAATTCCTCCTCTTGCGGTGCCAGTAGCCGGTAGCCGATGGCCAGGACGCGCATTCCGTTGCGGGAATATTCCTCGTTCAAGTCGTTGATCTCCTGCTTCTGCTGGTCGGTGAAGGAGACCTCTTCGCCATCCTTGTAGAGACGGCTGGCTATGGAGAGAATGCTGGCGGTGGATCCCTTGACCGCCAGCCTAAGCTCCTCTCCGAAACGCCGCACCGAGCTCATCCTCATCAGCTCCGAGTTGAAAGAAAATTCCTGCAGCTCCGGGTTTTCTTTGTCCTCCTGGGGAGAGCGCGTGCTGAGTTTGGTTGACAAGGTTATGAGTGCGGCCTCGGTGGGATCCCCGACCGGATACCAGAAGTCGTGCTCCTGATCCGGTTCATGTATCTCCGCATTGGAGGACATGGTGGCTGCGTCCATGATTACTTCGATCTGGTCTATGCGCTCTTGACTGAGCTGGTTTCCCTCCTCGTCAAGTACCTTCCCCTTGGGCTCGTAGCCGATGCCGCTGATGCTGTATTTTTTGCCGTTGAACCATAGGGACTGAACCGTCATCGAGTTCTGGGTCAAGGTGCCGGTCTTGTCGGTGCAGATGACAGTGGTGGAGCCCAGGGTTTCTACGGATGGCAGATCCTTGACCACCGCATTCCTGTCGGCCAGCATATTGCTCCCGGTGGTAAGGGCCACCGTGACTTGAGCCGGCAGGGCCTGAGGCACCATGGCCATGGCAACGCCCAAAGCATAGACCAGGCTCATGTAAAGAGAAAACTCCTGGGCCAGGCCAAGGATAAAGAGCCCCACGCTGATAATGACCACAGTGACGGTCAACTGGTTGGCCAGGCGGCCAAGTTCCTTCTGCAGAGGGGTTTCCATTTCGCCCGCTTCTTCAGTCATGCCAGCTATCTTGCCGGTCTCAGTCTGCATTCCGGTGGACACTACCACCCCGGTGGCACTACCATTGGCCACAGCGGTGCCGGCGTAGGCCATGTTGACCCGGTCGCCCAGGGCAACCTCACCCTCGATGGCGTCCAGTTTTTTTTCCTGGGGCACCGATTCCCCGGTCAAGGCGAAGTCGTTGGTCTTCAAGCCGTTGATGTTGATGAGGCGTAGATCGGCGGGCAGTTTGTCCCCCGCCTCGATCTGTACGATGTCACCGGGAACCAGATTCTCCTGGTAGATCTCCATCAACTTCCCGTCCCGCATCACCTTCGCCGGGGATTTGATGAGGTTCTTCAACTTGTCGATGATCTTGCCGGCTTTTCGTTCGTGCAAAAAGCCGATTACGGCGTTGACTAAGACGATGATGAAGATGATCGACCCGTCTCTGTAGTTCCCGATGAAAAATGATATGAGCCCGCCCAGTATCAAAATAAAGATGAGCAGTTCCTTGAACTGGGCAAGAAACACCAGCCACATAGGGACTCGAATCTTGGCCTGAAGCTGGTTTTTGCCGTATTTTTGCAGTCGCTGCTTGGCTTCGGCCGACGATAGCCCTTCCTCGCTGGTGTTCATGGCCTCGATAGATTCACGTGCCTCCATCTGATAAGGCGCCTTTTCTTTGAGCATAGGACTCTCTCTCGGATGAATTCTTGGATAAAAAAATCTAACTGATTCGTTGCGGCTTTCCGTAACGTTTGCAGGTCCTAATCAATGAAGTTACCACGTCATGACCTTTATAGGCAAATCCAAACCCTCTGAAGGGACTCACACGGCTACTGTTATCCACTATCGTTAACACACGAATCCACCAGCCATTGAAGACCTGATCAGACATAAAACCATGGACCAGCATGGGTTCGGCAGAACCGCATCACAACGGTGGTCCCGAAGCTTGATCTTTTTTTACCCGACGTCTCGGTGACTTGTATCGAATCTGAAGACCTTGCGCACGGTAGAGGCGATACGCCTGGTTGTGGTTCATTTTACAACCTTCTCTTTGACGCAACGTATCGCTGTTTTTTTCAGCGCCTACAAGTGAGCTCATGTTTCAACCTGTACAAAGAATGCCGAGGTCATGGGGGGATAGGTTCACGGCGTGTTTCTTGGCATGCCCACGGATATAGAACATTATAGAAATATTGATATATTTTTATTTTACTTTTACAAATTTCTCAAGAATCAAGCATTGAATTGATTTCTCTTCTGTGATATCAAATTTTAATGTCGAAATTATTTAGTCCTTTCATGATAATTCTCCTCCTTACAACTGTTTTGACTCTTGCTGTAAGGGTTGAAACCGCATCTTCAGAAGAACTCCCGTTCAATGCGAACAGTCCTCATATTACACTATGTGAAAATTTTGCCCTCAATGGCCAAGGCACCCCTGAAAAGACATCTCCAGCTGATGATTCAGCGGTTTTAGAACAAAAGAATGGAGGTTCACGGTCGGTTCTAGAGGAACGCA
>Ga0316576_10001538_pt1 | contig 12492 bp, 10 predicted proteins | sample S0NA_FD_203075 | JGI IMG/M metagenome (GOLD analysis project Ga0316576, IMG submission 203075) | Rhizosphere microbial communities from salt marsh grasses in Alabama, United States - S0-2_050615r3r5 | ecosystem: Host-associated > Plants > Roots > Rhizosphere | place: USA: Alabama | collected... | reverse complement strand
ATCTCATCTTCACTGGCGGCCTCGGAGGGGAATGGACCGCAGCGTTCCTCCGAACAGGTTCGATACTCAACACAGTCGACGCTGTCGTCGGCACTGGGGCTGTAGAAGGCGAGCGCTTGGGTACCGATTTCGAGAGCCTCGCCGCCCTCGTTGCAGGCAGGAGCGGCAGCGCTCGGTCCGCCCACGACGCTGCCAGGCTGCACGCGAGGATCGGATTCCGGGCTGAGGACTTCCTCCACTCCGATGGTCACACATCCCTCCGCCACGCTCAGGAGCGTCGCGCGCAGCGGTGTCTTGCCGCTGGCCAGCGTGCATGGGCAGGGCAGACTGTAGGAGCCCTCGGAGCCGGATTGGCCGCCAACTTGCGGAGTGCACCCGAGGAGCAGCAGCGTGGCCGGCGCCGAGGCGAGGGCCCAAAGAGGGGATCGTCGATGCGCTTACCGGCAGGGTGCCCGACTTGGTCGCCGAGTTGGTCGAGATCCAGCAGGTACCCGCGCTACTTGCCCGATATGAGCAGACCGCGGCAGCCAAGCGCGTTGCCTACGAGCAGCCGTGGACCGAGCTCGTCCTCCGGCTACTCGAGACGACGGGAGTCAAACAGGCGCGGCCGCACGCACCCGGGTTTCTCGGCTTCGCTCTGGGGCTTGACCTCGAAACGGAGCAGCAGGCGCTCGAGCGGCTGCAGCAAGCGGGGATTGTGGAGCGGAGCCGCGATTGCTGGGTGGTGACGGGCTCGCTGACCGTGGACACCCGCGCCGACCGTGAAGCACTGTCGCTGCTCCGACGCCACTGGACCGAAGTCGCCCTGCGGCGCATGGCCGCGCCGCGGGACAATGACTGGTTCGCGTACAACCTGATCTCGCTGTCTCGCCGCGATCTCGACCGCGTGCGGTCGCGCTTGCAGGAGGCTTTTCGCGAGATCCGCGCCATCGTGGCGGCATCGGAGCCCTGCGAGGTAGCGGCGCTCATCAACCTGCATCTGATCAATTGGGAGTGAGGGGGGTAGGAACTGCCAGCCGCGTCCCGGCGTCGAGTCTCCGGCGCGTTCAGGGGAGGAACTCGCTCGGGGTCAGCTGGACGTCGGGGAAGGCGCCGAGTTCGATGCTCTCACCGGGGGCCACTCGCTTGACCTGTTGATACCGCCCGGCACTTGGGCTGCGAAACACCTCGATCTCGCGCGTCTTCAGGTCTGCGATCCAGTACTCGAGGATTCCGGCGTGGGCGTAGATCTCCTGCTTCAGTTCTCTGTCCTTGACGCTCGAGGTCTCCGATACCTCGATGACGAGGAGGGCCTGCCGCGGGTGGGATTCCGCATACGTTCCCCGTGGCACGATTGCGATATCCGGCTTTGGCTCGGATTTGCTCCCGGCGATGAACGGAAGCTGAACGCGGATGGTCGCGCGTGGTACCAGCCTGAGTGTCAGAACCTCGGCCAGTCGCTGGACCGCCGAAGCGTGGAACGGCCCCTGAGGGCTCAGCTGGACCAGGACTCCCTCGAGCAGCTCCACCCGCTCGCCCGAGAAAGCGCCTGCCGCGACCAACTGGTCGTACTCGCCACGTTCGAGCGGCCGATGCCGATCCGGCGCCAGCTGGTCTTCGCTGAGCATCGACTGCATTCTAGCACCTCCGTCTGCACGTCCACCTGGTCGGCCGTCGGGCGCGCCAGTTGCGCCGTTTCTTCGCGCCGGGGTTGGTATCGCGGACCTGGCCCCCAGATCGGGGCGGCGCTCGAAGCGGTCCCGCGCTGCCGGTGGCGTGACGGTGCCCAACGCGGTGGGCGCGTGGGTCGGCGCCTCCGGCGAGGATCGGGCGCTCAGCTGAGGCAGGCGACGAACGTCGCGTACTCGGTCGAGCAGGCTTCGATGACGGGAAAGCCGTTGGCGTCGCAGGTGATGGGTTGCCCTTCGGCGCAGGTCTGCAGCGCTTGGTACTCGGTTGCACAGGGACCGTTCCGCATGGCCTCGCAGTCGGCCTCGCACTGAGCCTGGTCGGGCGGGCCATTGCTGCAGGCCGCGGCCATGGTGGCGACGCACCCCTCCTCGCACAGCGAGGCATCCGTCCCTCCGGAACCGCCGCTGTTCGAGGTCCCGGCGGAGCCCCCGGAGGCCGAGCCACCGCCGGCTCCGCCGCTGGCGGGGGATCCGTCGTCATCGTCGTCCCCGCCGCACCCCAGGCAGAGGACTGAAACTGAGGCCACGAGCCCGAGTCGTCGGAGCATGTCCATGGGGGATCTAGATACCACACGCCGAGCGGCGCTCGCACATGCACGCGAGTCGGCCAGGACCACGAGGCCACAGCCGTACCATGGCAGGACCCATCCGCATCGCGTGGGCGGCTCCGGGGCTGGGGGCCGGTGCACATTCGGTTGCGGCAGACCATGCGTAGGGATCCGAGCCGGGAAGCAACCTTCGGCAATCGGCGTTGACCCTAGCAGTCGGTGAGAGCCATCTTCGCTTGAGCGTGGGAGGCGGTGCATGCGAGCAGCAGTATTGGGTTCTTCAGGAGCGGGACTGGCCATCGCCTGGCTGGGTCTGGGATTCGGATTGGCGGTTCAGGCAGGCTGCCAGGAGCGGAACCCGCCGGAAGCGAACCGCGCTTCGGCCACCCCGAGTTCCACGTCCGCCTCGGCCTCGGCCTCCGCCTCGGCAGCCGCCGCTCCCAGCGCCAGTGCGTCGGCTGAGCCATCTGCGGCCGGGCCCCCCCGAGTCGTCGCCATTGCGGCGGGCGCTGACCACACGTTTGCCGTCTACTCGACCGGCGAAGTGAAGGGCTGGGGCGACAACCGGGACGGCGAGCTCGGGCTGGACAAGAAGACGCGAGCGGCCCTGACGCCGACGTTGGTCCCGAACCTCGAGAACGTGGTCCAGATCGACGGAGCAGCCCGGCGCTCCTGCGCAGTGCTCCGGGATGGTACGGCCGAATGCTGGGGCAACAACTTCGCCGGCGCGCTGGGCGACGGGAAAACCAAGAGCCGGGCTACCCCGGCGCCGGTGGACTCGGACGGTCCGACCCGCCAGGTGCAGGTCGACTGGGGCCACGGGTGCATTCTGCTGCGAGACGGGACAGTTCGATGCTGGGGCCTCATTGCCCAGTCGACGCCCTCCGAATCGCGTCCCAAGCCAGTCAAGAAACTCGCCTCGGTCGAAGGGTTGGCGCTCGGGGGGGACACGAGCTACGCGTGGCATTCCGACGGTTCCGTATCCACCTGGGATCTGGAGCTGGGCAAACAGTGGCTCTACGCCGAATCGGTGGAGGGCCAGTACGACAACATCCGGACCTCTGGCGCCCGAGTCAAGGGCGTCGACGACGCGCGGGCGCTGGCCGCTTCGTCCACCCATGTCTGCGCCCTGCGTCGGGGTGGCACGCTCATGTGCTGGGGCTCCGGCAACCGAGGACAGCTTGGCGACGGACGGTTCGGCACCGAGTATTTCGTGGCAAAACCCAAGCCCGTTGCCGGACTGGAGGATCTCAGTTGTGTTGCCGTCGGACCCAGCTTCACCTGCGTGTGCCACACCAGCGGCCAGGTCTCCTGCTGGGGAAGAAACGAGTGGGGCCAGCTGGGATTGGGTGACAAGAAGGGACGCATGAAGCCCGAGCTCGTAGCAGGGCTCGAGAACATCACGAGTCTTGCGGTCGGCGACGATCACACCTGCGCCCTGAGTAGGGACGGCTTCGTCTTCTGCTGGGGCAAGAACATGAGCGGTCAGATCGGGGACGGCGAAAAGGGCCTCCCGGCCACGCGCTTGCGCCCGGTTCGGATCGACGTCGGCGCACCCTGAACCGAACGCCATGTCTTGGCGACGGCACGAGCGTGGTGACCGACTGGCACACGAGTGGATTCAGACGCGGCGCTGGCGTCGCGACCGGACGGCGACTCAGAAGTCGGCGCTGATGTACAGCCCCGACGTGCTGATGTCGGCTCTGCGGTGCAGATAGTCGAGCCAGGTCTTCCAACGACGGTACTCGGTGCTGTAGCCGACCGCGATTGGGCTGCCGGGGGGCTCGACTTGAATCCCACCCCGCGCGCGGAGAAGCTCAGTGCCGCCTGGGATGTCGGCCGTGACCTTCTCTTGCCAGCGATTGCAGCCGTCTTGGGAGCGGTACTGGCCATAGAGCAGCAGTCCGTCGAAGCGGAAGGGGCCGAAGCGGAGGCGTCCGGCGAGTCTGCCGGAGGCCCCGAATGCGTAGAGGTAGTCCTGGTGGCGCAAGATTCCCTTGGCACGCTCGTGCGGGTTCTCGAGCTGCCAGTCCTGGAATGCGTCCAAGACGGTGATTCCGACATAGTCGAAGCTCGCGCGTGCCGTCAGGTCCAGCTGAAAGTCCGGAGCGAAGAAGTGCACATCCATCCCGGGACCAGGGAAATGAAACGCCCCGTACTTTTCGATCGAGTTATTGGCGCGGGAGTCCAGGTAGGTGAATGCCATGCTGGCTCCAGCCGTGAAGGCCTGTCCGCGGACCGGCTTACGGTAGCCAGCGATGTCCTGGGCGTGGTGTCCGAAGAGCAGCGTGTCGGCAGCGAACGTCGCGCCGACCCAGTGCTCCGAAGCCTCGAAGCCGAGGCTGGCCGAAGCGACGTCCGCGCGCCAGAACGATCGGCTGAAGCGACCGGGTCGAAGATACCCAGGGATGGAAACGAGCTGACCGGCGGCGCTGGTGCGGTACACGAGGTGACCGGCGCCGGCGGCATCTCGGACTTGGTGGACTTCGCCTCCCAGCGTGAAGTCGTGCCAGATGTCCGTGGTCAGCCCGAGCGAATCGTGAGCGCGGGGTTCTGCGTGATCTCTTCCGTCTAGCCAGCGGTCGACCTGAACCGCGGTCCCCATCGACCACTGGGCTACCTCGGTGGCCGTGCTGGGGTGGGTCGCGGTGTCCAGGTACAGCCCGAGCTTGTGGAAGAACTCACCAATCGGGATCCCCGAGGTTGGCGTGACGATCATGTCGTTGACGCTGACCTTCTCCTTGAACTCGAGGACGAACTCCCAGATGAATTGACTCAGGAAGCCGTAGGCCGCCGCAGCCGGAACGCTGTGGTGATAGGCGCGAGCCCATGCGTAGGCGACGCCACCGCCGGCGGGGTGCAGTGCGAAGTTTACGCTTAGGGCGTTGTTGTCCGTGCGCCACGCCGTGCCGTCGAAGCGTTGCTCGGGGCGCGGATTGTCCCAGTCTGCCACCTGTCGGTCCAGTCCGAGCCAGTAACCGGTGGAGAGCAGCGCGAGCCCGATGGCCATCTCGCGCCAAGTGCGCCAAACGTGCGGGTCTCGGTGATCGCGCCGCAGCTCGTACTCGCGATCGTATTCGCGCACGCTGCCATCGGAGTCGATGTACGTCCCCTCACGAATGAGCCCCGGGTGCGATGGAGGCGACTGCCCGACATTGGCGTCGTCATCCGGCGCCGGCGGGTCGGCGTGTAGCACACCGGAGATCAGCAGCGTGAAGAGACCGGCCGCGATAGAGGAGCGGAAACGGTGGATCGGCATCTTGGCCAGTCGAAGCGGAAGGCGCGCGCATATTGCATGCGAGTGCCGGAGTTTGGCAATCGCGGTGCGCTGGCCCCGGCCGACTTTTCAGCCATGGCCGCCGGCCAGAGCGGCCAGTCAGAATTCCGCCCAACCGAGCAGGCGTGCCACGAGCAGCGCTGCCGATGCCTCTTTGGGCCCGATGGTACGCTCGCCGCGCCGTTCGCGCTTTCGTGTCAGCTCCCCGAGGCAGCCCCCGATCGTGGCGCTCGCTCCGAGCGTGAGCAGCTCTGGGATCATCTGGAGTGAAATCGGCGCGGTGCCACGCTCGGCGGGGTCTGCGGCCGCGTAGGCACGCGTGCCTGGGCGGATTGGAGTTTCAGGGCTCGGGAGCCAAGCCCGCGGATCTGCTTGCGAGGCCACGATGACTCCGGCCATCATGGGGCTGGCCACATCTAAGTCGAGCGGGAATTCCACGTTGGTGGGAGCGGTCCCGCGATAGAAGCTGGCGATCCCCTCGGACCAGCCGCAGATGGCTGCCACCCGATCGCGGCCCTGATCGCGGATGGCTCGGAACACGTCCATGGCCTCGACCGCGCGCATGGCGATCAACGTGTCCCCCAGTCGGCCGCCGTCTCGGGCCAGCACCGTGAGCGCCTGGTCGAGCCGCTCTCTTCCGAGCGCGCCGCGCCGGACCAGATACTCTCCCAGCAGCTCGGCCTTGTCCGACGAGGCCACGTGCAACAGTCGCCCCTGCCTCAGGTAGATCTCTTTGCGCCGATGGCCCTTGCTGGCCTGCCGCTCGACGAAGATGGCGCCGGTTTCTCGGTTGCGGCGCATGCGCGCCAGCACCTCGAGCATTGGCGTGTCGTCCAACTTGGCGAGGTAGTCCGGCCTGCCGGGTTGGAACAGCACCGACGTGGTGGCGGTGGTAGAGGGCAACAGGTGGCGGGCCAGCTCGTCGACGTCGCCGATTCGCTGGAACTCGCCGGGCACGAGTGCGACCTCGTCGTTCCGCCCCAGCTCACCGGTAGCCAAGAGCTCCAGGAGTAGCGGGAACGGAATGGTCTCCTGCTCCTGGCGACCCTCTCTGCGAACGGTCGGCAGAGGCTTGGGAGAGTCCGGATGCACTGACGCCGGACGCGCGGGAGGCGTCGCGCTGCGTCCCGCGGAGGGCGCCGTTACCAGGCGTACGGCCCGCATGCGCTCCACCGAGTCGCGGATACGGGGTTCGAGCCGCTGTGCGAGGCGGCTTGCGTCCCGGGCCCAGCGCACCCATTCACTGAGCGTTTCGCGAGCACGGGGCTCGGGGAGGTCGAACGGTTCCAGGGTGGCGGCCAGCTCTGCCGCCGTCGCGAAGCGGTCGTTCGGATCTGCAGCCAAGCCTCTCTCACATACCTTGAACAGACCTCTCGGCAGCTCCGAGGCTGCGCGGCGCAGCGGGTCGATGTTGACGTCCCGGATGGCCAACAGCACGGCCAGCTGCCCGCTACCGGGGAAGACGCGCGTCCCGATGAGCATCTCCCCGAGCAGCACCGTCAGAGAGAACAAGTCCGCTCGGTGGTCGAACGGTTCGCCGGAGACCTGCTCCGGAGCGAGATATCCGAACTTGCCCTTCAGACCGCGCGACCCCACCGAGTCGGGGGCGAGACCGCGGCTCGCGCGAGCGATGCCGAAGTCGCCAACCTTCACTTCGCCGTTCACCGAGAGGTACACGTTCGAGGGGCTGATGTCGCGGTGCACAATGTTCAGTGGCTGCCCCTCGGGGTCTGTGGCCCGATGCACGCTGTCGAGCGCGTGGGCGACCTGCCGAGCGATGTGGACCGCCAAGCCCGACGGCATCCGACGCTGTTCGGCCTGGGCGCGGCTGAGCAGCCGGTACAGGTCGACCCCCTCGACGTACTCCATGGCAATGAACGGCTCACGCTCCACCAATCCGGTCCCAAAGATCGTGACCACGTTGGGGTGCTCGACGGCTTGGTGCAGACGGGCCTCACGTTCCAAGACCCGGATGTCCGCCGACTCACGTTCCGACTGAAGCAGGCGCTTGACGACCAGGCGCGCGGCGGGACGGTCACCTTGCTTGGGACGAGCCAGGAACACTTCGGCGCTTCCGCCCACGGCGATGCGGCGTTCGAGAAGAAAGGGTCCGAAAGCGACCGGCCCATCCGCCTTGCCTGTCCCGGATTCCACCGCGCTCACCGTCCCATTATGAGGGCAATCGGCACAATCAGATAGCGAGATGTGCGCCGGGCCACCCGGAGCGGTCAGCCGCGCTTCTGCCGGCGGGCGCGCTCGAAGCAGGATTGAGGGACTCCGAGCTCGCGTCGGGCCGCTTCCGTGCGCTGGACGAAACGGTCCGTCACGGGGTCATGATAGCCGCTGGGAGCGGGCTCCTCGTCGGAGCCGAAGTAGTAGCCTGCGATACGATTCATGAGCAGCTCTCTGATGTACTTGCCGACCAGGGAGGCGAGCATCACCAATGGATAGCGTTCATCGGCGTCGCGCACGAACGACAACACACCGAGTCCCGGGAATTGGTAGGTGCTACGGGCTGCGCCCTGCTCCAGCACCACGTGCAGGCGTCCCCCCAACGGTCCGAAGAACTTGGGGTAGTCGCCGATAGCCCCCACCTTGCCACACACCGCATCGAGGTCGGTCCCGGCCTCTGCGTGCAGGCTCAGGATCAACCGCTCCATCGCGTGCAGATCGACCGTGAAGCGCCCGCGTCCTTGGGCGAGTTCACGGTTGAGTAGCTCCGTGCAGACGACACTGGTACGAACCCGAACGATCTCGACTCCCAGGTTGGACAGAACCTGCACGTGGGACCGGATCCGATCTACCAGCTGTTCCGATGCCCGGAAGCTCTCGCGGGCGCCGCGCCAGCACTGGGTTTCGGCCCGCTCGGGGCATGGGTGCCGAAGCTCGCGTTCCCCTTCCAGGGACAGCCTACGGAAGAGCTCACGCGGGGTCCGCACGCCGCTTCCGACGACCGCCCGGGCCCAGGCCTCGCCCAGACGGACGTCCGAATGAGAAACCAGACGCTTGGAGTCATCGAGGTCGGACGCCACCGCCTGCGGCAGCCGCCCTTCGACCACGGCCGTACCGCCCGGATGGACCCGCGCAAGCACGGCCGTGACGACCAGGGGTCCCAGCCGGGCTCCGAGCCCGTTCTCGTCGACGCCAACTCGGTAGACGGGGCCGTCAGAAGGGCGGCGAACGGAAACACAGCGGCCTACCATGGGTCGATTGAAGGGTATGGTGTTGAAGAGCTGTGGTACAAGCGATCCTTGGAGGATAGGCTCATGGCGCAGGATACGCCCCGTCTCGGGCGAGACGTTTTCGTAGCATTGGCCGCCGTTGGATGGGCGGATGGGGATTTGGATCGCGACGAGGCGGACGCGATCGTCCGCACGGCGCTGGAGGAAGGTCTCGACCTGGTCGAGATCGAGGAAATCGAGCAGGCCACCAAGACCCCGGTCGACATCGGGGTGATCGACCGCAAGAACATGTCCAAGGAAGACCGCTTGTTCGTGTACGCTGTCGCGTCTTGGATGACCCGTCTTGACGGCGAGGTGACGGAGCTGGAGAGCCTGGCTCTGGCTCAGCTCGGGGAGGCGCTCAAGGTGCCGGAGGCGCCGCGCCTTCACGCCGACCGCATCGTGCAGGAGGTGATTGCCCAATCCGACAGTCGCCCGGACCGCTACGATCTCGTGGCACTCCGGCGCATCATCGGTGAGCGCCTCAAGGCGGCTCAGGAGGCACGGGCCGCGCGGCAAGGCGATTAGTGCCTCGCCCCGACCGCCATCTGCCGCTCACGCCAACAGCTCGGTTTTCGCAGCCGGGTAGCCGGCGGGACGAGTCACCGCGTAGGACAGCGACAGCACTTCGACCAAGACCACACGGTAGACGGCGTGCACGTCGTCCACGTCGATGGACTCCGCGTGACTCTCCAGTGTCGCATCCAGGTGCTCGTGCACGAACTCGAGCACGTGGGGTTGCTCCATCGCCACGACTTCGTCGCTGTCGAGGGTTTCGACCGGATCCGATCGGCGCAGCTGCTCGTCGAGCTCGAGCAGCTCGTCGGTAGCGTGTAGCTCGTCCTCGCTGACTTCGGCGATGTACTCGCCGTGGGCGTGCTCGAACGCCATCCAGACGGCCAGCGTCAGAAAGTAGCCGAGCGCCATTGCCGTCTCGTCGAGCGGTCGGCTCAGATTCGTTGCCACGTGGGCTGCGACGGCCGGTTGAGAGCGCTCGAATCGCTCCAGTCCGGCGTCGAGCTCCACGCGAGCTTCCTCGTCGTCTCCCAGACTATCGCGGACCCATGACACCGCGTGCGCCGGGACGCGCGCATAGGAGGGAACCGGTCGAATGGCCGAGCGTCTAACCCACACAAAGAGATCCTTAGCACGCGGCACCCAGCGGCGCGGCAGGATCTGCGCTGTGCCCTCACAGATCGCGCTGCCGATGGGCGCCCCGCCCCCGCGGCCTCCCGACCCGTCGGTCCTGCCGTTCCCGTTCACCGTGGCCTTGCGGTATGTAGGCGGTGGACGGCCGAGAGAGTGCAGGTCCGAGGTAGCGTCAAGGCGTCGTGCAAGAAACTCAGCAGGAGGAGCCCGCAGCTCCCCCGTCCCGGGAGCAGGGTGGCTGCCAGCCGGATTCGAGTACTCGGGCACGGTGGGGACGTCGCGTACGCCGCTGGGCGGTCGGTGTAGCGGCCACGGTCCTGGTGGCGCTGCTTCCGTTTGCGCTGGACCGCCTGCTGCATGCAAACCAGGTGCTGCGTGGCGTGTGGGTGAGCGGTGTGTCGCTGTCCGGCCTAGGGGCAGCCGATGCGAAGCAGGCAGTCCAGCAGTTGGCGGAGCGGCTGCGGTCGGCTCCGCTCCAGGTTCGGGTGGACGGCGGGCTCTTTCAGCTGGAGCCGCCGACCGTGGACTACCAGGTCGATGTGGACGGGACCATCGCTCGCGCCCTTGCGGCAGGGCGCGAGGGCGGGCTACTCGCCCAGCTTGCTTGGTGGGTGCGGCGCTGGACGAGCCCGCAAGATTTGGAGGTCACCGCCCAGCTCGACCGCGACGTGCTGGCACGTACTCTCAGCGAATGGGAGCGCGCGGCCATCAAGGATCCCCCGTTTCCGGGTGGGGTCCGCGCAGATGGCACTACGGTCGTCAAGGAGCTGCCCCGCGTGGGGCGTCGAATTGACCGTGGGCCGGCCGAGCAACAACTGCTTGTCGGCCTGGGTCGCCACAACCGCGCCGTAGTGGACCTGGCCTTGATCGAAGTCCGCCCCCGACTCCGAGCGGATGCGGTAGAAGCTGCCGCGGCGCGCGCCCGCCAGCTACTCGCCGGGCCACTCGAGCTCTGCAGTCCCGACGGCGAGATCCGGGTTGCGTTCACGGTGTCCGAACTCGCCCAGGCGTTGGAGACCCGGGTTGGGGACGGAGCGATTCCGACCCTGGAGGTCGGCTTCAGCTCGGACGCACTGAACAGGAAGATTTCCACCCTGGGCCCCAAGGTGGAGCGGCCGCCTCGAGCGGCGAGCTTCGAGATTGGGCAGCACGAGCGAGTGTTCGTGGTTCCGTCGGAGCCCGGGGTTTCGGTCCGAGCAGAGTTGCTGCCCGCGGCGCTGCTCGAGGCCGCTGCGGCTGCGGGGCGCGTCGGCATCCTTCCGGTCGATCGAAGTGCCCGCCCCGAACTCGAGACGGACGCCGCGCGGAAGCTTGGTGTGAGGGAGCTGGTTTCCACGTTCACGACCCATCACCCCTGCTGCCGCCCGCGAGTGGACAACATTCATCGCATCGCCGACCTGCTCGATGGCACCGTCGTCCGTCCGGGCCAGACCTTCTCAGTCAATGAGGCTGTGGGCCCGCGCACGCGGAAGAACGGATTCGTGCCGGCGCCCACCATCGAGGAAGGAGAGATGGTCGATACGGTGGGCGGAGGGATCAGCCAGTTTGCCACCACCCTGTTCAACGCCGTGTTCTACGGCGGCTACGACATCATCGAGCGACAGCCACACACATACTACTTCTCCCGCTACCCGGAGGGACACGAAGCGACGCTGTCCTACCCCGAGCCGGATCTCATCTTCCGCAACGACACCTCGGCGGGGCTGTTGATCAAATGCGACTACGGCGGGACCTTCATTCGGGTGAAGCTCTACGGAGACAACGGCGGACGAAAAATCCGGGCCAAGGTCTCGCGCCGCTACGATGTCCGCGACGCGCCGATCGAATACGTGCCCAATGCCGAGCTCGACCCGGAGAAAGAGGAGGTGCTCGAGGCCGGGCAGCTCGGATGGACCGTCACGGTGGCTCGAATCCTGACCTTCGCGGATGGAACCACCAAGGAAGAGCAACGCGAGGTCACCTACAACCCGCGCGTCCGTCGCATCGAGGTGCATCCCTGCCGCATCCCCGAAGGGGCAGAAGGCTACACGGGGGAGCAGTGCCCGGAACCTCCCGACGAAGAGGGCGAACCCGAGGCGACGGAAGAGGAGCTTCTGCTGGATGATGCGCACCAGCCCCCAGACCCGGATGCTCCCGCCGCCGAAGCCCCGCCCCCGCAACCGTGATTCCCGTGCGCGGGCCAGCGGCTCGCGCGCGCCGCAGGCCTCCCTGCGCTGGGCATTGACGCCCGGCAGGCTGTGTGGGAGGCAGGAGCTAACGTCTCTCCCTATGCGACGAGGGCAACGCGAGTCGCCTCAGGGGCAACCGGGGTAAACACCAGGGCAATGCAAAGTACGCCTCCGCCGAGTTTCGAGCTCGTCCCCGGTATGGTGCTGGACCGGAAGTTCCGGATCGAACGCATCATTGGTCAGGGCGGGATGGGAACGGTCCTCGCGGCAGTGCACCTGCAGCTCGATCAGCTCGTCGCGATCAAGCTCCTGCTGCCGGAGCTCGCCGTCTGTCCGGAGGCGGCGGCCCGATTCCAGCGCGAGGCCCGGGCGGCCGTGAAGATCCGGAGCGAGCACGTGGCCCGAGTGCTCGATGTCGCGCAGCTCGAGGACGGCACCCCGTACATGGTGATGGAATAC
>Ga0316576_10001537_pt1 | contig 12492 bp, 7 predicted proteins | sample S0NA_FD_203075 | JGI IMG/M metagenome (GOLD analysis project Ga0316576, IMG submission 203075) | Rhizosphere microbial communities from salt marsh grasses in Alabama, United States - S0-2_050615r3r5 | ecosystem: Host-associated > Plants > Roots > Rhizosphere | place: USA: Alabama | collected... | reverse complement strand
CAAAACCTCTGATGTACCCACATGAATCAACATCGGCGGCAAACCTTTCAACGCTGCATATACAGGAGATGCGAGAGGAACCAGTCCGTCGGTCTCGCCTAAATAGGCTTCAGCCATTTCAAACAAGGATTCTTTCGTAACCAGTGGATCAATATCGGCTTTAGAGGTGATCGAGTCACCGGTCATCGCTAAATCCACCCAAGGAGAAAGCAGTACCGCCGCTGCCGGCAATGGTATTTCTTTTTCTTTCAATGAAATTAGTGTTGAAACGGCCAATCCACCTCCAGCCGAGTCACCCGCAATGATAATATCATCCGAAGCTGTACCTTGGGATAGAAGCCATTTATATGCTGTGGTTGAATCCTCTACGGCAGCCGGGAACGGGTGTTCGGGAGCAAGGCGGTAATCAATCAAAAGCGCTTTTGTTCCTGATTCCGATGCAATATGTGATACCATACCACGATGCGTATCGATGGACCCGACACAATATCCACCGCCATGCAGATAAAGTAATACGCCCCGCCTCGAAGCTTTTGCAGGGACAATCCATTCGGCAGGGATATTATCAATAGATAACGGTTCGCACGAAACATTTTCAGCCACCGGAAGCTGAGACGCCTCCATTTCAAAATTTGAGCGACGCTCCTCAAAGGACAGGCCGGAAGTGTCCTGTCTGGAATTTAAGACTTCTAAAATAACCTCATACTCCTTGCTGGGCATGGTACCTCCTTTTTAGGCCAATAGTGGATCACTTGATCCCTTGGCCTCTCGAATCCTGCCCCTGGTTCATGCCTGCGATACGATCCGAAAAACGGCAGGCGCTATCCTTCCATTTCTACATCCTGGACACGTTCCCGGCCGCTTGAAGGTCTTACGGTTTATAAACTGAAAACCGCAGTTCATACAGTGGTATGGGTCTATATCTATTCGTTTATTTTGGTTTTTTACAGTTTTTTCTATGAAGGTCAGATGATGATATACGTCTTTTTCCAATACACCAATTCGTTGGGAAATTTCTCTCACGGTCAGGGCGTTGCTTTGGAGTTCCTCGATGATCGCCTGACGTATGGTTTGTTTTCTTTCATCCGCCATAACATTTACTTTTTCATTGCCGTGATGAAATCGAAAATCCCCTTGCCCACCCGCATTCTTTGAATATCTGTAAATCCGGCTTTTTTCAGTATTTCCTCTTGTTTGTTGTTATTCAAATGAACGGTTCCTATTACAGTTTCATAACCTTGCCCCCTGAGGGGGCAAGGTTGTTGTCCCCCTGCTTTTATTTATCAAACATTTTTTTCTGCTCGTGGAGCTTTTCTTTCTGTTCCTGATATCTTACATATTTTCGGATCATATCCGAATCTAAGCCTACTGTATCAACACAGTACCCTCTTGCCCAAAAGCTGTTGCCCCAGTAAGGCTTGGTCTTTAACCTTTTGAACCGATTGAACACTCGAATTGCTGTTCTGCCTTTTATCATGCCCACATAATCGGATATCGATATTTTCGGCGGAACCATCACAAGAAGGTGAACATGGTCAATTTGAACGTTTAATTCGACTATTTCACACTCTTTTTGCTCGGAAAATGCTCTTATACAGTTCGATACTTCATTTCCAATCTGGTCGCCCAATACCCGATATCGGTATTTCGGGACCCATACAATATGATATTGGCAATGCCAGATTGTTTGTGTTAATTTTCGAAATCGGCTCATATGTTACTCCTTGATCGTATGTTGTGGGGACAACTTGATCATCGAGTAACATTGAGTCGTATAGATGGCAAAGCCTCTATACTCTGACCTGGCCCTGAGGGCCAGGGTTTCTACGATGGACTAAAATCCTTTATACTGTCCGGATAAGAAAAATCAAGAGCCAGAAGATAGCCACCTCTTTTCAGGGATTGAAAAGCCTTCTCAACGACTTTTTGTCGATCCTCCGTTAGGATTTCGTGAAGCGTGACCACCATGCTGATCATATCGAACTCATCTTTGTAAGGCAATTGCTCCCCACCGATATCTTCTACGCTGACCCGTTCTTCCAATCAAAGCTTGGAAATTGCTGCTTTAGTAATTCAATGGTTTCCTTTGTCAGCATTTCCACCTCCATCCAATAAAGATTTTATCAACCCTATTCGATAGTCATATTAGGGCATTTCCATCCCCATAGTTGCCATTGCCTCGTCGATTTTCGAATATATCTCTATGGTGTACTCAAACCCTTTTATGCCGATAAACATTGCCATCATTTTTACGGCGCGGCTATAAGCTGCATCTAGTTTTCCGTCTTTTACTTCAGATATGGAGAAGGATTTTACCCCCTTATGAGTCATTCTTACTACGGCAGGTAAGACTCAGCTGCAGGTCGCAGAAAACGATAATGCAAGACTATTCTAAATGGCAGGCTGGGGCAACGTTGAAATAATATGCATAAAATCTGTAGCTAAAATAAGGACAAATGATCCCGGCTGTTGCGAGATAGACCTCATTCTTGAGATGGGGGTCCTACCTAAGTCGAGCGTTTAGCTCCTAATAAAACCAGTTCGGGCGGTCTTTGACAAAATCCCTGGCCGTAATGCGGAGCCATTCCTTCATCCCATCCTCGATGTAAAACGTTGGCATAAGCAGATTATCATCCTCGTCGATCATTCCAACCGCCCTTGCATGGGTGGCCAACGCCGTGTATGGATAAATGCGCACCCCAACCGTCACCTTGACAGCACTCAGCTCGAGTGAGTCGACAAACGCAAGACTCTCGCTAACGGTTTGCCGCGTCTCACCGGGGCTTCCTAAAAGCAAAAACCCCATAACCCCTATTCCGGCAGATTTAAACATGTTGGATATGGTTCGCACGTCTTCGGTTTTAAACCGTTTGTGCATATTTTCAAGAATCACATCCGACCCACTCTCGAAGCCAAGGCTGACTTCAGCGCAGCCGGAAGCCGCCATTTTTTCAACCAGTTTTTCATCGATCTTCCAGGGATGTACAATTCCCCGCCATTTGAGCCTCAAATCCGATTCGATCATACGGCTACACAAATCTTCGGCATAGCCCGACGGCAGATTGAAGGTGTTGTCCACAAAAAAATAATGATCGAACCCTGCGGACGTATAGGATCGCATGGCCGCTATGATGGTATCTATGCTTCGTTTGCGGATAACACTGCCCTCGATTGTTGACGTCGAACAATAACTGCAGTCCAATGGGCATCCCCTGCGCGTCTGAATGGGAAGCCATAAGGGTTGATCGGTGACACGATCGAGCGACCAGATCTGTTTATCGGGTTCGGGAAGTTTGAGGCTGTCTATATTCATAACCGGTTTATTTGCATTTTGGACGTCACCCTTTCGGTTAAACAAACCGGGAATCTTGGATATGTCGCCGCCATTCTGCAGGGCATCCAGCAACAGGACAAACGATCGCTCTCCCTCACCCTGAATACCCATGTCCCCATCAAGATATGTCAATGCATCCTGTGGGAATATGCTATAGCCCGCACCGCCGAGAACAATTTTTGCGTCTGAATATGACCGGCATGTATCGACGATCGCCTTGACCGGTTCGAGGAGAAATTTGACTCCTTCAGAGGCCTGATCGTCGATGTTTCTGACCGATATTCCGATGACATCCGGCCCGTGGTCCTCAATGGTTTTTCTCAGACCGTTCAGGGCGTCCGGTTGCGTCATTAAATTGATCTGATGAACGTCATGACCGGCATCTTCCGCCGCCCTGGCGACGCATGACATGCCCAACGGTAAAACAGGCATGTTCATCGTTTCAGTGTTCGCCGACACGAGGAGCACTTTCATGTCTAACCTCCGGGGCTGTTTTCTTTTTCCTTTGTTGATTTTAACATGTTGCTTTTGCAATCTCGAGGTTTATTGTAAGCACTGGCGTTAAATGCTACAGTACAATATTTTTTCAAATCTATCTATGCTTGAAACACTCACCGTGGGGAGGAGTCACATGGCTTCAGTGAACGCAAACGGCATCCGGATTGAATACGAAACCTTCGGCGACCCGTCATCGCCGGCATTGCTCCTGATCATCGGTCTCGGGTGCCAGCTAATCCATTGGCAAGACGAATTCTGCCGGCAGATTGCCGACAGCGGGTACCATGTTATCAGATACGACAACAGGGACAAGGGGTTGTCGACCAAGATCGAGGGACTGACGGCCGACGAAATCATGGAAAAAACCCTCGCACTGTTCATGGGGCAGGATGTCCCGGTGCCCTATACACTGGAAGATATGGCAGATGACGCTGTCGGTTTGCTGGACGCGCTGCACATCGAAAAAGCCCACATCTGCGGTATGTCGATGGGTGGCATGATCGCCCAGACCGTCGCACTCAACAACCCCGACCGGGCATTGTCATTGACGTCGATATACAGTTCACCCGGCACGAGCGACAAATACGCCCCGACACCGGAGATGGCCGAAGCCTTGATGCAGCCGGAACCGCTGGAACGGGAAGCAAATATCGATTACATGGTTAGTTTTTTCAAACTGACCTATGGCACCGGGCTTGAATTCGATGAAGCCTTTCACCGTTCAATAGCGGCCCGCGCCTATGATCGTTCTTTCTGCCCGGAGGGATCGGGGCGTCAATTGCTCGCCATCATGACCCAGAAAGACAGGGAAGCAGCTCTCAAAGAGTTGAATGTCCCCGCACTGGTCATTCATGGCGATGCGGATCCCCTCGTACCGCTCGAAGCCGGAAGAGCCACGGCAAATGCCATACCGGGCGCGGAATTGATGGTCATCGAGGGCATGGGACATTCCCTTCCAAACCTGAATGCCTACTGGGACCGGATCGCGGACGCGATGGTACGCCACATGGCAGATGCCAATACATAGGGAAAACGAGAGGACACGCATGCTGGACACCATATTTTACAACGGCCGCATCTGCACACTGGACAACCGCAATGCCGTATATGAGGCCGTGGGCGTCAGCCAGGGCAAAATAGCGGCTCTGGGAACCAACCGGGACCTCAAACCCCACACCGGTCCGCGAACCGAGACGATCGACGTCAAGGGCGCGGTCATGTACCCGGGGTTCATGGAAGCCCACAACCACCTGGCCATATTCGCCTACCTGCTCGACGGCATCGACCTGTCAGCAAAGAATGCCGGTAAAATGGATGACGTGCTCGAGCGGGTCAAGGCCGACGCGGACAAAAAGCCCGACGGCGCATGGATAAAGGGTGCGCGCTACGCGGAATACTTTCTGGCCGAAAACCGCCACCCCACGCGCCACGACCTGGACCCGGTCAGCCCGGCGAACCCGGTGGTCCTGTTTCACACCTCTTTTCACGCCTGCGTGCTCAACAGCCGGGCGCTGGAAAAATTCGACATAGACAGGAAGAGCGCGACACCCCGAGGCGGCATTATCGAAAAAGACGCCGACGGCGAACCGACGGGCGTGCTCCACGACGAGGCCATGAATGTCGTTTTCAACCGGTTGTTCTCCAATGACATGTCTGCCATGAAAACGCATGAACTTGCGTCCTTCTGCCAACGGGGGGCCCTGCACTTCGCCTCCTGCGGCCTGGTTTTCGCCGCCGATGCCATGGTGGGGCCCCAGTCCCTGGCCATGTACCAGGCAGCCAGGGATGCCGGACAGCTGCCCATCCGGATCTACACCATGAACCTGTCAACCGAGTCGGATGACCTGGTCAACGCCCGGATCAAAACAGGATTCGGCGACCGCAGGCTGCGCATCGGGCCCATCAAGATTTTCGCCGACGGCGGCATGTCCAACCGAACGGCGGCCGTTGGAACACCCTACCTGACGCCCCCCCATGGAAAAGGGCTCAAGATCCAGAGCCGCGAGGAATTGATCGAAAAGGTTCGCGGGTATCACCGGCTTGGCTATCAGATTGCCATCCATGCCCAGGGCGACGAAGGCATCCGCGACACCCTGGACGCCTACGAAGCCGTGCTTGGCAAAACCTCCGGCAACCCGCTGCGCCACCGCATCGAACACGGCGGGTGCATGTACCCCGACCTGTTGCAACGCACTGCGGCCATGCACATCCCGGTGGCGGTCCAGCCGGTGTTTTTCAGCGAACTGGGGGACGGCTTTGTGGAGGCCTTCGGAGCGGAGACGGCCGACCGGCTGTACCCTTTCAAAAGCATGCTGGCAGCAGGCATCCCCCTGGGTGGCAGTTCGGACTGCCCGGTTTCGGAGATAGACCCCCGCAAAGGGCTTTGGGGCGCGGTGGCCCGCTCCACCCCGTCGGGAAACGTCATCGGCCCCGGGGAAGCGCTGACCATGGACGATGCCCTCAGGATGTACACCACCGGATCGGCCTACCTGTCCTTCGACGAAAACGTCAACGGCACCATCGAGGTGGGGAAACACGCCGATTTCACCGTCTTGGCCGAGGACCCGCGCGATGTCCCGCTTGAAACAGTGCCGCAAATACCGTTTGTGATGACGGTGGTCGCTGGAGAGGTCGTCTGGGCGGCGTAAGAGGCTTGTGTCTTTTTCATTATCCAACAGCCCCTTTGACATGCACTGCCTGGAACATTATAATAGGTTTCGAATGGGGCTGTCTCCCTAAACGGCCTCATACCGCTCACCCTTTAATTCGTCCGGACAAATCCTTGTATGAGGGATTACCAATGAAACCTATCAACACCTTTCGCATCTGCCTGGGTTTGCTCGTCGCCCTGACCGCTGGCTGGATAGGCTGCGATAGCGGGGGCGGCGGCAACAGCTACACCGTCAGCGGCACCATTTACGCCCCCTCCAACACCGCCGTCGACTCCGACACCAACGAAATCAACGTCACGCCGGTTTCCAACAACTATTTTGACGGGAACAGCGCGCAAATTTTGAGCAAGAATCCGGTGATCGTCGGCGGCTATGCCAATGTGGCCTACGCAGGCCAACCCGGGAACTCTTTCGAAACCGGCGACACGAGCGACGTTTTCAAAGTGGCGCTGACCGCGAATCAAAGCGTCAACCTGTACATAGCCGATACCAACGCCGCCGACCTCGACCTCTATCTATACGACGAGAATGTAGACCGCGACGCCCCGGAGGCAGTCGCGAGTTCCACCGGTACCGGCGCCAGCGAAAAGGTGCAGGCGACCAGCGCAGGCACCTACTACGTCGAGGTCCGGGCGCACGCCGGGGCCTCCAACTACACCCTGACCACCGGGCAGACCATCGACGCGGCCACGGCCATGGATGCGCGCCTGCAGGAGGATTTTTTGCCGGGCGACGTGGTGGTCGTCTTTCGCGAGGAGGCCCGGGAACGCATCCGCCGGAGCCTGCAGGCGGAGGGGGACGCCTTGTGGGGCCTTGACCGCAAATCCGGTTCTCCCGGAGGCGAAATGGTGCTCGCCGTCACTTCGGAAAACAGGCGGCGCGTCTTTGCGGCGCTCGCCATCGAGCCGGCGGAAGACAACCCGGTGCTGTTCCAGGCGCAGGACCCCCGCAAGCAGCTCAAGTTGGACACCCTGCGAACGATCGACGCCCTGAAAAAACGTGACGACGTACTGACGGCCGAGCCCAACTACCTGCGCCACGCCCTGGAAGCGCCCGACGACGATTACTACCCCCTGCAGTGGCACTACCCGCTCATCCGCCTGCCCCAGGCCTGGGAACTCACCAAGGGCTCATCCGAGGTCATCGTGGCGGTCATCGACACGGGCATCCTCGCCAATCATCCGGATATTAGCAACGCCAAACTGGTGGACGGCTATGACTTCATCTCCGACACGACCATCTCTCTGGACGGCGACGGCATCGACCCCAACCCGCAGGACCCCGGCGACGCCATGGAGGGGGGCAGCTCCTTTCACGGCACCCACGTGGCCGGGACCATCGGCGCCGCCACCAACAACGGCACCGGTGTGGCCGGCGTCACCTGGAACTGCAGGATCATGCCGCTCCGGGCGCTGGGCAACGGTGGCGGTCTGGCCGGCGACATCCGCCAGGCCATCCGATACGCCGCCGGTCTCGACAACGCATCGGGCATCACCCTTCCCCCCTCCCGGCGGGCGGACATCATCAACATGAGCCTGGGGGGATCCTCCCGGTCCGACCTGGACCAACAGGCCATCGATGACGCCAGGGCGCAAGGCGTCATCATCATCGCCGCCGCCGGCAACAGCGCCAGCAGCACCCCCATGTACCCGGCCGCCTACAACCACGTCGTCTCCGTGAGCGCCGTGGGACCGGACAAGACCCTGGCCCCCTATTCCAATTTCGGCGGCACCATCGACGTCGCGGCCCCGGGCGGCGACGCATCCGACGACAGCGACGGCGACGGCTATCCCGACGGCGTTCTGAGCACCGGCGCCGACGACACATCAGGTACGATCAAAATGATCTACAATTTCAAGCAGGGCACCTCCATGGCGACCCCCCACGTGGCCGGCGTGGCCGCCCTGATGAAATCGGTCTATTCCGGTCTGACCCCGGCCATCCTGGACAACCTGATCGCCGGCGGGACGATCACCGAGGATTTGGGCCCGCCAGGCCGCGACAACCAGTTCGGGCACGGCCTCATCGACGCGCTGCAGGCGGTACTCACTGTTTACGCGGGGGAGCTTCCGACCCTGTTGTTTGTCGATCCCCTCTCGCTCAACTTCGGGTCGACGGACACCATCCTGCTTCTTGATGCCAGCAATTATTCCAGTGAAACGCTGACCGATGTTAACGCAACAACGGATGTTGATTGGATTTCCATCGAGGGTTCTTTCGATGAAGCCGGCCAGAGCGGCACCTTCACGATCAGCGTGGATCGGACAGGTCTGGACGATGGCCCCTATGCGGCAACGATTACGTTTACGTCGAGCGTAAACACGGTCCCGGTGCCGGTGCGCATGCAGGTGGGCGACGCCACCGCTGCCGGCAATGCCGGCTATCACTACGTCGTGCTCCTGGACCCCGACACCTTTCAACCCCTTGCCCAGTACGACGTGCCGGCGCCCACCAACGGGGCCTACCACTATCATCTGAAGGCGCCCATGGGGAAATACATCATTTTTGCGGGCACCGACGCGGACAACGACTATTACATCGGCGACGCCGGCGAGTCGTCCGGCGCCTACCCCTCCCTGGATCAGCCGGCGGTCATCCGCCTGTACAGGGATCTCACAGGCTACGATTTCGCCACGTCGTTCAACTTCAACCTGTCGTCCTCACTCCTGGCGAACAAAACGGGAGCGTTTCAACCCATCAGAATCGACGGCGCGGGGGCGGTTGAGAAATGACGGTCCGAATGACGGAAAAGGAAACGATGCCAGCTTGCACCATACTGAAAAAAAAGGGCGGACGGCCTACAGCCTGGGCGGGGGCGGTCCTCCTGCTGCTGCTTGCCACGCTTTTCACCTACGGAATGGGCCGCAAGGCAGACACCCCGCCGCCGGATTTTGCGGTCCATACACTGCTGAGAGGATCACAGTCGGCAGGTAGCGGCAACGGCCCCTCTGCCGAGTGGGTCCGCTCCCGCGATGCCCTCGAGCGGGTTTTCGCCGATGCCGGCTCCCTGCAACTGTCGGCATCCGAATCGGATCAAGCCCCCGACGTCGACCTAGCAGCCTATCGCGTTCTGCTGGTGCGCATGGGACGCAAGCCCACCGCCGGATACGCTGTGCGCTGCCTTACCGAACGCAGCGGCCTGACAAACGGTACGGCCGTCATCACTCTCGAATGGGCCGAACCCCCGCCGGACCGCCTCAATGCCCAGGTCGTGACCAGCCCTTTCGTTCTGCTGAAAATCACCAAGGCAGGCTACAGCCGGGTAAAGCTCGTCGACCAGGACGACCGGACCCTGTTCGAACTGGAAGCGCCGCAGTAGATACCCGTGCCCGTAGGACTCGGCACTGGTTTCACCCTGGAAGGGTGTTGTTTGGATACCAAGAAAATAGGCAAATCCTAAATCCCAATATCTAAATTCCAAACAAATTCAAATAACCAATGACCCAATGACAAAAACAGAAGCCCGACCACCGACGACTTACATCTACCGTTTGGATCTTTTGAATTTCGGTCATTTGATATTGTTTAGGATTTCGGATTTGGTGCTTGGAATTTTATACCCCCTATTTTCGGCACAGCCACATATCTCTGACCTGACACAAAGGACCAGAATTTCAATACTTGATTAAAGCTGTTAGGCGGACAGGACGCTGGGAGGATAGGAGGCCGGCTTCCCAGCGTCCCAGCCTCCTAGCGTTCCAGCCTCCCATCCTCACTCCTTGCTTCTTCGCTCTTTGTAACCTTCGTACTGCAACGACTTGGCGTTCGTTTTCTGCTTTTGACGAACCGCCGCAGGCGCTCCCAGGAAGGTTTCACGAACCATGGACTTCAATCCGTCCACTTCCTCTTCAAGATTCTGTTCCACCCGTTCCGACTGCACGCTTTGATTGAGACGTTTCTTTTCCTTGTAATAGGTTTCTATCTTCGACAGGGCCTCTTTTTCGGCGCCGGCCTTGACGTCGGCGGCCACGGCCTCCCTCAGCCGGTTGTAGTCCTCCTGGATCACCTTGTCTTCCCAGGTCTGCCTGTGGATCGAAGAGAGCGCCGCGGCGCGGTCCCCGGTACAGGTAACGGTCAGGGCCTTTTTCAAGGGCTCCCTGAAAAAGGTGCCTTTGCTCACGTAGCTTATCCAGATACCTTCCAGTTTGTACGCATTTTCGAGGACCGGCGATGCCTGAAACCGCAGAAACACCTTCCGGGAGCGCCCGGACAAAAGGTCGCCCGGATACACGGCATAGTGCCCGGGATATTCTTTGAAGCTGAATCCGCCCGCACTCAGCAACCGCACCCCCGGCACCTTGGGGATGTGGATTTCCAGCCCGGTGGCGGCCACATGCCTGGCGCTCATGAACTCGTGCTCGAAAACGGCGGCAAAGGCATCCGGGTTTTCCAGGTAGTGGTAGGTTCCCGCCCCCTGATCGGCGATGTGGGCCATCAACTGCTCGTTGAAACTGTCCCCCACGCCCACGGTAGCCACCGAAAAATTTTCCTCGAGGGCGATGGACGCCATGCGCCCGAGCGCCAGGGGGTCGACGATCCCGCGGTTGGCCAGGCCGTCCGATATGAGAATGACCTTGCGAATCCGGGTCCCGGCAGGCTCGGACAGAATCGTGTCCAACCCGGTCCGGAGTCCTCCTCCCAGATTGGTGGCGCCCCCGGCATAGATGTCGTGAACCATCTGGCGCAGCACGGATCGGTTTTGCGTTGTCAAGAACATCAACGGTGCGTGCCTGCGAACGTCGTCGGCATAGCTCACGAGGCTCAATCGGTCCTCCTGAGACAGCAGGCTGATAAGATTGTTCGCGGCCCGCACGGCGTCGCTCAGTTTCCGGCCCTGCATGGAACCGCTCCTGTCCAGGACCAGGACGATGTCCACCCGGTGTTCGGTCAACGGTTCCCGGGGTCCTGTTGCGGCGGCACGCAGTTCAAGATTGAGCTCGAAAATGCCGTCGCCGTAGCGGTAAATTTTTTCCTGAACCAGGTTCCCGGAAAAATCGACGACCTGCAGCGCTTGCGCACCGGTCGTGTCCCTTCCTGCTGCGTGGGCAGACACCGGCATAATGCCGGTCATTGCCGTCAGAACCATTACCATTGTCATCATGCAAAACCGTGTCGTTTTCATACGCTACCTCCCTTTGTATTGGGTTTACCCCAAGGTTGCATAAACAACTACGACGTCACCCTCAGACGCCTTGACTCTGAAGCCCCCGGGCTTTTACAACGTTGGGGTATGTTGTCGGGGGGCCCCCTCGATTCCGGCACCTATTGTAGCGCACGCCCGGTAAAGTACAATTCAAAGAACCGTAAATGATCTCCTTGTTTTTTTTACATAAGTTTTGCTTTACTATTCATGTTTTCGTGGTAAAAAAGGGGTCATGCATAGGCGAAAGAGCAAGGCGAGCATTCTGATAGTGGAAGACGACCCCGCAATTCTGAACGGCCTCATGGACGTGCTGGTTTTCAACGGTTTTTCCGCGGAGGGTGTTGCCGACGGCAGCGAGGGGCTTGCCCGCGCACTCGACAACCGGTTCGACCTCCTGCTGCTCGACGTCATGCTCCCGGGTGTCGACGGGTTCGCCATCTGCCGGCAGGTCCGAAAAAAACGGCCGGACCAGGCCATTATGATGCTCACGGCCAAAGGGGCCGAAGACGATGTGGTCAGCGGTTTCAAGGCCGGCGCCGACGACTACCTCAGCAAACCCTTTTCCCTGAGGGAGCTGATGGTGCGCATCGAGGCCATCCTGCGCCGCACGGGCAGGCTCGTGGGCGACGACACCCTCACCATCGGCGGGATCGTGTTCGACGGCAGAAACCTGCAGGCTGCCACGGACAACGCCCGTGTGGACCTCACCCGCAGGGAAATGGACATTGTCGCCTACCTTTACCGCAACCGCACCAGGATCGTTTCCAAAAAAGAGCTCCTTTCCCGCGTGTGGCACTACCGTGACGCAACCATCGAAACCCGCACCGTGGATATTCACATGCTGA
>Ga0316576_10001536_pt1 | contig 12492 bp, 8 predicted proteins | sample S0NA_FD_203075 | JGI IMG/M metagenome (GOLD analysis project Ga0316576, IMG submission 203075) | Rhizosphere microbial communities from salt marsh grasses in Alabama, United States - S0-2_050615r3r5 | ecosystem: Host-associated > Plants > Roots > Rhizosphere | place: USA: Alabama | collected... | reverse complement strand
GCACCCCCGTTGAACTTGAACGACAGGTACGGGTTCTTGGAGACGCCGCCGCTCCAATTGGCGGTCATGACGACCTCGTCGTTCCATTTGGCCGTGACTTCTTGGATGAAGTGGGCCGGGATCACCTCACCGGTCTGAGCGTCCTTGCGCAGCCCGGTCTCCATCACATGGCTCATCAGTGCCTTGACGGTGGTGACGCCATTCGTGCTCTTGGCGCGGATCTTGGTCTTGCTTGCCATCGATTCGTTACCTCATCTGGCGGGGCCCGCCGATCGGGGCGTGGCCGCTGGTGAATTTAATGCTTGTCGATCGGTCGTGTTCTGGACGATCAACCGCCGCAGCCACCGATGGTGACCTTGACGCTCTTGGCATTGCTGAGCAGGCCACTCTCGGTTTGAATCACGGCCACCACATCGGCGGTCTTGGCCATCTTGATGCGGGTGGAGACGAACGGCAGTGCATCCTTGCCGAGGTCGAACGAGGCGATCAGCGGCGTTCCGTTACCGGAGGCGATGATGGCGATGGATTTGGCACCCTCGATATCACTCTCGACGGTGACGGGCACCACGGCACCGTTCTCTGCAATGTCGGGAGCCTTGATCTTGACCGCGTCCGATGTCTCCGTGGCATCGGTGCCGAGCAGGTCGGTCAGCGCGGTAGCGGTATCGGTCGCCTTGAAGGCAGCCTCGGGCCAGGCGGCCAGCACGGCGCGGGGCGCGAGCAGCCCGGCCCCGACGGCGATGCCCACGGCGCCTGCGCCGAGCGAGCCCTTGAGCAGTAGTCTGCGTTTTGCATCGATCATGGGTGTGGTCTCCTATCGGATCACTTTGATGGTATGCCGACGACGGCGCGGAGCCGAACCGGCCGTCCAATGTCGTACTAGGGCGTGGGCGCAGATCGAAAGATCATCGCCACGTCGCCCGGCTATAACCCGTCGAAATTGGGTCGACCGGCGCGCAATCCTAGCGCACTCGAACGGGCCTGCAAACCAGCTCCCTGCCCAGTTGTCATCGGCGGGTCTTGCGCCAGGGATTGTCCTTCTCGGCGCGCAGCTCTTCCTGGAGCTCCTCCAGCCGGGCCTGGAGCTTGGCTGCGGTCGGGAAATCCAGGTCCCGTTGGCGTAGCCCTGCTTGCAGCTGGCGGGTCGCTGGCTCCAGGTCTCCTTGCAGGTACAGATACTCCGCTCGGTAGCGGGCATACAGCCCGGGCTTGCCCGCCTTGCCCGCAACATCAGCCATCAGCGAGAAGAGCGGGGCGGTGTTGGGGTGGTAGGCTGCCACGGCCTCCAGCGCGCGCAGGGCCTCTGCCGGCCGGCCGGCGGCGAGCAGCGCCTGTGCATAGGCTTCGTGAAGCGGCCAGCTCGACGGCGACAGCCCGATGACCCCTTTGAGATCGCGGATAGCCAGCTCCGGCTTTCCGCTGCGGCGGTCCAAGTCCGCCTTGAGCACCTGCAGCTCCATCTGGCTGGGGTTTGTCTTCAGCAGCCGCTCCACCTCACCCAAGGCATCGTTGACACGTCCAGCACGCGTCAGCGCCAGCGCGTAGCCATAGCGCTCCGCGGTCTCGTTGCGATAGCGTCCGCCAGCCAGCCGGGCCTTGAATTCGTCGACTGCCTTCTCGGCTCGATTGTGGGAGCGTTGGCGCAGATTGGCCCGGGCAAGGTGATAGCGCAGGCTGTCGGGGCGCTGCCGGGCACCGAGCTGGGTGGCGCGCCCGAGGGCGTCGGCGATGCGGCTGGTCGTGACTGGATGGGTACGCAGGAATTCCGGTGCGTCGGTCTCATAGACGCGGGTGGAGCGGGCCAGCTTCTGGAAGAAGCCCGGCATGGCGAACGGGTCGAACCCCGCGGAGGCCAGTGTCGCCATGCCGAGACGGTCGGCCTCTTCCTCGTTCGCGCGGGTGAAGTTGATCCGCCGCTGGACGGTCGCCGCCTGGACGCCAGCGATCGCGGCCTGGGCCACGTTGGCGTCCACCTGGGCGCCGAGCACCGCCGCGGCGATCAGCAGCGCGGTGGCCGGCAGTGCCGTCTTGCGCTGGTCGTCGAATGAACGCATCAGGTGATCCTGACTGACGTGGGCGATCTCATGGGCGACCACCGCCGCCAGCTCGGCCTCGGTCTCGCTGGCCAGTATCAGCCCGGAATAGATCCCGATACTGCCCTCGGGCCCGGCGAAGGCATTGACCACCGGCTGCTCGACGATGAAGAAGTGGAAGCCGCCGGTATTTTCGTTGCTGGCACGGACGATCTGCCGGCCCAGGCTCTCGATGTAGTCGTTGAGCACCGCGTCGTCGCTGACCGGCACCGTCTGACGGACATAGCGCATGAACGCCTCGCCGAGGTAGCGCTTTTCGGCGGTGGACATCAGGGTGTCCGTTGGGCTGCCAAGGTCAGGCAGGCGCAGCGGGTCGGCGGGGGTGGTGGCATTGCCGAGCAACAAGGTCAGCAGCGCAGCGGCTGCAGCGGTCCGCGGGGTCGTCATTTGGGGATGTCCAGCATCAACGCTCGCTCATGTACAAGTCGAGACCCGCGAAGCTCGCCGGCGTTCCCTGCGAGCCGGTTGCCCGGCTCGCCGTTTCCTCGCATCAGGGGAGACGCTGACCGGCGCCCGAGGCCCGACAGGTAGCACTGTAGGCCCGGGGGGAGCACCTCGGCAAGGTGCCCGCTCGTCGTACGGCCCTGTTGATACAGGGTTCGGGCCCTCGATCGAGCGGGTTGGTCTGCGGTCGACCGGCCTAGACCGCCTCATAGGGCACATAGTGCGGATGGTACATCCGCCCGCGGATGAAGCCATCGAGGTCCGCTGGGGGGTCGATATCGGCAAGCCCCGCGTCGAAGGCGACCTGACAGACGGCGGCGGCGATGCGCGCCGAGATGCACCGGATGTCGGTCAAGTCGGGGTAGAGGCGGCCCACGGCAAGGGTGTCGTCGCCGACTTGGTCCGCCAGCGTGCGTGCCGCGGCATAGAACATTGCATCGGTCACGCTCCGGGCGCGGCAGGCGATGGCGCCCATGCCCAGCCCCGGGAAGATGTACATGTTGTTGCACTGGCCCGGAACCAGCAGCCGCCCCTGATGGGAGACCGGCTCGAACGGGCTGCCGCTGGCGAACAGGGCCGCGCCGTCGGTCCAGGCATAGGCCTGCTCCGCGGTACACTCCGCCTTGGTGGTGGGGTTCGACAGCGGAAATACGATCGGTCTCTGGCAGTGCCGGTGCATGGTCTGCAGAACCTCACGGCTGAAGATGCCGGGCTGGCCGCAGACACCGATCAGCACCGTCGGCTGCACACGCTCGATCAGTGCGGTCAGGTCGTCGATGGGGGGCTCGGGCTGGGCGTAGGGGCGCTTATGCTCGGCCAGCGCGGCGGTGCGCTCCGTGGTGACCAAGCCCTGCGTGTCGAACATCCAGATTTGTCGGCGCGCCTGCTCGAGCTCGATCCCCTCGGACTGAATGCCGGCGACCAGCATGTCGGCGATGCCGCGGGCCGCGGAGCCTGCACCGACGAAGCAGATCCGCTGCTCCGATAGTCGCTGGCCGGTGACCCTGAGTGCCCCGAGCACACCGGCCAAGGCCACCGCGCCGGTGCCCTGGATGTCGTCGTTGAAGCAGGGGATGCGATCGCGCCAGTGCTGAAGCAGGCTGAAGGCATGGTTGTTCGAGAAGTCCTCGAACTGTATCAGTGCGTGGGGCCAGCGCCGGTGGACGGCGGTCACGAAGGCCTCCACGGCCTCGTCGTAGACCTTGCCCTTGACGCGGGGTATACGCTCGCCCAGGTAGAGCGGGTCCTCACGAAGCGCCGCGTTGTCGGTGCCTAGATCGAGCAGCGCGGGTAGTGTTCGGTAGGGATAGATGCCGGCGCCGACGACATAGAGCGAGAGCTTTCCGATGGGGATACCCATCCCGTTCGAGCCCAGGTCCCCCAGGCCCAGGATGCGGCTGCCGTCGGTGACCACGACGATGTCCACCTCGTCCTCGGGCCAGTTGTGCACCATCTGATCGAACATGTCCACATCGGCAATGCTGAAATACATCCCCCGGGCGCGGCGGTAGATATGCCCGAAGTGGCTGCAGGCCTGGCCAACCACCGGGGTGTAGATGATCGGTGTCAGCGTGCGGATGTTCTCCAGCAGCACCCGATAGTACAGCGTCTCGTTGCGATCGTGCAGGGTCTCCAGGTGGACGTAGCGCGCCAGGTCGTTGTCCTGGCGATGAAAGTTCTCCATGACACGCTGCACCTGGTCGTCGATGCTGACCACCTGGGGCGGTACCAGCCCCCGCAGGCCCAGCGCATCGCGCTCGCTGTCCGGGAAGCCTGTGCCTTTGTTGAGCAGAGGGTCGCAGAGCAGCTCCTTGCCGCGCTTGCTGACTGGCAGTACCGGGTCATCCATGCCGGCGAGATGGTGATGTCTGATCCGCTTGGCCATGGTGTCTCCTCCGTTACGGCGTGTCTCGATACCTCAAGTATCGTCCATCCCTGGACGACTGCGGTCAGGATGACCGCTTCGAGGATCGCCCGCGTCGTGTCGGCCGACGGGACGAAGCGGATCAGCTCGGTGCCATCCCAGTCCAACCGCGGCGCCCCGGCGGCTCAGGCCGCGGGCAACCGCGCCCCGGCGCAGCCCGGGCGCGCCAGGGAACGAGTTGAATCCTCGCCGCTTGGGCCGATCTTGAGCGCTACACCGAGCCATCCCTGACCAAGACCCGACCGACACCGATGAGCAATCCGCTGCTGCGACCCGACGTCCTTCCCGCGTTCTCCGAGATCAAGCCCGAGCATGTCGAGCCCGCGATCGATGCCATGCTCGCCGACTGCCGCGCGCTGATCGAGCGCCTGGGCGCCGAAGCGGATCAGGCAACCTGGGAGCGCTTCATCGACCCGTTGGAGGAGCAGGACGACCGCCTGAGCCGTGCGTGGTCGCCGGTCAGTCATCTCAACGGCGTGATGAACAGCGACGGGCTGCGCGCCGCCTACAACGCCTGTCTGCCCAAGCTCAGCGACTACGGCACCGAGGTTGGCCAGAACGAGGCCCTGTACCGTGGCTACAAGCACGTCGCCAGCCAAGAGGGGCTCGACCCGGCACAGCGCAAGGTCTTGGAGAACGCGCTGCGCGATTTCCACCTGTCCGGCGTCGACCTGCCGGCGGACAAGAAGGCCCGCTTCAAGGAGATCAGCCAGGCCATGAGCCGGCTGACCAGCACCTACTCCGAGCATCTGCTCGACGCCACCAACGCCTGGCATAAGCAGATCACCGACGAGTCCCGTCTCGCCGGCCTACCCGACTCGGCCAAGGCCCTGGCCCGCCAGCACGCAAAGGAGCGCGACCTCGACGGCTGGGTCTTTACGCTGGACTTTCCGTCCTACCTGCCGGTGATGCAGTATGCCGACGACCGTGCCCTGCGCCGCGAGGTCTACGAGGCCTACGCCACTCGCGCCTCCGATCAGGGTCCGAACGCTGGCCAATGGGACAATGGCCCGCTGATGGACGAGATCCTGGCGCTGCGCCACGAGCAGGCCCAGCTGCTCGGCTTCGCCAACTACGCCGAGCTGTCCCTGGCGCCGAAGATGGCCCGCTCCACCTCCGAGGTCATGGCCTTCCTGAACGATCTGGCCGCGCGCTCCGTCCCCCAGGCCCGTCGCGAGCTCGACGAGCTGAAGACGTTCGCCAAGGCCGAGCACGGCGTCGACGACATCCAGCCCTGGGACCTGGCCTACTGGTCCGAGAAGCTGCGTCTGCACCGGTACGACATCTCGCAGGAAGAACTGCGGCCCTACTTCCCGGTCACTCGGGTCGTGCCGGGGATGTTCCGGGTCGCCGAGCGGCTGTTCGGCATCCGCATCGAGGAGCAGGCGGGCGTCGATGTCTGGCATCCGGATGTGCGCTTTTACCGCATCACCGATCCCGATGGGCGGCTGCGCGCCCAGTTCTATCTCGACCCCTACGCCCGGCAGAAGAAGCGCGGCGGCGCCTGGATGGACGTCTGTGTAACGCGGTTGAAGAGCAGCCACCGCGAGCAGCTGCCGGTGGCCTACCTGGTCTGCAATTTCACGCCGCCGGTGGACGGCAAGCCGTCCCTGCTGACCCACGACGAGGTCCAGACCCTGTTCCACGAGTTCGGTCACGGTCTGCACCACATGCTGACCGAGGTCGACTACCCGGCCGTCGCCGGCATCCACGGCGTGCCCTGGGACGCGGTCGAGCTGCCGAGCCAGTTCATGGAGAACTGGTGCTGGGAGCGCGAGTCGCTGGACCTGATCGCCGGCCACGTCGACACCGGCGAGCCGATCCCGGAGAATCTGGTCCGGCGGATGCAGGCGGCGAAGAACTTCCAGTCGGCGATGGCCATGGTCCGCCAGCTGGAGTTTGCGCTGTTCGACTTTCGCCTGCACCTGGAGTACGACCCGGCGCGGGGCGGTCGCATCTACGAAATCTTGGACGAGGTCCGCGACCAGGTGGCCGTGCTCAAGCCGCCGGCCTTCAATCGCTTCGCTCACGGCTTCTCGCACATCTTCTCGGGCGGCTACGCGGCCGGCTACTACAGCTACAAGTGGGCGGAGGTCTTGTCTGCCGATGCGTTCTCGCTGTTCGAGGAGCGGGGCATCTTCGATGAGCAGGCCGGCCGCGCCTTCCGCGAGCATATCCTCGAGAAGGGTGGCTCGGCCGATGCGATGGCGCTCTACCGGGCGTTTCGTGGCCGCGAGCCGACGGTGGATGCGCTGCTGCGGCATTCGGGTATCGGCGAGGCTCCGACCGAGGCTGTGTCGGTAGCCGCGTGAGCGATACGACCGGGAAACAGCGTTTGCCGGCTTCGTCGAAGCCCGAGCTGCTGCTCCACCAATGAACCTCCGCGACCTCAAATACATCCTTGCCCTAGCCGAGACCCGCCACTTCGGCCGCGCCGCCGAGCGCTGCTTCATAAGCCAGCCGACGCTGTCGGGGCAGATCAAGAAGCTGGAAGCGGAGCTGGGGGTGACGCTGTTCGAGCGCACCAATCGCTCGGTGGAGGTCACCGACATCGGCGAGCGCATCCTGCACCACGCGCGGTTGATGATGGAGCAGGCGGATGCCATCGAGCAAGTGGCGCGCGCCGCCCAGGACCCACTGGCCGGGCCGCTGCGCATCGGCGCCATCCCGACGCTGAGCCCCTACCTGATGCCGCTGATCTTGCTGCCGCTGCGTGCACGCTTCCCCCGGCTGAAGCTGGTGCTGGTGGAGGAGATCACCGAGACACTGCTGCGCAGGCTCCAGCAGCACGAGCTCGACGCGGTTCTGCTGGCCACGGCCGTCGACGAGCTCGACCTGGCCGCGATCTCGCTGTTCGACGAGCCGTTCTGGCTGGCCCACCCCCGAGGCCATCCTCTCTACGAGAAGGACGAGATCACCCGGGACGACCTGGAGGACATCGACCTGCTGCTGCTGGCCGAGGGCCACTGCTTGGCTGGGCAGGTGATGGATGTCTGCCGGATGGCGGAGCGGCCCCACGACGGACAGGCCGCGGATCTGCGAGCGGCCAGTCTGGAGACGCTGCTGCAATTGGTCGGTGCCGGGCTCGGCTGCACGCTCGTGCCAGCGCTGGCCATTCGTGGTGCCTGGATGACCGACAGCGGGATCATTGCCCGGCCGCTGGCAGTCGATGATGCCTTTCGCCGCGTAAGCCTGGTCTACCGGCGTAGCTTTCCGCGCATTGCCGCGCTAGAGGGCTTTGCCGCCTGCGTCATCGATCAGCTGCCAAACACGGTGCGGCCCTGCTCCCCGGTATCGACGCGGCCGTGAGCGACGTGCGCTTCTTCGCGACGGCGGCGCGCAACCTGGAGTCTTTGCTCGCCGATGAGCTGCGTGGGCTCGATATCTCCGACGTGACCGAGACCCGGGCCGGCGTGCGCTTTGGCGGTGGGCTGGCGGCGGCGTACCGGGTGCTGCTCTGGTCACGGGTTGCCAATCGCGTGCTGACGCCGCTTGCCCGGTTTCCTGCCGGTGACGCCGAGGCCCTGTACGCGGGCGTGCGCGCCATCGATTGGTCTGAGCACCTGGGACCGGAGCAGACGTTGGCCGTGCACATGGAGACCGCACGCTCCGGCATCAGCCACGGCCACTTCGGCGCGCTGAAGATCAAGGATGCCGTCGTCGACCAGCTGCGCGAGCGGACCGGTCGTCGCCCGAGCGTCGACCCGACCCGTCCGGACATCCAGCTGCACTGCCAGCTCTTTCGCGACGAGGCGACCTTGAGCCTGGACCTGGCCGGCGAGTCGCTGCACCGCCGTGGCTGGGGGGAGCGCCGGGCCGCCGCGTCGCTGAAGGAGACCCTGGCCGCCGCGGTGCTGCTGCGTGCCGGCTGGCCGGCCATCGCCGATGCTGGGGGCGCCTTTCTCGACCCCATGTGCGGCGCCGGCACGCTGCCCATCGAGGCGGCCCTGATTGCCGCCGATATTGCCCCGGGCATCGATCGGCACTACTGGGGCTTTGCCGGCTGGCGCGGCCATGAGCCGGCCACCTGGGAGCGGCTGCTGGCCGAGGCCCGCGAGCGTCGCGCCGCGGGCGTCGGCCGGCTCGGCCGCGGGCGCATTCGCGGCTATGATCGAGACCCCAGCGCCGTCGCGGCGGCGCTGGCCAATGTCGGTGCCGCCGGGCTTGCCGGCCTCGTCCATATCGAGCGCCGGGAGCTGGCCGACTGCCGTCCCGCGCGCGACGGAAAGCAGGGTCTACTCGCCGTCAACCCGCCCTATGGGGAGCGCCTTGGCGCCGATGATGACCTAACTCATCTCTACGCCCGCCTCGGTGCCGTGCTGCGCGAGTGCTTCGACGGCTGGAGCGCGGCGGTCCTGACCGGCAACCCGGAGCTCGGCAAGCGCATGGGGCTGCGGGCGCGCCGCTTCCATACCCTCTACAACGGTCCGATCCCCTGTCGGCTGCTGCACTTCGACATCACCGCGGAGGCCCATGTCTCGGACCGCCCGCGTCAGCTGCCCCCCGCTGAGCGCGGTCCCGGCGCCGACATGCTCGCAAACCGGCTGCGCAAGAACCGCAAGGCCTTGGCCAAGTGGTTGCGACAGGAGGGCATCAGCTGCTACCGGCTCTACGACGCCGACCTGCCCGAATACGCCCTGGCCGTCGATATCTACCAGATCGAGTCGGCACCAGGCGAGATGTCCACCGAGCCCCGCCGGGTCGCCGTCGTGCAGGAGTATGCCGCGCCACCGAGCATCGATCCGCGCGATGCTCGCCGCCGGCTGCGTGAGGCCGTTAGCGTGATTGCCGAGGTGCTCGAGCTGACCGAGACCGATCTGTACTTCAAGGTCCGCCAGCAGCAGAAGGGCGCCGATCAATATGGTCGGCTGGCCGCCACCGGCCGCTTTCACGAGGTCCGCGAGGATGGGCTGCGGCTTTTGGTGAACCTGGAGGACTATCTGGACACCGGCCTGTTCCTCGACCACCGCGAGACCCGCCGGCTGCTGCGCCGGCAGGCCGCCGGCGGTCGCTTTCTGAACCTATTCGGCTACACCGCCGTGGCCAGCTGCCATGCCGCGGCGGGCGGTGCCCGATCGACGACCACGGTGGACATGTCGCGCACCTACTGCGACTGGGCGCGGCGTAACCTGGCGCTGAATGGCCTCATCGGCCGCGACCACAGCGTCATTCAGGCCGACTGCGTTGACTGGCTGCGCAACGCCCGCGCCTGGCACGGTCACTTCGACCTGATCTTCATCGACCCGCCGAGCTTCTCGACGTCGAAGCGGATGCAAGGCACCTTCGACGTCCAGCGCGACCACGTCCGGCTGCTGCGCGATGCCCTGCCGCTGCTCGCCGACGGCGGCGAGCTGATCTTCTCGAACAACCTGCGTCGGTTCCGGCTCGACCGCGACGCCCTCGCCGATCTCACCATTGACGACATCACCGCCGAGACGATCCCGCGGGACTTCGCCCGCAACCCGCGCATCCACCACTGTTGGTGTATCCGCAACGCTCTGCCGCCGCATGCGCGCTGTGCCGTGCGCCGGCTTTAGCCGGCGTGTATGGAGATTGAGCCGCCCAGAGCCGGTCCGCCAATACACTTCTTGGGCAGCCGGCCAAAGCGACATCCTTGCCGGCTGAAGCCGACGCACCTGCGTTAGCCGGGACCGCGGACGCCCACGACCGGGTAGGGCTGAGCTGCTCAGCCGCCGCTCCGCCGGGACTAATCGGAGCTATCGTCCTCGGAACCCTTCCGCGCGATGCGGACTCGATCACCGCGTGCGCGGCGCCACTGCAGCGGCCCTGGGCCGCCATTGTCGTCCTCCCAGAGGACCCAGACCAGGCCGGCGATCATCGCCAGCAATGCGACTACGAGGATGAGATTGGTCCAGAACATGATGACCTCGGTGGGTTGATGTTGTGCCGGGTCGGCGGGCCCACGCGATAATTCTAACCCGATGCACCGATCGCAGGTTTGCAGAATCCGGGCGGCCGATCCCGGCCGCCCGCAGCGGCTGAGATGCCGCGTCCCCACCCGCGGGCGGTGAGCGGCAGGCTCACGGCAGCACGGGGAGGGGCAGCGTTCCGGTGGACGCGGAGCGGGTCGGGCGGGCCGAGCCAGTTCGGTCGTGCTCGCGGCGTGGGACCGCCGGGATGGTCGTCATTCCGCGTTGGGGGATACACTGGCGCCACCATGCCCGACCGCTGCCGGCCGTCCGATGATCCGCGTTAAGCTGCTCTGCCTGACCCTCCTTGCCGCCCTCGCCGTCGGCCCCGTCCGTGCCGGTGATGCGCTGCCGCTCACGATCCTCCACTTCAACGACCTGCATGGCCAGCTCGACCCCGTGTCCGACGGGAAGACGGGGCGGCGGCTCGGCGGCATCGCGCGGCTGGCCGGGCTGGTGCGCACGATTCGGGCGGAGGACCCGGGGCGCCCGGTGCTGCTGCTGTTCGCCGGCGACTTGCTCCAGGGGACGGTGACATCGACCGTCTTCCTCGGTCTGCCGGACATCGGTTTCCTGTCCGCGATGGGTGTGGACGCGGCCGTGATGGGCAATCATGAGCTGGACTACGGTCAACCCGCTTTCCGCCAGCTCGTCGAAGAGGCCCGGTTCCCGATGCTCGGCGCCAATGTCGACGCCGAGCCGATGCCCTTCCCGCTGCTGCCGGCGACGGTGCTCAGGCCGCCCGGTGGGCCGCGGGTCGGGGTCCTCGGATTGGTCACCGACGAGCTGACCACGACCACCCACCCGCGCAACACCGACGGCGTCCATGTCGAGCCACCAGCCCGCACTGCCGCGGGCTGGGTGCCCTGGCTGCGATCGCGCTCGGACCTGGTCGTGATCCTGTCGCACCTGGGACTGACGACGGACCATCGGCTTGCCCGCGAAGTCGACGGGATCGACCTGATCATCGGCGGCCACAACCACCGGCTGCTTGCCGGGCCCGAGGTCGAGCAAGGCGTGCCGATCGTCCAGGCCGGCGAGCGCGGCATGTATCTGGGACGTTTGGACCTGCTGGTCGAGGACGGCGAGGTACAGATCCAAGACTACCGGCTGCTGCCGGTGGACGATGGCGTCCCCGAGGACGCCGTTATCGCCGCCGAGGTGGCGGCCCTCGATGCAAGACTGGCCGACGAGATCGAGGTTGTCGTCGGGCACTGTGCGACGAAGCTGGACGCCGACCGGGCAATCGTCCGCCGTATCGAGAGCAACTTCGGCGACTGGGTCGGCGACTTGGCGCGGGCCCTGACCGGCGCAGACCTGGCGCTGTTCAACGGCGGCAGCTTCCGTGCCAGCATCGCCGCCGGTGAGGTGCGCATCCGCGACGTCTACGAGGCCTTCCCGTTCGGCAACGAGCTGGTGACCGCCGACGTCTCCGGTGCGGTGCTCCAGCAGGCGCTCGATCGCTCGGCAGCGTTGGATCCCGACGACGACCCGGGCGGCTTCCTGCAGGTCTCGGGGCTCAGCCTGGTGATTGCCGACGGAAAGGCCGAGTCGGTCCATGTGGCCGGCCGGCCATTGGACCCATCAGCCAGCTACCGGCTCGTGATGCCCGACTTCCTCGCCGCCGGCGGCGATGGCTACGGGATGCTGAAGGACCTGCCCGAGGCCAACGCCACCGGGCTGTTGATCCTGGACATGGTGCTGGATGCCTTTCGCGCCCAGGACAGCGTCGCGGTCGCGACCGATGGGCGGATCAAGCGGCGCTAAGCCCCAGGCCGTTGTCCGCTCTGCGGACTATGCGTCCTGCCAAATTTCCGCTCCGGCCTGGTGACCTACGTCGCCGACACCTGCTACGTCGCGCCGGGTGACAGCATTAGGGTATGCTTATATACTCATCGGTCTTCCCCAATACCCGCCTCTGGATATGACCTATGCGCTTCGAAGTCAGCCCCCAGGAGATCAAGCAGGCGAATGTCCCGCATGAGATCTTCCTGACCAATCTGATCGGTAACCACATCCTGATGGCGGTCGCCGCGGGCGGTATCGCCGGCAGCTTTCCATGGGTGATGGCACTGATCCCGGCCATTTCGTTCGCGCTGCT
>Ga0316576_10001535_pt1 | contig 12496 bp, 11 predicted proteins | sample S0NA_FD_203075 | JGI IMG/M metagenome (GOLD analysis project Ga0316576, IMG submission 203075) | Rhizosphere microbial communities from salt marsh grasses in Alabama, United States - S0-2_050615r3r5 | ecosystem: Host-associated > Plants > Roots > Rhizosphere | place: USA: Alabama | collected... | reverse complement strand
TTTCCGGGTTTGCTTCCAGAGTCGTCTCTCTCCCAGCAGTGAAGCCAAATGCCGACTCAACGGCCGAAAGCACACGCCGCACCTCTTTCTCCGACAACAAGGAAGGGGTACCGCCGCCAAAAAACAGGGTGTGGACCGGCCGCAGCTGCCCGGCTCTTTCAGCCAGGCGGGCGACTTGGAAAATTTCTTTCTCAAGCGCATCGACATAACTGCTCTGCAGCTCACCTACCGAGGTATAAGTGTTGAAATCACAATAGGAACAACGATGGCGACAGAAAGGGATATGGAGATAGAGGCTCAAAGGCTTACTCGAATTCGATTGAGTCATTGCGTCATTATACCCTTAAGCGACAGGTAGAGCGTATTGCATAGTGGACAATGGTTTTGTTATGCTATCATCAAGCGTCAAATTATTGCTATGGTTAGCGCTTCAAGAATATGAAGATTACGAAATCATCCCTTGCTCGCCTTAACAAGCGTCTTTCGATACACCTTTTTATTATTATTTCTTTTCTGATCTTCACCAGGCTAAGCATTCCAGCCCTGGCTCAATCGGAGGAAGTGTTAATCCTGGAAGGAAACGGCACGATGACGCCCGCTGCGGCCGGCTCGATGGTCATAGAAACGTTTCCCTCTTCCCTTATTGAGCAAGTCCTTTCGGCTCTAGAAAACCCTCTCGTCTTAAGTGTGTTGTTGATCATCGGCATCCTGGCAGTCATGGTCGAACTCTCCAGTCCTGGTGGGTGGATTGCCGGACTTTTCGGTGTACTGGCCATTGGCCTGGCCCTTTATGGCCTGTGGAAGCTGCCGGTTAACTGGCTTGGATTAGGCCTGATCCTCCTCGCGTTCGCGCTTTTTTTGCTGGAGGTGAAGGTCCCTACCCATGGCGCATTGGCGGTGACCGGCGTCCTGCTCTTAATCGGGGGTTTGCTGGTCCTGTTCAATACCTCACGCTCACCGGAATTTCTGGCCATATCTATCCCTTCAGCGATCGGTTTAAGCAGTATTACGGCCGTCTTTTTTCTTTTCATTGTCGGCAAGGCGCTAAGCGCCCAACGCACTCAAGCAGCAACGGGTGCGGAGGGCCTGCTTGGCAAGATCGGACCAGTTCGCAGTACATTCTCCTCAGAATCCTTCAAAGCTCCTTATTCAGGCATGGTATTTGTTGCCGGGGAACTGTGGCGCGCTCAATCCAATGAAAAAATACAAATAGGGGAACAAGTCGTTGTCACAGGCATGAAGGGATTCACCTTGTTAGTTGAGCGCCTTGACAAATTGAAGGATTAAGAGTTAACCTTCTCGCGCGAACAACGATGCAGAAGTGCCCACTAAGATCGGAGCAGATCATACCAATCATCTGGATGTTAAATGACCAAATTTGAGCTTGCCTTCTCAGGACAACAGAATGCTTTTAATATCACCCGGCAAGGCAGTACTTTTCATGTTGATTGTGACGGCCGTTCTTTCGAATGCCTGCTGCGTTTTGTCGAAGGCTCCTACTTTGTTCTGGAGTTAGTCGACGCTGACGGCAAACGAAAAACTATCCGTGCCGCCGGTTTCGCAAACGGAGACAACCGGCAGCTTTGGATAGACGGCCGAATGGTACAATACCGGCGTGTCCGCCAGGGGCGTGCGGAAGCAATGATTGACGGATCACTCTCCTCCGCCATTCCGGCCGTCGTGACCCAGATACTTGTCGAACCAGGTGATTTTGTCTCGACGGGCGAGAAGCTGATTCTTCTAGAATCGATGAAAATGATCATTCCCATCCAGGCCCCTTATGACAGCTTTGTTACAGCAATCAACTGCCGCGAAGGAGAATCCATCCAGGCAGGTATACAATTAATTGAATTAACCAGGAAAGAGATAGCATGAACATAGAAAGGATAAACAATCTACGGCAGCAAATGGCTGCCTACCAATTGGACGGCGTGGCCCTGGTTCCAGGACCCAATTTAGTTTATTTCAGCGGCATTCACGCCCATTTAAGCGAACGGCCGATCATCTTATTCATTCCCGCCGTGGGAGAGCCGGTAATTGTTATCCCAACGCTTGAGGCGATGAAAGCCCGGGCAGCAGGCATTCCTGAGGAGCGGATATTTGATTGGAGCGATGATGTCTGGTTTCAAGGCGCATTTGCGGCCGTCGCCGATGACTTGGGTCTCTCTGATTGGAAATTAGGCGTGGAAACGCTTTACATGCGTGTCCTTGAATCGCAGGAGCTGCTCTCCTGCGCACCAGGTTTGGAAATCGTCTCTGCGGACGCATTGATCACCACACTGCGCGGCGCTAAAGATGCTGATGAGATTGCCGCGATGAAACAGGCTGTGGCCGTAGCCGAAGAAGCTATGAATGCCCTGCTGCCGGTCATTCGAATTGGTATGAGCGAAAAACAGATCGCAGGGTTGCTTACGCAAAATCTACTGGACGCGGGAGCGGATGCCGTCTCGTTTGATCCGATCGTAGCTTCCGGCCCCAACAGCGCCATTCCTCACGCGGTGCCTACAGACAGAAAGATTGAAGAGGGCGATCTACTGCTGTTTGATTGGGGAGCCTTGATTAATGGCTATGCTTCTGATCTAACACGCACATTTGCCATCGGTGAAATTGATCCGCAGCTACAAGAAATTTATGAGGCGGTGCGCCTGGCGAATGAAGCGGGAAAGTCGGCCGTTTTTCCTGGTGCCGCGGCACAGGAAGTTGACCGCGCCGCCCGCGGCGTGATTAAAGAGGCTGGATATGGTGACTTCTTTTTTCACCGCACAGGCCACGGATTGGGCCTCGAAGTTCATGAAGAACCCAGCCTGAAAGAAGGCAATTCACAACCACTACGAGTAGGGAACGTGTTCACCGTCGAGCCCGGTATCTACCTGGAGGAACTTGGCGGCGTGCGCATCGAAGATGATGTCCTGGTCACTGAAGAAGGTCACCAATCGCTTACATCATTTCCACGCGAATTGATCTCCCTGGATCTGTCTATTTGACGCGGATATTCATGATCGGAGAGACCGATTCGGCCGTACCATCGTGGCCACGCGCCATCTTACACCTGGATATGGACGCGTTTTACGTCAATGTGCATATCCAGGATCATCCCCAGGATGCAGGGATCGTGCTTGTCGTCGGTGGGCGGCCCGATCAACGCGGCGTGGTTTCTTCGGCAAGTTATGAAGCCAGGAAGCTAGGCATTCATTCGGCCATGCCCACCAGCCAGGCCCTGCGCATATATCCAGGATTGAAGATCGTTCCCGCAAACTGGAAACGAATCCGCGAACGATCGCGGGAGATTATGGACGTTTTGCGGCAGTACGGGCCGTTGGAACAGATGAGTGTTGATGAAGCTTACCTTGACCTGAGCGGGGAGGACAACCCGCTATCTGTTGCCGTGGCTGTAAAAAAAGATGTCCAAGAAATTACTTCCTTACCCTGCTCCGTAGGTTTAGCCACCAGCAAGCTGGTGGCTAAGGTAGCCTCTGACCACGACAAGCCGGATGGTTTCACTGTGGTTGATCCGGGCACAGAACCCGCATTTCTCTTTCCAAAGCCGGCGCGTGCTCTATTAGGTATCGGACCACGAACGGCCGAGCGCCTGGCAGCCTTAGATATCCATACCTGCGGTCTGCTCGCCTCCGCACAGCCGGAACAGCTGCGATCCGCTTTGGGTAATCAAGCCCTGGAATTTATTCAACGCGCCCAAGGGATTGACGAGAGAGAAGTTCATACCGCTAAACGCCAGGCAAAAAGCATCAGCCAGGAGATCACCTTTAATTCCGACGTTAACGATGCCCAATTTCTGGAAATGCAGCTGCGGGAAATGTGTACCACGGTGGCCGGATCGCTGCAGCAAAGGAAACTGGTCGCCCATACCGTCACCTTGAAAATCCGCTGGTCGGATTTTAAGACCATCACCCGGCGGAAATCATATGCGGTTCCCTTCGACAGCGAGCAGGAATTAATGCGTAGAGCAGCCGTTATCTGGCGTGAAAATTGGCGGCAAGGTCAATATATTCGCCTGTTGGGGGTGGGCGTGAGTAATCTGGAGGTTCTACAAGTCAGGCAGCTAAAGTTACCAATTGAATAAGAGTGGTTGTTTATTCAACCAATCTCTCAAGTCAGGAAGGTTGAAACTTAGGAGTTTTGATTAAGAGCGTGCACCAGGCGTCCAAAACAGAATTCAAATAGATTCTTAGCTAAACCAATCAAATGGTAAGATAAATGCCTCAACACCCGGCGGCAGCGCCCCATCCTCCGGCGGAGGAGTCGGCGTCACCTCTTCAATATCGATTTCACTTCCAGTGTCCGTTTCTTCCTCGACCGAACCTTCCTCGACAGCTTCTTCTCCTGTTTCTTCATCCGCAGGCGCAGACTCGTCAGCAGCATCCCCACCCAAATCCGGCACACCAAAATAAGGGGCGTCGACGTTGAAATAGTTATAGACCGCACGAGATACTTCGCGCAGCAGCGGGAAACTGGTATCATGCACCAGCCAATCAGTTTGAGGTTGAGACAGGTATTCAACGATGATGTAATCTCCGGCGGGAGAGAAGACAATCCCGGCGTCACCATGCGTGTTACCGGCCCAACCGTGTTTGTGTGAAACGACGGTATCCGGAGGCACCCCATAGCGAATCAGATAAGCTTCCATGTTCTTACTGAGGGAATCAATCACGGCCTGGCATTCTCCAGGAGTCAATTCTTCCGGATACAGCGCCAATAAAGTACCCCCACCTTTTGAACAGTGGTAAATCATCTCCAGGAGCGTGCCCATATCTTCGGCCGTTGTCTGCATGGTTGGATCCGGGTTAGTTATTAAGTCAGCCACTGAATTCGCAGGTGTGATTAGGGTCTCCTTACCGGCACGATTCGGCTCTTCATAAGGCGTGACGATAAATGTGTTTTCCAGGCCCAGGCGCTGCATCGATTCGGTCAGGATATCCACGCCAAGATAAGCATTATCCATGCCGGCAACAACGTCCAGGAGTAGATTGGCGCTGTAATTTCCGGAATGTTCGGCCGTTTCGGCGATCAACTTTGCCTGATCGGAATTGGGTTCAGTATCTATTGCACGATAAGTCTCCAAAAGAATGGCGATCTTGACCACGCTTAAGCCGGATAAGGCAACATCGGCATTGATGCCCAACTCCTCTCCGGTCTGTAAATCAAGGATGAAAAAACTTCCCAAACCGTCAAAGCCTTGAATCTCACGGTCGATAGATTGTTCAAGCATGGCCATATCGAACGCTTTTGGTTCCTGATCAATGATCACAAGCTGAACTTCTCTTTGAAAGGGCTCGTATAAGGCGGCCTCAACAAGAGGCAAACTGGCGTCAACATCCGTGACAAAACCCGCCTTCCCCATCTCATAAGATTCTGTCTCTTCAATTAAGCGCGGGCCCGTGGCGGGGCTGTCCATAAAGCTGGCCAAAGTTTCAATTTCGCGCTGCAAAGCTTCACGATCATGGGTAGCCCTTAACTCGACGGAAACAGGGGAAAGGGAACGGCCGACAACGAACTCAAGAAATGCCTGCCATTCTTCTTTGGGTTTACTCAACGCTTCAGCTTCGCCCAACATATAGTCCATGTCAAGCACAAAACCAAAATCCGCGGGATTTACCTCGACTCTCTCCGTTTCATTGCTAATAAAAATCGGGGACAGATAATGCTCATTGAGGGCTTCTTCAACTTCTTCGAGATTCATGCCGCTTACGTCTACTCCGGCCACAGTCATACCGGGCGGCATCTGATCACGGCTCCGGTAATAAAGAAATCCCTCGTACGCCAAATATCCGGCAGCGACGGTTATTAAGATAATCAGGAGGATTTTTTGAATAGCTTTTAGCATAAAAAATGGACGATATGAATACGGTACGGTTTTCTAACCCGTATCCGATTCTCCAAAATAAGGATTATCGAAATTGAAGTAATTGTAGGTTGCGCGGGATATCTCTTCCATGAGGGGAGAACTTTGTTCCCATTCCAACCAATCAGGCTTGTATAGATAGACGACAATAACGTAATCGCCTCCGGGAGATTTGACCAGGGCAGCATCCCCATGGGTGTCACTGATCCAGCCATGACGGTGCGCAATGTCAGCGTCCGGGGGCACGCCCGTTTCCAAAAGGCTGCCAATGCGATTTTGTTCCATATAATCGAGAATTTGCTGACATTCATCGGGCGTGATCTGATCCGGATGAGCCGCCATCAATGTTCCGCCCGATCCTTGGGCACAATAATAGATCATTGAGAGCAGCATCCCGATGTCTTCAGCCGTGGACTGAATTGCCGGATTAGGCACTGTTCTTAATTCTTCCACAGAGTTCGCGGGGGTTTCGGGCGCTGTTGTGCCGGCCAGTAAGGGGGCGTTAAATGGCGCCGCCATAAAGGTGTTGGCCAGCCCCAATCTTTGCATGGACTCGGTGACAATTTGCGCTCCGCCGTACATGTCATCTTCGCCGGCTATTACATTAAGCAGCTGATTGGCGCTGTCGGGCTCCGGATTCAATATAAGGGTATCAGAGATTAATTTACGTTGGGTCAGCGTCGGAAATTGATCGAGGGTGCGATATGTCTCCAACACAATTGGGATACGCATCAAGTCTATTCCGGACATCGCTACGTTCTCGTTGATCGGAACAACACGGCCGTTGTCCAAATCCATAATAAAAACGCTTGCCACGCCGCCGGTTTCCTGCTCAAAAACCTGGAGTCGATTCACCAGAAGCCTGGTTAACAGGTTAATATCCGGACGTTCCGCTTCGCGAGGTTCAACCACCAAGCGCGCCTCACGATTACTGGGACGGTGAAGCGCAGCCTCAACATCAGGCAAACTTGCCTCGATATTAGTTTCCGTGCCCGATGAACCATATTGAAAGCTCAATGTCGAGGGGATAGGTTGGGGAGGTTGCGCGGGCTGATCGGCCAGGTTGGCGATTTCGGTCAGCGCGTTTCGCAGAACATCTCGATTGATTGCCGCTCGCAAGGGAACCGGTTCAACTTCTACGGGGCGTCCCCATAAATAACCCCAGAAACCAGACCAAAAGTCTTGTTGTGTGCGCTGAAAATCAGCCTCACTTAACATCGTTTCAATGTCGGGCGTAAACTCCGCGGCACTGGGATCGATCTCGAAGGAATCCTCACCATGATAAATAGTGATTGGTGCTTCTAGATATCGGCTGGTGATCCTTTCACTGGCCTCTTCTCTGGTTAATCCTCCAACGTCAACACCGGCCACATCCAGTCCAACAGGGTAATAAGAGCGGGCGCCTGCGTACTGGTAAAGCTTATAGAGCAAGAAGAGTGAAACAGCTACCATGACCGTAATGGAAATCCATTGTCCCAGTCCTGGTGATGTGCTCCTGTTCATAATTTCTAGTCTACTTTAAACAAATTCAAGAAATAAAAATCCTTCATTAAAATTCCAACCTGGCAGTATAACAAAAACAGATAGCCTTTCCAGGATGCCTAATCCCCCACTCAACCACTACTGATTGCAAGCCAAGAAGAATGAGGACCAATCTGACCAGCAACTTTCTTAGTTAGGGAACGTATAGAGGTTAGATCGAAGAGAGTGGAGGTTTAGATTATGGCCCAAGAACGGCTGACCCGCAGCAGCAGCGACAAAATAGTTGCCGGTGTATGTGGAGGTCTGGCTAACTATCTGGAAATCGACCCCGTCCTGGTACGTCTCGCATTTATCGTCCTCATCCTCGCCAGCGGAATCGGTTTTCTAATCTATTTAATTCTGTGGATCGTCATGCCTGAAGGGGAAGATGGCGCTATAGCCGACAGCGAAGTTATTCAGAAGAATCTGAACGAGTTCGGCGAATCGATGCATTCTGGAGCGAGACAGCTCGGAAAACCGGCCACCATCGGCATAATTCTTATTCTGCTAGGTGTTTATTTCCTCTTCAGTGAAATCGGATTATTTCACTGGATCAGTGGAGCGATATTCTGGCCATTGTTGATAATCGGCATCGGTCTTTATATGCTCATCAGCCGCAAAAAGTAAAGCCAGGATTTGGCCCTTGATTCTGGAAAAGATAGGTTAAGCGCCCCGTCTAAAGTTGGTCCCTAAACCACGTAGGCTAGGGCGCGTTTTTTCTGGCTGTTTTGCCTCCACTACTAGCGGCTTGGGGGCAGGATCATAGATAGGTAAAGTGACTGTAAATGTCGTACCTTCACCAAGTTGGCTCGTCACGCGAATCGTCCCCCCATGTGCCGTAGCAATCCACTTAGCAATCGACAAGCCTAACCCGGATCCGCCATGGGCACGCGCGCGTGCTTTATCGACACGGTAAAAGCGGTCAAATATATGGGAAAGATTTTCTGGAGGAATGCCGATTCCAGTATCTGATACTTCAAATTGAGTCCAATCATTCTGCTTTGATAAACTCAGCTCGACACTCCCTCCTTCGGGCGTGTACTTAATAGCATTTTCTAAAAGATTGAGGAAAAGCTGTCTTAAACGATCGGCATCTCCCAACACTGTAACTTGATCAACCTCGACCAGTTTCACATCCACGGGAGAATTAAGTAATGCCACTTGGCGGTAGATATCAAAGAGAAGGTTATCCACTTCAACAGGCTTACGATCAAGAGGCAATCCCCCTGAATCAGCACGAGCCAACAAGAGCAAATCTCCCACCAGGCGCGTCATTCGTTCAATTTCAAGTTGGATAGCGCTGATCGACTCCGGATCTGCCTCTCCCATTCGTTCAATAAGGTCGAGATTGCCACGAATAGTTGTTAATGGTGTGCGTAGTTCGTGCGAAACGTCGGCCAAAAGCCGCTGCTGTGTGCGAAAGAGACGCTCCAAGCGTTCCAGGGTCTGATTAAAAGCACGAGCCAGATCGCCAATTTCATCGGGGCGGTTGGCATAGGGAACACGACGACTCAAATCATCTGCCCGTGTAATCTGCCGGGCGACGGATGCGATATCCTCCAGCGGCTTAAATAGGCCGGGAGTAAGAAGGACAGCGACGAACAAGGAAGCCGTAGCGGCAGCGAAACCAATCAGTAATGCGGTTAGAGATACTCTATTCAGATGCTCGTACGTATCCAGCAAACGAGCCACCTGTAAGTAATAGTGTGTTCCTTGTTCCTCTGGGTCAGGCAGCGGAACTGTGTAAACGCGCAGCTGAGTATCGCCATGCTGCACAACTCCAAACGATTCTGTAAATGGATCGGCATTTGGATCGAGTAAGTCATTAAACATAGTGAGATTGCGGGAACGGGCCACAATCTCGCCATTTTCATCGGCAACAACAACCAGCGTTGATGCCGTCTCAAAAGTTTCTAATACTTCCGGTAACGAACCCGGCCGGACGACCTCTGTCGCTAATGCCTCAAGATCACGATCGATCTGCGCCAAAATTCGAGCACGGGGCAGTTCGTAGACGATCACCGCGAAAACGACGAACGCAACCGAAAAGATGATCGTATAGATTATGAGCAGGCGATTTTGAATCGACAAAGGTTAACCATCCACTATACGGTGGCCTCATCACGTAAGACATACCCAATTCCGCGTACCGTATGTATCAATCGCGGCAAGCCGCCTTCCTCAGTCTTCTGGCGCAGATAACGTACATAAACCTCTATGATGTTACTCTCACCGCCAAAGTCGTAATCCCAAACCCGGTCAAAAATGATCTCACGCGTGAGAACTTGTCTCGGGTGGCGCATAAACAGCTCTAACAATTCATATTCTTTGGCCGTCAGATCAAAAGTCTGCCCGCCGCGCCGTCCCTGACGTGTTCCGGTATCCAATTCCAGATCGGCAAAACGATAAACCTGGGGCTGTGCCGGCTGCGCACGCCGTAATAAAGCGCGGACGCGGGCCATCAACTCGTCAAAGGCAAATGGTTTGACCAGGTAATCGTCCGCACCGGCATCCAGGCCGGCCACGCGATCTTCAACAGCTTCTTTAGCGGTCAACATGAGGATCGGTACCTCGCTAACCGCGCGTAAACGTCGACATACCTCAAGCCCATCAATCCCCGGTAACATCACGTCCAAAAGGACCAGGTCCGGAGGATTATCGCGCGCGAGATCCAGACCGGTTTGACCATCTTCAGCCGTATCTACACGATACCCTTCAAAACTCAATCCGCGCTGTAAAAATTGGCGGATGCGTTCTTCATCTTCAATCACAAGTATTTTCGCTGACATAATTATCCCTCCGCGAGTTATTGGCCGGCTTGCAATGTTCATAGTCGCCAAAAACCAGAACAAAAGCAAGAAGACTATCTAATAGCATATCATGGACTGCTCTAATTGGTTTATAAATTAAATATTTATTCTGATTATAATCGGCCAGGTAAGGGGCGCAAAACCTGTAACGTGAAAGTTACTAAATCAAACTCACATTATCGAGTCATCCTACCTTCTTCAGCTAACGATTCAATCAATTCATTCAGACTAAAGGCCGCAAAAGACCGGAAGGTAAAAGCGATTTAAATTGGCGAACACGCGCATTTAGCTTTAGAATTTACGTTGGAAGGTTCAAATTTGAAGTAAAAGCACAACGGAAAAAATCGCCAAGAAGAAATAAATGGAAAACATTTATGAGACAGGCCTGGAGTTTATCCGCTGGCTGCAAACAACCTGGCCCCAACTCCAAGGGTTCTTCCTAGGGGTATCCAGTCTTGGCAGGGAAGAATTCTATCTCGTCATTCTCACTCTGGTCTATTGGTGCATAAACAAAAAAGCAGGCCGCATGATGGGCTACCTGTTATTTTTCGCTGTGGTTGTTAACACGATGCTCAAACATGCCTTGCGCCAACCTCGTCCATTCTGGATCGATCCACAAGTAGGGTTAGAGAAAACAGGAGGCTATGGCATACCCAGCGGTCATACACAGTATGCGACGGCCCTATATTTTCTTGTCGCCTATCTTATTGGTGGTTTTTGGATTTGGCTGGCTGCAGGGATCCTCGTTCTGCTCATGGCTTTGAGCAGGATTTATCTCGGAGCCCATTTTCCTCAAGACGTGCTGGGTGGATTCCTGGTAGGCGGCATTTTGCTGGCGCTAGTAATCCTCTGGGACCGCCGGATTGTCAAACGCTTCAAGAAACGCATACTGGGCCAGCGCATGTTCATCGCCTTAATGGTCGTTTTTGTATTGTGCGTCATTTACCTGATTATGCTCTTTCTTATCGGCGAACCGAATTTATCTGTCCCTTGGGCCTCCTATATTCCGGAAGCAGAACTGGCCAGTTATAAAGAGATGTCCTCTGGTATAGGCATTCTCCTGGGATTTAGTGTGGGCATCGTCCTGGAAAACAGCCGAATAAGGTTTCGCGCCGATGGGCCAATTGGCAAACGTATTGTTCGCTATCTTGTGGGAATTATCACCACGGTTGTGGTCTGGCAGGGATTTGGCATGATCGTTCCTGATGATCCACTATCCCTGGTGCTCCCACTTAGATTTATCCAGTACTTCCTGTTGGCATTTTGGGCGGCGTACTACGCCCCCTGGCTATTTGTACGCTTGAGACTGGCGGATACAGACCCTGAACCAGAAATGAGCCTTCGTTTGTAATTATTCCTTGCCGGCAATTTTTGACGACTACTCCGGCAAACCCGCTATTAGTAAAAACCTTTCACTATCTTCCTGGAATCGCTCTCCTTCATAACTTCCCATCATTTGCAGCAGACGGAATCCGGCCTGCTGCAGCAGCAGCAAAATTTGATGTGGGTAAAGATAATAATAGACGATCTGTACCGTTGGTGATTCCGCTTCTCTGTCCTGGATTCGAAACTGCCAGGTGACGGTAAGGGTTTGCGCATTGGTATCCAACTCGGACTGGCTCCACTGCTCTACACGCTGCTGGGTAACCTCGTCCAGGAAGCTGGTCTCAAAGACCGCCTCTTGCGGATAAGCAGCTTCTGCCAAGAGAAAGGGGTTTTCCACGTCGATAAATAACTTTCCTCCCGAGCACAGCAAACCGGCAAGACGCTTCAGCATATCCCCGATCTCTCTTTCTTGAATATGCAGTAAAGTATTGTAGGAGAGGAGAGCGAGGGAAAACCTTGTGTCGGTATGATTCGGGAGCAGGCTGCGAATGTCCTTCTCCCACAATGTGACCAACCCGCGAACTTCTTCCGGCTGGGCGGCCAGGCGGGTAGTAGCAATGGCTAACATCTGTGCTGAATTATCCACCCCCGTCACTTGGTTTCCCGCTTTCGCTAAAGGAAAGAGCAACCGACCGGTGCCACACCCTAAATCGAGTATAGGATCGCCGCTCTCTTTGGCCAGGTTTAGCACAAAGGGCAGATCGGCCGTCAAGGACGCGTGGATTTGATCATAATAACGGGCCAGGAATTCGTACATCGTCAAATGGAGTTTAACAAATTCCTTTTGCCAGTCGAACCAGGAACTCTCTCCGATAAAGACGGGCATTGAGCATATGGCTTTCATGAAGATGTGAGAAAATTTTAAATTTTAGAGATCAACATTTGGATGGTATTAACGCCACAGCTCGATTAAAATGAT
>Ga0316576_10001534_pt1 | contig 12498 bp, 14 predicted proteins | sample S0NA_FD_203075 | JGI IMG/M metagenome (GOLD analysis project Ga0316576, IMG submission 203075) | Rhizosphere microbial communities from salt marsh grasses in Alabama, United States - S0-2_050615r3r5 | ecosystem: Host-associated > Plants > Roots > Rhizosphere | place: USA: Alabama | collected... | reverse complement strand
CAGTCGTTCGTAGACCTCCATGCGGTCCTCCAAACTCTTTCACCCAGTATTAGCCACACGTTCGCGTAAACGGTCGAAGACCACGCCGGGAAGCAGGCCGGAGACATCGCCGCCGTAGGTGGCGACCTCCTTGACCAGACTGCTGGACAGGAACGAGTAGAGCGGATTGGTCGAGACGAAGACGGTGTCCACGCCTGAGAGCTGATAGTTCATCTGCGCCATCTGCAGTTCGTAGTCGAAATCACTCACGGCGCGCAGCCCCTTGACGATCGCCTGGATCTCGCGATCCCGGCAGAAGTCCACCAGCAGCCCGTGGAACGAGTCCACCACGACGTTCGGGCAGTCCGCAGTCACCTCCCGCAGCAGGTCGATGCGCTCCTCGACGGTGAACATGCTCTGCTTCTTCTTGTTGATCAGGACCGCCACCGTCACCTCGTCGAAGAGGTTGCTCGCCCGCTGGATGATGTCGAGATGACCGTTGGTCACGGGATCGAACGACCCGGGACATACCGCTCTGCGCACCATCTACTCCTCGCACGTGGCTACCTGGGCTCTTGTTCGTGACCGTACCAAACCGCCCGCTCCAGCCGGGTGTCCCCGAAACGGCGATTCCAGTGCCGTTCGTAGCCGATCGGCCATCGGATCCCGGGGGACCTTCCGCTCCGCTCGACGACGACGGTCGCGCCCACGGCCAGCCAACCGTCGCGGAGGAGTCCCAGCACGTCCAGCACCCGGTCCGGGTGGAGGTCGTAGGGCGGGTCGATGAAGACCAGATCGGCCGCGATCGGGCGACGCCGCAGGAAGGCGTCCACAGTCGAACGGACCACTTCCGCCCCCGGCAGCCGTACCGCCGCGACGTTCTTCTGCAGAGTCCGCACGACGTTCGCGTCATGATCCACCAACGTGACCGCGGCGGCACCCCGGGACAGGGCCTCGAGCCCCAGAGCACCCGAACCTGCGTAGAGATCGAGCACACGAGCGCCCGCGAGGGGGCGTTCGCTGACCAGCGAGGAGAACAGCGCCTCACGCACCCGGTCGGAGGTTGGTCGGGTCCCCAGCGGTGGCACGGCCAGTCGGCGGCCGCCCGCGGCGCCGGCGATGATCCGGGTCACGCCTTCTCCACGAAGTCGGTCTGACTGGTCTGCCAGCGGTTCACCACGGCCCGCAGCGCACGGTGCTCGGCAAGGGTGGGATCGCGTTCGAGCAACTCGGCCGCGTCGGTCCGCGCCAGCTCGATGATGTCCTCGTCGCGGATGACCCGCAGAACCCGCAGCCGGGTCAACCTCCCCGACTGGGCGGTTCCCAGCACGTCGCCCTCCTTGCGCTGCTCCAGATCCACCCGGGCCAGGTCGAACCCGTTCGTGGTGCTGGCCACCTTCTCGAGCCGGGGCACGGCCTCCGGGTTACGGGTGGACAGCAGACACAGACCGGGGAGGTCGGCACGTCCGACCCGGCCCCGCAACTGGTGCAGTTGGGACACACCGAACGACTCCGCGTCCAGCACCACCATCATGGTCGCCGCGGGCACATCCACCCCGACCTCGATGACGCTGGTGGCGACCAGGACGTCGATCGCATCAGCACGTGCGGGATCAGCGGCGAAACGGGTCATGGCGTCGGCCTTGTCGGTGGCGGCCATGCGGCCGTGCATGACCCCCACGCGCACGTGCGCCAGCGGCCCCTCGGCGAGCTCTTCGGCGGTGCGAAGGACCCCGCGGGTGTTCTCAGGGGTGGGGAAGTCGAGCTCGGCTAGCACCCCGGGAAGGTCAGCAGCCACGTCGGTCTCACCGCTACCCTCGCCGATCCGCGGGCAGACGACGTAGACCTTGCGACCCTGCGCCACCTCCTCGGCCACACGTTCCCAGGTACGCGTGGCATGGCGTGGGGCCCGCGCCTCATCGACGACGAAGGTGCTGACCCCCGCACGCCCCGCCGGCAATTCGCGCAAAGTGGTCACGTCCAGATCCCCGAAAACGGTCATTGCGACGGTCCTCGGGATCGGGGTGGCGGTCATCACGAGCAGGTGCGGCTTGGTCTGGCCGGGTCCCCGCTCCAGCAGCGCCGCCCGCTGCTCGACGCCGAAGCGATGCTGCTCGTCCACGACCACAAGACCGAGGTCGGCGAACTGGACGGCCTCGTTGAGAAGTGCGTGCGTCCCGACCACGATGCCCGCCTCGCCGCTCATGATGCGGAGCAGGGCGTCTCGTCGGGTGGCGGTCGACGCGGAACCGGTCAGCAGCACCACACGGGTCCCCGACGCGTCCCCAGTGATCGTCCCCGCCTGGGACAGCTCACCGAGTATCGCCGTGATCGACGCGTAGTGCTGGGCGGCCAACACCTCTGTGGGGGCCAGCAGCACCGCCTGTCCGCCGGAATCGACGACGGTGGCCATGGCCAGGAGCGCCACGAGTGTCTTGCCGGCTCCGACCTCGCCATGCAGGAGTCGCTGCATCGGCTGCGCACGGGACAGATCGGCGCAGATCTCGTCCACCGCCGCCTGTTGTCCACTGGTGAGATCGAACGGCAGGCGCTGGCGGACGGCCGCCACCAGGCCGTCGGGGCGACCCTGCCGCACGGTGGCGGGGACAGCGGCCACGGCCCTGCGCCGCAGCGCGAGGATCATCTGAAGGACGAAGGCCTCTTCGTACCGGAAGCGGTCGAGCGCCTCATCGACCTGTTCCAACATGGTGGGGGTATGGATACCGGCGAACGCACTGGCCTGGGTCGGCAACCCCCGCCTCGCGCGGATCTCGGTATCGATCGGATCGTCGCTCAGGTCCACGGCGTCGAGTACCAGTTTGACCGAGCGGGCCACCCGCCAGGAGGGGATGCTCGCCGTCGCCGGATAGATCGGATTGATCTTCGCCAGGAACGCCTCCACCTCCTCCGGATCCGCCGAATCGCCGGTGGGCGACATCACGCACAGCGGATGCGCGAGTTGGAGTTGGCCCTTGAAAGCGCTGACCTTGCCGCTGAACAGTCCCACACGGCCCGGTTGCAGCATGCCGCGGTAGGCCGGCACCCCACGGAAGAACGCGAGATGCAGGTCGCGATGGCCGTCGGTGACCACGGCGTTGAGCATCGAGCCTTTGCGGGTCCTGCGCACGTTCGCGTGCTTCACCCGGGCGAGGACCGTCGCCACATCTCCGACGCCGAGTCCGGCGATGTCAGTGAGCCTGGACATGTCCTGGTAGCGGCGTGGGAAGACCCACAGCAGGTCCTCGCAGGTCGCCACCGAGTGGGACTTGCGCAGGCTGGCGGCGCTCTTGCCCCCGAGCACTTCCGCCAGCGAGGTGGATAGTCCGGCCACGCTACTCCACGCCGACGATGACCGGCCAGTACGGCTGACCGCCCGTCACCACCTCGAGATCGACCAACGCGGCGCGCAGGTGGGACTCGACCGTCTCCACGAGATCCTCGGGCACGTCGGAACCGGTCACCAACGTCACCAGTTCGGAGGTGCTGCTGCTCATCCGTTCGATGATCCGCAGCGCCACGTCTTGGATGGATGACCCGATCTCGACGATGTCTCCGTCCACCAGGCCCAGCACGTCGCCGACCTGACACCGCCCGGCGGTGGTGATCGCCTCCTTGCTGGCGATGGTGACTCCGCCGTACCGGGTCGCGCTCGACGCGCGCGCCATGGTCACTACGTCGTCGTCGAAGCCCGCAGCGGCGTCATGCACCGCCACCGCGGACAGCGTCTGGACGATCGACCGGCTCGGGACGACCGCGACCCGGATGTCGTCGTCGCGCAGGAATTCCGCGGCAGCCTTGGCAACGGGGGTCGAGTCGGCGTCCGAAGGCAGCAACAGGGCCTCGCGCGCTCCACTGGACGTCACCGCGCGCACGAAGTCCCGCGTGCTGGGACGTCCCCGCGGCGGAGTGCGCACCGCCACCGCTCCCGACTCCTCCAGCAACTCGGCCACCCCGGGTCCGTGGGCGACAGCGACGACGACGCGTGTGATCTCGCGGGGCTGGTGGCGTTGCTGCTCGATCAGGTCGGTGACAGCGATCCGGTGTGGCCGACCGGCGTCGATGCCCGCCTCCACCGCCGCGCCGATGGAGTCGGTATGGACGTGCACGTTCCACAGTCCGCCGCCTCCGACCACGACCAGGGAGTCCCCCAGTGAATCGAGACGGGCCCGCAGTTCCGGAATCCCGACGTCTTCCGCGTCAAGCAGGTACATGACCTCGTAGCGGGGGCCGGCGTACTCCCCCTGCGGCATGGGCTCGTGCGCCACGATCACGTCCTCGCCGATCTCGTCGATGTGAACCTCCCCGGTGAGGACCTGGACCAGGGAATCCAGCACCACGACGAGACCTTTGCCACCGGCATCCACGACCCCGGCGGCGGCAAGGGCGGGCAGTTGGGTGGGAGTCTTGGCAAGCGCTTCCCGCGCGTGCTCGGCAGCCGCTCGGGCCACCGCGGCGACCCCGCCGTCCGCGACAGCGCTTGCACCCTCGGCCGCCGCGCGTGCCACGGTGAGCACCGTTCCTTCCACCGGTCGGCTCACGGCGGCGTACGCGAGGTCGGCCGCGCGGCCCAGGCCCGCGGCCAGGGTGGCGCCGGTCGGCTCGTCGGCCTGCCGCACAATGTCGGCCAGTCCCCTGAGCAATTGGCTGAGGATCACCCCGGAGTTGCCCCGGGCGCCGAGCAGCGCGCCCCGAGCGATGGCGTCGGCCATGGGACCGGGCACGTCGGCGGGGTCCAAGACCTCGGAGGCGGCGACCGCGGCAGCCTCCACCGTGAGGAACATGTTGGTCCCGGTATCCCCATCCGGCACGGGGAACACGTTCAAGGCGTCGATCTCGGCTCGACGTGCGCCCAGCCCGTCCTGACTCACACGCATCCAGTTCCGCAGGGCAGCGGCATCGAGGCCGACGTCAGACACCTGCGTCATGTGCGTTCCTCCTCAGCCCCGGCGTCCCACCAGGGTAACGGGGGGCGATAGGCATTTCGGTGACCATCGGCTATCCTGGGCACTGATTGCATGTGCTGCGCGTGGGCGACGTCCCTCGTGATGAGCGCGGCACCTGTCCAAGACCTGATCGTGAAGGAGTTCCCGTGGCTGCCACCTGCGATGTATGCGGCAAGGGTCCAGGCTTCGGCCACAACATCTCCCACTCGCACCGGCGCACGAAGCGGCGCTGGAACCCGAACATCCAGTCGGTTCGCGCGATGGTGGGCAAAGCTCCCAAGCGCATCAACGTCTGCACCAGTTGCTTGAAGGCCGGCAAGGTCACCCGCGCCGTCTGACCGGTCGTTCCGGTGAGTCCCCGGACTTCTGGGGCCGTGATCGTGCCCAACCGGCGACGGGATCGCTCACACTTCCGTGTGGTCTGGTGCGCCTTCGCTGCACCCACCCCTAGTCGCGGAAATGGTCGAAGCCAGGCGCGCCGATGTGCCGATAGCCTGGAACCTCCACGCCAGCCCCCTCGGTGACCTCACCGATCACCACGAAGCCGGCCGGCAGGGCGGTGTCGCGCGGGAATGTCGCGGCCAGTGCGTGGTCGTCGCCGCCCGAGATCACCCAGCCGAGCGGATCGGCGTTGAAGGCTGAGGCGGTCTCCCGGATTTGATCGTCGACCGGCAGCGCTTGCGCGTCGAGCACGATGTGCACCCGGGACATCTGCGCCAGATGGCCCACGTCGGCCAGCAGTCCATCGCTCACGTCGATCATCGACGTCGCGCCGGCCGCCGCGGCGAGCGCGCCGGCCGAGTAGGGCGGTTGCGGACGGCGGTGGGCGTCAACCACGGTCCTCGGGGACCGGAAGCCCCTGCCCAGGACCGCCAGTCCCGCAGCCGCCCATCCCAGGCGCCCGCACACCGCGAGCACGTCTCCCGGCCGGGCACCGTCGCGGCCCACCAGTCGCGACCCGGACGGCACCCCCAACGCGGTGACCGAGATCGTGATCATCCCGGCTCGCGTGATGTCTCCGCCGACCACGGCGGCCCCCAACGACGAGGCCTCCTCGACGAGCCCGTCGACGACACCCAGAACCCAGTCCACGGGCGTCTCGGGCGGCATCGCGATCGCTGCCGTCAGCGCGATCGGTCGCGCGCCCATCGCCGTCAGGTCCGCACAGTTCTGCGCGGCGGCCTTGTGCCCCACGTCTTCCGGGGACGACCAGTCGAGACGGAAGTGCCGGTCCTGGACGAGCATGTCGGTGGTCACCACCAAGCGATCGGCACCGAGGCGTATGACGGCCGCGTCGTCCCCGGCCGAGACCTCGACCGCGGCTGTGGTCTTCAGCCGCGGCTGCAACGCGGCGATCACTCCGAACTCCCCGAGATCCGCCACCGTCTGCTCGCTCATCGCGCCTCCACCCTGTCGTCCTGTCGTGTCCCCGGCCAAGATAGTCTCCAAGCACCAACTGTGTGGGAGGAACCGTGGTCCAGGCCTACATCCTGATCCAGACCGAAGTGGGATCGGCGTCCAGGGTCGCCGAGGAGATTCGCGGCATCTCCGGTGTGGCCCAAGCCGACGACGTCACGGGGCCCTACGACGTGATCGTCCGGGGTGAGGCGGAGACCGTCGATCTGCTCGGCCAACTGGTCGTGGCCAAGATCCAGTCCATCCAGGGCATCACCCGTACGTTGACGTGTCCCGTCGTGCATTTGTCCTGATCGCGTGGCTGCTCGTCGGATGCTCCTCCGACGAGGTGCCAGCCGCCGAACCCCCTGCGGACCAGGCGCGAGCGTGCCGGACGTTGGTCTCCGCCCTGCCCTCGCGTGTCGACGGGGACCTCGACAGTGGTCGTTCCCAATACGCCGCCGCCTGGGGTGATCCGCAAATCGTGCTCAAGTGCGGCGTCGCGGTGCCGTCGGGATACGAGAAGACGTCGGAGATGATCGCGGTCAACGGCGTCGCCTGGTTCGGGGAGGAACAGCCCGAGGGCTATCTCTTCACCGCGGTCGGGCGTACCCCGCTGGTGGAGGTCTACGTGCCCGACTCACACCAACCGGAGGTCAATCCACTGGTCGACCTCGCCGAGCCCATGCAGAAGTACACCGAGGTCTCCGGACCCGCGGGAGTGGTTGAGTAGCAACGGCGGGCCGGCGCAGTCCTCGCTAGAGGAGTTTGCGGAACTTCCTGACCTGGCCGCGGTTCCAGTCCGTGTGGTCGTTCTTCCACCCGCGGACACGCTCCTGGAAGTACGGTGATGCGTTCACCATTCGGTGGCCGATCACGTTCTTCTTCGCGATGCCGAACTCGGACTGCAGCCACCTCACGAGGCGTAGACCGGCCCGGCGCTGCTTCCCGCGCGCGAGGATGTTGCTGGCCGAGCGCATCTCCACGAACTCGATGCCCACCGAGCGGTGGTTGATCCCGATGGCGTGACGGCACATGGTCGTCAGCGGAGCCAGCTGGATGATGGTGCCGTCCTTGTCGACGAGGAAGTGCGTGCAGCCTCCGGGAGACTCCGCGCGGGACCCGGAGGGCCCGGGTGCGGGCGTGTTGCTGGCGAAGAGGTTCCACGGCGACTGCCATGTGTTGCTCACCGTGTAGTGCAGCACCACGACCTTGGGGTCGGTGAGCCGCCAGGTCTTCACCCCGTAGTGGCGCTTGGCGTACCGAGCCATCTGCTTCTTCCGCTTCGGTCCGTAGGGGATCGGCTTCGAGATGATGGCGCGCGGTTTCGGGACGGCCGGCGGAACCGGATCCACCAGTGGCACGATCGGCAGGAACAGAGCGATCATCGCAGCCCGATCCCGCGGTGCAGGGCGTCTTCGAGAAGGGTGCTCACCACCTCACTGTACGTGCGCCCACTCGCCTGCCACACCAGCGGGAACATGGACGCGGAGGTGAAGCCGGGCATCGTGTTGATCTCGTTGAGTATGACGCGGTCCCCGCTGACGAAGAAGTCCACCCGGGCCAACCCCTCGCACATCGCGGCCCCGAACGCCGCCAGTGCCACCGTGCCGATGTCGTCCCGAACCGTCTGCGGGAGATCCGGGTCGATCACCAGGTCCACACCGTCGTCGAGGTACTTGGCCTCGAAATCGTAGAACTCGTGCTGCGCCCGCACGACGATCTCGCCGGGAACGCTGATCGCCGGTTCCGGCACGGCGAGCACCCCCACCTCGATCTCGCGGGCCTGCTCCACGGCGGCCTCCACGATGACCCGCGGATCGTGGCGCAGAGCTTCCTCGATCGCCGCCGGTAGTCCCAGCCGCTTGTGCACTTTGTTGATGCCCTGCGAGGAACCGGCCCGGCTGGGTTTCACGAACACCGGCCACCCGAGCCCCTCCACCCCGGCGAGGGCCCGTTCCGGATCGTCGCGCCATTCACCCGCCGTCAGTCCGACGAAGTCTCCGACGTCGAGACCCGTCGCCCGCATGTGCCGCTTGAAACTGAGCTTGTCCATGGCCAACGCGGAGGACAGGACGCCGGAGCCCACGTATGGGATCCCCGCGACCTCCAGCAGGCCCTGCACCGTCCCGTCCTCACCGAAGGGTCCGTGCAATATCGGGAACGCGACATCGATGGGCAGCAGATCCGAGCCGGCCAGGAAACCCTTGCGCGGCCGGTCCAGCATCAGGGACACCTCGGGTCCGCCCAACACCTCCGGGAGTTCGGCACCCAGCCTGAGCCGATCGAGGTCCTGGTCGTCGAGTCTCCACGTCCCCTGACGATCGATACCGATGCGGACGACCTCGAAACGACCCGGGTCGAGGACCCGCAGTACGCTTCCGGCGGACACACAACTGATGCTGTGCTCCGAACTGGTCCCGCCGTAGATGACCCCCACCCGGATCCGTGATTCAGACACGAACACGACCCTAGCCGAGGAGTAAGGATGCACCGCGCAACGATCGCCGTGACAGCCGGCCGACCCGAGCCGGTCGCGGACGCGCCGTTGAACGAGCCCGTGGAGTTCGCCTCCGCCCTGGCAGCCGGTGGGCCGGTCGGGTACACACGGCACGACGCCCGGAACTCCCGGGCCTTCGAAGAGGTGCTCGGCGCCCTCGAAGGTGGGCATGCCGTGCTGTTCGCCTCCGGGATGGCTGCGGTGACGGCGGTACTGGACCTGCTGTCCCCCGCGAGTGTCGCCCGCCCACCAGTGCTCTACCCGGGCACGCGGGCCGCCTTGGACGCACGTCGGCAGATCCGGAAGCAGATCTGCGCACCGGACGGATGGCGGGACGCAGACGTCGACGTCCGGTGGGTCGAGTCACCGACCAACCCGGACCTGCGGGTGATCGACATCGCAGGTTGCGCGACGGGCCGCGGCGTGACGGTGGTGGACAACACCTTCGCGTCGCCCATCGGGCAGAGGCCCCTGAGCGTGGGCGCCGACATCGTCGTCCATTCGGTGTCCAAATATCTCTCGGGGCACTCCGACCTGATCCTGGGAGCAGTGGTGTGTGCGGAAGCCGGCATGGCCGACCAGCTGCGCGAATACCGGGAACTGACCGGCGCCATCGCAGGTCCGATGGAGGCCTGGTTGGCGCTGCGCGGACTGCGGACCCTGGACGTCCGATTCCGGCGGGCGGCCGCGAACGCACGGGTGCTCGCCCACCGCCTGGCCGACCACCCCGCGGTCGAGCACCTCATCTGGCCCGGCCTGCCGGACCACCCCGACCACGACGTCGCGACCGCCCAGATGGACGTCATCGGCCCGATGCTCGCCCTCATCCCGCACGGCGGGGAATCGTCCGCCGACTCGATCTGCCGTCGCACCCGGGTCTGGACGCACGCGACCAGCCTGGGAGGTGTGGAGTCAACGCTGGAGCGACGGCGCCGCCATGTTTTCGAGTCGCACCTGGTCGATCCTGCGCTGATCCGGCTTTCTGTGGGGATCGAGGACGTGGAGGACCTCTGGGCCGATCTGGCGCAAGCGCTGGACACGCAATAGGACGCGACCCCCGCGGCCCAGGCTGGCATCCAACGGACGACGCCTACGACAGACCTTTGTGCCCTTGCTCGGCTTTCGGATCACGGGACATGAGGTTGGCGAGCATCTCCCGGGGCGGCATACCTCGGTGGACGACCTGCACCACCTGCTCGGTGATCGGCATCTCGACACCGTTACGCGTCGCCAGATCCAGGATCGATTGACAACTCTTCACACCCTCACAGGTCTGCTTGGTCTTCGCGATCGTCTGGTCCACCGTCAGTCCCCGGCCCAGGTTCTCCCCGAACGTCCGGTTGCGCGACAGCGGTGAGGTGCACGTGGCGATCAAGTCACCGATGCCGGCCAGCCCGAGAAAAGTCATCGGGTTCGCGCCCAGCGCCGCCCCCAACCTGGACATCTCCGCCAGTCCGCGTGTGATCAACGACGCCTGGGCGTTCTCGCCGAAACCCAGACCGAATGCCATGCCGTTCGCCAGTGCGATCACATTCTTCACCGCGCCACCGAGTTCGGTGCCCACCACATCTGTCGTGTAGTACGGGCGGAAGTAGGCGGTGGTGGTGGCCTCGGCGAGTGCCTGGGCGCGCCCCTCGTCAGCACACGCCACGGTGGTGGCGGCGGGCTGCCGCTGGGCGACCTCTCGGGCCAGGTTGGGGCCGGACACCACGGCCACCTGGGACTCCGGCAGGCCGGTCACCTCGGCGATCACTTCCGACATCCGCATCACGGTGCCGAGTTCGATTCCCTTCATGAGGCTCACCAGAGTGGCATCGGGGTTGATGTCCGCCTTCCAGGCCGAGAGGTTGTCGCGCAGTGTCTGGGACGGGATCGCCAGCACCACGATGTCCGCCCCCCTGAGCACGTCGGTGGTGTCGGCGCTGGCCCACATCGAAGGTGGCAGTTCGATGCCCTCGTGGTACGCGGAGTTCTTGTGCCGCAAGTTGATGTCCTCCACGACATCGGGTTCCCGGGCCCACATGGCCACGTCCCCGCCGGCGTCGGCCAGCACCATGCCGAACCCGGTACCCCAGGAACCACTACCCATCACGGCAATTCGTCGCATCACTTCTCCTCGTGTTCCGTCGCGTTCGCCGCCCGCCAGGACCGGTAGTCCAGGCGTTCGGGCGGAGAGGACTCTCCTCTGATCTGCTCCAACTGTTCTGTCACCGCGTCGACGATCCTGTTCGTGGCCTCGGCGAGGACCTCGGAGGTGATGTCGCGGCCCCGCAGGTCCTCCAGATCGACAGGTGGACCGACCCGCATGTGCATGGTCTTCGGAGGCAGGACCCGGAACTCCTTGGCGTAAGGACGCATGACGTCCTGCGGGCCCCACTGCGCGACCGGCACCACGGGAACCCCGCCCAGCAGTGCGATGCGGGCGGCGCCCGTCCGCCCGTTCATCGGCCAAAGGTCTGGATCGCGTGTGATGGTCCCTTCCGGATAGACCACGACGGTTTCACCCGACTGCACGGCTTCGATGGCCGCTCGCACGGAGTCGGACGCCTCGGTGGTCTCGCGGTAGACAGGGATCTGACCGCAGTTGGTCAGCAGTTGTCCGACGAGTGGCACCCGGAAGACGGCTTCCTTGCCGAGGAACCGTGGCGGCCGGCCGTTGTCCCACAGCAGGTGGGCGATGGGCAGCGGATCAAACCACGACAGATGGTTGGGCACCACGACCAGTCCATCGCTGGGTGGGTAGTCCTGCCGCAACCACTGGGTCCCGTGCCAGTCCCGGCGCGTGAAGACGGTGAGAGGCGGCTTGAGGATCGACACGGCGAAGCGGTAGGAGAGTCCGAGGTGGTCGGGGCCGTGCCGGGAGAGCATGCTGCCGATCATTGCGTGCCGAGGGCCGGGCTGTCGAGTCGTGTCAGGATGCATGGGTGCACCGCTTCATCCTTCCCGTGAAAGGTCTCGGGCGCGGCAAGACACGCGTGAGCGGCGCGCCGCGAGATCGGGCGGACTTGGTCGACGCGATGCTGCTGGACACCATGCTCGCGGCGCTTGCCACGGACCTCGGACCCGTGGTGGTCGTCACTTCGGACCCACGGATCCTGTCGCTGGCCCGACAGCACGGGGCACTGGGGATCAGCCACGCCGGTGGCCTCAACGCTGCGGCCGCCGCAGGGGCGGGCCGGACCCGCGCGGCCATTCTCCTGCCGGATGTCCCAGCGGTGAAGCCCTCGGAAATCGTTGAGGTGCTCGAATCCTGCGATCGGGGTTTCGTCGAGGACTGGGCGGGAACGGGAACCACCATGCTCTTCGGACGAGGGCTGCGTCCCCAGTTCGGACCGGCCTCCGCGGCACGACACGCGCACGCGGGGTACCCGCCTGTTGCTGCGGCCGGTGCCGGCCTGCGTGCCGATGTGGACACCTGGTCGGATCTTCACCGCGCGGTCGAGCTGGGCGTGGGACCCAACACACAACGCTTGCTTGACGCCGGGATCCATTCGCCCAGCAAACGATGAGGGCCGGTCCGTGAGTACGGACCGGCCCTCATCGAGGTCGACTACTTCTTCGCGGGAGCCTTCTTGGCCGCAGCCGCCGTGGTCTTCGCGGTGGTGCTCGCCTTCTTCGCGGCGGCGGTGGTCCGAGCGGGAGCCTTCTTGGCGGCTGCCGCGGTCTTGGACGGCGCCTGCT
>Ga0316576_10001533_pt1 | contig 12505 bp, 14 predicted proteins | sample S0NA_FD_203075 | JGI IMG/M metagenome (GOLD analysis project Ga0316576, IMG submission 203075) | Rhizosphere microbial communities from salt marsh grasses in Alabama, United States - S0-2_050615r3r5 | ecosystem: Host-associated > Plants > Roots > Rhizosphere | place: USA: Alabama | collected... | reverse complement strand
GATCGGGGTCGTCGAGCGACTCGCCGAGCACGTTGAAGATGTGGCCCAGGGTCTGCTCGCCGACCGGGACGGAGATCGGTGCACCGGTGTTGCGGGCCTCGGTTCCCCGGACGAGGCCGTCGGTCGGCTTCATCGCCACGGCCCGGACCCGTCCCCCACCGAGATGCTGGGCGACCTCGGCGACGATCGTCTCGCTGATCCCGCCGACGGCGAGATCCATCTCCAGGGCGTCGTTGATCTCGGGGAGGGCGTCGGGCGGGAACTCGACGTCCACCACCGGGCCGGCGACCTTGACGATCCGTCCGGTGCTCACAGCACTGCTCACCTGATGTCTCCTATCCTCGGGTCAGGGCCTCGGCCCCACCGACGATCTCGGAGATCTCGGTGGTGATCTCGGCTTGCCGGGCCTGGTTGCCTTGTCGTGTCAGCAGCCGGGTCAGTTCCTCGGCGTTCTCGGTGGCGGCCTTCATCGCCCGACGCCGGGCGGCGTGCTCCGACGCCGAGGCGTCGAGCAGGATGCCGAAGACCGTCGCCTCGACGTAGCGGGGCAGCAGCCGGCTGAGGATCGCCGCGGCATTCGGCTCGAAGGTGTAGCCGGCCGACCCGGTGCCGCCCTCGGGGCGAACCGCCGGGAGCAACTGCATCCGGGTGGCGGTCTGCGTGAGCGCCGACACGTACCGGGTGGTGAAGACCTCGACCGCGTCGATGGTCTCCTCGGCGTAATCGTTCATGAGGGCGTTGGCGATCGCCCGGGCGTCCCCGTAGCCGGGGGTGTCGGTGATCCCCAGGAAGGCGTGCTCGATGAGGTAGCCGCGGTAGCGGAGGTACGACTGGGCCTTCTTGCCGACCACGTACACCCGCGGGTCGATCCCCTCCCGCTGCATCTCGATGAGCCGGGTCTCGGCCATCCGCAGCACGTTCGTGTTGTAGGCGCCGGCAAGGCCTCGGTCGGAGGTCACCACCAGGACGCCTGCGGTGCGCACCTGCCGCTGCTCGAGCAGCGGATGTGTGGCCGATCCGGAGGCGGCCGAGACGTTGCGGACCACCTCCTCCATCGCCCGGGTGTAGGGCTGGGCGGCGGCGACCCGCTGCTGGGCCCGCACGATCCGCGACGAAGCGATCAGTTCCATGGCGCGGGTGATCTTCATGGTCGACTGCACGCTGCGGATGCGGCGGCGGATCTGGCGGAGCTCGGCGCTGGGCACGTTCCCTACTCCTGGGTGAAGGTCGCCTTGAACGCCGCGATGCCGGCCCGCAGGGCTTCCTCGTCCGGCAGCGTGCCCTCATCGGCGATGGTGGCGAGCAGGTCGGCGTGACGGGTGCGGAACCAGTCGATCAGGCCGGACTCGAACGCCGCCATCCGGTCCACGCCGACGTCGTCGGCGAGCCCGTTGGTGACCGCGTAGATCGCCAGCACCTGGTTCTCGACCGGCTGGGGGACGTACTGGGGCTGCTTGAGGATCTCGACGACCCGGCGGCCCCGCTCCAGCTGCGCCTGGCTGGCGGCGTCGAGCTCGGAACCGAACTCGGCGAACGCCTCGAGCTCCCGGAACTGGGCGAGGTTGAGGCGCAGCGGCCCGGCCACCTTTTTCATGGCCCGGATCTGGGCGGCGCCGCCGACCCGGGACACCGAGATGCCCGGGTTGATGGCCGGACGGATGCCGGAGTAGAAGAGGTCCGACTCGAGGTAGATCTGCCCGTCGGTGATCGAGATCACGTTCGTCGGGATGTAGGCCGACACGTCGCCGGCCTTGGTCTCGACGATCGGCAGGCCGGTGAGCGAGCCGCCGCCCAGCTCGTCGGAGAGCTTGGCGCAGCGCTCCAGCAGGCGGCTGTGGAGGTAGAAGACGTCGCCCGGGTAGGCCTCGCGGCCCGGCGGGCGGCGCAGCAGCAGGGAGATCTCCCGGTAGGCGACCGCCTGCTTGGAGAGGTCGTCGAAGATCACGAGCGCGTGCTCCCCCTTGTACATCCAGTACTGGCCGATCGCCGACCCGGAGTAGGGGGCGTACATCTGCAGCGCCGAGGAGACCGAAGCGGGGGCGTTGACCACGACCGTGTAGTCCATGGCGCCGTTCTGCTCGAGGACCTCGACCACCTCCGCCACGGTCGAGGCCTTCTGGCCGATCGCGACGTAGATGCACTTCACGTCGGTGTTCTTCTGGTTGAGGATCGTGTCCACCACGATCGCCGTCTTGCCGGTCGAGCGGTCGCCGATGATCAGCTGCCGCTGGCCCCGGCCGATCGGGGTCATGGCGTCGATCGCCTTGATGCCCGTCTGCAGCGGCTGGTTCACCCCTTGGCGCTCCACCACCGAGGGCGCCTGCACTTCGAGGAGCCGCCGTTCGGTTGCTGCGATCGGTCCCTTCCCGTCGATCGGGTTGCCGAGCGAGTCGATCACCCGCCCCAGGAGGGCGTCACCGACCGGAACCGAGAGCACCCGGCCGGTCTTCTTGACCGGGTCGCCCTCCTGGATGTGGCTCGCCTCGCCCATGACCACGGCGCCGATCGAGTCCTCGTCGAGGTTGAGGGCCACGCCGAGCAGGCCGCCGGGGAACTCGAGCAACTCGCTGGCCATCGTGGTCGGCAGGCCGGCGACCCGGGCGACGCCGTCGCCGATCGAGGTCACGTACCCGATGGTCTCCGCCTCGAGCGACGGGGTCCAGCCCTCGAGGTTGCGCTGCAGCGCCTCGGTGATGTCCTGGGGGTTGATGGTCAGTTCAGCCATGGGTGATCTCTGCTTGCCTCTCAGTCGCGTACCAGCTGCTGCCGGAGGTCGTCGAACCGGCGGCGGACCGAGCCGTCGATCACCGTGTCGCCCACCCGGGCGACCAGCCCGCCGATCACCGACGGATCGACGACGGCCTTGATTTGGACCTGCTTCCCGGTGGCCCGGTTCAGCGCCTCGGTGAGCCGGGCGAGCGTCTCGTCGTCGAGCTCGACGGCCGACCGCACCTCGGCGATGACCCTGTCCCGCTCGGCGGCCGAGCGGGCGGCCAGCCGGTCGGCGATCGCCGGGAGGTCGCCGGCACGGCCGGAGGCGATCACGAACGAGACGAGGTTCATCGTGAGCGGCAGGACCCGCGAGCCGAGCAGGTCCTCGACGACGCCGATCTTCCGCTCGACCGGGAGCCGCGGGTCGGAGAGCGCTTCGCGCAACTCGATCGACGACTCGAACGTCCGGGAGATCCGATACAGCTCGTCGCCGACGCGGTCGAGCCGTCCCTCTCCCCGGGCGACCTCGAGGATCGCCGCCGCGTAGCCCTCGATGCGGTCCTCGGCCGACACGGTCAGCCCCGCTCCCGATCCAGCCGCAGACCACCCATCTCGGCGATCGTGGCGTCGATCAAGCGGCGCTGCGCCTCGGCGTCGACGGTGCCCTTGACGGCCTTCTGGGCCACGTCGAGCGAGAACTCGGTGAACGCCGTCTGCAGCGACGACGCCAGCCGCTCCCGCTCGGCCGCGATGTCCTCTTCGGACCGGCGGCGCCGCTCGGCGGCCTCGGCCTCGGCTTTGGCGAGGATGTCGGCGCGCACCGTCTCGGCCTGCTGACGGGCCTGCTCGACGATCTCGTTCGCCTCCTGGCGGGCCCGGGCGAGCTGGGTGCGATAGTCCTCGAGCAGGCTCTCGGCCTCGGACTTGGCCTCCTCGGCGTGCGCCAACTGGCCGGCGATCGCCTGCTGGCGGGCCGCCAGCATCTCGCCCATCTTCGGGCGGACGAGGAACCAGAAGCCGATGAAGACCAGCGCGAACGCGATGATCCCGGCGATCAACTCCTCGGTCGCCGGCAGGATCAGGTCGATGCCCGACGGTTCCCCGGCTGTCTCGGCCGCCCAGTAGACGACCTGTGCGAACAGGTGGTGCATGGGGCGCCCTCCTAGGCCAGGAAGAACAGCACGAAGCCGATCAGCGCCAACGCCTCCGTGAAGGCGATGCCGAGGAACATCGTCGTCCGGACCATGCCGGCTGCCTCGGGCTGACGGGCCATGGCCTGCACGGCGTTCCCGGCGACGATACCGATGCCGATGCCGGGGCCGATGGCCGCCAGGCCGTAGCCGATGACTGCCAGCGCACCGCTGATGTCTTCCATACTGCGTTGTCCTTTCAGTGTTCGACGTGGACCGACGACTGGATGTACACCGCCGAGAGCAGTGTGAAGATGTAGGCCTGGAGCAGGGACACGAGGATCTCGAACAGGAAGATCGCCATCCCCAGCAACGACCACAGGCTCCCCCACCCGAGCCGGAACACCCGGTCGCCGAGCGACAGGCCGCTCCCGAACACGTCGGTGAGGAACACGAAACCGCTGACGAGCAACAGGCTGAGCATCACGTGGCCCGCCACCAGGTTGGCGAAGAGCCGGACGGCCAGGGAGAAGGGCCGGACGATGAATGTCGACACCAGCTCGATCGGCGTCACGAGCAGATAGAGGGGCTTGGGGACTCCCGGAGGGAACAGCGTCTCCTTGAGGTAGCCGAGGCCGTGCTTCTTCAGCCCGACGAAGACGAAGATCACCCAGGTCAGCAAGGCCAGGAACATCGGGATCGCCATGCGGGAGGTGATCGGGAAGTTGATCAGCGGGGTGATCTCGAAGAAGTTGCCGATCAGGATGAAGAAGAACAGCGACACCAGATAGGGGAAGTACTTGACCCCCTCAGGGCCGATGATGCCGACGGCCACCTCGTCGCGCACGAAACCGACCAGACCCTCCATGGCGGCGCCGAACCTGGTCGGGACGAGACGGGGACGGCGGTAGGCGGAGTAGAGCAGCGCAATCGCCAGGAACGCCGCGAACAGCATGAGCAGCATCGCCCGGTTGACGTCGAAGCCGCCGATCGAGAAGACGACCGGCGTCTCGAACAGCTCGTTCACCGACGCCGGAGTGCAGACGATGTCGGTCGCCGGGTTGCACTCGATCGCGAGGACTAGCTGATCCACTCCAACTCCCTTTCCGATCCTCTGGCCATCGCCACGGCTTCCCACGACAGCAGCGCCAGGTAGGCCGCCACGACCGAGATCCCCATCGCCAACCGGTCGGCATCCACCAGGGCGGCGACCACCAGCATCGTCACGGCGATCAAGCCGAGCCGGATGAGGAACCCGAACAGGGCGGCCGCATGATAGAGGCTCAGCGAAACCCGCGCCGCCACCGACATGATCCGCCCGGCGAGCAGGAAATTGCCGACGACGATCATCACCCCGATCGCCGACGCGATCGCTCCGTCGATGCCCCGTACCGCCCAGAACACCGCCACCAGGATCGGGCCGACCACCACTGCCCGGCGGGCCGTGTGGTCGGCGATCACCCTCTCGACGTCGGCGTTCATCCTGCCTTCTTCGCGTACTGCCACATCTTCAAGAACCCGGTGATCGACCCGGCCACGATGCCGACGATCACCAGCACCGGCTCGGTGCCGAGCCAGCGGTCGAGCAGGAATCCCAGGAGGAAGCCGGAGATGATGGACGAGAAGAAGCCGGCGGCCTCAGCCCCGGCACCCGCCTCTCTCCCGATGTCCCGCAGCGTTTCTCTCAAGGGAAGCCCTGCTCGCGACCGGTGAGGCACAGTACCGATGCCGCCGCGGCTGCGCCAAATCATCTCCCCCGGCGCCGGGCCGACGCTCACACGTGGCCGGGGAAGTCCGGGGGATACGCCGGGAACGCGGCCGCCAGTTCCTTCACCGCGCCCGACACCGACGCCAGCTCGGCGTCGTCGTCCCGGCCCCGCAGTGCCCGAGCGATGAGCGTTGCGACCTGCCGCATCTCGGCCTCCCTCATCCCGGCGGTCGTCGCCGCCGGCGTGCCGATTCGCAGGCCGGTGGCCCGGTACGGTGGACGGGGATCGAAGGGGATCGTATTGAAGTTGAGCGTGATCCCGACCCCGTCGAGCAGCCGGGCGGCGTCCCGACCGCTGAGGTCCTCGTCCACCGAGCGCAGGTCGACGAGGAACATGTGGTTGTCGGTGCCGCCGCTCACCACCCGGATCCCCTCGGCCATCGTCTGATCGGCCATGGCGGCGGCGTTGTCGACGATCCGACGGGCGTAGTCGCGGAACTCGGGCGTGGCGGCCTCCTTGAAGGCCACGGCCTTGGCGGCGATCTGATTGTTGATCGGCCCGCCCTGGGCGTTGGGGAACACCCCCTTGTCGATCGCCTGGGCGTAGTCCGAGAGACACAGGATCATCCCGCCCCTGGGACCCCGCAGCGCCTTGTGGGTGGTGGCGGTGACCACGTGGGCGTAGGGCGTGGGGTTGGGGTGGGCGCCGCCGGCGATCAGGCCGATGATGTGGGCCGCGTCCACCATGAGGATCGCTCCGACTTCGTCGGCGATCTCCCGGAACGCCCCCCAGTCGAGCAGGCGGCTGTAGGCCGAGTACCCGGCGACGATCAGCTTCGGCCGGTGCTCGAGCGCCATCTTCCGGACGTCGTCCATGTCCACGACCTCGGTGTCCGGGTCGACCCCGTAGGCGACGAAGTCGAAGAGGATCCCGGAGAAGTTGACGGGCGACCCGTGGGTCAGGTGGCCGCCCTGGTCGAGACGCATCCCGAGGACCTTGTCGCCGGGCTTCAGCAAGCTGAAGTAGACCCCCATGTTCGCCTGGGCACCGCTGTGGGCCTGGACGTTGGCGTGCTCCGCCCCGAACAGGGCCTTGGCCCGCTCGCGGGCGAGGTCCTCCATCCGGTCCACGAACTGGCAGCCCTCGTAGTAGCGCTTCCCCGGGAGTCCCTCGGAGTACTTGTTGGTGAACACCGAGCCGCTCGCCTCCATCACGGCGCGCGAGGTGAAGTTCTCGGAGGCGATGAGGTGGATGCGGGTGCGCTGCCGGTCGACGTCGGCGCGGATCAGCGACTCCAGTTCGGGATCCACCTCGGCGAGGGGACGCAGGTCGGCCATCTCGGAACCTCCATGGGCTGCTCACCGGCGGCGGGCCGCCGGGCCTCCAGGCTAACCCCGGCTGCCCTCAGCGGCGTCGCCGGACCCCGCTGCGTCCCCGGCGCTCCGGCGTCCCCTGCCGCCGGGCCGCCTCCGGCGCCGCCTGAGGGGCGGCCCGCCCTCCCCGGCGACGAGCCGGCCGCTCCCCGGCGTCGCCGGCGAGCCCCGCCTTCCGCCGGGCGATCGAGTCGGCCCACCCGATGGCGGGCAGGGCGGCGAACGGCCCCACCGCGAGCGCAACCCAGGGAAGGACGCCGAAGAGCAGGAACACGTAGAGCGTGGTGAGCACCACCGCCACGGCCCGGTACCCGGGACGCCGCACCCCGCGGTATCCGAGCACGAAGGCGCCACCCGCCCCGAAGGCGGCCACCGTCGGGGTGAGCGGCTCCCCGGTCAGCGCCGGCAGCCACACCCAGACTCCCACGGCCACCAGGGAGGCGTTGAGCACCCGCAGCCCGCGCACCGGGCGTGCGGTGAGCCGGGCGAGGAGGTAGAAGGCGACCGGCATGACCGCCACCCCGATGCCGAACCCGACGGCCGCCGATCCCTGGGGGTTGTACCGGCCGCCGCCGGCGACGAGCGGCCCGATCGTCAGCGGGCCGGGGGCGGCATCGCCGGCGATGGCGACCGCCCCGAAGAAGATCGCCCAGAACGACACCACGGCGAGCGCCGTCCCCATGATCACCGCGTACCAGTAGGTACGCGCCGTCAACTCCCCGCCGGCGGCCCCGTCGGTCTCGACTGCTTCGGTCGTCTCGCTCACCCGGCCTCCCACTCGATCGGCCCTTCCCTCAGCACCACGGCCTGCGGGCCGCTGAGGTCCACCACGGTAGATGACGTGCCGCCGCCCGCCAGTCCGGGAAGGTACAGGGGCACCGCATCGCCGAGCGCCGCCCGGGCACCGGCGGCGTCGGAGGGCGGCGGGTCGCCGCTGCGGTTCGCCGAGGTCGCCGCCAGCGGGGCTCCCCAGGCGTCGAGCAGCGCCAGCATCACCGGGTGGTCCGGGACGCGCACCCCGATCGTGTCCCGCACCGGGTCGCCGAGCCACTCCGGGAGGCCGGGAGCGCGGCGGACCACCACGGTCAGCGGGCCGGGCCAGCAGGCTCCGGCCCGCCGCCGGGCGTCGCCGTGCAGCAGCGCCACCCGGTCCACCTGACGGAGGTCGGCGGCCAGCAGGGCGATCGGCTTGATCCCCGGGCGCCCCTTGACGGCGAACAGCGAGGCGACCGCCTCCCGCCGCAGGGGATCGGCGGCGATCCCGTAGACGGTGTCGGTGGGCACGCCGACGATTCCCCCGCCGCGCAGCACCGCCACCGCGCCCGCCGGCACGTCCCGGCCCGTCATGCGATCCGGCGGCTCAGACACAGCACGACGCCCCCTTGCGGGCGACCACGAAACGGTCCCGGCCGGTGAGATCGCGCCGGATCCCCCGATCGAACGCCCCGAACGACTCGAGCACCCGCTCTCCCTGGGTCTCCCCGATCTCGCAGATCGCATAACCGCCGACGCCGAGCCACCAGTAGGCCTCCTCGGCGATCCGCTCGAGGACCTCGGTGCCGGCCGGCCCGGCGACCAGGGCGCCCCGCGGTTCGTGGTCGCGCACCTCGGGCGGGAGCACGGCCCACTCCTCCTCGGACACGTAGGGGGGATTGGCGACGAGCAGGTCGATGCGCCCCATGAGGCGCTCGGGCAGCGCGGCGAACAGGTCGCCCTCGAGCAGCGCCACCTCGAGGCCGGCGGCCTCTGCGTTCCGGCCGGCGAGGGCGAGGGCGTCGGGGTCGATGTCGGTGGCGAACACCCGGGCGGCCGGGAAGGTGTGCTTCAGGGCCAGCGCCAATGCCCCCGACCCGGTGCACAGGTCCACGATCACGGTCCCCGGCCCGGCGTCCTCGAGAGCGGCGGCCGCCAGTTCGTAGAGCCGCTCGGTCTCCGGGCGCGGGATCAGCGCCCGCCGATCCACGGCGACCTCGACCGGGCCGAAGGGGATGGTGCCCTCCAGGTACTGCAGCGGCTCCCCCGCCCTCCGGCGGGCGGCGAGGGCGTCGAAGCGTTCCTGCTCGGCCGGAGTGAGCCGGGGATCGGCGGCCAGCGCCGCCCGGCGCCGGCCGGTGGCCGCCTCCAGCAGGCGGAGACGCTCGTGCTCGGGGAGTCCCATGGTGCGTCCATGATCGCACCGCCGCTGCGCCACACCATCCGGCTAGCGTCCGGCCGGTCGCCGCACCCGGAGGAATCGATGCCCGCCCGCCCCTACGGATCCTGGCCGTCGCCGATCACCGCCGCCGTCGTCACCCGGGCAGGCACCCGCTACGCCGACTCGATCGAGACCGACGGCGCCGACCTGTACTGGGTCGAGAACCGCCCCACCGAGGGCGGCCGCTCGGTGGTCGTTCGCCGGACGGCGAGCGGCGAGATCGCCGACGCCGTCCCGGCGGGCTTCGACGCCCGCACCCGGGTCCACGAGTACGGAGGCGGCGCCTATACCGTCCGGGGCGGGGTCGTGTACGCATCCCGCTTCGAGGACCAGCGGCTGTGGCGCATCGACGGCGACCCGGTGCCGATCACCCCCGAGCCGGCGATCCCGGCCGGCCTCCGGTACGCCGACGGCACGCTCGCCGACACCTGGGGGATCTGGGTGAGGGAGCGCCACGACGCCGGCGGTGAACCCCTGAACGAACTGGTCCGCATCCCCCTCGACGGGTCGTCCGACCCGGAGGTCGTCGCCGGCGGCCGCGATTTCTACGCGGCGCCGCGCCTCAGCCCCGACGGCACCCTGCTGGCGTTCCTCACCTGGGACCACCCCGACATGCCGTGGAACGGGACCACCCTCCACGTCGCCCCGGTCGGCCCCGGCGGCTCCGTCGGGGAGGCGCGGGCGGTCGCCGGCGGCCGCGGCGAGTCGATCTTCGGGCCGGTGTGGTCTCCCGACGGCGGGCTGTACTTCTCCTCCGACCGCTCGGGGTGGTGGAAGCCGTGCCGGCTCGGCGACGACGGCCGGATGCTCCCGGTCCTCGAGGAGGACGGCGACGCCGGGGTCCCCGCCTGGACGCTGCGGCGCAGTCGGATGGCGTTCCTCGACGACGGATCGCCGGTGGTGGTCACCACCTCCCCGGAGGGAACCCGCATGACGGTCGTCACCCCCGGCGGGGAGATCCGCCGGATCCCGGCGCCGGCCCCGGCCATCGACTCGTTCCTCGCATCCGCCGGCCGGCACCTGTACCTGTACGCCGGGGCCCCGGACCGCCACCCGGCGCTGGTGCAGGTGGACGCCGACACCGGGGACGCCACCGTCCTCGCCACCGCCGGCGGGCCCGACCTCGACCCCGCCTTCGTGTCGATCCCCGACCGGTTCGCGTTCGACACTCCCGACGGCCCCGCGTACGCCTACCACTACCCGCCGAAGAACCCGCAGGCGGAGGCCCCGGAGGGGGAACGGCCGCCGCTGATCGTCGTGAGTCACGGCGGCCCGACCTCCGGCACCTCCTCGTCGCTGAACCCGGCGATCCAGTTCTGGACGAGCCGCGGGTTCGCCGTCGTGGACGTGGACTACGGCGGCTCGACGGGCTACGGCCGCAGCTACTGGGAGCGTCTCGAGGGGGCCTGGGGCGAGGTGGACGTCCGCGACTGCGCCCTGGCCGCTCGCCACCTCGTCGACGCCGGCCTGGCCGACGGGCGGCGTCTCGCGATCCGCGGCGGGAGCGCCGGAGGGTTCACCACCCTGGCTGCGCTCGCCTTCCGGGAGGAGTTCGCCGCCGGAGCGAGCCACTTCGGCGTGGCCGACCTGGAGCTGCTGGCCCGCCACACCCACAAGTTCGAGTCCCGCTACCTCGACTGGCTGGTCGGCCCGCTGCCGGAGGCGGCCGATCTCTACCACGCCCGCTCGCCGATCCACCACGCCGGCGGGATCACCAGCCCGGTGATCCTGTTCCAGGGGCTCGACGACCGCGTCGTCCCGCCCGAGCAGGCACGCCTCATGGCGGCCGAGTTGCAGGCCCGGGGGGTACCGGTTCGTCTCGTCGAGATCGAGGGTGAGGGCCACGGTTTCCGCAAGGCGGAGAACCAGATCTCGGTGCTCGAAGCGGAACTGGCCTTCTACGGGGAGGTGTTCGGGTTCGAACCGGCGCCGTGAGCGGCGCCCGCCTCAGCCGGCCTCGGCGAGGCGGCGGGCTTCGTCCTCGACGGTCAGGGCGTCGATGATGTCGTCGAGGTCGCCCTCGAGGATCTCGGGGAGCCGCTTGACGGTCTTGCCGATCCGGTGGTCGGTGACCCGGTTCTCCCGGTAGTTGTAGGTCCGGATCTTCTCGGACCGCTCGCCCGTTCCGACCTGGGAGCGCCGGTCGGCGGCGGTCTCGGCGTGCTGCCGATCCATCTCGATCTGCAGGAGGCGGGCACGCAGCACCCGTAGCGCCTTCAGCTTGTTCTGCAGCTGCGACTTCTCGTCCTGGCAGGTCACGACGAGGCCGGTGGGCTTGTGGGTCACCCGCACTGCCGAGTCGGTGGTGTTCACCGACTGGCCGCCGGGGCCGGTGGAGCGGAACACGTCGATCTCGAGGTCGTTCTCGTTGATCTCGACTTCGACCGCCTCCGCCTCGGGGAGCACGGCGACCGTGGCGATCGAGGTGTGGATGCGGCCCTGCGACTCGGTCCGGGGGACCCGTTGCACCCGGTGCGGCCCGGCCTCGAACTTGAGCCGGGAGTAGGCGCCGCGGCCCTTGACGGCGAAGGTGACCTCCTTGAACCCGCCGGCCTCCGAGGGCGACGAGGAGATCGACTCGGTCGTCCAGCCGCGCCGCTCGGCGTAGCGCTCGTACATGCGGTGCAGGTCCCCCGCCCAGATGGCGGCCTCGTCGCCCCCGGCCGCCGCCCGGATCTCCACGATCACGTCCTTGGCGTCGTTCGGATCGGTGGGGACCAGCATGGCGCGCAGCTCCTCCTCGAGGCGCTCCGCCTCGGCGCGGCGGGAAGCCGCCATCGACTCGAGGTCGGCGGTCATCCCGGGGTCGTCCTCGAGGCCGGCGAGCTCTGCGGCGTCGGCCGCGTCGGCGGCGGCGGCCCGCAGGCGCTCGAAGGTGTCCACGATCGGCTTCAGCTCGGCGTGGCGCCGGGCGACGTCGGCGTAATGGGTCTGGTCGGCGAGGACCTCGTGGTCGGCGAGCGCCTCGAGGGTGGCGGCGTAGGCCGACTCGACCTCCCCGAGCCGCTCGGCGAGCTGGGGGTCCATCAGGACTGCTCCGCCGCCAGCGCCCCCGGAGTGATCGGACCGCGGGCGGCGACGGCCGCTCGCTCCTCGTCGGTGAGCGCCGCCAGCAGGCTCGCCACCGCCACCTCGACCATGTCGTCGTCCGGCTCGGCCGTGGTGAGCCGCTGCAGCCAGATCCCCGGCCGGGAGGCCAGCGCCATCCAGCGGTGGTCGGCGGCCGCCTTGAGGACCTCGTAGGCGAAGCCGGCGATCACCGGGATGAGCAGCACCCGGCTGGCGATCAGCCACGGCCAGGAGGGACGCCCGAGGGCGGTGAACACCACGAGGGCGATCAACACCACGATCAGCAGGAAGTTCGTCCCGCAGCGCGGGTGACGGGGG
>Ga0316576_10001532_pt1 | contig 12509 bp, 10 predicted proteins | sample S0NA_FD_203075 | JGI IMG/M metagenome (GOLD analysis project Ga0316576, IMG submission 203075) | Rhizosphere microbial communities from salt marsh grasses in Alabama, United States - S0-2_050615r3r5 | ecosystem: Host-associated > Plants > Roots > Rhizosphere | place: USA: Alabama | collected... | reverse complement strand
GGCGATCGCCTTGAAGATGATCTCCTGGTCGGGCGCGTCAGGCGTGAGTCGCCGAAAGTGCTCAACCCACAAAGCGAATACTCGAAGCAGCGGCTCGGCATCACAGCTCGCTGTCAGGGCCTGACCGCGGCGAGCCAGCTCGGCCTCGATCTGATCGACGTTGGTGACGTGGCCATTGTGGGCGAGGGCAATGCCGACGAAGGGATCGAAGAACGGTTGGGCGTTGTTCTTGCCACCACTGCCGTAGGTCTTGTAGCGGGTGTGGGCGATCCCAAGATCGCCGTCGAGCTGACCGAGGGGCTTGAAAATGTCGTCAGCGAGCCCTTCGCCGCGCTCGAGGGTGGCGGTCCGCCGCACCGGGTCGAAGAGGAAGAGCCCGGCGTAGGCCGGTCCACGGTGCTGCAGGAAGTGCGCCCCGTTGCCGAGGTCACCGATGACCCGCCGCCCACCGTTGTTGATGACCCCGACGATCCCGCACATGCGCACTCCTCCCCGCGGGGACACTATAGCGTGAGTTTGAATCCTGAGTTTTCGATGCTCGCTTCCGAGCTCGGCGATTCGACAGGCCGGAACGCTTTCGGAGCGTGACGCGCGTGACGTCACCCAGAACTCAGATTCCGGGATTCACGATCCTTCGCCGCTCTGTCGTTCGGCCTCACCGGTCATCGGAACGAATCGGACCGGAATCACCGACCGCTCCTCGACGCCGTCGGCGGTCTTCTTAATCACCATGAGCTGCTGATAGAAGTCCCCCAGCGGAATCACCATCCGCCCGCCCACGGCAAGCTGATCGACCAACGGCTCAGGGATTCGCTCAGGAGCGGCGGTGACGATGACGCCGTCAAAGGGTGCTTCCTCTGGCCAACCGCGGTAGCCATCACCACAACGAACGTGGACCGAGTCGTACCCGAGCTCGGCGAGAGTCGCCCGTGCCCGCTCGCACAGGGAATCGCGGATCTCGACCGTGTAGACCTCGACTCCCATGGCGGCGAGAACCGCGGCCTGGTAGCCGGAACCGGTGCCGATCTCGAGCACGGACTCGCCCGCCTCGACCTCGAGCAGCTCGGACATGAGGGCGACAATGTACGGCTGGGAGATGGTCTGACCCTCACCGATGGGCAACGGCGAGTCCTGGTAGGCGGCTTCACGGTAGTCTGCGGGGACGAAGCGGTGGCGCGGCACGGCGCGCATAGCTGCGAGGACCGCCGGATCCTTGACGCCGCGGGTCTCGATCTGCTGGCGGACCATCCGCTCGCGGAGGTCCTCCCAGTTCGGTCCCTCGGGCCCGTCGGCGCGGCCGCCGCTCGGGCTACAACCGGCCATGATCGCTCCGATCAGCAGAGCAAGACCGGCTCGCACCAAGACGCACCGCGTGTCGTGACCTGTCGCCATCGAGCTCCACCTTTGTCAGCTTCATTCGGCCTTGTCCAGACGGCACGTCGCCGCTCGACCCGACGGATTCACCGCCGTCACACTTCTGAAGGTGTCCCGTCCTCATGGTAGACCACCACGGGCAGGAGCACCATCCTGAGAACGCGATGGCAGATGCACGATTCATGCCGCTTGACAGTCCGGAGCGCGATGCGCACGATGAGGCCATGAACCGCCCTCCTAATCCTGATGCTTCGCCCGTTCTCGTTCAACCCGACGGCCTGTCCCGGCGCGAGCTCGTCGTCGGCGGCGCCCTGGCGGCTGCCAGCCTGGCCGCCGCCGATGCCGGAACGGCCCACGCCACTGGAGCACCGGCGGTGGCAGTGGCCTCGGCCAATGGTCTCGATGCCGTGGGTCGGGCCGTGGCGAGGATGGAGGCCGGCGTCGCCGCCGTGGAAGCTGCCGTCGACGGCGTCGCCATCGTGGAGGACGATCCCGAGGACGTCACCGTCGGATACGGCGGCCTGCCGAACGCCGAGGGAGTCGTCCAGCTCGATGCCTGCTGTATGGACGGGCCGTCCATGCGAGCCGGTGCCGTGGCCGCCATCGAGGGTTTTCGCCATCCCGCCCGGGTCGCCCTCGAGGTGATGCGGCGCACGACCCGGGTCCTGCTCGTCGGAAACGGCGCGGCCAGTTTCGCGCGCAGCATCGGCTTCACCGAGGAAAACCTGCTGACCGACAGGTCCCGCAAGATCTGGCTCTACTGGAAGGCCAACATGTCGGACCGGGACGACTGGATGCCCCACCCTGGCCAGACCGATGATCCCGATGTCAAGTGGTTCATCGAGAAGTACGGCCCGATCCGTCCCACGGGGACCATCAACCTGTGCGCGCGCGACACCGCCGGGAATCTCGGCGGCACGACCACCACCTCAGGCCTGTTCTTCAAGATCCCGGGCCGAGTCGGCGACTCGCCGATCATCGGCGCCGGCCTCTTTGTCGACAACGAGGTTGGGGCCGCCGGTTCCACCGGCCGCGGCGAATCGGTGATCCAGATCGCCGGCGCTCACACCGTCGTCGAGCTCATGAGGACCGGCAAGGACCCGGAGGCTGCCTGTCTCGGCGCGCTCGAGCGAATGGTGGCGGCCACCCGCGTACCGTACCTCCTCGACGCTCAGGGCCGCCCGTCCTTCGACGTCAAGTTCTACGCCGTCGATGCCCGAGGTCGGACCGGAGGCGCCGCCATGTGGTCGGGCGCGACCTACGCGGTCTGCCGCTCGGGCGCCGATCCGAAGCTCGAGGACTGCGCGTACCTGTACGAGCGCGAGGCGGTGTGAGGACATGGGGGTTTGAACCGATCCCGATCCCAACGGGCAGATGGCCCCTGCCTCTGTCGCTATCGCTGACGTTGCCACGGACAAGCAAGAAAGAGAGGGAGAGGGATTGAACGCGGGTCGTGCCGCCGTCGCCGAACCGCAGCCGATCCGTCTTCGAGATCGGAATCGAGATCGAGCCTGACTCGTACGGACTGTCCACGAAAGAGGACACCTCCGGTCTCACCCAGCCTCGTCCGGCACCTCCGCCGATCGACCGAAACCCGTTGTCCGACGGCCTGCTCAGGGTCTGGCATCTCGCATGGCACGGGGGTTGCTCTTTCCGGGGCGACCGGCGCATCACGTCGGCGAAAGGAGGCCGCCATGACCGCACGACACCTCAGGCTCATCGCAGTCGCCTCGACCATCGCCCTGGTCGCAGTCCCGGCCGCGGCCGGTGATTGGTTCGGCGTCACCATCTCCAACAACGGTCTCAGCCTCGGCTTCGGTACGTCGAGCTGGGGTCTGTGGGCCTCGTCCTGGGACCAGGGCTCCTGGACAGGCGGCTTCGACACCGCCCTGACGGGTTACGGAGAGTGGATCTGGCTGGGCGGCCTCGGCCGGGTTTGGCGCCCGTGGGTCGCGGTCGACTGGCAGCCCTTCAGTTACGGCCGTTGGGTCTGGACCTCCATGGGCTGGACCTGGGTCGCCTACGAACCGTGGGGCTGGCTGCCGCATCACTACGGCAACTGGGCGATGACCACCGTCGGCTGGGTCTGGACTCCCGGCTACACCTACTCGCCAGGCAACGTCGTCTGGGTGTCGAACGGCGGCTACGTCGGCTGGATCCCCAACGCGCCTCGTGGTTGGAGTCATGCCTACCGCGCGTACAACCGCGGCTGGAATGACGGCTACCGCAACGGCTACCTCGACGGCTGGCGCGATGCCCGCTACGCCACCTGGGTCCCGTGGTCCGACATGGGCGCCGACAACGTCGCCCATCATGCCGTGCGCCACGAGGTCGCAATCCGCTCGGTGGCTCCGAGCAGCGTGCATGCACTGGCGGCGCCGCCGACTCGGTCCGAGGTCGAAAGGCGCGGCAACCGACCGGTACCCGAAGCACGGTTGGTGGAGCGGACAGCCACCGTCGACGGCCACCAGCTCAAAGTGGTCCGCCCCGAGGGCCAGGAGGCACAGGTCCGACGCTACGGCGGTGAGACCGTCGAGCGTGCCCTCACCCCCGAAGCACGCAATCGGGCCGTCAGTCGCGACGCGAGCCCTCGATCGACGAAGGGCGCCGAAACCCGCGTCGCCGTCCCGTCCTCGCGCGGCTCGGCCAGACCCGACAACGCCGTCCAGGTCGAACGATCGACCTCGGAGGCACCATCCCGGTCGTCGAGGTCCGCGGTCGAGGCGTCCGGTCGGGCAACGGCCTCGTCCGGACGGCAGGCAATGCCGAAGGAGCTCGATCGCGCGCTCCCGAGCCGATCGTCACCGTCGTCAGCACCCGTCACCGAAACGGCCGACTCCCGCCGAGCCACCGGCCCACGGGTTGCGCCTATCTCGGCACCACAACAACGCTCCACGGTCACCCCGACGACCGAGCACTCCGTCTCCCCCACCGCCCCAGCGGCTCAGAGCACGGGAAAAACGACCGGCCGGAGCAGGGTATCGACCGTGCGTCGCGCTCCGACCGGCTCCGGCAGCGCCTCCGCCGCCGCCCAATCCAAGGTAATAACCACGACCCGGACGCAGCCCGACCGCAATCGCGGCAGCGAAGCAGGCTCCCAGAGTCGGAGTCGCACGCAGCCCAAGGAGCAACCCGAACGGTCGTCCTCACAGCAGCAACGCAGTCGCTCTCGGTCGCGGGGCTGACCCGGACAACGACTGACAGTCAGCGACGGGGACCGTCGATCCGGCGGTCCCCATCGTTTTCTCTCGGCCGCCGTCCCTACCGATCACAGGGTCCCGTCCTCGCGACCGCAGTCATCCGTCCCCGGCGTGCCCGACCTTTGGTAGCATGAACTGGATGGGCAGCCGTAAAAGAGGAGACTGGGACGAGCGAATGTCAGGCATCGAGCGCGCGTTACGACGCTGCCTCGAGTGGAGCCGGACCGGTCGCCACCTCAAGATCATCGCCGAGGTCGATCGGGCATTGCCCGCCATCGGTGACCAACCCATGCTCGAGGCCCAGCTTCTCATCTGGAAGGCTCAGGCTCACCTCGCGATGGGCGAGCCCGAACGAGCCCAACCGGCGGCCTCTCGGTCATGGCAGCTCGACCCGTCGCCCTATGCCTGCCACCTGCTGTCCAATGCCCTCGCTGCCGTCGGTCAGCCCGACGACGCGGAGGAGCTCTTGCGAAGCGGGTGGGACCTGTTCCCGGACGCGTACCACCTGCCGGTTCAACTGGCCATCCTGCTGTCCGACCAGGGACGCCACCCCGAGGCCCTCGACGCCCTCGACCAGCTGCCCCGCGGCGCCCCGGTCCCGGACGACCTCCAGGTCTTCCTGCTGGGCCTCCATGCCAACCTGCTCGCAGCTGTCGGACGATGGGGCGAGGCGGACGGTGTGCTCCGCGAGGGCCGTAATCGTCACCCTGAGTCCGATCTGCTTGAGGACGCTCATCGAAGCCTGGGGGCAGCCTGGAGCCGGTTCCGCACCGAGGAGGCTCTCGCCGATTCCTGGCGCCGCGGCCTAGAGCCCCTTGACGGCGTCGCCCGCGAGGTCGATGACGCGGTGATCCGTATCGGATCGGGCACCGAGTCCCCAAAGCTCGTGGTTCTCGCCGCTCGACGGCTTTGGCGGGGCTACCTGGAAGCGGGTCTGTCGCAGCCACAATCCCCGGACCCGTGGGCGGCTGCACTTCTCGTGGCCGTGCTCGAGCTCGACGGCAACCGGCCTTCCATCGCACGCATGGCTCGCCGTGCGAAAGCATCGGCATCGACCGTCCGGTCCGCAGTGACCCGCTTTCGGCGTTTCCTCGCCAACCTCGATCCGAGCTTTGCCCGCCGTGCCTTCGGAGCCGCCAGCAACCCACAGCTGAGCGACGCTCAATCGACGACGTCCGGCGCCGAAACCGGCACCGTGGTTCCATTCCCCGCCCGGTAAGAGGAGGTCCCCAACATGCCGACTCGCTGTCACTTCCGGATCCTCCTCGCGGCCCTCGCCGCGGGTGTTATCGGGCTCGGTGTCTCGACCGGACATGCGGCTCAGCGCGAGCACTCGGCCACGGAAACATTCGCCGCTCCCGAAGGCGCGCGCGTCGTTATCGACGCTGCCACCGTCGACGTCCAGATCCGCACCGCCGACGTCAGTCGAGTCGAGGTTGCCACCGAGCTCAAAATCTCCGGCGTCGGTGAGGAGCGGGCCGAGAGCTGGATCGCCAGCCACACGCCGAAAACCGAGGTCGTCGGCAGTCGGATCACGGTAACGGTCAACCCCGGCCGCTCCGGGTTCCTCGGTCTCGGCACGCTCACGGCCCGTTCACGGCTCGGGTTCCTACTGCCCTCCCACGTTGTCCCCGACGTCACCACCACCGGCGGTGCGATCGCCATCCGAGGCGACCTGCCGCAGGCTCGGCCCCTGTTCATGCGAACAGCAACCGGCGACATGGAGCTGGTCGGGGCTGCAGCAGCGGTCGACATCCGGTCGGCCTCCGGCGATGCGCGGCTCGAGCTCATCCGGCCATTGGAACGGTTCTTCGCCCGCACCTCCTCCGGCAACGTCACCCTCACCGGCGGCGCCCGGGAGGTCCACACCGACACCGCATCGGGGAGCGTCTGGATGGACAACCTCTCCGGCAACACCGAGGTCGTGACCTCGACCGGCCGCATCACGCTGGCCTGGGACCGCCTCGAAGACCACCATCGGGTCGTGGTCCGCAGCGACTCCGGCCGGATCCGGCTCACCCTCCCCGACTCGACAACACCCCGGGGAAGCCTCCGGTCCATCGGTGGAACCATCCGCTCCGATTTCCCCGGCATCGTAAACGACGCCGGAGACACCGTCACGTTGAGCGGGGACGGGCCCGAGCTGCTCGTGGAGTCGGCGTCGGGCGACATCGTTCTGGCGGCCGGCACATGGTGGGGCGGCGAAACCGGAACAGAGCCTCCTCCCGAGTGATCGAAGCGGCGCTGTTCCCACAAGCCCGTTCCCATCCAGAAACTCTGGTGGGAACAGCGTCGTTCCCGATCCAGAAGCGGGCGGTTTTCGAGCAAGGCTTAGGAAACCAAGGGTTTGCGCGGAGGCGACCTTCGGTACGCCGCACAAGAAAACCCGCAGGTTGACGCCAAGATTGCCGAAGATCGCCGTTTCTGGACGGGAACTAGCCCGGACTGGCATCGGCATCCGCATCCGAGGGTCCGATCGGGGACCGACAACCGGCGATCGCGAGAACCTTTTGTCGGTGGCTGCGTTCCTTTCATTGTAAGATCGGTCGGTTCGGGCCGACCGCGGGGAGTCGACATGAAACAGCGGATCACGATCTTCGCCCTCACCCTCATCGTCGGAGCAACCGTCGCCGCATTCGCCGGCGAGCCGCGGGTTCTCACAGCCACGGTCCCGGCCGCCAACGTCGACGTAGTGCGCCTCGACGCCGGCGTCGGTGATGTCGAAATCATCGGCGCCGATGTCGCTGAGGTGTCGCTCGAGGTCAAGCTCGAACCCCGTCGGGGCGGGTTCTTCTCGTCCCTGAAAACCGCCCAACGGGAGGTCGACACGGCTCAGCTCCGGACCGAGGTCAAGAAAGGCGCCCTGACGCTCAAGATCGACACTGACAGTGACGACCACCGCTTCGAGGAGCACTGGGTCATCGAGCTGCCGACCCGGCTCGCCTTCGATCTCAAGCTCGGCGTCGGCGACGTCGAGGTTCGCGGATTGACCGGCGACCTCGACCTCGATCTCGGCGTCGGCGACCTCGTCGCCGAGGGAATCTCCGGCAACGTCATCGTCGAGCTCGGCGTAGGCGATGCCACACTCATCGGAGCGGCCGACCACTACGGCTCGGTTGACGGATCCGGCGGGGTCGGCGACACCCGGCTCACGGTCCGCGGCAAGCGGATCTTGTCGTCCGGCTTCGTCGGCCACTCCGCCGAGTGGAAGGGCGACGGTCCAAACACGGTCGAGATCTCGGTCGGCGTCGGCGACGCGAGGGTGACGCTGGAGTGATCAGGAACAAGCGGACAGGGAGCAGAGACCGGTCATCAGAGAGTAGTGGCCAACCCGTTCCCGTCCAGACACGAGCGGTATTCGAGCAAGGTCTAGAAAACCAAGGGTTTGCGCGGAGGCGTACTTTCGTACACCGTACAAGGAAACCCGCAGGTTGACGCCAAGATTGCCGAAAAACGCCGTTTCTGGACGGGAACGGGCTTGCTCAGAGCACCTTCTCGTAGACCCGGTAGATCTTGTACAGGTCGCCGCCCATGAGCCTGACCGCACGTTTGGTGAGCTCGTTGTCCTCGAGAATCCACGAGTACTCGCACCACTCGTAACCCGCCCGTACCGCAACCTCGATCCCGTGCGCGAAGAGCAGCGACTCGATCCCGCGGTTGCGGAAACCCTCACGAACGCCGAGCAAAATCAGCCGCAGCCCGGGGAGGGACTCCGCTTTCGTGAACAGCAGGTGGCGAACGAGCTTGATCGGGTGACGCCACAGAGAACCGCCGATGTCGGCGAGGACCGGGTTCCAGTCCGGCACGGTGAGGATGAAGCCGACCGGTTCGTTCTCGATGAACGCGATCCGCACGAGCTCGGGGTGGACCAGCGACTTGAGCTCGTGGGCAAGGTTGTCGAACTCGGCATCGCTCATGGGGACGAAACCCCAGTTCCTCTCCCAGGCCGCGTTGTACAGGCCCTTGATGAGCTCGACCTCGCTGTCGAATCGCTTCATGTCGGCGCTTCTGGTGATCAGCCCAGGGTTGCGCCGCTGGGCCCGCTCGCCGAGCTTGCGGAGCCGCTCGAGGCTGGCGTCGTGGACCTCGGAGAGGTAGGCGTAGAGGTCCTTTGCCTTGCCGTAGCCGGCGCCCTCGATCAGCTCGACGTACCAGGGCGGGTTGTAGGTCATCATGAGCACCGGCGGCCGGTCGAAGCCGTCGACGAGGAGACCGCACTCGTAGTTGGTTGACGGGTTCATCGGACCCCGGACCGCCGTCAGACCTCGATTGCGAGCCCAGTCCTCGACAGCGGACAGCAGTGCCTCCGCGACGTCCGGACGCCGCTCCGACTCGAAAAAGCCGAAAAAGACGATCCTCTCGTCGTGAGCGCGGTTGTGGGCATGGTTGAGGATGGCCGCGATCCGTCCCACAACCCGACGACCGTCGCGGGCCAGAAAGAGCTGAATCTCGGCCTCGCGGCCACCGTCGTAGAAGGGGTGGCGCTGCTGGTCGAGGAGCTTTCGAACCTCGCTCTTGATGGGAGGCACCCAGTTGGGGTCGTTGCGGTACAGCGCGAAGGGCAGATCGATGAAGGCGGCGAGGTCGGCTCTTCCGGAGACCGGCGTCACTTTCAATGGATAATCCCCATCTCGCGCCCGACCTTGATCACCGCTTCGAGGGCACGATCGAGGTGGTCGCGGGTGTGGGTCGCCATGTACGAGGTCCGGATCAAGGCCCGGCCGGGCGGAACCGCAGGCGACACCACCGGGTTGACGAAGACCCCTTCTTCCTGCAGGCGCACGGTCATCCGGAAGGCCGCCAGGTCCTCCCCCACCACGAGGGGAATGACAGGGGACGCCGAGTCACCGGTGTCGAAGCCGAGAGCCTTGAACTCGCGGTGCATGTACTCGGTGTTCTCCCACAGGCGTTGCCGCCGCTCGGGCTCGCGTTCGACGATCTCGATCGCCTTGAGGACCGAGGCCACCGACGCCGGGGGTGGCGCCGCCGAGAAGATGAGAGACCGCGCCTTGTGCTTGATCCAGTCGATGACCGGCCGATCGCCGACCACGAAGCCGCCGACCGCCGCCAGCGACTTCGAGAACGTCCCCATCACGAGATCGACCTGATCTTCGACGCCGAAGCTCTCGGCTGTGCCGCGGCCGTGATCGCCCATGACCCCGATCCCGTGGGCGTCGTCGACCATGACCCGGGCGCCGAAGCGCTGCGCGAGACCGACGATTCCGGGCAGGTCGGCAACATCGCCCTCCATCGAGAACACACCGTCGACCACGATCATCGGGGCCACCTCGTCGCCCACCGAACGAAGGCGCTCCTCGAGCGCGGCCATGTCGTTGTGGCGGTACTTGAGGACCCGCCCCCACGATAGACGCGCGCCATCGAGGATGCAGGCGTGATCGAGATTGTCGAGAATGACTGCATCGCGGCGACCGATCAGGCTCGAGATCACGCCCAGGTTGACCTGGAATCCTGTGGAGAAGCACAGGGCCGCTTCCCGCCCCATGAAGTCCGCGAGCCGATCTTCGAGCTCGACGTGAATGTCGAGGGTCCCGTTGAGAAAGCGAGATCCTGCGGTGCCGGTCCCGTACAGCTCGAGGGCCTTGGAAGCGGCGAGCTTGATCTCTGGGTGGTTCGTGAGGCCGAGGTAGTTGTTTGAGCCGAGCATGATGACCTGGTGGCCGTCCATGGACACCAACGGGTCCTGACCCGACGTGATCATCCGGAAGTACGGGTACAGGCCCATCTCCCGCACCGCATTCGCATCCTTGAAGTCGAAGCACTTCTGGAAAACGTCCACGTTCACCCCGCCGGTACGGTCACCCGCACCCTGGATTCACATCTCGCGGACGTCAGCTTAACCCAGCCAACCCAGATTTCGGTACCACCGCCAGGTCACCGACACCGCCTCCTCGAACGACGTCCCCGGCCCAAGTCCGAGGGCCTCCAGGGAGCCGGTGGTCTGTGACGCCCAATGGCTCGCCAGCAGCTCGCGAGTCTTGTCGCGGGTCAGCGGCATTCGCCGCCAGCCGAGGCGCTGCAGGGCGCTGCCGACGGCTCCGGCGGCGGCGATCACCGGCCCCGGCACGGGAAGGACCCGAACCGAGCATCCACCGGCGGTCGCAAGCTCGCGGAGCAGGTCGTCGAGCCGCTTCGGCGCCGGCTCTCCCAGGTGGTAAACCGAGCGGGAGCGACCATTGGCCCCGGCCGCCAGCAGGGCGCGAACCACGTCGGCAACGTACGCCACTGTGATCCACCGTTCTCCCGCAGGAACCGGGGCGAGGCCACGCACCGCCATCTTGAAAAACTCGAGCACGTCCGTGTCGCGCGGGCCGAGCACTGCCGGAGGGCGGAGCACGCACCACCACCCATCGTCCGCGAGGGACGCGACAATCCGCTCGGCTGCGAGCTTGGAGCGGCCGTAGGCCGAGACCGGCTTCGGGTCGTCGGTCGGCGCCAAGCCGCCCGGCGATGGCGACGGACCCGCCGCCGCCAGCGACGACACGTGGACGAGCCGCGCGGCGGGCGCCGCCTCTCGAACCGCGGCCACGAGGTTCGCCGTTCCGACGCGGTTGCCTCGATCGAAGTCGACCGCACGGCCTGCTCGGACCACCCCGGCGAGGTGGAGCACGGTCCCGGCGCCGTCGACGAGACGGCGCAGCGCGGCGACATCGGCGAGGTCGCCGTCGACCCAGTCCACCGGCGCGCCACCGATCCAGCGCGCGTGGGCGCGATCGCGAACCAGCACCCGCGGACGCAGGCCTGCTCCGCACAGGACGTCGACCAGGTGCGACCCGACAAAGCCGGTCCCGCCGGTGATGGCGACGGGGACCCGGAGCGCATCAACCCAGGAAGCAACGTCGTGGGGTTCGACCAGAGGGTTGGCGGGTGAGAAATCAGGCACGGGTGCGAGCGCAGGGGCGGGCGCGGAGACGGCCCTACTCAAGCCCCACGTACTCCGCCCACGAGGTGCTGGTCTCCCAGACCCGAACCCGTTCGAGCCGGAGGCCCTTGGGGATCTTGTAGGTCGCCCCCGACGGCGTCCGGACCGTCCCATCGGCGGCGATGCGATCGGCGATCTGCTCATAGAGCCACCGCACCAGGACCTCGGTCGTCGGATCCTGGCCGTCGAACAGCAGCACGCGCTCGCCGATCGCCTTCAGACCGTTGAGCTGCGGGTCATCCGAGTTGAGGGCCATGGCGTGGTCGAGCCGGTCGACCAGATCGACGACCAGCATCTTGAGCGCCTTGTAATCGCAAACCATGTCGTTGTCATCGAGCTCACTGCCGCGCGCCACGACCTCGATCTTGAGGCTATGTCCATGGGGGAACCGACACTTCTCCGGGTGCTTGCTGAGCCGGTGTCCGTACTCGACCTCGAAGGTCTTGGCAATCCTGAAAAAACCCATGCCTGCAGTCCAATGCCGGGGATCACACCCCTCGTCCGCCCCCGAACAGGTCGAGGTGCAGGCGCGGAGTGTAGCGAAAGCCGTGCTCCGAGCACAAGGCGGCTACCAGCGGCGCCCGCACAGCGACCTCGGCGGCGCTTCGCCCTTCGGGCATCAGCAGCACCCGCCACGGCTCGACCTCGCCGACCTCGCCGAGCAGCTCGAGCACTTCGGGCAGGTCGTCGGCGTCGGCGACCACGAACTTGAGCTGGTGCTCCGGGAAGCGACCGACGAGCCGGCGCAGCGGCCCGAGGTCACCGCGCAGGCGGCGGTGGCGGTCCCTCCAGCCCCCCTGGGGGTCCGAGTTGGAGGTCTTCGGCGACAGCGACAGCAGGTCGCACTCGAAGGCCGGCTCGACCGTACCGGCGGTCTCGACCGTCACGTGCAGGCCCATCGCGCGCAGGGCGGTCGTCAGCTCGCTGATCTCGCGCTGGAGCAGCGGCTCACCTCCGGTGACGACAACGTGTCGTGCACCCGATGCCGCGGCCTC